>Ga0160492_100041_pt1 | contig 170934 bp, 146 predicted proteins | sample DID2MG_FD_108258 | JGI IMG/M metagenome (GOLD analysis project Ga0160492, IMG submission 108258) | Enriched soil microbial communities from UW Madison campus, WI, USA - DID2877_E24_FP2 MG | ecosystem: Environmental > Terrestrial > Soil > Unclassified | place: USA: Madison, Wisconsin | collected... | reverse complement strand
GGGTCCTGCAGCTTGAGGATCGCTCTGCTTTCCATCTGGCGGTGTAAACCCGCGATAACAGACGACATTCTACGCTACACCCATTTTTTACGGCGTGGACTCCAGAATTAAGGGGCTGAACCGTAAGTAACATGGGGAGGCGCTTATTGGGGCTCTGGTCGGCGAATATGAGAAATAAGTGTCTTTTCGGGGCGTTCGCTTCCTATCGGTCGGCTTGGCAACATAGCGACAGCTATGTTATTGTGGCAGAAGGCTGTCCTTGTGCATAACGAACCGATCGATTGGACAGCGGCAGGGGGAATACATATATGAATACGATCCGATTCGCATTCAGCGGCTTCGGAAACATAGCAAGAACGCATATGACAGCGCTGCGGGCGCTGCCGATAATGAAGAAGGCGCCGGCCGTTCCGGTGCTCGATACGCTTATTACGCGCGATCCGGAGCGGAACCGGGCGCAGGCGGAAGCGATCGGCTTCCGGCGCGTGGTGTCCAGCGCCGCAGAAGCGGCGAATGACGAGCAGGTTGACGTGATCGATATCTGCACGCCGAACAATCTGCATGACGCCGACGTAAGGGCGGCCATCGCGGGCGGTAAAGCGATCTACTGCGAGAAGCCGGTCACGGACCGTTACGAATCTTCCGCCGCGCTGGAACAGGCGGTCAGCGCTTCGGGCCTGATGCAGCAGTTGGCGTTTACGTTCCGATACCATCCGGCTGCGATGCGAATCCGGGAGTTGGTTGCGCAAGGCGTGATCGGCGACATTGTACAGTGCAAAATCGCGTATCGCCGCTCCGGGTACTTGAATGCAGAGCGTCCGGTTAGCTGGCGCCTCGATACGGGCATGTCCGGCGGCGGCGCGATCAGCGATCTGGGTGTTCATGCGCTCGATCTGTTCCGCTACTGGTTCGGCGAAATCGCGCACGCCGACGGCCGCGTTCATACGCATGTGAAGCGCCGTCCGGCCGCGGCGGGCAGTGCCGAGCTTGTCGACATGTTCATTGACGACTGGGCGGTCATTCATCTGACGACGGAATCGGGCGTGAACGGGATGGCGGAAGTGTCTCGCGTCGCCCTCGGCTCCGAAGCGTTCGACATCCAAATCGTCGGCTCCAACGGTTCGATCACTTGCGATCTGGAACGCGATGCCGTCCCGGCGGTTCATTTGCTTCGAGGCATGACGGGAGCGCTGCCGGAGCCGTCTTCGATTGCGCTCGTTCTGGACGAGAAATCGACGATGGGGTTCGCGGTCGATACGCATTTTGGCGCGCTTCATCATTATGTGCTGCGGCTTGCGGGCGATAACCGCTGGTCCGATATCGCGCCGACGCTTAAGGACGGCGTCATCGCCGAATATTGGATTGACCAGGTGCTTGCGCAGAGGAAAGAGGGACAAGCATGACCAACTCGAACCAAGCGATTAAGGGAGTTCTTCTCGATCTCGACGGCACGCTGTATCACGGAACGCGAATGATTCCCGGTGCGGATCGGCTGATGGAGATGCTGACCCGGAACAACATCCCCTTTCGATATGTGACGAATAACTCTTCGCTGTCGCCGGGTGCGTTCGCGTCGAGGCTGCGAGGCATGGGACTGCCTGCGCAGGCGCAGGACGTATGTACGTCCTCCGGGGCTGCGGCCAAATACGTGGCGGAGCGTCGAGCGGGCGCCAAAGTGTTTATTATAGGAGAGAGCGGGCTGCGGGAAGCGGCGATGGAAGCAGGACTGCAACCGGTGGAGGATGGCGCCGACGTCGTGCTTCAAGGGATCGACCGGGAGCTTACGTATGCCAAAATAGCCCGTGCCGTCGACCAATTGCTAGCCGGTGCGGAGTCGGTTATGACGAATCCCGATCTGCTGCTGCCCTCCGAGCACGGTTTGATGCCGGGGGCGGGCTCGATAGGCGCCATGCTGCAAGCAGCCAGCGGCAAAGAGCCGATCGTCATCGGCAAGCCGTCGCCGATCCTTATGAACTACGCGCTGGAGCGGCTCGGCGTCCAAGCGGCCGATACGCTGGTCGTCGGCGACAATCTGGCGACGGATATCGGCGCGGGCATCGCCGCAGGCTGCGGAACGGCACTCGTGCTGACCGGGCTGACAACGGCGGACAACATGGAGCATTACGCGGCGAAGGCCGGCTGCAGGCCGGGAGTTGTATGCGCGGATCTGGATGCGCTATGCTCGTATATATCCGAGAGAATCGGGCAATAAGAGAAGGAAACGTACGGACAGGAAGGAAGAGGACGGATGCCGGAACTACCGGAAATGGAAACGTATCGCATCATGCTGTCGGAACGGATTGCCGGCAAGACGATTACCGGCGCTGCGGTAACGCGCGATAAAACGATTAATATGGAGCCGGACGCTTTCATCTCGGCTGTCATCGGCCGAACGGTATGGTTCGTCGAGCGCAGGGGCAAGCATTTGCTGTTTCATCTGGACGACGGACGCAGAATCGTCATTCATCTCATGCTGGGCGGCTTGCTGTATTACGGAGACGACGAAGACCGTCCCGATCGGACGGTGCAGGTCGAGCTGTCGTTCGGCAGCCATAAGCTGTTCGGCATCGGCTTGCGTCTCGGGTATGTACATTTGCTTACGGCCAAGGAGGCGGTCGAACGATTCCAAGAGCTCGGTCCGGAGCCGCTGGACTCGTGGCTGACGGCAGAGACGTTCAAGAAGCGGTTCAAGGGCAAACGAGGCTTTCTGAAGCCGGCGCTTGTCGATCAGCATACGATTGCCGGAATCGGCAACTGCTATTCGGACGAAATTTGCTTCGCCGCGTCGATACGGCCGAATACGCGCATCCCGGCTTTGCGCGACGAGGATTGGGAGCGGCTGTTCCGCGCGATGCAATCGGTGCTCCGCGAGGCGACCGCTTCGGGCGGCTATATGGAATCGCCGCTGTTCCGGGGCGACACGCTGACGGGCGGCTACAACGATCGCTGCCGCGTCTACGATCGTGGCGGTCAGCCATGCGTGCAGTGCGGCACAACGATCGAGCAATCGGAAGTCGCATCGAAGAAAATGTTCTTCTGCCCTTCCTGCCAGCCGGAGCGATAGCATGCTGTACGGCTGCCATGTGAGCACAAGGGGCGGGTATTTGGCGGCAGCCGTAAGGGCGGAGGCGCAAGGCGCGAAGTCGTTTCAATATTTTCCCAAAAATCCACGAACGCTCGCCGTCAAAGCATTCGATCGTCCGAACGCGCTAAGATGTGCCGCTTACTGCGCCGAGCGCGGGCTGCAGTCGATCGCGCATTCGCCGTACCCGACGAATCTGGCTGCGCCGGATGCGGATCAGAGAAGTCGGAACGTGCTGTCGCTGCTCAACGATCTCGATATCGCGGAAGCTTGCGGCTCGATCGGCGTCGTTGTGCATTTCGGAATATATAAAGGCGTAGATCCGCTGACCGGCTACCAGAGCATTATTGCCGCTTTGAACGAAGTAACGGACCGATGGAACGGCGCGGCCAAGCTGCTGATCGAGAATCAGGCGGGCGATCATGCTTTTATGGGGACGACATTCGAGGAGCTTGCGACGGTGCGCGGTTTATGCAAGCATCCGGAACGAATCGGCTTCTGCCTCGATACATGCCATTTGTTCGCCAGCGGCGGATGGAACGGAGAGCCGGATGCGGCGTGGCTGGCGAAGGCGGCCGATACGGGCGTGCTGCCGCATATCGCCGCCGTTCATTTTAACGACAGCATGTACGATTCGGGCCAGCGCAAAGATCGTCATGCGGCAATCGGGGCGGGCCGAATCGGAGAGCAGGGGCTTCGCTGGCTGCTGCAAGCGCCGGAGCTGGCGAACGTTCCGTTCGTGCTGGAGACGCCGACCGAGGGCGCCGAATCGCATAAACAACAGTTGGAGCGGATGGAGCGATGGGGAACGGCACGCTAAAGCATATTTATTTGGACGATTGCCGCAAATGTCCGCCGGGCTTCGTGCTCGCGCGAGACGCGGAGGAATGCATCATGCTGCTGGCGAATATGCCGGTCGGCATTTTGTCGCTTGACTACGATCTCGGCTACGGGCAGCCGACCGGGCTGAGCGTCGTGCAGTACATGGTCGATCACGGCGTTTATCCGCAAGAGGTTTATTTGCACACGTCCAGCGAGGCGGGTCGAATGCAAATGTACCGCTTGCTGTCGCAGCATGCGCCCAAGAGCACGGAGCTGCATTATCGGGCCATGCCCGACGAAGTGCGGGACAGAATCGCGGGGAGCGGGACATCGGACTAGAATCCGAATTCAGGACGGGATGCGTATCGCATCCGATTGCGAGGGGGAGCTTAGATTGATTCATTTGCAAGACATTACGTTCAAGCGTGAGCAGCGGTCAATATTAAACGGCGTTAATCTTCATGTCAACAAAGGCGAGCAGTGGGTCATTCTCGGGCGGAACGGCTCCGGCAAAACGACGCTGCTCGAGCTCATGACCGGCTATCAATTCCCGACAAGCGGTACGGTGGACGTGCTCGGCAATCGTTACGGCACGGTCGACGTGCGCGAGGTGCGCAAGCAGATCGGCTATATTTCGCAATCTCTGATCGAAAAGCTGACGCTGCGAGATCCGGTATGGGAGGTCGTCGCGACGGGAGAGTATGCCTTTCTCCGATTCTATCAGGAAATTCCGGAGGAGGTGCAGGCGAAAGCGAAGTCGCTTCTGGCCGAGGTTGGCCTTCTGCATACGGCGGATCAGCCGCTTGGCACGCTGTCGCAAGGCGAACGGAAGAAAGTAATGCTTGCGCGCTCGCTGATGCAGGAGCCGAAGCTGCTTATTATGGACGAGCCGTGTGCCGGCTTGGACTTGTACGAGCGCGAGAAATTGCTGGCCGATCTGGAGCTGCTCCGCAATCGCGACATTACCGTCATCTACGTCACGCATCATATCGAGGAAATCGTTCCGCTGTTCACGCATGTCGCGCTCGTTCACGAAGGGCGCATCGCGGCGGCGGGAACGAAGGAAGAGGTGCTGCAGCCGTCCGTGCTTGCCGGCGCCTACGAGCTGCCGATCGAAGTGGATTGGCAGCACGGCAGACCTTGGATCAGAGTGCTGCCGCAGCAGAAGGGAGCCGTCAAGTGAGTATGGAAACGTCATCGGTAACGGCATGGATCGGCACTTCGAATCAAGGCTACGCGCCGCTTGCCATGGAAGAAGTTCGCCGCACCCTATCCGGGGCGGCGGTTCGCGTCTTGGCGCCGGGCGAGACGTTCGTCGTCGAAAGCCCGTTCGATCGAGCGGAGACGCTGCGCGTGCTGAATGAGTATCCGCCTGTGTTTTTGCGCCATATTCAGCCGATTGACGGCATGTTGATCGCAGACGGCGGACGGGAACCGCTCGACTGGCTGTCGGAGCAGGTGCGGCAGGCGGAGCCGGTTCTTGCGGGCAAGCGTGTCGCCGTCCATATTCGGCGTGCCGACGGATGCGCCTTCGATCGATCCGTTCAAGAGACGAAGGCGTCGATCGATGCGGCGCTGCGCGACATCGGAGCGGAGCCGGATCAGCGCGCTCCGGAGCAGATCGTGTCGGTCTATGCCGTGAAGGAGCAGCTTCTGTACGGCATCGGTACGCCGGAGGAGCTGATGTCCGACTGGCCGGGCGGAGCGATTCGATTCCAACGCGAGGAAGGCCAAATATCGCGCGCCAAGTTCAAGCTGATCGAGGCGGAGCTCGCCTTCGGCCTTCAATACGGCCAATACCGCAAAGCGCTCGATATCGGCGCCGCCCCCGGCGGCTGGACCTCGCTGCTGCTGGAGCGCGGAGTGAAGGTAACGGCGGTCGACCCGGGCGAAATGCATCCGTCGTTAAAGCGTCATCCGAACTTGACGATTCTGAAACGGAACGCCTCGGAAGTGAAATTCAAGCCGGGCACGTTCGATCTGCTTGTCTGCGATATGAGCTGGAGCCCGATGCAGATGGCGAGGCTTGTGCTTGAGCTGACGGAGGCGCTGACGCACGGCGCGACGGCAATCGTGACCATTAAGCTGATGCATCGCAAGCCGCTCCAGACGATCCGCGACGTAACCGCCAAGCTGGAGGATGCGTTTATCGTGCATCGGGCCAAGCAGTTATTCCACAATCGCGAAGAGATTACGGTGTTTATGACGAAACGGTAACGCGCGTCGCCGTTATTATTGTCAAAGGTAACCGCGCCGAGGGATTCAGATTAAAAAGGCGGATATAAGGTTAGACTTGTCCTGATTGGACTTCTGTTGTAAAATATTCCAATAAGATAGGGAAAGCATCCCGGCATGCGGCGCATACGCGCTTGTGCCGGGATTTTCTGCGTTTACGCGCGATATCGCATGGAAAGGATGGCGACGATGGAACGAAAAGATACACGTCCGATCGAAGAGGGGCGAATGCTAGGCGGACGTTACCGGATTGTCGGGGAGCTGGGCAGAGGCGGCATGAGTACGGTGTATGCGGCGGAAGACACGAGACTGTCCGGCAAGCTGCGCGCGGTCAAAGAGGTTCGGCGGGCATTCCCGGAATTGGCGCTGTCGATGGAGGAGGCTCGCCTGTTGATGCGGTTGAGCCATCCGAACTTGCCGCAAATCGTCGACTACATTCCGCCGGATCGGCACGGACTCGAGTATGTCGTCATGGACTGCGTGCATGGCGAGACGGCGGAGCAAAGACTGCACAGGTGCGACGGACGCATGCCGTTCGAGGAGATAGCGTCTGTCGCCATTCAACTATGCGGAGCGCTCGCTTATTTGCATGAGCAGTCGCCGCCGGTCATTCATCGCGATCTGAAGCCGTCCAACGTCATGATCGACGAGAGCGGCCACGTTCGGCGGATCGACTTCGGCATCGCGCGCTGCTACAAGGAAGGGAAGCTGGAGGATACGCTGCTGCTCGGTACGCCGGGCTTTGCCGCGCCGGAGCAGATTATGGGCACGCAGAGCGACGCCAGAACGGATATCTACGGACTTGGCGCCGTTCTGTACCATCTCATTAGCGGCGGCGCCGGATTCGAGCTGTTCCCGTCCGGACCCCCAACGATACGCAATGAGGTGCCCGCCGCGTTCTTCTCGGCAGTTGCTCGTATGATGCAGACGAACGCGAACCTCCGGTTCCAGACGATACGGCAAGCCGAGGAAGCGCTGCTCGCCGCAATGCCCGGCGGACAGGCCGTGATCCGGATCGGCGGCAACCGGGGAGGCGGCCGGATGGCGTCGTTGACAGCGGTGCTGTCGGTGTCGCAGGGCGCGGGAGCGACATTCGTCGCGATGACGACTGCCTGTCTGCTCGCGCAGGCGGGAGCGCCGACAGCCGCATTCGAGCTGACCGGCCAGCCGCACGAATGGTCTGCCTTGCTTGGAGGAGCGGCAGGGGGAGCATCCCGCGACACCTGCGAAGCGGCGGCGCGCAGCGGTTTTATCCGTCTGAAGCAGCGGTCGGTCGACTGGTACTGTCGGCTGAACTCCGGCTTGTCCAACCAATGGGAAGGGGACACCGCTGTTCGCCGTCTCATTGAGAGAGCTTTATACGCAGAGCGAACGGTGCTGCTTGATCTATCGTCGGGCTGGGACGATCGCCAAGGGCTGGAATGGCTGGGCAGAGCTTCGACAATCGTCGTCGTCGCCGATCCTTATCCTGCCAAGTGGTCCGCTTCGCGTCTTCAGAAGCTGCAAGCGGAGCTTGCGAAAGCGAAGGAAGACGGTGCGGCCGTGCTATGGATCGCGAACAAGGATGCCGCGTTCAAGCATCGGCGGGCATGGCTGTCGCTGCTGCCCGAGACACCGGCCGCAATCGTCCCGCTGCTCGACTATGCGGAATCGCTCGACATGCTATGGGACGGTCATTGGCCGACCGGGCGGCCGGCATGCCGCAAGCAGCTTGAACGCTCGCTGTCGCGAGTGGTTGCCGCGATGAAACCTTTGCCGCGTCAAACGTAGCGTCATTTGGTTATCCACAATGCCGCTTCGTTATGGTACAATGGTTCCGGCGCGATGATACAAAGTCCGCACTAATTCTACATTTAAACGAAGAAACGGAGTTCTATACATGAGTTTATTGACTGTCGAGAATTTGACACACAACTTCGGCGACCGGATGCTGTTCAAGGACGTGTCGTTCCGGCTGCTTGCCGGGGAGCATGTCGGTCTGGTCGGTGCGAACGGTACAGGCAAATCGACATTGATGAATATTTTGACCGGGTCGCTGCTTAAGGATAGCGGCCGCGTGGAATGGATGCCGAAAGTTCGGTACGGCTACTTAGATCAGCATACGAAGCTGGAGGCGGGCAAGACGATTCGCGATGTGCTGAAGGACGCTTATTTGCCGCTGCTGCAACTGGAGCAGGAGCTGAACGATATTGCCGCTCAAATGGCGGATGCCGATCCCGAGACGCTGGATCAGTTGCTGGAGCGGATGGGCGAGATTCAAGAGGCGCTCGATATCGGCGATTTCTATATGCTGGACGTGAAGGTGGAGGAGATGGCGAACGGACTCGGTCTGAACGCAATCGGCCTTGAGCGCGACGTCGCCGCCTTGAGCGGCGGCCAGCGGACGAAGGTGCTGCTGGCGAAGCTGCTGCTTGAGAAGCCGACCGTGCTGCTTCTCGACGAGCCGACGAACTATTTGGACGAAGAGCATATTACGTGGCTGACGAATTATTTGAAAGACTACCCCTATGCGTTCATTCTCATTTCTCACGAAACGAGCTTTATGAACCAGGTCGTAGACGTCGTCTACCATCTGGAGTTCGCGCGGTTGACGCGTTATTCGGGCAACTACGAGAAGTTTTTGCAGCTTGCGGACATTAATAAAAGCCAACATATTGAAGCTTACGAAAAGCAGCAGGAGTTTATTAAGAAGCAGGAGGATTTCATCCAGCGGAATAAAGCGCGTTATTCCACGTCGGGCCGCGCGAAGAGCCGCGAGAAGCAGCTCGACCGTCTGGAGCGAATCGACCGTCCGGAGGAAGCGCAGAAGCCGACCTTCGGCTTCAAGGAAGCGCGCACAAGCGGCAAAACGGTATTCGAGGCCAACGGCCTCGTCATCGGATACGACCGTCCGCTGCTGCCGAAGATGGACGTCCTGATCGAACGCGGCGACAAAGTTGCGATCGTCGGCTGCAACGGCGTCGGCAAGTCTACGCTGCTCAAGACGATTCTGGGCGTTATTGAGCCGCTCGAAGGCAAGACGTACCGCGGCGATTTTCTGCATCCGGCTTATTTCGCCCAAGAGGCCAAAGCGCCTACCCTTACGCCGCTTGACGACGTATGGAACGAATTCTCCAGCTTGAACCAGCACGAGGTTCGGGCCGCGCTTGCGCGCTGCGGCTTGAAGAACGAGCATATTACGCGCGCTCTGAACCAATTGAGCGGCGGCGAGCAGGCGAAAGTGCGACTGTGCAAGCTGATGATGCGCGAGAGCAACTGGATTCTGTTCGACGAGCCGACGAACCACTTGGACGTCGTGGCGAAAGCCGAACTGAAACGGGCGCTGATGGAGTTCAGAGGGACGGTCATTCTCGTCTCCCATGAACCGGACTTTTACGAGGACTGGGTAACGAAAACGTGGGACGTCGAGCAATGGTCGATGCAGCCTCATTAATGAAGATGCCGATGTAAAGCCGGCACAGGAGGCATAATAGATGCCAAGCGCTTCGGTCAAGCCGGCAATCCGTTATTGCCGATTGATGGGGCTTGCGCCGTGCTGCTGTTCGATCTCGGCTGACGTATGGCAATTGTGCACGGCAGCTTCTTAGGCCGTGCTTTTTGCCTTCGGCCGCCCGGTTGCATATAACGAACGGTCGCTTTAAAGTCTGACGAAAGTAAAGCCCGAGACGGCGCGTTATTGTGGCAGCGTAAACGTAATTGTAGTCGGTGGGACAAGGAATAGTCGATTAACCGAGGAGCGGAAAGCAGGTGAAACTTCATTGAACGAACGGATTTTGGTAATCGAAGACGAAGAGGGCATTTCGCGCGTGCTGCAGCTTGAGCTGGAGCATGAGAGCTACACGGTCGGCGTCGCGGGCGACGGACGGACAGGGCTTGAGATGGCGCAATCGGGCGAGTGGGATTTGGTGCTGCTCGATGTAATGCTTCCCGGCTTGAACGGCATTGAAGTGCTTCGCAGGCTGCGGCAAGGCGGCAATACGGTTCCTGTCATTTTATTGACGGCAAGGGATACGGTCCCTGATAAGGTGAGCGGCTTCGAGCATGGGGCAAGCGATTATGTGACGAAACCTTTTGCGATGGAAGAGCTGCTGGCGCGCGTACGCAACATTTTGCGTATTTTTGCCCAGCATACGAAAGAAGCGGAAGGCTCCGACGTGCTCAAGGTAGGCGATCTGACGATCGAGCTGCGTACGCGCAAAGTATTCCGCAAAGAGCTGGCTATCGATTTGACGCCGCGGGAATTCGAGCTGCTCGTCTATTTGGCGGAGCACAAGAACGAGGAAAAGTCGCGCGAAGACATTTTATCCGAAGTATGGGGCTACGATTTTATCGGCGAAACGAACCTTGTCGACGTCTATATCCGCTATTTGCGGCAGAAGGTGGATAAAGGGTTCCGCTATAAGCTCATACATACCGTCCGCGGGGTCGGTTATATGCTGAAGGAGCCGAATGGATGACGCTTCGTAAACGTTATACGCTTTTTACGATTTTTTGGATTATCTTTATCCTGCTGCTCTTCAATATTTTCGTCTATCTGTTCGTCATTAATATTACGACCCGGAGCGAGGAGCAGTCGCTGACCGATAAAGTGAAGCTGCTGCTAGAGAACGCTCACCCGCAGAAGGCGGCTATCTATAACGATCCGAATCTGCTGAACGACTTTTACAATGTGAACGAGCTGATTCGCATCGTAGCTCCTTCGGGCGAAATATTGAATGAGGAAGGCTCCGACAAGGAGCTGATGGATCAGAAGGCGCTTTACTACCAGTCTCATGACTCGGGATTAATGACAATCGGCGGCAAAAGAGTGCTGTTCATGCGCGTTCCGCTGTACGAAGGATCTGCGCAGGTAGCCAGTCTCGAAATTATGCGAAAGCTGAATTCGCTTGATACGTATTTGCAAATTCTGGTCGTGGCGCTTGCCGTTACGAGCGCGGGCGCGATTTTGTTCGCGATTTTCGGCACGTATTGGTTCACTTCAAGACTTACGTCTCCCATTCAGCAGATGGTGTCGACGATGAGGGAGATTGACCGGAGCGGCAAGCTCCGCAAGATTGAAGCCAAGCCGGAGGACGATTCCGCCGAGATGCAGCAGCTCGTGCGGGCGTTCAACCAGATGATCGCGCGTCTGGACCGTACGTTCGCCCGGCAGAAGCAATTCGTGGCCGATGCCTCGCATGAGTTGAAAACGCCGCTGACGGTCATCAGCAGCTATGCCGGCATGCTGAAGCGTTGGGGCCGGGACGACGCTGCGGTACGCGACGAGGCGATCGAAGCGATCGCGCGCGAGGTGGAGCGATTGCAGGTCTTGACGAAGTCGATGCTGACGCTGGCCGACGCCGAGCAGGAGGATTGGCTGAACGTCGAGACGTTCGACCTCGTTCCGATCGTTGACGAGCTTGCCGAGATGATGCATGTGACGTTCGGGAGAACGATTAGAGTCAATGCGGCCAGCGGCAGCGTGAAGATGAAGGGCGATCGGGATAAAATCCGGCAATTGCTCGTCATTCTGCTCGATAACTCGATTAAGTATAGCAAAGATTCCATTGACGTCACGGTAAGCGCCGTCAAGCAATCGGTTCGGCTGTATGTAACCGATAAAGGCATCGGCATTCCCGAGAATGAAATTCCGCATCTGTTCGAGCGGTTCTATCGGGTCGACGGGGCCAGAAGCCGGGCGACCGGCGGCGTAGGACTCGGATTGTCGATAGCGAAGCGGATCGTCGATCTGCATGAAGGCCAGATTGAAGTCATTAGCAAGCCGGGACACGGAACGACCATTATGCTGAAGTTCCCGTTCAGGCGAGCGTAAACGAATAGGGTTGAAATGCGGGAAGAAAGAAGAAGGCTCTGTTTCGACGGGGCCTTTTGGCTTGAGTGCGAACGGGAGAGGATGAGGACACAAAAAGACGACGTCATCATCCGGCTAGTATAGCTCTTGGAGGATTGAATCGTCGTCTTGTACAATCGTGATGCTGTTCGTTAGTTCAGAACGCGGCGCGCAGTAACGTAGTTTTTGGACCAATAGGCCGAATCCATGCTCGATATCGTTACGCCGGTGCTGCTGGCTGCATGCAGTATTTTGTTGTTGCCGGCGTAGATGGCAACGTGAGAAATTTTGCTGCCGCCGGAAGTGCTGAAGAAGACGAGATCGCCTTTGCTTAAGTATGCTTTCCCGACTTTCGTTCCTTTGTTTGCTTGTTCCACCGACGTTCGCGGAATGTCGATGCCGTTCTCCTTGAATATGTATTGGGTGAACGAGGAGCAGTCGAAAGCGGATGACAGGCCGCTAGGTGCGCCGAAGCGGTAAGGAACGCCCAGGTACGTTTCTCCTGTGGACAATAGCTGCTCGGCTTCAGGCGTTGCGGCTTGGGCCTCGCCGGAGTGTCCGACGGCAAGCGCCGTGAATCCGATTATCGCGCTGAGCAGGACGCCGGCAAGACGTTTGAGCCATGATTTCGTGTGCAAGTTCATCATATCCCTCCGTAGCTTAAGTTCAGCAAATGTTGGGATAACTATAACATACGAATAACCGCCTAACGTTTACCAAGAAAAACGAAAAACACGGCGCTGCGGCAGGTTGAGCGTCTTTATGAGATTTCGGTGAGAAAATTCTCATAGACGTATGATAATAATGAGAAGAAGGAAGGAGAACCGATTCAGTGACCAGACTGACGTTTCGCGGCACGGGAGATTCGATGGGCGTTCCGCGCGTTTATTGCGATTGCGGCGTATGTCAGGAGGCGCGGAATACCGGCACCAATCGGCGCTATCGCTCCACGCTGCAAATCGAGGACGAGGAGTTGGGGCATACGTGGATCGATTGCGGCCCGGATTGGGGCAAACAGATGGAGGCGGCGGCGCTTCGGCGGCTGGACCGGATGCTTATTACGCATGCGCATTTTGACCATATCGGAGGTCTTGTGGAATGGTCGGACGCTTGCCGTTGGACCGGGGCCCAAGGAGAGGCGTTCGCGCCGGCGGAGACGATTGGCGAGATTGCGGCCAGGTTCCCGTGGCTGCCGAGACAGATCGCGTTCCATTCGACGGATGACGGGCTGACGGTCGGAGGATGGCAGATCCGAACATGGCGCGTCAATCACGGGAAGAACGGCTACGCGTATGCGTTCCGGTTCGATCATGCCGTGTCGGGCAAAGCATGGGCGTATTGCTCGGACGCTATCTCGCTTACCGAGGAGCAGTTGGAGCCGCTCTACGGGTTGGATTTGCTTATACTGGGCACCAGCTTCTACGAAGAACCGTTTCCGCTCGAAACCCGCTCGGTTTACGATGTGAAGGAAGCGCTCGTTTTAATTGAGGAGCTGCGGCCGGTGAGAACGCTGTTCACGCACATTTCGCACGATATCGATCTGCGTCACGGCTATCCGCTGCCCGAGGGAGTCGAATTTGCGAAGACGGGGATGAGCGTTACGATATAGCAGGCAGCCTTGCCGGAATTTATGGGGAATGCTGCGAAATTTGTCGTCTTGCGCTAACGTGCGCACGCGATTACAATGATTGTTGGACGATACCGGCGCCCATACGCCGGTCGAACAGAATCGGAGGCAATGAGAGAGCAAGTGGACATGGACATTTTCGGGGTGTTCAGCATTATCGGCACGATCGCTTTCGCAGTCAGCGGCGCTATTGTGGCAATGGAGGAAGAGTACGATATTTTGGGCGTATTCGTGCTTGGCCTTGTGACGGCATTCGGAGGCGGGGTTGTACGCAATCTGTTGATCGGAATTCCAGTGTCGTCGCTGTGGAATCAAGGCGATCTGTTCAAAATCGCGATGATTTCGATGACGATTGCATTCGTAATGCCGGTTTCCTGGTTGAAAAAGTGGCGAAGAAGCGAAGCGTTCTTCGACGCGATCGGCTTGTCGGCATTCGCGATCCAAGGAGCTCTCTATGCAACGCACATGAATCACCCTGTAAGCGCGGTGCTCGTGGCGGCGATGCTGACCGGCATTGGCGGCGGCATGATTCGCGACGTGCTCGCCGGACGGAAGCCGCTTGTGCTGCGGGACGAGATTTATGCGGTGTGGGCAATGGCGGCGGGCTTGTGCATTTATAACAAATGGTTCGAAACGACATTCGAGCTGTTGCTCTTGTTCGTTATCATTATCGTGCTGCGCATGCTGTCCGTTTACTATAAGTGGAGCTTGCCGAAGCGTTCGCTCAAGCACGCGTTCTCGCAATCGGTGTACGACCGGGCGGAGCATCAGGCGGAGCAAGCCAAGGCGGCTGCGCCGGCAGCGCGAGCGCGTGTGCCCGAGGCGGGCGCAACGCTCGCGGCGTCAGGCGAAGCGGGCGGCGGAGCGGCGAAGAAAGGCTGGTGGCATCGATGACGCGGGTATTATTCGTATGTTTGGGCAACATTTGCCGCTCTCCGATGGCGGAGGCGGTATTCCGCCGCAAGGTGGAAGAGGCGGGCTTGACGGAGAACATTCAGATCGATTCGGCGGGAACGGGAGACTGGCACATCGGCAAGGCTCCGCACGAGGGAACGCGAAAGCTGCTTGACCGGCGCGGCATATCGTACGAAGGAATGCGTGCCCGGCAAGTAACCGGCGGCGACTTCTCGCAGTTCGATTACATCGTATGCATGGACACCAGCAACGAGCGGAACATGAACGACATCCGCCGTTCCTTATCGGAGCAAAGTCCGGGCGGGGCCCAAATGCTGAAGCTGCTCGATCTTATGCCGGAGACGGGCATCAGCGACGTGCCGGACCCTTACTATACCGGCAACTTCGAAGAAGTGTACGAGCTCGTCTCCACGGGCTGCGACCGCCTTCTGGCGAAGATCCGTCAGGAACAAGCGATGTAAAATAGGAAGGCTGGACCGGCTACCCCGGTCCAGCCTTTTTGGTCTGTCTCAAAACGACGACGTATTCAGCACGCTTTCCGTATATCGTGAGCTGTTGTATCGCGCCAAGCTCGAACTTTCCGTCCGCCCGAACGGGAAGTCTGTATCACATCCCATTGTTATGCATAAGCAGGAGCAGGTCCGCAATAGATGATGCTGGCTTGCAGGAACTCAGGCTCGCAGGCTCGCAGTCTGGCTGTCGAGAAAGTCCCGACAGCCTTGCGCACCGCTCCCGGTGTGCGGTTTTGCGCAGTATGACACGGTCGGTCGACCGAACTTGGCGTGTATCCAACGAACTAAACCCCTTAGGGGTCCCTTAGCGGCGCTTATTTCGTTTGCAACCTTGCACGCAGTAGAATAAGTGCTCCGCAAGGTCGTTTAATCGCTCAATAAGTTCTGAAAATAACATTGGCTTCCGGATAAGGAGTCCGTGCGAGACGCCTAATCCGGAATCGAATCGTTAGCGAGTAAAATAACAGACTGCGCCAGTCTCTTAATTCACGGGAGTCAGGTCGGTTGACTCACTCTCTGTAGGCGTAATTCCATTTCTCAGCGTTTCATCCAACCGGATACGACGGGGAGAGGGGAGGAGAATGGTAAGGGGGCACGTAGTATGATGTAACCGATCGACAATCAATGGCATTACCCACAAGCTGCGAAGCAGCGTCCACTAACCTATAAAAGTTAAGGCCAGACTGTCGTCGGGGTATGACGATGGTCTGGCCTTAGCTATAGCAAGGGCGGGAGGTGTATCTCCTGGAGGAGCGGAGCGTTTGCCTTTGAAATCGCGTATTAACCGTTGGTTAGTTGTTCAGAAAATAGCGCGATTTCAACAGCAACCGTAAGGAGATGCACCTTCTGCCCCTATCGATCTAAAAAGTAAGCAAGCGCCGACGGCAAATCCTTCTGCCAGAAGCCCCACGTATGGGTGCCGTCGCGCTCCTGATACGTCGTCTTCGCGCCGCGTTCTTCGAACAGAATACGCGCATTCCGATTCAGCGCGACGAAGTCGTAAATACCGCGGTCGGTCTCGTACGCATTCTCTTGCAGGCCGACCGTCATGTAAATATCGAGCCAAGACAAACTGCTTGCCGCCCCAATCAGATTGCGCGAGGCCGGATAGAACGCGCCGGACAGCGCGAGTACCCGGGTGAACAGATGCGGATGCTCAAGCGCAATATGGAGCGAAACCGTTCCGCCGAGCGAATCGCCGGCAAGCAGCCGTTCCGACGCTTCGCGGCGGACGGGATACTTGCTTTCTATAAACGGAATCAATTCCTCCGCAAAGAAACGGACATAATTCGCATACCGGCTGCCGTCCGGCGAGTATTCTTCCGTCCGCACGCTTTTGTCGACATCGACGCCGACGATAATGAACGGCTCGACGCCTTCATCCAATATAAGCTGGTTTGCGATGGTCGCGACGCGCCCGAAATTAAAAAAATCTTCGCCGTCCTGACAATAGACGACCGGATAGCTTAATACCTCATTGTAGCCCGGAGGCAGAAAGACGCGAAGCTTGCGCTCGCCTTCCGGCAAATAACGGCTGGAAACGGTTTCCTTGTTCACGGTTCGCTTCAAATATTTGTTGTCCATCGATTATGGCTCCTTTCGCCCTGCATGAGAACATCTGTTAGTGGGCAAACAATAGAGAGGAAGTGCGGCGCGCAGCACCGTGTTGCTGTTTGGTTGTACTATTCTGTACTACCGAATTAAGCACGCTGTTACATATACAATTTCTTTAAAAAACCGCCCGAAACATTAAAAAACCGCGGTTTTTATGTTTTTTACTTTGACCATTTTCTCGAAACAGGTTTATAATAATTCTATAACAGACGCATGCGATATTCAAATATTAATATGAGGTGAGCGTTTACGATGAGCAAAGTGGTGACTAAACAACCGTCTTACGAAGTTCAGTCCGAGCCTGTTCAACCGTTGTCCATCTTGTCGCCGGAAGGCGAAATCGTGGCACCGGATCTGGTTCCCAGCCTGACCGACGAGCAGTTGAAAGAAATCATGTACCGGATGGTGTTCACCCGTACTTGGGATGAGCGCGCCGTCAATCTTGGACGTCAAGGCCGTCTCGGCTTCTATGCGCCGGTATCCGGCCAAGAAGCTTCGATGGTTTGCAGCGAGTATGCATTGAATAAAGAAGATTTCGTTTGCCCTGGTTACCGGGATATGCCGCAGCTCGTATGGCACGGCCTTCCGCTGTACCAAGCGTTTCTATATTCCCGCGGCCATCAGCATGGCGGACAAATTCCGCAAGACGTTAACGTCCTGATGCCGCAAATCATCATCGGCGCGCAAGTGCTCCATGCAATGGGCGTGGCGATGGCATTCAAGAAAAAAGGCGAGAAGCGCGTTGCGATCACGTATACGGGCGACGGCGGCTCGTCCGAAGGCGATTTCTACGAGGCGCTGAACTACGCAGGCGTGTTCAAGCTTCCGGTCATTTTCGTCGTACAAAATAACGGCTATGCCATCACGACCCCGTATGCGAAGCAGACGGCGGCGCTGTCGGTTGCCCACAAAGCGGTAGCGGCAGGCATCAAAGGCGTTCAAGTCGACGGCATGGACCCGCTGGCCGTTTACAAAGCGGTATCCGAAGCGGCGGAACGCGGTCGCAACGGCGAAGGCGCAACGCTGATCGAACTGATTACGTACCGTTACCGTCCGCACTCGATGGCCGACGACACGACGAAATACCGGACGAAAGACGAAGAGAACGACTGGGCTCCGCGCGATCCGCTCGTACGCTTCGGCAAATATTTGGAAGCGAAAGGCCTCTGGACGGAAGAAGACACGAACCGTGTCAAAGAAGAGGCGAAAGCAACCGTAAACGAGCAGATCAAGAAAGCCGAGCAAACCGAGAAAATGACGGTGCCGGGTCTGATCGACTCGATGTTCGAGAAAACGCCTCAGCATCTGGAAGAGCAAAAGGCCGATTTTCAATAATAACGACTAAACCGCAGAAGGAGGATACCATCGATCATGGCTCAAATGAATATGTTAGAAGCGCTGCGCGATGCGATGCGCGTTGAATTGAAGCAGGATCCTAACGTTCTTATTTTCGGTGAGGACGTTGGTAAGGTCGGCGGCGTATTCCGCGTTACGGAAGGGCTGCAAGAGGAATTCGGCGAGGAGCGCGTATTCGATACGCCGCTCGCGGAATCCGCAATCGCCGGCATGGCGGTCGGCATGGGTACGCAAGGCTTCCGCCCGATTGCCGAGATCCAGTTCGTCGGCTTCATCTACGAAGCGCTGGACCAAATGTTCGTACAAGCTGCCCGCATGCGCTATCGTTCCGGCGGCCGTTACAATTCGCCGATCGTATTCCGTACGCCATTCGGCGGCGGCGTTAAAGCGGCCGAACTGCACACGGACTCGCTTGAAGGTCTGGCTGTGCAAACGCCGGGCATCAAAGTGATCGTGCCTTCGAACCCTTACGACGCGAAGGGCTTGATGATTTCCGCCATTCGCGACAACGATCCGGTGTTCTTCATGGAGCACTTGAACCTGTACCGTGCATTCCGCGACGAAGTGCCGGAGGGCGAATATACGGTGGAGATCGGCAAAGCGAACGTCGTTCGCGAAGGTAAAGACGTGACGATCATCGCTTACGGCATGATGGTTCATACGGCGAAGAAAGCGGCTGACGAATTGGCTAAAGAAGGCATCGAGGCGGAAGTGATCGACCTTCGCACGCTGGTGCCGCTCGACATCGATACGCTCGTGAAGTCGATCCAGAAGACGAATCGCGCGATCGTCGTACAAGAAGCGCAGAAGACGTCCGGCGTTGCAGCCGAGGTTATTGCGCAAATCAACGAGAAGGCGATCCTGCATCTGGAAGCTCCTGTTCTCCGCGTAGCGGGTCCGGACACGGTTTATCCGTTCGCCCAAATCGAGGATGCATGGCTGCCGTCGCCTGAGCGCGTCGTGAAAGCAGCAAAACAAGTATTGAACTTTTAATGCCCTATTGATCGGGTACGTTATAGAGCACATAAGGGAGGATTCATTCGGATGACCAAATTCGAATATCGGTTCCCGGAGCTCGGCGAAGGTCTGCATGAAGGCGAAATCGTCAAAATGCACATTAAGCCGGGCGACGAGGTTAATGACGAGAGCATCTTAATGGAAGTTCAGAACGACAAGGCCATCGTGGAAGTGCCATGTCCGGTAGAAGGCAAAGTGCTTGAAGTGTTCGCAAAAGACGGCCAAGTATGCCATGTCGGCGAAGTGGTCGCGATTATCGACGTAACCGGCGAACTGCCGGAAGGCGCTACGGTAGCGGCGGAAAGCGCGCCTGCACCGGCGGCTGAAGCGGCTGCTCCGGCAGCGGCTCCTGCGCAAGCGGCAGCGCCTGCTCCGCAAGCAAGCGGCGCGCTTGTGCTGGCAACGCCAAGCGTGCGCAAATACGCTCGCGAGCAAGGCGTGGATATTACGACGGTTACAGGCAGCGGCAAGAACGGCAAAGTAACGCGCGAAGATATCGACGCATTCAAATCCGGCGGCGCGGCATCGGCTCCAGCAGCGGCTGCTTCTACCGAAGCGGCAGCACCTGCGGCGGCAGAGCAAGAGGCTGCGAAGCCGGCGGCTCCAGCGACGGCGGCAGCGGCTCATCGTCCGGAAGAGCGCGTTCCGTTCAAAGGCATTCGCAAAGCGATCGCAAGCGCAATGTCGAAATCGATGTACACGGCTCCTCACGTTACGCTGATGGACGAAGTCGATGTCACGGAGCTTGTCGCACTGCGTGCGAAGTATAAGCCGTTCGCGGAGAAGAAAGGCGTCAAGCTGACGTACCTGCCGTTCATCGTGAAGGCGCTCGTAGCGGCATGCCGCGAATTCCCGATCATGAACTCGACGCTGGACGAAGCGGCGCAAGAAATCGTGCTGCGCAAATATTATAACATCGGCATCGCAACCGATACGGACAACGGCTTGATCGTTCCGGTTATCGAAGATGCGGACCGTAAAAACATTTACTCCGTAGCAAGCAAAATCAGCGATCTGGCCGTACGCGGCCGCGACGGCAAGCTTGCTCCGAACGAAATGAGAGGCAGTACGATTACGATTACGAATATCGGTTCTGCCGGCGGCATGTTCTTCACGCCAGTCATCAACTTCCCGGAAGTTGCGATTCTCGGCACGGGCCGCATCTCGGAGAAGGCCGTCGTCAAGAACGGCGAAATTGTGGCTGCACCGGTTATGGCATTGTCGCTCAGCTTCGACCACCGTCTCATCGATGGCGCAACGGCTCAAAACTTCTTGAACTACATTAAACAGTTGCTGGCACAGCCTGAACTGTTCATCATGGAGGTGTAACGTAATGGTAGTAGGAGACGCTTCTCTTGATATCGATACATTAGTCATTGGTGCAGGCCCTGGCGGATACGTCGCGGCAATTCGCGCCGCTCAGCTTGGACAATCCGTCCTGTGCGTAGATAAAGCGGAAGTCGGCGGCGTATGCTTGAACGTCGGCTGTATCCCATCGAAGGCACTGATCTCGGCCGCTCACCAATACGAAGCGGCTTCGCACGGCGAAGCGTTCGGCATTACGGTCGGCGACGTGAAAGTGGACTGGAGCAAAGTGCAAGAATTCAAGAACGGCGTTACCAAAAAGCTGACGGGCGGCGTTGCATCGCTGCTCAAAGCGAATAAAATCGAATACTTCAACGGCGAGGTTATGTTCATCAGCGCCAACGAAGCTCGCGTATTCAACGACCAGGAAGCGCCGCGCTACCGGTTCAAAAACTGCATCATCGCGACGGGCTCCCGCCCGATCGAGCTGAAAGCTTTCCCTTACGGCGGACGCATTCTTTCCTCGACAGAAGCGCTGTCGCTGCCGGAAATTCCGAAGAGCCTCGTCGTAATCGGCGGCGGCTACATCGGTATCGAGCTTGGTCAAATGTACAGCAAATTCGGTACGAAGGTGACGATCATCGAAGGCGCGGATGCGATTATGCCGGGCTTCGACAAAGATATGTCCAACATCGTAGCGAAGAAGCTGAAACAAAAAGACGTTACGATCGTAACGGGCGCTTCCGCCAAATCGGCTGAGCAAACGGCTGACAGCGTGAAAGTAACGTACACGGTCGGTGACAAAGAAGAAGTCGTCGAAGCGGATTACCTGCTCGTAACGGTCGGCCGTCGTCCGAATACGGACGGCGAGCTCGGTCTTGACCTGATCGGCGTCGAAATGACGGACCGCGGTCTGGTCAAAGTCGACCACCAAGGCCGCACGAACATTCCGCACATCTATGCAATCGGCGATATCGTGCCTGGCGCGGCGCTGGCGCACAAAGCGATGTACGAAGGCCGCGTGGCGGCTGAAGCAATCGCGGGACTGCCTAGCGTCGTCGATTACAAATGTATCCCTGCCGTTGCATTCTCCGATCCGGAATGCGCTGCAGTCGGCTACACGGAGAAAGAAGCGAAAGAGAAAGGCCACAACGTCAAATTGGGCAAATTCCCATTCGTAGCGAACGGCCGTGCTTTGTCGCTTAACGGTACGGAAGGCTTCGTAAAAATCGTATCCGATGCGGACAATGGTCTTGTGCTCGGCGCGCAAATCGTCGGTATCGAAGCTTCCAACATGATTGCGGAGCTGGGCCTTGCGATCGAAATGGGCGCAACGCTCGAAGATATCGCACTGACGATCCATGCTCACCCTACGCTTGGCGAGATCGTTCTCGATGCGGCGGAAGTGGCGCTTGGCCACCCGATCCACGTATTCGTGAAGTAATAGAAGGAAACAAGAGGTCTGCGGTTGTTGTTGCCGCAGGCCTCTTTTTACTGGAAAGCTACATATAATAAGGTCATCGCATCGCACAATCAATTACACGTACGGAAAGGCGGCTTGTCCATGATTTATGAAACCGACCCTTCGAGAGGCGAAAAGCCGGCCTCCGAGTCACGCGCCATATTAACGGAGATCGTCTTTCCTTCCGATACGAACCACCTCCAGACGATGTTCGGCGGCATCGTGATGGAATATATGGATAAAGTCGCGGCCATATCGGCTATGCGCCATTCCCGGACGTCGGTCGTAACGGTGTCGACGGATAGCATCGATTTCGTCGCGCCTATCCGGGTAGGCGAAGCCATTATTGTGGAATCGTTCGTCTCTTGGACGCACCGAAGCTCCATTGAAGTGTTCGTGAAGGCGGTGACCGAAAACTTGAAGACGGGCGTTCGCCATACGGCCGTTACCGCCTTCTTCGTCTTTGTCGCGCTTGGCGACGACGGCCGTCCGACACCGGTGCCGGGCGTTGTGCCGGAGACGGAGGAGGAGCAAGAGATGCATATTACCGGGCGAGACCGTTATTTGCTGAGACGCAAGCGGATCGACGAACGGAAAGGGCAAGCTTAAGAGAAACGCTCGGTCTGTCGTTCATGCGGCGAATTATGATACAATTGAGCTACTATTGTTGAAGACGACACCTTGCAACGAACGGAGAATGATGCGAATGAGTCACAATGAAGAGCAGTATTTGCAGCTATTGCGGCATGTGCTTGATAACGGCGCGCGCAAGGAAGACCGCACGGGTACGGGGACGATCTCGACGTTCGGCTACCAGATGCGATTCGATCTGAATGAAGGCTTCCCGGTTCTGACGACGAAGAGGGTGCCATTCGGACTTGTGAAGAGCGAGTTGCTCTGGTTCATGAAGGGCGACACGAACATCCGTTATTTGCTCCAGCATAACAATAACATTTGGAACGAGTGGGCATTCAAGCGCTGGGTCGAGAGCGAAGCCTACGACGGGCCGGATATGACGAATTTCGGACTTCGCTCCCAGACGGATGCCGATTTCGCCGTACAGTATGAGTCGCAGATGAAGCGTTTCACAAAGCTCGTACTGGAAGACGAGCAGTTCGCGGCCCAGTACGGGGAGCTTGGCGACGTATACGGCAAGCAATGGCGAGCATGGCGGACGACGCAGGGCGAGACAATCGACCAATTGAAGGACGTTATCGTTTCGATTAAGAAAAATCCGGATTCGCGGAGACTCATCGTATCGGCTTGGAATCCGGAGGACGTGCCGACGATGGCGCTGCCGCCGTGCCATACGCTGTTTCAATTTTACGTCGCGGACGGCAAGCTGTCGTGCCAGCTCTATCAGCGGAGCGCGGACATTTTCCTCGGTATTCCGTTCAACATCGCTTCTTATGCGCTGCTCACGCATCTGATTGCCCGCGAATGCGGACTTGGCGTCGGCGAGTTCGTGCATACGCTTGGCGATGCGCATATTTATATCAACCATCTGGACGCGATTCAAGAGCAGCTTGCTCGGGAGCCGAAGGCGCTGCCGAAGCTTGCGCTGAAGGGCGACTGGCAATCCGTGTTCGACGTCGAGGTAGCCGATATCGCATTGGAGGGCTATGACGCCCATCCGACGATCAAAGCACCTATCGCCGTATAGGAAGAACACGGTAACGAAGAGGGGAAGACGTCCAATGACAATCAGCATGATATGGGCGATGGATCGTGATCGGGCGATCGGCATCGACAATAAAATTCCGTGGCGGCTTCCGGCCGACATGGCATTCTTCAAAGCCTACACGATGGGCAAGACGGTCGTGATGGGCCGCAAGACGTTCCAATCGTTCCCGAAGGCGCTGCCGAATCGGCGCAACGTCGTTCTGACGCGTACGAAGGGGTTGCGGTTGGAAGGGGTGGAAACGGTCGGTTCCGTGGAAGAAGCGCTGCGCAAGTATGGCGGCGAAGAGGAGCTGGTCATTATCGGGGGTGCGGAAATCTACCGTCAATTCCTTCCGTATGCAGACAAGCTGCTCGTAACGGAAATTGACGACACGTTCGCAGGCACCGATGCCTTTTTTCCAGCGTATGATGAGACGAAGTGGGCGCTGGCGGAAACGCGAGAAGGAGTGCGGGATGAGAAAAACCCGTACAATTATCGTTTCCTTACGTTCGAAAGACGGTAAATCACGAACATTGCATATAGCAGTTCGTATAGCTTGAAATGCGTAATAGTGCAAATGATTGTACGGATAATCCATTTGTAAACCCTGTATTATAATGATAATATTTTCCCTATCAATATTCTTAACAGTCGTTCTTATGCAAAGATTGTTATTGAATAATCGTTCGATTCCCGCTATAGTTTATTTATTCGAATGGCTCTGAATCGGGACAATAATTACGGGGGAGTTGCGATCATGTCTACACCTACGGGATTTATGGAGTATAAGCGCGAACTGCCGGCAGATCGCGATCCAATTGAGCGGATTAAAGATTGGGAAGAATTCCATCTTCATATGAGCGACGATGCGCTGCGCACGCAAGGCGCGCGCTGCATGGACTGCGGCACGCCATACTGCCATACCGGCATGGAGCTGGCCGGCAACGCTTCGGGCTGCCCGGTCAACAACCTCATTCCGGAATGGAACAACTTAATCTACCGCGGTCTGTGGCGCGAGGCGCTCGACCGACTTCATAAAACGAACAACTTCCCTGAGTTTACGGGACGCGTATGTCCCGCACCTTGCGAGGGTTCGTGTACAGTCGGTTTGATCGGACAGCCCGTGACGATCAAGACGATTGAACAGGCGATTATCGACCGCGGCTTCGATGAAGGCTGGGTCGTTCCTCAACCGCCGAAGGAGCGTACAGGCAAACGCGTGGCGGTTGTCGGCTCCGGTCCTGCGGGACTTGCGGCGGCGGCTCAATTGAATAAAGCTGGCCATCTTGTGACGGTATACGAGCGCGCGGATCGAATCGGCGGCTTGTTGACGTACGGCATTCCGACGATGAAGCTTGACAAAGGGGTCGTACAGCGCCGCGTCGATCTGCTTGCGGCGGAAGGCATTACGTTCGTGACGAATACGGAAATCGGCAAAGATATTCAGGCACAGCAACTGGTCGACGATTTCGACGCGGTCGTGTTGTGCGGCGGCGCGACGAAAGCGCGCGACGTGTCGATGGAAGGACGCGAGCTGAAAGGCATCTATCAGGCGATGGACTATTTGAACGGCACAATTAAGAGCTATCTGGATTCCAATCTGGAAGACGGCAATTACCTCTCGGCGAAAGACAAGGACGTTATTGTCATCGGCGGCGGCGACACGGGTACGGACTGCGTCGCGACGGCGCTGCGCCACGGCTGCCGTTCCGTTACGCAATTCGGTACGGTCGGTAAAGCTCCGCTTGAGCGCGACATCGCGAACAACCCTTGGCCGCAATTCCCGAACGTCTACACGCTGGATTACGCGCACGAGGAAGCCAAGGCGCTGTACGGTCAAGATCCGCGCGCTTTCTCCGTGCTGACGAAGAAGTTCGTCGGCGACGAGAACGGCAATCTGACCGAGCTGCATACGGTTCAAATCGAGCGTACGGTCGACGAGACGGGACGCAGAATTTATACGGAACTCCCGGGTACGGAGAAAGTGTGGAAGGCGGATCTCGTCTTGATCGCCGTCGGCTTCGAAGGTCCGGAGAATACGATCATCGACCAGCTCGGTCTGGAACAGGACCGTCGTTCGAATGTGAAAGCCCGATACGGCAAGTACGTGACGAGCGTCGACAAAGTATTCGCAGCGGGCGACATGCGCCGCGGCCAAAGCCTCGTCGTATGGGCGATCAACGAAGGCCGCGAGGCGGCTCGCGAAGTCGATAAATATTTGATGGGTTCGTCGATGCTTCCTTAATCGGCTGACTGAGAATTGAATCAAGCACAAGCGCTCGTCTGGGCGTTTGTGCTTTTTTGTTGTTTCGGCATGGAGCAGGTTATGATAAGCTGTTAATGGACAAGAAGGGTGCATGTGCATGTTGCTTAGGAGGCAGTAGGGATGATTCAATACGGTTCCGATACGGTAACGGAGTTGAAGTTTGTCGGTTTCTCGCCGCGTGTGGAGCGCCGCGATTCGCAGTGGGTCGATATCGAGCTGATTCCGGCGCTATGGCCGGGAACGCCGGTTCCTTCGGGTATACAAGAGCTTTCGATTTATGTCGTGACGACGGCAGGCGGACAGATCGCGCAGATCGTGCCTTACGATGAGGGCATCGATTGCGAATTTCAGTTCACAGTGTCGGAAAAGGAGCAAATATCGGCGTATATAATGTCGGACGATATTCAGGAGCATATTCGTAATCTCCCCTCCCCAACATGAGGAAAGATATGCTAAAATCGGAGTAATCGCTTATCAGCCATGATCCGATTGTTGCGGAGGTAGGTCAATGCCCACCAATAACGCCTTCATATTAACGCAGGCTGAAGTACGGAATATTAGACGCTATGTGCAGTATAAGTTTTCGGATTTGCCGCAGGACAAGCATGCCGATATTATTGCGGATGCGGTAAGACGAATCGTATTCAAGCGGCTGCCCGAATTTAAGGACGAGATCAGGCGGCAATTAACGTCCGGGCTTATTCGGACGGCGCTTGTCGAGCGTGCCGGTCCGGTCGGGACGGACGATATCGCCGAAGCATGCTTGACGTTGGAGCTGGAGGACGATGCGCTCTTCGAGCCTTTCCACGCCTGGGTAGAGCAGCAGCTCCATGCGACCGTGCATGCGGATGCGCTCCGCGAAGCGCTGGGCGGCACGGGATCGAACGCGGCGAATGGAGATAGGCCCGGCTGGTCTTTGATAGCCGAACGATTGATGAAGACGGCGGAGCCGTTCGAGCCTATGCCGGAAGGACAGGCTGTCGTGCTGCCGTTCACGCGGCAGGAATCGTTGGGCGGCAACGCTGCGAGCGGAGCCGCTTCGGACCGAGCCTCGATTCACCCGTCCGGACGTTACCGCAGGTGGACGATCTACGCATCGTTAAGCGCGGTGCTGGTGGCGGCGACGCTTATGTATGGCTGGTCGCTTGCGCGCCCCCCTGCCGTGGAGCCGGCGGCATCCGTTGCGCAGGCTGTTCCCCCGCCGACGAAGCCCAGTCTGAACGAACTGCCGGCGATGCTGCAGTATCGGGAAGTGAATCGAAAGCTGCTTGCCCAGTATCTCGATTCGAAAAATTCGCTGTTGTCCGACGCGGAGTATATGGAGCCGATCTTCGACGCGGCCGAGCAATTCGATATCGACCCGATTCTGTTGTTCGCCATTACCGGTCAGGAGCAAGCGTTCGTTCCGCGCAATCATAAGAAGGCGGAGCAGATCATTAACAATCCGTTCAACGTGTTCCATAGCTGGCAGGAATACAACACGACGATACGCAAATCGGCCGAAATCGCCGCCAGAACGATCGCGCGGCTGAGCAAGGACCGGCCCGCCGGGACCGATCCGTTCCTATGGATTAACCGCGAGTATGCCGAAGACCCGCACTGGTCGGACGGCGTCCGTTCAATCTGGAAGTCGATGACCCAATACGTTCATTAATCAGAAGAACTGATTACGGCTGCTGCGACGCAGCCTATTTTGCATGAGACGGTTCGTGAAGGGGCGATTTTTTGAAGACACTCATCATTGCGGAGAAGCCGGATATGGGACGCAACATAGCGGCCGCAATCGATCCGAAAGCGAAAAACTATCGTACCTACCTCGAAGGAGAGCGGTATATCATTACGTGGGCGATCGGCCATCTGATCGGTCTTGCCGAGCCCGAGGCGTACGACGACAAATATAAGAAGTGGAATATTAACGATCTTCCGATCATTCCCGAGACGTTCAAGCTTGTGCCCAATCGCCGGACGATCGACCAGTTGAAGGTTATTGCCGAGCTGGCGAAACGAAGCAATCTGCTGGTCAATTCATGCGACGCGGGGCGCGAGGGACAGCATATTTTCTCGCTTATTCAACGGCATTTGAAGCTGAGGCAGCCGGTGAAGCGGCTATGGATATCCGATCTGACGCCGGAGACGATCCGCCGCGGCTTCGAGGAGCTGAAGGAAGGAGCGGAGTACGACAATTTGACGAAGGCGGCGCGGGCGCGCAGCGAAGCGGACTGGCTGATCGGCATGAACGGCTCGCGCGCATTTACGACGAAGCATAACGTGCTGTTGTCTGTCGGACGGGTGCAGACGCCGGTGCTCGCGCTTATCTACGACCGGCAGAAGCAGATTGAGGCGTTCACGTCGTTAAAATATTTCGAGCTGGAAGGGCATTTCGCTCAGCAAGCGATGTCGTACAAAGGCATGTGGCAGGGCGAACGGCTGACCGATCGGACGAAGGCGGACGCGCTCGCGGCGAAGGTGAAAGGAAAGCCTGCGCGGATCGCCTCGTACGAGGTGAAGGATACGAAGGAGTATCCGAACAAGCTGTACGATCTGACGCTGCTGCAGCGGGAGGCGAACGGCCGATACGGCTTTTCGGCGAAGAAGACGCTCGATACGGCGCAATCGCTCTACGAGAAGCACAAAGTGATTTCTTATCCGCGGACGAACTCGAACTATGTAACGGAGCAAAATATTCCCGATATGCACAAGGCGCTGTCCGTGCTGCAAGGCACCGAGTATGACGAGCTAGTGAAAGGCGCCAACCGCAATCTCGTGCATAAGGGCAACAAGTTCGTCTGCAATCCGGCCAAGGTTGAAGACCATCATGCGATTCTGCCGACGCCGCGCAAAGCAGCCGGATTGAATCCCGACGAGAAGAAGCTGTACGATCTGATCGTTCGCCGGTTTCTATCGCAGTTCTATCCGCCTGCCGAATATAAGGTGCATACGGTATTGACCGTGGTGGAGGACGAGACGTTCAAAACGACTGTGAAGCAGCTGCTTGAGATCGGCTGGAAGGCGATCTACGCCGGTATGCAGAAGGAGAAGGCGAAGCCGAAAGGCAAGGAGAAGGAAGAAGAGGAAGACGAAGAGATCGAAGTGGACGAGCCGTTCTCCATAGATCGGAATGCGCCGGTTGCTTGCTCGGATGCCGTCGTGAAGGAGAAGGACACGCAGCCGCCCAAGCAGTATACGGAAGGAACGCTGCTGAAAGCGATGGAAAGCGCGGGCAAGCAGATCGAGGACGAAGAGCTGCGCGATGCGATGAAGGATTCCGGGCTTGGCACCCCTGCCACCCGCGCGGCTACCATCGAACGATTAAAGCAGGTCGGGTACGTCGATATGCAGGGCAAAAAAATTATGATAACGCAAAAAGGGCGCACCGCCGTCGAGCTTATTCGCGGCGCGGGCGTCGAATTGCTGACCTCGCCGGAAATGACCGGACAGTGGGAGCGGCGGTTGAACGAAATTGCGCGCGGTTCGGCTTCCGACGAGCAGTTCATAGAGCGGGTCAAGCAATTCGCTTCGAAGATCGTCGATCAAGTCCGCCTGCAATCGCGTGCCGCGAGGACGTCCTTCGAGAGCGAGGAAGACTCGCGCTCCAGCGGCGCCAAGGGCCGCAAAGGCGCTTCGTCCAAGGGGGGACGCGAGGTCCATTCATCCTCCGGCACGGCAACGGAAGGTGCGAGCGGCATAAAACCGACGCGCAGCTGGGCGTCGAAAGCGCGCGGCGCGGTTAGCGGTGGAGGTGCAGGAAAGGAAAGCTCCGCGAGCGCGACTGCGCCGGGCGTCATTGGGACCTGTCCGCGTGCAGGGTGCGGAGGCACGATATTTATGGGGCGCAAGGGGTATGGCTGCTCGCATTATCGCGAAGGCTGCAAGTTCGTCATCTGGAAAGAAAGCTTCGGCCGATCGTTAACGGATGCGCAAGTAAGGGCATTAATCGAGAAAGGCAAGACCGGCAAGCTCAAGCTGACGCTGCCCGGCGGCGAGGCTTCGGAAGGGCGCATTATTCTCCACAATCGGGAAACGGGAGAGCTTACGGTGCAACAATAGCCTAACATTGAGTAGGATCAGGCTGTCGATACTTCTCGACAGTCTGTGAACGTGAACGAAATAATAAACGCCCCTAGAGGCGCTTATTTCGTACGGAACCTCGCTCGCAGTCAAATAAGTGCTCCATGAGGCTGCTTATCGATCGCGATGTGCTGGGAAGTAACGTTGGCTCAGGGATTAGGAGTCCATGTGAGACGCTTAATCAAGAAAGGGATCGTTAGCGAGTAAAATAGCAGTCTGTGTTAGGCTCTTAATGCGAGGCAAGGGGGCGACCAACCGGCTCAGCTCTGAGTGGACGCCGCGGCTCCATCCTGACGCATTCCTTCCGACGGCAATACAACAGAGAAGAACCCCGGCATCTTGGAACAAGACGCGGGGCTTCTCTTTACTTTGAACATAATATTCATTATGTTAACATATATCGCGTAAATAGCGATCTCGGCCCCAATGCACGTTGTTTGCGATGGACACGAATAAGGCTTGCTGCACGTCCGTTTTTGGCGGATGGCAGCAAGCCTTATTGTTCATGATGGCCGTATTCCGTTATTGGCGCTGTTCCATGTAACGATAGATCGCCGGCGGCACGTCAGGCAGATGCTGCAAGGTCAGAAACGCGCCGCGAGGCTGGACGGCAATCTCGACATTGTTGAACGCCCATTCCGTATCGACCTTCATATGGATGGCATGAATGCCGGCGGTTAGCGCAGGCACGACATCCGTACGAATCGAGTTGCCGATCATCCACGTATGCTCGCGATCGAGATCGTTGTCTAACAAAATGGATTCGAGCGCTTCGTTATTCTTATGCCGGCGAATATAGATGCGCGAGTCGAAATATCGTTCCAAATGGAGCTCCTCGATCTTGCGCCGTTGGATGAGCAGCTCGCCGCCGGTATATAGATGAAGCGTATGGCCTGCTTCTGCAAGGTCGCTCAGCGTCTCCTCCATGAACGGGTACGGCTCGACCGTATGCTCATACACGCTCCGGCCAAGCTTCCATAAGAAGTTCTCTTCCACTGCGGAACGGCTTCGTCCCGTTATATCGGAGAAATACGTATACGTATCGATGAACGACTGAGGGAAGTGGTCGCTCTTGAAGCCTAGCACCTGTACGCCGGCAATATCGATCTCGGTCTGCTTGTCCTTCACCGCTCGCTCCGTCACTTCCGGATAACCTTTGAACCAGGTTAGCATCGAATCGTTGAATTGTTCGATGACGAGATGGAAGTACTTGTTGCAGTAGACCAGCGTATCGTCTAAATCGAAGAAAATGTTTTGTTTCATCTTGGGCACGACTCCTTTGTCAGAAAAAGATAACCGACGGTTAACTTGCCTTACCGTTCGTTCATCTGAGCAAGCCGGTCGCCACCGTATGGACGGTCGGCGTGGGTTGCACGTTCCCCTCCTGACACCAATCTACCGTATTGGGAGCCTGTTCGTCAAACGGAATAATGAGTGTAAGCGGAGCGAATGCTAACGAGCGGAGGTGAGCGAGGTGCCTTACAACAAGAGCAAAAAAATAAACAATCAGCATAACGAGGCGAGCCTAAAGGAAGAAGCGCAGACGTCGAAGGCGAGCAAGCAAGCGGAACGGCCGCCAAGCCTTAACGGCATTAACAAAGAGACGGTGTAACCCTCGGCAGCCATACGACCGGATAGAACGGCTCAAGGAGCCGATACGTTCTATCCGGTCGTACCGCTGCAAGATGCGGCATGGCAGGATGGCACGCCGCGCATGCAGACAACAATAGGCGGTATGTCGCGCCGCGGCATACCGCCTTCGATCATAAACCGGATTAAGCATATTTCAGCCGCTTGGCCGCAAGATCATTCTTAATAAATTCGATACGTTTCCGTACATAGAAATCGAAGCTGTCCCCGCGCAATTCCTTCGGCGCCACCGAAGCGCCCGATTCGTTGTCTACAATGGTAAGTTTGCCGTCGGAATAAAACTTGAACGTCAGGTCCCGGAAAGGACGGTTCTTCTCCACATAACGATAATTCATGCAGCGCTTCATGATGATATGCCTCCTTTAATTGCATATTATGGGTTGGTTAGAACGTTTGTTCTTGTTTTTATCATACCAAACATTCGTTCGGGTGGAAACTGTTTTTTGTTTACCGTAAACTAGATTAATAGAGAAGCAGAAACCGCTTCCGTCATTTGATCGCGCGTTATCGGATTCCGCGACGGTTGGACGAACAAGCGGGACATCCGCAATGGCATAAAGGAGATCAGGCTATGATTCGAGTTTCGCATCTCACGAAGCAAATTCCCGGCGGTCCTAAGGTGCTGGACGACATCAGCTTCGAGATTGAGCCCGGCGAGTTCGTCGCAGTAAAGGGAGCAAGCGGCAGCGGCAAGTCGATGCTGCTGCGCTGTCTCGGCATGCGGGAGTCGTGGACGAAGGGCACCTATGTATTCGACGGCAAAGATATTACGGCCAATCCGCTGACCGGGCGCGGCAAAGTCCGCCGCGAAGCGGCTTATCTCGAAGAATCGCCGGTGCTGTATAAAGATAAGACGGCGCTGCGCAACGTCATCATCGGCTCCGTTAATCAGACGCCGGTGTGGAGACGCTGGACCGGCATGGTTCGGGGCGACGATTATATGGGCGCGATGGATACGATCGAGAAGCTCGGGCTGCTCGATAAGGCGCATACGAAAGCGAATAAATTAAGCGGCGGCGAGCGTCAGCGCGTCGCGATCGCGCGGGCGCTCGTTCACGGCGCGAAAGTGATACTGGCCGACGAGCCGGTTACCGGTCTCGATCCGCATTCCGCCGACCGCGTACTCGCCGATTTGAAGCGGCTGTGCAAGGAGCAGGGGCTGATCGTCGTTGCCGCGCTTCATCAAGGCGATTACGCCGAGCGCTTCGCCGACCGCATCTTCGGCTTGAGCGGCGGCGAGCTGGTGCTGGATGTGAAGGGCAGACGGCTCACCGAGCATGAACGCCGTCAACTGTAGCCGAAGCAGCCGCCCCGGCCCGCCGTCTTGTCGAGACGGCGGGCTCAGGCATGAGCAGCTTCGTCTGACGCATACAATGGACCATCCGAACGTATAGAGAGGTGGCTTCCATATGGCGTTCAAGCGGCCGTTAGTCATTCAAACCCATCATACGAAGCATCCGAAGACCGAGATGGACATCCCCGTCGTCTCCGGCGCGTCCAATCCGTCTGCCGAGCATATGATAAATACGGATATTCGAAAAGGCGTGCAGCAGCTCGTCTCGGAGCAAGGGTCGCTCGCCGATCCGAGATCCCAGATGATCGGTTATTTCGAGACGAAGACGAACGAAAAGGGCGTGCTCAGCCTGTCGCTGTTCAACTATGCGTATACGGGCGGAGCGCATGGGCTTACGCTGCAGAAATCGCTAACGTTCAATGCCGATTCCGGCCGTTCTTATACGCTTGCTCAGCTATTCAAGCCGGGCGCCGATTACGTCAAGCGCTTGTCCGATATTATCGCGACGCAAATCGCGGAACGGGACATTCAGACGCTGGAGCCGTTCAAGTCGATCCGCCCGGATCAGGATTTCTACATTGCCGACCGTTCGCTTGTCGTCTATTTTCAATTGTATGAGCTGACGCCTTACGTGTACGGCTTTCCTTATTTTCCGATCTCGGTATATGATTTGCAGGATATTATTAACGAGGATGGACCGCTTGGTCCGATGGCGGCTAACGATTAACGGTCCGTCGAACCGGCGAATTGCGATTCGCGGGGCTTCGGATAAGCCGCCGTATCGTCTATGCAGAAGGGAAATGGAGAAGCATGCTGCGCATAATTATAGCGGCGGCCGCAGCCGGGGCGGCTGTGCTTATTATCGGCCTTGCGATTCGTGGACGGCGGAATAACGCCGTCGTTCGCGGGACCGTTGGACAAGCTCTCGCGAGCGAGCCGGAAGCCGATATCCGATATCCGGCGAATGAAGCAAGAGAACGGATTTCCGCTGCGGAGCCGGTCGACCGTACAGATTCCGAAGGCGTCGGGCTTGGCGCTGGCGGCGAGCCGAGGGAGGAGGAGGCTCCCTCCGTCCTTATCGTGGACGATCAGCCGATGATTCGGATTATGCTAAGGGAAGTGCTCGAATCGTCCGGCGTGACCGTTCGCGACGCGGCAAGCGGACAAGACGCATTGGAGCTGGCCGGCCGGCATCGGTTCGATCTGTTGTTATTGGATATGAAGATGCCCGGCATGGACGGCATCGAGCTGCTGCGCCGGTTGCGGCAGTGGGACGGCAACCCGAATGCGAACGCGCCGTGCGCGTTCATCTCCGCTCTGAACGATTCGGACAAGCGGCGGGAAGCGGAAGCGCTCGGCGCCACGGCGTTTATCGTTAAGCCGTTCGACATATTCGAGGTTCGCGATTATGTTTTGCAGGAGGCGGAAGCCGCGCGTCGGCAGCAAGTCAAATAGGAAGCATGGACGCAATAAATCGATAGGGCTGTTCGCAAGCTGAGCCGGGATCACGGCCGCTGCGGACAGCCCTCTTTGATGGAGAGGGCAAGTTCGCTTATTCGGACTCGCGGCATGTGCTGATTGCGGAGGCCGCTTCATACAATGGAAGCATTGAAGTTCGTACAGCAACGAACAGAAGAGCCGAGGTGAACAGCATGATTGTCGGAATGATGGCGTTGGCGGCGTTCGCGGCCGTAGGGCTGCTGGGGGTAATCGGCGCAGCGCGCGCGGGCAGAGCAATTCGTTCTTCAAGGCATCAAACGTACGGTCGGTCGACTTACGCCCAGTTCGTGCACGACAAGGACGACTTGAACCGGCTCGGCTACCCGCAGTTGCTACTGAGAAGATGGGGCGGTAGCGCATCGTTCGGGTTGTCGTTCAATCAATTGGGCATGCTTGGCGGAGCCGCGGCTTTATACGGGATGGCAATCGATTACGGCGGCGCGTCGGTCGTTGGATGGGGCTGGCTGCTGCTCGGATTGTTCGGCATTGCGGCGGGAGCCGCGATTGCGGAGCTGTGCTCCGCTTTTCCGACGGCGGGGGGGCCGTACCATTGGGCGCTGGCGCTTGGCGGCGTCAGTTGGAGCTGGATAACCGGCTGGCTGCATACGCTCGGCAACGCCGCACTGCTCGCATTTATGAACTACGCCGGCGCCCGAATGATAGACGGTTATTTATCTTCAACGCTCGGATACGAGCAAGCCCGGTGGTCGACGATCGGATGGATGGCCGTATTCTATATCGTGCAGTGGCGGCTGAATGCCGCTCGATCCCGGCGGACGGGAACGATGCTGTCGCTGGGCGTCTGGATCGGGATCGGCGGCGCGGTCGGCATCGTTGCGGTTCTAGCCTGGACCATGTGGCCGGGCGCAGCGCCGGCGCAATCGCTGTTCGAATCCGGGTACGGCCGGACGGGCGAAGGCTTGGCTGCCGGAACGTCGTCTTCGTGGAGCGGCTGGCTGATTGGCGTGCTGCTGCTGCAGCGGATGTTCGTCGGAGCCGAAGGGGCGGCGATCGGGGCCGAAGAAACGGTCGATCCGCGCGTGCGCAGCGCATGGTCGGTCTTTCTCGCTCCGGTGTACGTGTTCGTCACCGGATTCGTGCTGCTTAGTATTTTATCCGTTACGCTTCCTCTCGATCAACCGGGAAACGCATGGGCGTTAGCTTCCCGGATTGCGTCGGCAATCGGTTCCTGGAGCGGCTTGGAGCCGCTGCTCGTCTTGCTGCTGGCCGCTTCGGCCGGTCTATCCGGCATGCAAGGGATGAATGCGCTGTCTCGGTCGTTGTTCGCGATGTCCAGAGACGGTGCGCTGCCGGATCGAAGCCGTTGGAGCCGGATTTCCGCCCGTACGGGCAAGCCGGCATCGGCCATCGCCGCGGCGGCCCTGCTGTCCGGCGCGCTCGGCGTCATCTATTTCGGGCTGTACGGAGGCGGGGAGGCGGCGATCCGAACGATCGTCGGATTTGCGATAGCGGCGATCCAAGTCGCTTGCGCCGTTCCGATCGGCCTGCGTCTGTTCGGAGGGCGCAAGCGGAAGGAGCTGCGCGACGCTCCGTGGCGGCTCGGGAGAGCGAGCGGAGCCGTCCATGCCGCGGCGTGGCTTGGCATGGTCCTGAGCGCGATCGGATGCGTTTCTCTGCTAAGCTTATATGCGGGTGCAGGATTGGCGGTTATCGCGGCGATCGTATGGACGGCATCGCTCGTTCGAGGCGAACGGTTCGAGAGGAAGCTGCAAATGTCGTCGCGCCGTTCCCGTATGGAGCTGCAACGAATTGAAAGAAAATTCGGACCGCTTTTTCTGGATGGGAAATGAATCCGCTTATTTCCCGGGGAAACGCATAAAAATACATGGTTGTCAACCTTTCGACAGCGGTTTCAAATCAAAAAACTGACATGACGTGTCGAAGCGTAGGTGACGGAATGCCGCATTTGCCAACGTTTGGCGTTTCTCGGTATAATGAGCGCAGATAAAAGCTGCGAGCGGCAAGGGGGAAATCGGGAAATGAAACGTTCGAATGCGACGGTTATTTCCGTAAATGTAGGAATGCCCGCATCGCTGGACCACGGCGGGAAAGCGGTCTTGTCCGGCATCCGCAAACAGCCGGTTCAAGGCGGTATAACAGTCGCCGCCGGCGGTCTGCCCGGAGACGGCCAGGCCGATCCGGTCCATCACGGCGGGCCGGACAAAGCGGTATGCGCCTATAGCTTCAACCATTACCCGTATTGGGAGAAGCGGCTGGGACGGCCGCTGGAAGCGGGAGCGTTCGGCGAAAATCTGACGTTATCGGGCTGGAACGAAGCCGACTGGCGCATCGGCGACCAAGTGCGAATCGGAACCGCGCTGCTGCAGGTCAGCCAGCCGCGTCAGCCCTGCTATAAGCTTGGAGCGCGGCACGGCGTACCCGAATTGACGCAATGGGTTGCGTCAACGGGGTATACCGGCTTTTATTTAAGGGTGTTGAAGGAAGGGGTTGTGCAAGCCGGCGATGAGGCGGTCGTCGTCGAGCGGCATGCCGCTTCGATTACGATTGCGGAAGCGAACCGGGTTATGCACCGCGACAAAGCCGATGCGGACGGCATTCGCAGGCTGCTGGCCGTCGATGAACTGGCCGGGAGCTGGCGCGAGATGCTTCAAGCCCGTCTGGCAAGATTGACCGAAGAAACCGTTATGGCGGAGGAGAGCTAGCAAATGGCTGACGGCTTACATATAACACCCTTGAAGCAGAAGCGTCAGGAGACTGTCGTCGTGACGGGCGCAGCAGGAGGCATCGGTTCGGCGCTGGCCGCCGCCTATGCGACGGCCGGATATCGGGTCGTCTTGTCGGACCGCAATGCGGAGGAGGGCCGCCGAACCGTAGAACGTCTGAGGACGAATGGCGCGGATGAAGCCCGGCTTCTGTTCCATCCCGCCGATCTCCGGCATCCCGATCAGATCGAAGGCTTGTTCCGGCATGCAGTCGAACGTTTCGGTTCCGTCGATGTGCTGATTAACAATGCCGGGTTCGGACATACCGTATCGCCTTATGAATTGGCAATCGAACAATGGGACGACGTAATCGATACGAATTTGCGCGGAACGTTCCTATGCTCCCGGACTGCCGCCCTCATCATGAAGGAGCAGGGGACGGGCGGACGTATCGTCAATATCGCATCGACGCGCGCGGCGATGTCGGAAGCGAATACGGAAGCCTACGCCGCCTCCAAGGGCGGAATCGTATCGCTCACTCATGCGATGGCGATATCGCTCGGACCGGACGGCATTCGCGTCAACTGCATTAGTCCAGGCTGGATCGAGACCGGGAACTACGAGTCTCTGAAAGAAGCCGATCATATCCAGCATCCGGCCGGCCGTGTCGGGAGGCCGGACGATATTGTGCGCGCTTGCTTCTATCTAACCGACCGCGAGAACAGCTTCGTGACCGGCATCAATCTGACCGTGGACGGCGGCATGACGGTCAAGATGATTTACGAGCCGTAATGATAGAACAGAGAAATAAGGATTGCAAGGGCAATGGCTTCAATTAATTCCATTAATGATTTATGGCATAAATAAAGAGAGGGCTTATTGGCTTTGAAGAACGACGAGAATATCGATTCCATAGAACCAAGAATGAGCGCCGGAGCCGACGCGATGCGCATCGACCGCGAGATTGCCGATATTATGGGTCAATACGGACTTGGCGAGTGGCGCGCCGTCGTCCGCCATTTGGGCATGAACAATACGACGCGTCTTATCGAGACGGCTGCCGGACGGTACGCGATCCGGTTGTACGACAATCATCAAGACCGCGGTATCGTGGCTTTGGAGCATGAGATGCTGTTATATTTAATGGGGTCAAATTTCTCGTTGAACGTTCCGGAGCCGATCCGGAATTCGGCCGGAGAATTCATTAGCGCTTCGGCAAGCGGCAAGCTGGCTTCATTGTTCCGCTATATTGATGGCGAACGTCCATCTCCGCGCGATGCCGCGCAAGTCCGATCGCTCGGGCGGGCGACCGGGCTGTTAAGCTCGGCGCTTGCTCGATACAAGTCTGCACAGTCTCCGATATACAAGCCTTACTACGAGCTTGATCTATCCTATGCGGACTGGACGGATCGGAATATACTTGCGCTCGCTTCCCGAACGCCGCTTCGCCAGCCGGCGATCGAAGCCGTCCGGCGGATGGTGGATACGAGACGAGGCATGACCGGATTTCTGACGGCGATACGCTCTCTGCCGCATCAGTGGATTCACGGCGACTTGAATTTTTCCAACGCGGTCGCCGTCCGCGACGACATCGCGGGCCTGCTCGATTTCGAGTTCTGCACGGTCGATCTGCGAGCGATGGAGCCGGCCGTCGTGCTCGTCGATTTCATCCATGCGGACCGCTCGGACGAGGAGCGGCAGTCATCCATCGCGGCCTATGCGGCCGGCTTCGGCTCGGCGCGCAAGCTGACGATCGACGAAGCGGATGCGCTCCCCGGCCTGATGAAGCTGCGCATGCTGGACGTTTTTTTGCATTTTGCAGGAAGACGCTCGGAGGGACTGGACGATCCGGCCGTATGGGAAGGTCAGATTGGCCATGCCGATTCCGTCTGCGGCTGGATCGATGCGCGCGAGACGGCGTTAAAAGAGCTGTTCCGTTCCGCCTTAGGCGAATGATTGTACAAGCCTCCGCCATATACTGTTCTTGTTAAGGATATGGAACGGAGGGTGAGCGATGAGGAGTACGGCGCAGTCGCTTGGTTACGGAGAACAGGATCGGCTGGTTATCGTCAATGCGGACGATTTCGGTTTATGCCACGCAGCGAACGAGTCGATCAGCCGGCTTTTGTCGGACGGATTCGTACAATCGGCGACGTTGATGATGCCCTGCGGCTGGGTAAGAGAAGCCGCGCTGTGGAGCGCGAGGAATGCCGAGCTGGACGTTGGCGTCCATTTCACGTTCACAAGCGAATGGGACGCTTACAAATGGGGGCCGGTATGCCGCACGGCGGCTGTGGATTCGTTGGTGACGGAGGAAGGCTATTTCCCGAAGGATGCCAGAACGTTCGAACGACAGGCCGACCCCGCCCAGGTCAAAACGGAGCTTATTGCGCAGGTCGAAATGGCAATCAAGCTCGGGCTTCGGCCAACCCATGCCGACAATCACATGGGCAGCCTGTACGGGCTGGAGACGGGACGCGATTTTTTGACGCCGGTGTTCGAGGTGTGCGCCGCATACGGTCTCCCGTTCCGACTTCCCCGGAACTTGTTGACCGAGACGGGGCAGGTGGCGCCGCCCGAATTGGCGGATATCGCGAGGAAGAGAGCCGAGGAAGCGGAAGCGTGCGGCGTTGTCGTGCTCGATTATTTGCTCGGATTGCCGTTCGCGATGCAATTCGACGAGACGTACGAATCGTATCGGGCACAGTTCATCCAGATGCTGGCGGGCTTGCGGCCGGGCGTGTCCGAAATTATTATTCATCCGGCCGATCCGACCGACGAGCTGCAGTCGTTTCATTCTCAGGCAATCAAGCGCGGATGGGATGTGCAACTGCTGCAGGACCCGGAGGTGCTCCGCACGTTCGAGGAGCAGCGGCTTGTTCGAATCGGCTGGCGGGAGCTGCAGCGGCTTCAGCTCGCTCTGTAGATCGGCCCCGGACACAAAGACAACCTTCGCTTAGCGGCGCGTGACGCCGCCAAGCGAAGGTTGTCTTGTTAACGCGGCAATTCCTCTGTCTGGCCGGCAATGTGTTCGGCAATCAACTGACCGTGGTATCGCCCGGTTTCGATAAACACCTCGTTCGCCTGCTTGCGCGATGCGACGACGCCGGCCAGATAGACGCCCGGCACATTCGTTTCCATCGTCGCCTCGTTGAAGCTCGGACTGCCGTCCGCTTCGAGCGTCACGCCAATCCGGGTCAGGAATGCGCGGTCCGGATGAAAGCCGGTCAGCGAGAGAACGAAGTCGTTCGGCAGGCGGTCTTCGCCTTCCCCGCTTGCGATCGTAACGGCAGCTGGTTCGATACGGACGACGCGGGAGCGGAACAGCATGCGAATCCGGCCTTTCGCGACCAGGCTCTCGAATAGCGGGAGCACCCAGGGCTTGATGCCGGGCGCGTATTCGTCGCCGCGATAGACGACCGTTACTTCGGCGCCGACGCGCTCCAGCTCCAGCGCGGCGTCAATGGCGGAGTTGCTGCCGCCGATAATGGCGACTTTCATCCGGGTATAAGGGTGCGCCTCGCGGAAGAAGTGGCTTACTTTATCCAGCTCTTCGCCCGGAATGCCGAGCGTGTTCGGATGGTCGAAATAGCCGGTGGCGATGACAACGCGGCCGCAGCGGTATACGTTCGCGACGCCGTTGCGGCCGGTCGAATAGATGAGGAACGAGCCGTCCGATTGCTTGACGACTTCCGTCACGGCCTCGAACGCGTTGACGCGAATACGATGCCGAAGCGTAACGGTACGGTAATAGGCGAGCGCCTCCTGGCGGGTCGGCTTGTCGCCGGCCGTCGTAAACGGGATGCCGCCGATCTCGAGCAGCTCCGGCGTGCTGAAAAAGCGCATATAAGTCGGGTATTGCGAGATGGAATGAACGATATTGCGGCTTTCGATAATAAGCGGATCGAGTCCGAGCCGCTGCAGCGAAAGCGCGGCTGCAAGACCGCAAGGGCCGGCGCCGACAATGATGACCTGTTCCGGTTGGATTGGGATCGTTCCGAGCATGATGAGAAGTCAGCCTCCTGGAGTCAGAATGATATGAACTATTGTACCGTTGCAGCGCTCCTCGGCGCAAACCGAAAAACAAATGCTGTCAATAAATCAACGAATGGTACTGGGTACGAGCTCTCGAATCATGTATAATGAGGTTGAAATGTACGACTGGGAGGATACTAGATGCGACGGCGTTTTGTAATAGAAGCGGTGATGGTGGCAACCTACGGGCATTTGCTCGTGCCAAGCCGTCCGGTTGATTATGTCGTTCCTTATTCGACGATCGCCGAATTGTACGATATGAAGGACGGTGCCGAGCCCGTAATGGAGGATCCGTCTGACGATAGGCATGTGAAAGAGAAGATCCGCGAGCTGATCGCTTTCTTCGAGGACCCTTTGAACCGCAAAAAAATCGAACGGGCTTTGCAGGTGCCCTGGCGCGAAAGCTCGCCGCTGCTGCTGAACGATATGATTCAGTTCACGATCGTCCATGCGCTCGACAACGCTCAATACGGCGAATTGTTCGATCCGATCGAGACGGAAATTTTGCTGGCGGGCATGAAGCTTGGAACGCCGATCCTCTCCGATCAGATCGAGTTTCAGGAGCGGCTGATCGACGCGGAAATTCCGGTGCAAATTTACGATATCGAAGATTTCGAATTTGCGGTCGAGGGCGGAATCGAGCCGGGAGATTTGATGGAGCATAGGGATATATAGCGGCCGACCGCTAGGAGGAGCTAAAATAAAAAGGTTGCGCTTCCTTGGAATGGATGCTAATATTTGCTTGTGTTAACGACGACGAATTTAACGACGGGGACGAAAGGAGGGACTGAACATGCGCAATCAGAATCAAGTTGCCGCCAATGCGTTTGCCCAGCAAATGCAATCGATGAATTGCGCTGTTACAGGCCCTGACTTTTCGTATCATTGCGTATAACGGGGAGAGCTGTCTCTCCGTGTGCCGAGTCGTGTACGAGAAGACCTGGGCCTTGATGGCGGCAGGTCTTTTTTGTGTTTGTTGTTGCCGTTCGAAGGGAAGGGGACCGTTCAGAGAGGAGAGAGAAATAAACGATGGCAACGTTATTAAGATTGCTGAAGTACGTAAGACCGAGCGCCAAGTGGGCCGCCGCGGCATTGTCGCTCATGATTCTCGCGACCGTCATCGATTTGCTGGCGCCTTGGGTTCTGCGCAAAGTGTTCGACGACGGCATCGATCAGCGGGATATGACCGTCGTGATGCTGCTGACGCTTGCACTGTTAGGCTTGCAGGTGATAAAAAGCGCCGGTTCGTTCGCGCAGGGCTATACGCAGGAGATGGTGGGCCAGAACGTCGTCTTCACGCTGCGCAAGCAAATGTATGCGCAGCTTCAGCGCCTGCCGTTCAAGTATTACGATAAGGCGCAGACCGGACAGTTGATGTCGCGGATGACGGGGGATATCGAAGCGGTCAAAAATTTCGTCGGCTTCGGCGCCATGATGCTCATTACCGGCATCTGCACGTTCATCGGGACGCTGATTTTTATGCTGTCGATGCAGTGGCAGGTTACGCTGCTTGCGCTCAGTCCGATCCCGCCGCTGCTGCTTGTGATGTGGGCGTTCAGCCGCAAGGTCGGTCCTGCCTGGGGCAATATTCGAGAGCAGATGGGACGGTTGACGACGACGCTGCAAGAAAATATATCCGGCATACGAGTTGTGAAAGCGTTCGCACGCGAAGGGAAAGAGCAATCGAAATTCGCGGGCCGCAACGAGCAAAATTTCGAAACGAATATGTACCGCGCGAAGCTGGAAGCGACGGCATTCCCGCTGATGGGCTTTATGGGCGGATTAACGTTTCTCATTATGCTTTGGCTTGGCGCCGTATACGTCGCCAAAGGCGAAATGACGCTTGGCACGTTCATGGCATTCCAATGGTATACGTGGGGGCTGATCTGGCCACTCAATATGCTCGGCTGGCAGATTAACATTTTTCAGCAGGCGCTTAAAGCGGCTCCGCGGGTATTCGAGGTGCTGGACACGACAGTCGAGATTGAATCGCCCGCTGACGGGGGCGCGGATACCGCTTCGATGAAGGGTGCCGTCTCGTTCGACGGCGTGTCGTTCGCATTCGATTCTCCGATGTCGGAGCAGAAGGACGAGAAGACGGCGGAGCGGGAGGCGGCAGCCGCAGCCGAGGAAGCGAGCAAAGGAGCCGCTGCACAGCCAGTGCTCCACAATATTAACCTCGACGTCAGGCCCGGCGAAGTCATTGCGGTGCTCGGCGCGACCGGCTCGGGCAAAAGCAGCTTGATTGCGATGCTGTCCCGTTTCTACGATGTAACGGAGGGCGCGGTGCGCATCGACGGGATTGACGTCAGAGATTACAATCTCGAAAGCCTCCGCCGCAGCATCGGTATCGTGCCGCAGGAAACGTTCCTGTTCTCCGCGTCGATTCGAGACAACATCGCGTTCGGGTTTCCCGAGGCGACGCAGGAGCAGATCGAGAATGCGGCGGTTCGCGCCCAAATTCACGATTTTATCGTCCATATGCCGTACGGCTACGATACGTTGATCGGCGAACGCGGCGTCGGCTTGTCGGGCGGCCAGCGTCAGCGCGTCGCGCTTGCGCGCGCCATCCTGATGAATCCGCCGGTACTCGTGCTCGACGAAGCGACGGCCAGCGTCGATACGGCGACGGAGTCCGCCATTCACGAGGCGCTGCTTGAAGTCATGCACGGGCGCACGACGTTCATTATCGCCCAAAGGCTGTCGTCCATTCGCCGAGCCGACCGCATCATTGTGCTGGATAACGGCCGGATCGTGCAGCAAGGAACGCATCGCGAGCTGAACGAGCAGGACGGATTTTTCCGAAGGCTGCTGGAGAAGCAGGAGATGGCCGCGGCGTCGGGACAATGAGCGGAAGCGGAATTATTTTTAGGGTAATTAACTGCATTAAGCATTGGACAATATACATTTTCATTTTATTGCAGAGGGGGAATACCAGTGAGTCAAGTCGAATGGGATTCGGAAGACGAGCTGGAGGAGAAGCCGTTCCAGCTCGACTATTTAAGGCGGCTGTTCCGCTATGTGCTGCCCTATAAGCGTACGCTTGGGATCGTAATCGGCATCGTACTGCTGAATATGGCACTGAGCCTTGCCGAGCCGCTGATGCTCGGATTTATGATCGACAAGGGCATTATGAAGCAAAACTACGATTTTATTATGTGGACCGGCATTGCGCTGTTAAGCTTCCGGCTGATCGGCTGGCTGTTCGGGTGGATGCATACGAAGCTGATTAATTTCACCGGTCAGCGGGTGTTGTTCGATTTGCGCCAGCAGTTGTTCAATCATTTGCAGACGCTGTCGTTCCGATTCTTCGACGGCCGTCCGGCCGGCAAAATTATGTCGCGCATTACGAACGATACGAACGCGATCGGAGAGCTGATTAACGGCGGTCTGATTACGACCGTTATGGAAGTGACGCATCTGCTCGGCATCGTCGTTATTTTGTTCTGGATGGATTGGCAGCTCGCGCTGCTGTCGTTCATTACGATGCCGCTGCTCTATCTGATTGTTGCGAAGCTGCGGCCGAAGATTGAAGGATCGTGGTCCAAATCGCGCCGTACGATGTCCGCCATTAACGGCAACGTAAACGAGACGATTCAAGGTATTCGCGTCGTGCAGGCCTTCTCGCGGCAAACGGTTAACAACGAGAAGTTTAATGGCATTAATATGAATAACAAAAAGGCGTTTATGCGCGCGATTCGGCTGGAATCGACGGTATGGCCGCTTGTCGAGCTGATCGGCATGATCGGCACTTGTATCGTCATCTGGTTCGGCGCGAAGCGCGTCATGGACGATGTGCTTACGATCGGCTTCGTTATGGCGTTCATTAACTATCTGTGGCGGTTCTGGGGACCGCTCAGCGCCCTGTCCAAAGTGTACAGCCAACTGCTGTCGGCAATGGCCTCGGCGGAGCGGCTGTTCGAAATATTGGATACCGAGCCGGAGATTAAAAATGCGGAGAAAGCGAAGGAGCTGCCTTCGATTCGCGGCGAGGTGGAGTTTCGCAACGTCTCGTTCCGTTACGGCCCGGATAAGCCGGAGGTGCTTCATGGCATTAATCTTCGCGTGAAGCCGGGGCAGCGCATCGCCGTTGTCGGTCCGACCGGCGCGGGCAAGAGCACGATCGTGAACCTGCTGATGCGTTTTTACGATTCGACGGACGGCCAAGTGCTGATCGACGGACACGATGTGAAGGATGTGACGCTCGAATCGCTGCGTCGTCAGATGGGCATCGTGCTGCAGGACTCGTTCATTTTCTCCGGGACGATCGAGGAAAATTTGCGGTACGGCAACGAGGACGCTTCGGATGAAGCGCTGCTGGAGGCGGCGAAGAGCGTCCGGATCGACCAGTTCGTGAAGAAGTTTCCGGACGGCTATGAGACGCAGGTGGAGGAACGCGGCAGCAAGCTGTCCGTCGGACAGCGGCAACTGCTCGCCTTCGGCCGCGTGCTGCTGAGCGATCCGCGCATTCTGATTCTGGACGAAGCGACGTCCAGCGTCGATACGGAGACGGAGCAGCATATCCAGTCTGCGCTTTCGCGCGTATTGGAAGGCCGGACGGCGTTCATTATTGCGCACCGGCTGTCGACGATCCGCGATGCGGATATGATTATCGTCATACGCGACGGCCGCATAACCGAGCAAGGCACGCATGACGAGCTGATGAAGACGAGCGGCTTGTACGCGAACCTCGTGCAATCGCAATTGCTGATGCAGCAATCGTTCAACGAAGCGTTGGGCAGCAAGACGGGGTAGCTGAAGTGAACGAACGATTCATATCATCAGCTCGTTCCGGATGGCGCTAGGACGAGCCGGTTCGTTGGAAATAACAGCGCCAAGGGCAGGACGTGCTCGCGGCAGAACCATTCGTTTAATGGGGTTAATTAAATCGATTTCCATTAACGGTTAGACCGGATGCTGCAGGCGATGCAAACCAATAAGGGCCGATCCTTTGCCGCAAGGCAGCAGGGATCGGCCCTTTTCTTATACGCTACTTCATCCCGAACGCTTCCGCGACGAGGCGATACGAGCGAATGCGCGCCTCGAAGCTGTGCGTATTCGTTACGATCATAAGCTCATCGGCATCGAATCGTTCGCGAACGGCAATGAGCTTCTGCTTCACGACGTCCGGCGTGCCGACGATAATCTGGCTGCGGCGGCTGTTAATCAGCTCGATATCCAGCTCATCGTACGGATACGACTGCGACGTCTCCACGGATGGGAAAAACCGGAGGCTGCCGCCACGGTGAAGCATCAAGAAGAACAAAGACGTGCTCGTCGCGAGCCGTTCCGCTTCTTCTTGCGTATCGGCGCAGACGACATAGACGGCCGCCAACGCATGCGGCTTCTCATTGAGCGCGGACGGCTTGAAGTTGTCCTTGTAGCTGCGGACCGCAGCCTCGCCGCCCGGTACGCCGAAGAACTGGGCGAAGCCGAATCGCAGTCCAAGCTGCGCGGACAGCCGTGCGCTCTCGCCGCTGGAGCCGAGCAGCCAAAGCTCGGGCGCCGTATCAATGATGGGCGAAGCGAACAGATTCGGATATGCGTGAGTCGGTCCCGCTTGATCGTATAAATACGTAATCAGGTCGGCCACCTGCTGCGGATAACGGTCGATGCTCGTATATTTGCCTTCTTGCAGCGCGCGGGTGGACAACGGCATGCCGCCGGGCGCGCGGCCGAGGCCGACGTCGATCCGGCCGGGGTGGAGCGCTTCGAGCAGGCGGAAATTTTCCGCGACTTTGTACGCGCTGTAATGGGGGAGCATGACGCCGCCGGAGCCGAGCCGGATACGCGACGTATGCGCCGCCAGATGGGCGATCAGCACTTCCGGGCTGGAATGCGCCAGCGCGCCGGAGGCGTGATGCTCGGATACCCAGTACCGGTAATAGCCGAGCCGGTCGGCTTCGATGGCCAATTGCGTCGTTTCTTGCAGGGCGTCGGCGGCCGTACGGCCCTCGGCGACCTGCGATTGGTCGAGTATGCTAAGTTTCATTGCAAGTGTCACCTCGTAAGTTGGAATATAAACGAAACTCGATGATGCAGGGTATGGATCGGGCTGCAGCGAAAGACGGCTCGCCGATTGCTAAGTGTTGTGATCGATCGCTTCCGCCATCGTCCTGTCGGTCAGATGGGCGTAGATTTGCGTCGTCTCCGGCGATGCGTGGCCAAGCTGTTCCTGCGTCTTATAAATATCGTTGCGCAAATAGTAGTCGGTTGCGAACGAATGCCGCAATTTATGTACGGACAGGTACGGCTTGCCGAACCGCTTGGCATATTTGACGACCATCTCCTGAATCGCCCGCTTCGTCATTCGCGAGCCTTCCTTCTTGCCGTTGGCGACGGCTAAGAAAAGCGCTTTTTCCCGCTTGGGCGCATGGTAGGCCGTATCTCGAATACTCATATAAGCGTTGAGCTGGTCGACGGCTTCCTGACGGAAATAGACGGGCGTCTTGAACGTGTCGTCATTTTTACCTTTGCGGAATACGTACGTCAGCTTCTTCTTCAGATCGATGTCCTCTACATTCAAGTTGACGACCTCGGAGACGCGCAGGCCGGAATGCAGAATGAGGCTGATGATGCAGGCATCGCGCACTTTGTTCAATTGATAGCTGTACATCGCTTGCTTGTTCGAGGCAATATCGTTCTCGTAATCGCGCTGCACGTAAGAGAGAAACTCGTCAATTTCTTGCTCCTGCAACAGCTTGCCTTCGAGCTTCGCCGCCGTATCCTTCGGTTTATGCGTCCGCTTGATCGACACTTTGGCCATCACATTCCGTTTCAGCAGCGGGTAAAATTGTTCGTCCTCGGCAATCTGGCTCAAATAATGGAACAGCGAGCGCAGCGAGGACAGCTTGCGGGTGACGGTGACGCGCATATTCGTATGCTCGGTCCGCGTCATCAAAAACATTCGGAACGAATCGATGCTGTCCATATGGAGCCGCTCCAGCTCTTCGAGCTTGATATCCTTCGCGGACGGGCCTTCGGCAAGCCCTTCGGCAAGAAGATAAGAGAAGAACGTATCGTAATCCCGCACGTACTCCAGCAGCGAGGAAGGGGACAGGTCGGGCAGCTTGTAATTAATAAACTTCTCGACGTACCACGGCATGAGCGGCACTTTCTTATCCAGCTCTTGTCGGTCCTTCATCTTAATGACGTTCATGACGGGTCAGCTCCTTACGAAAAATAAGTGAAGTCCATTCTTCATCATTATACGCTCGCTTCATACAGGAGAACAACCATTCGGCCGTTCTGCGGCAGCCGCTGTCGAATTTGTTCGGCGTCTGTTTCATTGAACTCCCCATTGCTGGTATAATCAAGGAGAATGAGAAGGCTTCCAGGAGTTGATGTCCGTTGAAAAAGACGCCGCTGCAACCGTTTCACCCTGTTATCGCCGATTGGTTCGAGCGAACCTTCGGCATGCCGACCGACGTGCAGGTGCGTGCTTGGCGGACGATTCAAGGCGGCCGGCATACGCTGATCGCCGCCCCGACCGGGTCGGGCAAGACGCTGGCGGCGATGCTGCCCTGTCTGGATGCGGTCGTTCGAGAGAAGCTGGACGGGCCTAATGAGCCCGATTCGCCGGAGGGCAAGCCGAAGCGCGGCGTGCGCGTGTTGTACTTGTCCCCGCTGAAAGCGCTTAACAATGATGTGTTCTACAATTTGGTATCGTTTATACAAGCGATCGACCGCGCGGCGGCGGAACGCGAGACGCAATGGCCCGGCGTTCGCTGCGCGGTTCGGACCGGCGATACGCCGTCCTCGCAGCGCGCGGCGATGGTCAAGCGTCCGCCAGACGTGCTGCTGACGACGCCGGAGTCGCTCTATATTATGCTGACGTCGGAGAGCGGGAGCGCCATGCTGAGCACCGTTCGCTATGTTGTCGTCGACGAGATTCACGATCTGGCCGCCGACAAGCGAGGCGCGCATCTGTCGCTGTCGCTCGAACGGCTGGTCGAGCTATGCGGGCATCCGATCCAGCGGATCGGCGTCTCCGCGACGCAGAAGCCGATGTGGCGAGTCGCGCGGTTTCTGGGCGGCTGGCAGCCGGAGGAGACGTCGCCCAGCCTCGCCCGCGAAGCCGAAGAGCGGCATGCAGCGGACGAGGCCGAATCGGCCGACGCGGCTGTCGCCCGGACGGACAGCGCCGAGCTAGCGAAGCCTTCCGATCTGGCCGTTCATCCGCTCGGCTATATGCCGCGGCCTGTGGCGATTATCCAGAGCACGATGCGCAAATCGATGCAAGTAACGGTGACGATGCCGGACCAGTCGAAGCCGATGACATCGCGCGAGGCGGTATGGCAGCCGATGCTGCAGCGGTTATTCGCGCTGATGGACGGGTGCCGGACGGTGCTTATCTTCGTGAACAGCCGAAGGCTGTGCGAGCGAATCTGCCTGCGTCTGAACGATGCGGCGGGCTACGAGCTGAGCCGTGCCCATCATGGCAGCTTGGCGAAGGAACGTCGGCTGGAGGCGGAGCGGCTGCTGAAATCCGGCGAGCTGCGCTGCATCGTTGCCACTTCTTCGCTGGAGCTGGGCATCGACGTCGGGCACGTCGATCTTGTTATTCAGGTCGATCCCCCGTTCAATGCCGCGTCGGGCGTCCAGCGCATCGGGCGGGCCGGCCATTCGGTCGGCGACATTAGCCGAGGGGCTATCATCGTCCGTCACCGGGGCGCGCTGGCGGAGTCGGCTGTGCTGTCCCGACTTGTCGCCGAGCGGGATATCGAGCCGATCTCCATCCCCCGCAATGCGCTGGACGTTGTGTCGCAGCATACGGTGTCCATGACGGCCGGACGCGACTGGACCGTTCGCGAGCTGTACGAGCTTGTCGCCCGAAGCGACAGCTTCGCGGCCTTCCCTTACGATCGGCTCGTGTCGATGCTCCAAGTGCTGAGCGGGTTATACCCGTTCGCGCGCCCGCTGCTGGACTGGAACCGGGATACGAATACGATAAGCGGCAGGCGCAGCGGCTCCATCGCCGCGCTGACCGGGGCGGGCACGATTCCGAGCAGCTCGGCCTATCCCGTCCATCATCTCGACAGCCGGGTGCATCTGGGCGAGCTGGATGAGGAATATGTGCAAGAAAGCCGGGTCGGCGACGTGTTTCAGCTTGGCACGAACAGTTGGATGATCCGCAAAATCGATAAAGACCGCGTATACGTGACGGAAGCCGCGAACAGCTTCAGCGAAATTCCGTTCTGGCGCAACGAAGCGGGCGGCCGAACGATGCGGCTCGGCTTGAAAATCGGCGCGTTCGTACGCGAATTGTCGGACCGGCTGAAGCCGGACGATATGCCGGGAGCCGCGGAGCCGTCCGTTCTTGCGTCCGATGCGGAGGGGGCGTCCGATCCTTCCGTAATCGAATGGCTTGTTCAAGACTACGGAATGGACGGCGCGGCTGCGGAGACGCTGATCGGCTATATCAAGTCGCAGCAGGCCTTCTGCGGCTTGCCGACAGATCGCCGGATTATAGTCGAGCATTACAAGGATGTGTCGAACCAGACGCATATTATTGTGCATAACTGGTTCGGACGCCGGCTCAATCGCACCTGGCTGTTGGCCATCGAGCGCCAGTTCGAGCAGTTGCTGCCCTATAAGCTGTACGGCAATGCGAAGGATAACGGCATTGAGTTCGTCCTGCCGGATTGGGACCCTTCTTGGCTCCAGACGATCTGGCATGTGACCCCCGGCAATGTGCAGGCGCTGCTGACGGAAGCGGTAACCGGCTCGCCGCTGCTGGCGATCGCGTTCCGCCATCTGGCGGAGACGTCGCTGCTCTTGTCCCGCAGCTTTACGCGAACGCCGCTGTGGCAAAAGCGGCTTCGCAGCGAAGAGCTGCTGCGGGAAGCGATGCCGTATGCCGAGCGCTTTCCCTACTTGGACGAGGCGATGGGAGACTGTCTGCATCGGTTTCTCGATATGGACGGGTTGCGCGGCGTGCTCGAATCGATCGGCGAGGGCCAATTCGAATTCGTCATCCGCGAGACGCAGTATCCGTCCCCGATGGCGACGCAGTTCATTGCCGAATACGTCAATATGCGCATTTACGAAGGAGACGGCTTGGATGACGTCATCCGGATGCAGTTGCTGAACGTCAGCAAGGAGCTGGCGGGCAAAGTGTTCGGAGACGACGCCGTACGCGGCGCGTTGTCGCAAGACGTAATCGAGGCGGAACGCGAGCGGCTGTCGGACGAGGGCCGCCGATTGACGGGGGCTGACGAGCTGCTGGCGTTGCTCAAGAGCCGCGGAGATATGGGAAGCGACGAAATTGTCCGGCTGGGAGGCGAAGCGGCGCTGGCGTGGGTGGCCGAATTAAACGAGCGCGGCGCAATCGTTCTTGTCCGGCTTGACGACAGGGGCACGGCGGCGGCAGAGGCTTCCAACGAGAAGACGGAGGAGGAGGCAGCGTCTCTTATCGCTACAGACCGTCCGCTCCGCTGGATATGCCGCGACGAGCAGGAGCTGTACGGCCGGTTCCCGCATGACCCGGCTTCGGTCTCTTTCATTGTCGGTCGTTACGCCGAGCATCAGCTATCCTTCACGGAGCCGGAGCTGTGCGATCGTTACCCGGCTCTATCGCTGCATGCGGCACGGGAAGCGGTCGATTCGCTGCTGGCGCATCGACTGATCGAGCAGGCGCCGTTCGCCTCGGGTCCCGAGGAGCGGCTGTGGACGGGCCGGCGAACGGCGGAGCGGCTCATTCGGCTGTCGATCAACGAGGCTCGCGGGCGGACGAAGCCGGCTCACCCGAACCGGTGGTTCGTTCAGATGGCGATGCGTCAGCACGTGCTGAGCGGCACGCAGCTTCGCGGAGAAGAAGGGCTGCGGACGGTCATCGGCCGGCTGCAAGGGCTGTATTTGCCGCTGTCGCATTGGGAGACGATTATTTTTCCTTCAAGAATGGTCGATTACCGGCCCGAGCAGCTTGATCTTCTATGCGCGGCAGGAGACGTCCTATGGCTGGGCAAGCAGGACAATGGGGAGAAAGAGGGCCGGATCGCTTTCTTCCTAGCGGAAAGCAAGCCGCTGTTCGCCCCGTACGTAGCGTCGCTGGATGCGAAGCCCTCTTCCCGGCCGGAGCTGCTTGAAAGGCTCCGAGCCGGAGGAGCGAGCTTCCTGACGAGGCTTGCCCGTGACGCCGGAGAGATGCCTTCGGATACGCTGGACGGGCTGTTGACGCTCGTATGGGAGGGCCAGGCCTCGAACGACCAATTCGCGCCGCTTCGTCTGCATGCCGGCAAGAAGAAGAGCGACTGGGCGCGCAGCGGCTCGGGACTCGGGAGATGGTATTGGACCGGCGGCTTGTCGGATGAACCGGCAGCTCCGCCCGACGCCAGTCCCGCTTCGCCGCCAACGGAGCGTTCGACTGCGGCGGCGGCCGCAGCGCATAGGCCGGAATCGTCGGCGATGCATTGGGTGCGTCATTTGCTGGATAGCTGGGGCATCGTAACGAAGGAGCTCGCCGCTCAATTGACGCCCTTCTCCTGGGATGCGCTGCTGCCGGTTCTCAGGCAGTTGGAGGAGTGGGGAACGATTACACGCGGCAAATTCGTCGACGGCGATGCGGCGATGCAGTTCACGACGCCGGAAATTGCGGAAGCTGTGCGCGGATCGCTGCCGGAATCGGCGGATCGGAGCGTTACGGTGCTGTCATCGGTCGATCCCGCGAATCCGTACGGCGTTATTGCGGCGTGGCCGGACGGCGAGCGTTGCGCTTTCGCGCGAAAAGCCGGCCATTATCTCGTGCTGCGCGGCGGCCAATGGCTATATTGGATCGAAAATAACGGTCGTCGCATTCATACGATCGGGCCAGAGGCGGCCGAACCGGATTCGTCTTTGCCGGAGCTGCGCCTGGCGCTTGCCGCCATTTTGCGTCGTCAGCGGCTGAGCAAGCTGGTCATTGAGCTGTGGAACGGAGGAGCCGTGCTATCGACGGAGCAAGGAGGCGTGCTGCTTGGCATGGGGGCGGAGCGGGACGGTCAGCGTCTCGTATTCTGGCCAAGCACGCTGAAGCAAGGCGGTTAACGGAACACGATTACGACTTTAAGGGAGAGTTCGTCTATGAGCGTTCATACAGTCCAGTCGCTGGCGGATCAGATTCGCCGCAATGTCAGTCACGTTATTGTCGGGAAAGAGGCGATCGTCGATCAGCTTATTATTGCGCTTGTTACGTCCGGGCACGTCTTGCTGGAAGACGTGCCGGGCACCGGCAAGACGCTGCTCGCGAAGTCGCTTGCGCGTTCGATCGATTGCAGCTTCAAGCGGGTGCAGTTCACGCCGGATTTGCTTCCTTCCGACCTAAGCGGCATTAACTTCTACAACCAGAAGCAAGGCGAGTTCGAATTCCGTCCCGGCCCGTTGTTTACGAATCTGCTGCTGGCGGACGAAATTAACCGCGCGACGCCGAGAACGCAATCCAGCTTGCTGGAATGCATGGAAGAGCGGCAGGTGAGCATCGACGGCACGACGCATATACTGCAGCCGCCTTTTATGGTCATCGCGACGCAGAATCCGATCGAGCAGCAGGGGACGTTCCCGCTGCCGGAGGCGCAGCTTGACCGGTTTCTGTTCAAGCTGAACATGGGGTATCCGACAGCCGAGGAGAGCGTCAGCATCTTGAGTCGGTTTAAGGAAAGCAAGCCGCTCGAAGGCTTGCTTCCCGTAGCGGAACCGACGGCAATCGCCGAGGCGCAGCGGGTGGTCGCAAAGGTGAACGTGAGCGAGGACGTGCTTCGCTACATCGTCGAAATTGCCGAGCGTACACGCAAGCTGGAGGAGGTCGCGACCGGCGTCAGCCCTCGCGGCATGCAGGCGCTCATGGGCGCGGCGCAGGCAAGAGCGGCGCTGTCGGGCCGCGACTACGTGACGCCGGACGACGTGAAGCAGCTTGCGGTTCCGGCGCTTGCGCATCGTCTTGTGCTCAAGAGCGTCGCACGCGCAAGAGGCGACCGCAGCGCCGCCGAACGACTGATCGAGCGCGTGCTGGGCGGCGTCGAGGTGCCGGCCGAGTCGCTTCGCTCGTCGTAGGAGCGGAAGCTAATGGCGGCGTACGGGCTTCTACTAATTGGCATCGTTATCGTTTATGTTCAGCACTGGATTTTCCGCAAGCTTGCGCTGCGCCGTCTTACCTACAATCGCCAGTTCGACCGGAGCGTATGCTTCGAAGGCGACGAGGTGCTGATGGTGGAGACGATCGGCAACGAGAAGCGGTTTCCGCTGCCGTGGCTGCGGGTCGAATCGCTGCTCAGCTCTTCGCTTCGCTTCGGCGCCGACCCCGCGGCGAATCTCGATATTAGCGCCGGGCAATTTATGCAGAATCATAAAAGCTTCTTCAGCCTGATGCCTTGGCGCCGTATTCGAAGATCGCACCGCGTGACGGCCGCGCGCCGAGGCGTATACACGCTTTCGACGGTTACGCTGACGGCCGGCGATCTGTTCGGCATTAGCGCGCAAGCGAAGCAGTTCACGTTCACCGATCGGCTCATCGTCTACCCGCTGCCGCTGCTGCCGGACGATATCGCGCTGCCCGCCCGCGGCTGGCAAGGCGAGCTGTCGGTCAAGCGCTGGGTCGTCGAGGACCCGTTCCGCCGCATCGGCGTACGGCCTTACCGGCCGACCGATTCGCTTCGGTTCGTCAACTGGAACGCAACCGCAAGAACCGGGCAACTGCAAGTGCACCAGCTCGACACGACGGCAGACTATTCGGTGCTCGTCGTCTTGAACGTCGAGGATCATGCCGAGGTGTGGCGGGACATTGTCGATCAAGAGACGATCGAGGGCGGCATTCGCGCCGCCGCCGGCATTGCGAGCGAATTAATTCGAAGCGGCATGGAGGTCGGGTTCGGCAGCAACGGCTGTCTGGGCGACGACCGGCATTCGTTAATCTATGTGCCGGTGTCCGGAGGAGAGCCGCATCTGTACCGGCTGTTCGAGACGATGGCACTGCTGCAGATCGAACGATTAATGCCGTTAAACGAGTATTTGCAAGAGCTGGCGGGCCGGTTGGACGCGCCAACCGATATTATCGTGCTGACGACGTATGCGGACGATCGCGTGCATGAAGCGGCCGAACGGCTGGAAGCGGCCGGACATCGCATCGTCTACGAGCTGCTGCGTGCGGAAAGCGAGGCGAACGCTTCATGAACGCTTCCGTTCCTTTCAAGACGATAGCGGCGCACGTCGTCTTGCGAGCGCTGTTCGTCGCGCTGCTCCTGCTGCCGGTCACTACCGCGCTTGCGCTGTATGCGCTGCCGAACGAGGAGCGCATGCAGTGGCTTCTCGCCGTTCCGTTCGTATTTGCCGCCGGCGAGTCGCTGGCGCGGCTTCTCGCCGGCCGGAAACGCTGGTTGGTCGATATTGCGGCCCTGCTGCTTGTATTGGCTTACGATTATTCCATGTACGGCACATCGTCGGTTGCCGTGCTGAGCGTGATTGTCTATACCGGCATCATAATCTATGGTACGCTGCGGCCGAAAGACGGATCGATCTGGTCCGTTCCGCCCGGCTTATTTATTACTTCGTTCTTCCTGTATGCGATCGTTACGTTTTTCTTGCAGGCGGAGCCGGACGATGCCTTCTATTTGCGCCTGTTGAACGCGGGAGGAGCCGTGACGCTTGTCGTCGCCCTGTTCTTGTTCAACAGAAGCATGGTACGCAAGGAGTCGTATTCGGATAATAGCGGCGCCGCGGTGTCAAGGTCGATTCTATGGCTCAATCGGCTGCTTGTCTCGGTGCTCGGCGCCGTCGTGCTGATCGTATCGTTCCTGTCCGATATCAGCATCTGGATTCGCCGTCTCCTCTCGCAGATCATCAATCAGTTGAAGGAGTGGCTGGCGTCCGATCCGTCGGATCGGAAGGTAGGAGACGTTACTTCCAACTTAAGGGAAGAGACCGGCTTTGTTGAAGCGAGCGAGCCGAACCGGTGGATCGACCTTCTTGGCACGATCATGCTGTACCTCGGCTCGGCATTGGCCGTTGCCGCCGTGCTGTGGAGCTTGTACCGTCTCGCTCGGAAGCTGCCCTTCATTGTCCGCCTGTTCGAGACATGGATCCAGCGCATGATGGGCAAAGAACGGCTGGCGGCCGAGCAGGCCGGCTATGCGGACGAAACGGAGCAGATCGATCATGCGCCGCTGGCCGACCGGTTCAGAAGAATGGCCTCGGGCCTTATTCCGGGCCGGCTGTCGGACGAATGGGATCGGCTGCCGGACAATGCGGCCCGGGTCCGCTATTTGTACCGTACGGCGCTCCTAGCGCGCAAGCGGGCCGGCTATCATGTCAAGCCGCAACTGACGCCGAGAGAAACGGCGCACGATTTGCGCAATGGGGGCGATACCATTCGGGAGCTGCCGGAACCGATCGTTGCGCTGTACGAGCGGGCGAGATACGGCGCGTCCGCTATCGGCGACAGCGAAGCCGAAGCCGCCAGAACGCTGGAGAAGCAAGGCAAAAAACCGTTGTAAAAAGACGCTGTAACCTTAGCCGCAAACAACCCCTTTCATATCTCCGTCAGGAGCATGGAAGGGGTTGTTTGCGCTGCGGCGTTTATCGGATTTTGTCGAAGGCAATACTGGATAAAAATGACGGGAACGATGGAAGGACTGGACGGGGGTGAGCGAGCTATGGCATCGATACCGCAGCAATCGAATCCGTTAGGCGAACTGCTGAACGCCGTGCTGGAACGGCAATTGGCTGTCAATCTGCACGCCATCCGGACGGCAACCGGAGGCAGCAGCGATATTGTCTATCGCGAGCTGATGCTCGTCAATCGCAGGGCAGCGGCGGTTGTCTATACGGATGGCTTAATCGATATGCCTCAGCTTCAACAGTTCGTTCTCGAATCGCTGACGTTCGAGTATGGCGATGTGCCGGTCGATCAATTGCACGATGCGCTTGAGGACGAGCCGTTCATGGAGGTGCTGAGCCAATCCGTCCTGAAGGCGGGCAGCATCCAGCAGCATTCCCGACTCGACGAGACGCTGAAAGCGATCATTAGCGGGTCTGCCGTATTGCTGGTGGACGGCTACGACCGTGCGTTCGCCATCGATCTGAAACATTATCCGGATCGGCCTGTCAGTCCTTCGGAGGCGGAGACGGTCGTGCGCGGCCCGCGCGACTCCTTCACCGAGAACGGACGCACGAACACCGCTCTTATACGGCGAAGAATCAAGCATCCGAATCTCCGGGTGGAGACCTACAGCATCGGACGAATTTCCCAGACGGACGTGCAGGTCGTTTATATGCAAGGCATCGCGCGAGAAAGCGTTGTGGAAGAGGTTCGCATCCGGTTGAGCCGAATCGACATCGATGCCGTACTGGAGAGCGGCTATATTGAGGAATTGATTCAGGACAGCGCCTTCTCGCCATTCCCGACCGTCTATCACTCCGAGCGTCCCGACGTTATAGCGGCCGAGCTGCTGGAAGGCAAAATCGCGATTCTGGTCGACGGCACGCCGTTCGTGCTCGTCGTACCCGCGCTGTTCGTGTCATTCTTTCATTCCTCGGAGGATTATTATCAGCGGGCGGATGTGGCAAGTCTGATCCGAATTCTTCGGTTTATGGGCGTCTTCTTCACGCTGCTCGGTCCGTCCTTCTATATTGCGCTCACCTCGTTCCATCAGGAGATGCTGCCGACGCAGCTCATCGTCAGTCTCGTAGCGCAGCGCGAAGGCATTCCGTTCCCTGCGTTCGTCGAAGCGATGCTGATGGAAATTACGTTCGATATATTGCGGGAGGCGAGCGTTCGAATGCCGCGAACGTTCGGCACGACCGTATCGTTCGTCGGCACGCTCGTCATCGGGCAGTCGGCCGTGGAAGCGGGGATCGTATCGCCGGCAATGCTAATCGTCGTAGCGGGGACGGCAATTTCCAGCTTTGTCATTCCGGAGACGAGCATGTCCGTTGCGCTTCGGCTGCTTCGTTATCCAATGATGATATTGAGTGCCACATTCGGTTTGTTCGGGATGATGGCCGGGATTATTATCATTGTGCTGCATTTGTGCAGCTTGCGCTCGTTCGGCGTTCCGTTCATGAGTCCGTTGGCGCCGCTAACGGCCCCTGATTTGTCGGATACGCTGTTCCGGGTGCCGCTATGGGCCAGACGGGGCCGGCCGAAGCAGATCGCCGTCGAGCCGGGCATTCGCAACCGAACGCCAATGCCGAAGCCCGGCGCAAGACCGAATCCGAACGGTGGAAATCCGAAGTAAGGAGTGCGATTGCGATGCTCGATAAGGCAAGAGCGGTCCTGGCGGTCAAATGGCTGCTATTCGCCGCGATGCTAGCTCCCCTCGGCGGCTGCTGGAGCAGCAGGGAATTGAACGAGCTGGCGATTACGATGGGAATGGCCATCGATAGAACCGAAGACAATCGGTATCTCGTGACGGTTCAAGTCGTGGATGCCGGCGAGGTGTCCGCAACCAAAGGAACGCTCGGCCGTTCCCCCGTTGTGTTGTACCGCGCCAAAGGAGAGACGATATCGGAGGCGGTACAGCGAATGTCGACGTCAAGTCCGCGGGCCATCTATAACTCGCATCTCCGCGTGCTGCTGCTCGGGGAGGGGCTTGCGCGCAGCGGCATCAAGGATGTGCTGGACTATATATCGAGAGATTGGCAATTCCGGACCGATTTCCCCGTCATGATCGCGAAGGGAGCAAAGGCGGGCGATACGTTAAAAATATTGACGCCGATCGAATCGATTCCGGCCTTGCAAATGTTGAATACGCTCCAAAATTCGCAGCAGCATTGGGCGCCCACGACCATCATTCATTTCGACGATTTGATCCGGGCGATGATAAGCAGGGGACAGCAGGCCGTCGTGACCGGCATCGTACTGGTCGGCGATGCGGATGAAGGAAGCAAGCGTTCGAATATATTGACGACGACGCCGAAGAGCCGCCTTCGCTTGTTCGGCTTGTCCGTGTTTAAGAAAGATCGGCTCGTCGGCTGGTTGTCCGAGCAGGAAAGCCGCGGCTACAACTTTATCCAAGGAACCATGTATAATTCAACCGGCAATATCACATGCGACGACGGGCAACTGCTCGCATTGGAAGTGCAGAACGAAACAGCCAAGAAAAGCGCGCGTTACCGCGACGGTCAAATGCGCTTGTCGGTCGACGTGAAGATTGAAGCGAAGATCGCGGAAGTGGCATGTCAAATAAAGCTGACGAAGGACGAGACGATCCGACATTTGGAACGTAAGGCCGAGCAGCGAGTCACTTCAATCGTGCAATCGACGCTGAATCGGGCTCAGCGCGATCTGAAGGTCGATATATTCGGATTCGGTCAAGTCGTCCATCGGAAATATCCGAGCTACTGGCGCAAGGCGCAGAACAATTGGGACGAGCGGTTCAGCGGCATGCCGGTCGATCTGAAAATCGATGTGAAGATTCGTCTGCTCGGCACGGTAACGGAATCGCTAGAGCGTGTCGATTGATCCGCGATAAGGAAGGAACTGCGAATGATTAGCGTAATTGCATGGGTAAGCGTGACGGCGATAGTCATATGCATCCTTCAATGGCTGCTGCTCTTTCGCCGATCGCAAAGCACGATGGGGGAGCGCGTCGTGTTCGGAGTCATTCTGCTAACGGCGACGGTGCTCAATATTTTGCTGCTGAACGACTGGCTCATTCAGTCGCCGCTCGTCCTATTGCGCACGTTGTTCGGTCCCGCCTCTCAAATGCTTCAACAATGGGGACTCGTCGGAAAGGAGTAGCGCAATGGTAGAAAAAGTAGGCGTTCGGCAAATGTCGATTCTTGTCTTTCATTTCATGCTCGGCACTTCAATACTCATTGCGCCTTCGAATCTGGCCTTCGTATCCAAGCAGGACGGATGGATTTCTTCGATCATCGGCATTGTGCTCGTGGCGTTGTCCGTCTTGCTGTACGATCTGTTGATGAAGCGTTATCCCAATAAAACCTTAATCCAAATCATTGAAATCGTACTCGGTCGCTGGATCGGCAAATTGGTCGGCCTCGTGCTGTTCGGCTATCTGTTCCTGCTCACCTCGTTCCTCATTCGGGTGGCGGGGAGCTTTATAACGACGCAAGTAATGCCGGAGACGCCTATCGAGGTCGTTCATATCGTGCTTGTCATCATCGTCATGATTGCGGTCGGCTACGGCATCGAGACGATCGCGCGAGCGGCGGAGCTGCTGTTTATGCCGGTGCTTTTCTTGTTTGTGCTCCTCGTTATCTTTCTGCTGCCGGATATCAGGTTTGAGAACCTGCTGCCGATTATGGAACGCGGTCCCAAGCCGGTGGCGCTCGCTTCGTTCAATCTGTTCACGATTCAGGAGGTAATCGTGTGCCTGATGCTTTATGCCAACTTCAGCAAGCCGGAAAAGTTTCGCAGAAGCTTGCTGTCGGGAGTCGTCGTGGGAGGGCTGGCCATCGTGCTGACTACGGCCTTATGCATTCTGGTGCTCGGTACGGATTTAACGGAACGCAACATCTTTGCGAGCTATTCGCTGGCCAAAAAAATTACGGTCGCCAAATTTTTGCGGGTCGATGCGTTTATGGCGATCATCTGGCTCATCGCCTTATTCTTCAAAACGGCAATCAGCTACTACGGGACGATCGTCGCTTTGACGCAGACGCTCATGCTGCCGCGATACAAAGTGCTGATTTTGCCGCTCGGATTTTTGATGTTATGGCTGTCGATCATCGTGTACAGCAGCATTGTCGAGTTTTTGAATTTTACGCCCGCGATCTGGTCGCTGTATAGCACCTGCCATGTGGTGCTGCTTCCGATCGGGCTTATTATTGTGGATCGATTGCGGTTCGGCAGTACGCCGGGAGGCCAGGCAAGTCCGCCGCCGGCGCAATCGGACGAGGGAGGGGCGGCCGATTCGAATTCGAATTCGGACGCGAATACGAATGCCGGATCGAATGCGACCCATCCGGCCAATATAACGAATGCAGCGGATATGAAATAAGCCGTCCGACATCATTGTCAGGCGGCTTGCTGGCTATGCGGGTAGTTCGTTCTAAAGCGATACCGGCTGCTTGTCTTCAACGAACCGGTATAGCGATTCGAGCTTGTCGTCCGTCAGCTCGCCGCTGTTATCGAAGACGGTGATCGAGGATGCGGGGATATCCCAATTAATCTCGGGTACGAACTGTACGCGGACGGCGAACGACTCCCAATGATCCAGCTTCCATTGATCGCGGACGGTCTGACGGTCAAGAATGCGGTTCTTCTGCAAGTCCATATCCGTCAGGGTGACGACGATCACTTTCACGTCGACATCGGAGCGGGAAAGCCCCGCGGAAGCGATAACGTCCTCGATCCATTGCTTGTCCTTCAGCTCCGCCGTGAACGGGCTAATCATAAATACGTTCTGGCCGGCGGCAAGATTCTCGATGCAAATATCCTTCGTCGTATCGTATTCCAGATCGCGCAAATGCTTCTTGTAAAATTCCGAATCGCGATCGCGCGGATCAAGACCGTTCTGAATGAGCATATGTTCGACGAAGCGTCCGCCCACCGTGTCACGATCCAGGAATGACGCCGGAATTCGAGCGGCAAGCTTGCGCGCAACCGTCGTTTTGCCCGTACCGGCAACGCCTACGAAAAAAATAAGTTTTTGCAAAATATGGAGCCTCCACATGAATAATAGATTCATATATTGTAACATTATTTGTCGAATAGTAAAATAGCACATGCTGTAAGGAGAGGATGACGGAGTAAAAATAACTGCGCAGGAAGGGGGAGGTTGTCGGGGAGGCAACGGAAGGAAGAAAACGAGACGGGGAGTTTAATCCCGCATTCTCCCTTATTCGCTGCAACAATAAACCCTTTTGTTCATATGGGAATATTTGGGTAATCGAGCTTTGGATGGAAAAGTTCTCGAAATAAGACTCTTCGCATTCTGCTTCGTCGAAAGTTAACACGATATCATAACGAACGGCTCGGAGACTTAAAGAAGGCGCCTCATCTTTGATGCTCGTCCATATATCGTTAAGACACCAGTCTGAAATGAGCTCCAACATAGCGTTTCCGCCCATAGGATAAGACCACCAACAACTGTGAAACGTATTCAGTATTAAGTTGTTTTGATGAGGAGATACACGATTGGAAATCCAATCCGTAATGTCATTCAGGATTGCAGGATCATCATTAAAATTTCCATTTTGGAAGTTCAATATAATTTTATCTCTTATTTTGTTATATGTACTATAAAATTCATCTTTAGAAATACTCGGAACATTCTTGATACTGGCATAGGTTCAACCTCGACACAGCCGCCGCCTCCCAAGTGGCTGCAACTTACAGGGATAGTCGCGACTGCTCCGCTTGTTTGGTCAGAGAGTACAATAGTGCCGCTAAACCACCAATACGTGCCCAATAAGGATTGACCTCCCAGGCGATATTCCCGCCACCTGAGTAGTTGATCCTTGCAATCCCGCCGTCCCCTGTGCAAGTTCCGTAAGGAGTTACTGTTCCTCTGTCTGTAACAAAAGATAATGAAGGGCTGGATATTCCGTTGTGACAAATTATACTTACTGGTGACTCAAGGGTCTGCGCGGAAGCATAGGACCGGATTGTGGGCAATCCGACTACTAGAAATAATAAAAGCACTTTCTTTAAATTCATAAATTTCCCTCCAGTACAGTACAGTTTGTTTTGATTTCTGGCAATTTGCTTACAGGAACTAGTAAATCGCTCTCCCGCACGGTTTTATGATACCAAAGACGTAAATCAAGCGTTAAATATAAACATAATATTTTAATGTTATACAAGTTTACATAATTATATTTACGTTAATTAAATTACTCAATAATAACCTAGACCCATACATGTTAAGAAGAGGACGATTAATTCAACACAATCGATTTCTGCATTGCCTTGATCGTCTCGTCTCCGATTATGCCTAGACGCCAGACGGCGATGCCTTTCAGGCCGTAGCGTTTGGCAAGCCCGATCTTGCCGTTGACCGACTGCGCGTTCTCGCTGCCCATCGAAATGCCGAGCACCAGCTTCGATTTGGGCACTTGCTTCAGCGCCAGTTGAATCGCTTCGTCGACTTTTTCCATCGGCTCGGGGGTGCCTGTATCCATGTTGTAGTCATAAGCCATAATGATGATTTCGTCCGCATAGGAGGCAAGCGTCTTATAATCGTAACCGCGGAAAGAGCCGTTCAACGGATGAAGGGCGAGCGTTAGCGTCAGATTCGAGGCCTCCGCGCGCCGGTCCAGCTTGCGAACGAACGCGTTGTACGATTGCTGCGCTTCCTTATAATCGCCGGTTAAGCCGAGCCCTTCGAAGTCGAGCGTAATGCCGGTAAAATGGTTATCGGCCGCAAGCGCGATTAGCTGGTCGATGGCATCGTCTTGTTTCGTCGAATCGTGCAGCAGCTTCGTCAATTCGCCGTTGCCGTCCATCGCCGCCGCCATCAGGCTGGCCTTGCCGCCGGACTCGACCGCATCTTGCACGATAGATGCAGGCGTGATGTCGCCGTCCGGCTTCGGCCAGTAGAAATCTTTGCCGCCCAGCGTCAAATTGCCGGTCGCCGGATCGATTCTCGTCCAGCCGAACGATACGGCATCGAATTTCGGCACGAGGCCGATCTCGCCGTAGGAGCGAATGGCATAGAACGCTTCCGTATGCAGCGGCTCTACAGGCGACGTGATGGAGACGGTCTGCGAAGCGCCGTTCCAGCCTACGGAAGCGCCGAACTGGGTACTGAAGAAGCTGAGCGGGACGAAGACGGAGCCGTTCTTCAAGACGGGCGCGACGCTCAACTGCTTCGTCTGACCGTCCACTTGGGCCTTCTTGTCGCCGCTGCGAAGAATGACCTCCTTGGTCGAGCCGTCGCGCGTTTTCTTGGCCGTCAACGTATGCGTTGCGTTGGACCAGGCCACTTGAATGTTCATCGCTTCGGCGATCGCCCGGAACGGAACCATCGTCGTGCCTTGGGTGACGAAGGGAGCGGCGGGGAACGGAAGCGGGTATCCGTCCAGCATAATGGTCACCGGCTTGGCTGCGGCCGGCGCGGCGGATACGGATGCCGGGCTCGTCAGTCCGGACAACAAAATAAGGGCCGAGCAGGCGGCTCCGATCATCGATTTGCTCGCGAATGGCATACGGAATCTCCCTCTCATTAAGCCGTAATAGTATGATTTTGTTTCGACCTGCGGCAGTCTCTTAATCTAGTTCATCATGACGCATTACAAGCACGAAAAGTTGCATATCGGCCATAAAGTAGCCCGTCCTCTCTCCGGATGGGACAGCAGTCTATCGCTATTTGTCGAACGGCTCGTCCGAATCTCCTAATCGTATCCGGCCGTCCCGGGCAGGGGTAATACTTCCGGCACAATTCGCTGGATGCATTTGACGACCTTCTTCTTCCGCAGAGGAAATTGGCCGCCGAAGTCGAAACAAGATTTATAACAATTTTGTGGGGAGGAGTCCGGCAGATGTCGAGCAGCTATGACACCCATTCGCGCCAACGTTGTTATTAACGTCGTTAACGAAACGGATCTAATCGACTGCCATATTGGCAAAGAACGTCCGTACACGGTTTTCTTCTTAACGACACTTTAACAGACTTGGGAGCGTGAGTTCGATTGAAGATGAACTGGTATTACCGCATGCTGTTGTCCTATACCCCGATTTTATTCGCCATTGTTTCGTCCGTCATCTTTATTTTTTTCGCCGTATTGAATAATGCTTCCGAGAGCCGGTATATCGAAACGAATCGTACCATCGTAGAGCAGATGATGCGGATGACGGATGCAAGCTTGAATTTAATTGAACGAAACGTCGTCAACGAGTTGATTAAGGATCAAGAGTTCCGCGATTATTTCTCCGATTCTTCCAAGTCCGTCTATGACTATTACCGCATCCAGAGAAGCATCATCGATCTGCAATCGTTATTCCCTTTCGTCAATTCGATCTATCTCTATAAGCAGAACGACCGGCGCGTATTGGCCGATTCCGGCGCTTATCCGTTCAACCTGTTCGCCGACCGGCCTTTTCTGGAAGCGGCATACGACAGCGAGCCGCGTTCAAGCTGGACGAATCCGCGCCCGTACGCGTTGTCGGTCTTCGACCGGAACCCTCAGAAGGTCGTGACGCTAGTCAAATATTATCCGAATGCTTCCTTGAAGCAAGGCGTTATCATCGTCAACCTGTACGCCGACTCGATCGTCGAGTTTCTGGATCGGTTCGACGAGAGCCGGGCCGGCTCCGTCCGTCTGACCGATTCGGGCGAGCAGCCGTTTCAGGAGGCGGGCGCGGAGAATGTCCCGTCCGATCTATATTCCCGATCGGACTATACCGGATGGTACTACTACGCGGTCGGCGTTAATGCGAAGCAGTTCTCGGCCTTGCTGTTCCTGTCCAATATATGGGTTATCATCGTGCTATCGATTATTGCCATTGCGCTTGTCGGCTTTACGGTCGTGACGCATATGCACTATAAGCCGATTCAAGCGATCATTCAGAAGGTCGGCGGCTATATGTCGCGCAAGGGCGGCCAGATCGGACTCCGGGCGTCAGTGAACGAATTTGATTTTATTGAGACGGCGCTCGACCACTTGCTGCACTTGTCGTCCGAATACGATTTGTTGCATCGGGAAGACGGACTGCTGCGGCGGCAGCGGCTGTTCCACGATTTGCTGGGCGGACATTTGACGCTCGATTCGGCGGAATGGGAACGGCGGATGAGCGAGCTCGGACTGCCTTATCAATTCGACCGGCTTGGCGTTGCGGCGCTGGAGATCGACCATTATGCCGAATTTGCCCGCAAGTATAAGACGGGCGACCAGCATCTTTTGAAGTTTATTTTGGAAAGCGCTTTCTCGGAGATTGTGCAGCAGCGGAACATGTTCGCTTGGCATGCGTGGATGGAGCCGCGTCAGTTGGTCGTCGTCTTTCATATCCCGACCGGAGACATACCCGCGGATATGGTGATGAGGGAGCTATGCGAGGAATTCCGGGCGTGGATCGGCAAGCATCTGGACATTACGGTATCCGCCGGCATCGGCGATGTTACGGATAATATTCAATCTATCGCCGCCGCTTGCCGCAAAGCGCAGGACAGCGCAGCCCGCAAAGCGGCAGTCGGGACGAACGCCGTTATCGACGGGGCTTTAATTGGCGCTTTGCTTAAGCGCGCGGGTGGAGACAACTATTATTTTCCCGCCGTACAGGAGCTGGCGCAGTCGTTCCGGATCGACGGCAGCCTGTGGCGAGGGAAGCTTGCGCGGATGCTTGCGGATATGCGCGATGCGGTCGTTACGAGACAAGGCGCGGCCATGTTCGCCATTCACTTGGCCGACCATCTGGAGCGGGAGCTGGGAGCGCAATATCCCGAGCTGATGGGATTGTGGCAAGCAGGCTTCAGACGGCGGTTCGTCGATATCAGCGAGGAGATCGAGACGGTGGACGAATTGGAGGAACGGCTGCCGCATGTGCTGGGGCTGCTGGAGGCGGAAGTGGAACGAGAGCGGGAAGGGCGCAAAAATCATAGCATCGCCGTCCGGGTAAAACATTATCTCGACGAGCATTACGCCGACCCCGATCTGTCGCTTCTCAGCGTAAGCGACCGGTTCGGCTTGCAGTCGACTGCGCTCAGCCATCTGTTCAAGAACGAGATCGGCGTCAAATTTATCGACTACATTCTGAAGCTGCGGCTCGATCACGCCAAGCGTCTGCTCATCGAATCCGACGAGCCGATTCAGGCGATTGCCGAGAAGGTCGGCTACACGCACGTCATTTCCTTCCACCGGGCGTTCAAAAAAGGGCTTGCCCTGCCGCCGGGCGAGTACCGGATGCTGCATCGGCCTATGCGATAGGGCCCACCCGAGGAGAACGCCGGACTTGCGGCGAAGGGCCACGGAGCGGGGATATTCTGTCGAGGATGCGAAACCCCGCGCCGCTACAGCCTTTTTCAAGAATAGTTAACGGCTGCGGAAATGGTTAAGCGAGCGATTCCGCTACAATTTCGGTGATGTTAACGGCAACAATTCTTGTATATTTCCACCGAATCGATTCGGTGCTAGATTAGGGGACGTGGTCGACCACATCACCAAATCGATACATAAGGAGGGGGGCTATGCTTTCAACTGCGGCGAGACAGAAGAAGCGAGCCGCGATGAATGCCGGGATCAGGATGATAGAACGGGACTGGCAGCTTTATATGCTTCTGCTTTTGCCGCTAACGTATTTTATCGTCTTCAAGTATGTCCCTATGCTCGGCATCGTGATCGCCTTCAAAGATTACAACATGTTCCGAGGCGTGCTTGAAAGCCCTTGGATCGGGTTCGAGACGTTCAAGGAAGTGTTCGCGATGGATGCGTTCTATAATGCGCTTCGCAACACCTTCCTGCTGAATCTGCTCGATCTGCTCATCAGCTTTCCGATTCCGATCGTTCTGGCACTCATGCTTAACGAACTGCGGCTGAAATGGTTCAAGAAAGGCGTGCAGACGGTGCTCTATTTGCCGCACTTTATCTCCTGGGTCATTATCGGGGGAATGGCGATCCAACTGCTCGCGACCAATACCGGCATCGTCAACAACGTCTTGCAATCGATTGGATTGGAAGCGATTCCATTTCTGACGAAGCCGACGTATTGGGTCATCACTTATTTGTGCATCGGCATATGGCAAAGCGCGGGCTGGGGAACGATCCTTTATTTGGCGGCGCTGACCGGTATTCATAAGGATCTGTATGAGGCGGCCGAGGTCGACGGTGCGAACCGTATTCGGAAAATATGGCATGTCACGCTGCCCGGCATCAAGCCGACCGTCATCATTTTGCTTATTCTCAATATCGGCCATATGGCGACCATCGGATTCGATCGGCCTTACGTGCTGAGCAATCCGCTCGTGACGGACGTCTCCGAGGTGCTTAGCACTTACGTGTACAAAATCGGCATTCAGTCGGCCCGTTATACGGTCGCTACCGCCATCGGGCTGTTCCAGGCGATCGTCGGTCTAATCTTCCTGCTGTCCGCCGATTTCATCTCCCGCAAGGTCAACGATCAGGGCATATGGTGAGGGGGAACGACGATGACTCGCAGCAGAACGGTTGCCGGACGAGCATTCGATATGACGATTGTCGCGCTTATTACGTTGGCGGCTGTCTTATGTATCGTACCGATGCTCCACATTATCGCGTTGTCGTTCAGCGGCAACAGTCCCATTATGGCAGGCCAAGTAACGATCTATCCGATGGACATCGACATGACCGCATACAAGACCGTATTCGGCAATATGGAGATGATTGGCTCTCTCGTCTTTACGATCGGACTCGTTGCGTTGTTTACGGTCTTCTCGATGTTGATGACCGTCATCGCCGCGTACCCGCTGACGAAACCGCGGCTTGCCGGGAGGAACTTCTTCCTCTTCGTCATCGTCGTCACGATGTTTTTCAGCGGGGGCATGATTCCGGATTATTTGCTCGTCAAAAATTTGCATCTGCTCGATACGATCTGGGTGCTCGTGCTGCCCGGCGCGATCAATGCGTTCTATCTGCTTATTGTGAAAACGTTCTTCTCTTCCATTCCGAGCGAGCTGGAGGAGGCCGCGCGAATCGACGGGGCCGGTCACATCAAAGTGCTGGTGCGGCTCGTACTGCCGCTGTCGCTTCCCGTACTCGCGACGCTTAGCTTGTTCTATGCCGTCGGACGGTGGAACGGGTTCATGGATGCGCTGCTTTATATTACGAAGTCCGACCTGTATCCGCTCCAGCTCCGATTGTATGAGATGGTTATCAACAGCCAAGTAAACGACATGGCTATGGCCGAAGGGATGAACCGGGCGGCGCCCGTGCCGGAAAGCCTCAAGGCGGCCTCCATTATGTTCGCCACGCTGCCGATCCTGGTTTTGTATCCGTGGCTGCAGCGTTATTTTATCTCCGGCATGATGATCGGCGCGGTCAAAGGTTGACAACCGGTTGTTCGCCAATGCGTCCGGCCGGATTCAAATGGTTAGGCATGAGCGCAGCGATGCGACTTCGATTCTGGGAGGAGAAAGTCTATGAGAAGCAGGTCTATACGCGGCATAGGCGCGTATCTCGTCGCGATGATGCTGTTGTCGGCCGCATTGACAGGCTGCAGCGGCTCATCGGGCGGCGACGGTAAAAGCGAGACCGGCAGCGCGGCGGAGAGCGGCGGCGATACAAGCACGGATACGGAAGCCGCGAAGCCGAAGGGCAATCCGGTTACGCTTCGCGTGGAGCTGTTCGACCGCAACAATACGCCGGCGGGCGCGCCGCCGATTACGAACAATTTTATGACGAAGTTTATTCAAGAAAGCTTTGGCGACCCGAACAACATTAAGGTGGAATTCGTCACGGTTCCCCGCTCCCAAGAGGTCGACAAGCTGAACGTGCTGATGGCGGCCAATCAGGCGCCGGATATCGTCTATACCTACGATCAGCCGACCGTTCAGCGGTACGTTAAGGACGGCGGTCTTACCGATCTCGGTCCGCTGATCGATCAATTCGGTCCGGATATCAAGAAGACAATGGGCGAGGATTTGTTGAAGTACGGCGTATTCGCCGGCAAGCAGTACGCGATTCCGGCCAAGCGGGTGCTGGTCGCCCAGACGACGACGTTCATTCGCGAAGACTGGCTGAAGGAGCTAAGCTTGCCGCTGCCGACGACGACGGACCAATTCTACGAAACGCTTAAAGCGTTCAAGGAGAAGAAGCCGGGCAAATCCGGCAGCAACGTCGTGCCTTACGGCTATATCGACTATTTCCATATGCATGCGCTGCAATATTCGTACTGGCAATGGGATCAAATTTCGCAGCAGGACCTGTACGCCAATGCGGAATGGCTAATGCCGGGCAACAAGGATGCGTACCGATTCATGAACAAGCTGTATAACGAAGGCTTGATCGATCCGGACTTCCCGCTGCAGATGAACAAGGATACGCAGCAGTTCCAGAAAGACCTGATTAACGGCCGCGTCGGCGCGGCGACGCCGAACACGAACGAGCCGGTCTATATGGGCTATTATACGGAGCTGAAGAAAGCGGACCCGAATGCGATTCTGACGCCGATCGATCCGTTCACGGACGCAAGCGGCAAGCATCCGAAGCCGATCTATGCGCCGAACGGCATGTTCATTCTCATTCCGAAGACGAGCAAAAACGCCGAGGCCGCTATCAAATATTTGAACTGGATGGCGCAGCCGGACAACATTATTACGCTGCAGAACGGCACCGAGGGCACCACCTATCAGATGGAGGACGGCATTCCGGTCACGCTCGCGAACGATGAAGTGAACAAAACGCTCTACAATTACTTCGACTATTGCATTCTGCTGAACGGCAAGTATGTGAGCAATACCGACGAGAAGCTCAACATTGCGGCGAATGCGTCCGATCCGGTGTTCAAGGATTTCACGGTGGCGAGCATTGAAGAGGGAATGGCCGACGGCGTCGTCAAGCCGCGCGTCGTGACGCCGATCGAGTCGGAAATCAAGTATGCGACGACGCTCAAGGACAAGGAAGACGAGATTATGGTCAAGGTCGTCACGGCGAAGCCGGGCGATTTCGACAAGGTGTACGAGAAGGAAGTGGCCGATTACTTGAAGATCGGCGGACAAGCAGTGATGAACGAGAAACGCAAAGCGTACGAGGCCGAGTACGGAGCGGGTTCTTAATCGCAGCAGCGTATCGGCAAGTCTGTACCGCAATGCAATGCCGCATAGATCAACCAATCAATAGGAGGTAGCACATGACAGCCAAAAAGAAAGTCATCAGCTTCGTCTTAAGCGCGCTTCTCATTATCTCGATGGCGCCGTCCGCATTCGCAACGAACTATTACAATTCATCCGATCAAGGGCCTTCCCTTGCTCAGCCGCCGGCGGGGCGATCCTATTTTCCGACCGACATTCAGAAGCTCCCAAGCTCCGAGGGCTTGCCCGACCTGTTCAAGTTTCTCGATCCGACGAAAGGAACGAACGGGTATGCGACGACGAAAGAGGAATGGACGCAGCGCCGGTCCGAGCTGTCCGATCTGCTCCAATATTACTACTACGGCTATAAGCAAGACACGAGCAAGGCGAACGTGACGTATTCCGGCTCGATGGGAACCAGCAACGGCACGCTGACGGTTACCGTCGCCAATCCGGATAACGGCAAATCGGGCAGCTACAGCGTGACCGGTATCTACGTGCCGACGTACAAGGAGGGCGTGGCAGACGCCGATCTTAAGCCGGGCGAGACGAATATTGCGCCTCCGTATCCGTTCGTCATCGGGGTCGGCGGCGGCGTGTCGGCGAATATGCGCAACGCATTCCTTCGCCGCGGCTATGCCGTCATGAACAATCCGACCGGCACGATCTATAGCGACAGCGCGGGCCGTACCGGCTTGTATACGACGCTGTATCCGTTCGACAAAAATACGTACGAGAACGATTCCGGCGCCTTGATGGCATGGGGATGGGGCATTTCCCGTACGATCGACGCGCTGGAGAACGGCGCCTACGGCGGACTGATCGATCCGACGCGTTCCGTTGTTACCGGCGTATCCCGCAACGGCAAAGGCGCAGCGATTGCAGGCGCGTTCGACGAGCGGATCAGCATCGTCGTGCCGGTCGATCCGGGTCAAGGCGGCATCGCTTCCATGCGCTATACGTCCGAAGGCCGGATTTACAACTATAATGTGCCGAATGCGGCCAACGGCTCGCCGAACGCCGCTTATAGCAACTCTAACATGAACCGCAGCTTCTTCCGCAACGAGAAGCCGACCAACCTGCTCTCGTCGGCGGAAGCCCACTGGCTTAACGTGAAAGCGGAAGACTTCCGCTTCGATCTGGACCAACTGCCGTTCGATTCGCATGCGCTTGCGGCGCTGGTCGCGCCAAGACCGCTCATTACGTTCACCGGCGAAGGCTTCGACTGGCTGAGCTCGCCGTCCAACGTGCTTGCAACCGTCGCGGCCAAGGAAGTGTACGAGATGCTGGGCGTGGGCGACAACATTGCCATCCGCGTACACGACGGCGCGCATGCGTTCCAGGACCGGGACCACGCTTATATGCTCGCCATCATGGACCGCGAATTCCGCGGCGGTCAATATGCCGATCCGCTGAAGGTGGAAGGACCGGATACGCTCGGCGTCAACGTCAACCCGCCGATTCAGCCGGCGCATACGTACAGCAGCGTGTGGGACATGTCCGCCTATCCGTTTGAGGTCGACAGCTCTTACATGCAGTGGTCCCGCCCGGACAAATATTATCTCTATACGACGAACGAGATGGTAACGGCTGGTTATGCGACAACAATCAAAGCGTATTCCAACGCGCCTCAGGTGATGCTGGATACGGGAGCGGGTATATACACCGCCGACGTCGTTGGCGGAGCGGCCACGTTTACTCTTAGCGCAGACAAAGCAGCGGTAGGCCGATACAAGCTGTCCACGATCGGCAAAGCGAAGGACAGTCAGAGCGTCTATCTTCAAAGCTACGATCTAACGGGCATTCTGCGTACGAGCATAACGGGCGACGATACCGGCGATCAGCGCTGGGTGTTCGGATTCACGAGCAAGGTAAATCCGGATGCGATCCGAATATTCGCCAACAACGTTCCGGTTCCGGCGAGCAAGAACGAAGCCGAGGAGCCAGGCTGGATTCTGACTTACGGCGCGTCCATCAATGCGGGCTATTCCAGCGCCGATGCGGACAATACGAACAAGCATTCGTTCTTCCAAGAAGAAGTGCCCGGCTTCCCGGTTACCCATACGGCCGGCGCGAACCGCGTCATCCGGCTGGAGGATGTTCAGCTCGAAGCGCTGCCGGGCTTTAACTTCCAATTCTCTTACGATCTGAACATGGCAAAATCGGTTCTCCCGCCATCTTGGCCGTCGACGAACGTGAAGATCGGGCCGAGCCCGAACTGGCCGCCGTTCCCGAACAAGAATACGGACATCGGCGACCGTCCGGAATCGCTGCCGTGGCCGACGACGAATCTTGGCGCCGTCACGTTCAATCCGGGCAACGCGGTGATAAACGATAAGACCGACAAAGTGACAATCGGGTTCGAGCGTCCGATGAATACGCAGAACATCGGCTTCGGCACGAACTTCTCGGGCGATTACACGCTGGAATGGAGCGAGGACAATACGCTGCTGACGATCGGCTTCGACAAGCCTGTCTCTGCCGGCAGCCAGCTCGTTATTGCCCGCTTGAAAGACGCGTCCGGCAACGTCAACGTACAGCCATACGTATTCGATCTGGCGCCGAAAGCGGTGACGGGCATTGCCGTTACGCCGCCGGCGAAAACAAGCTACAAAGTGGGCGAACGGATCGATCTGAGCGGTCTTGTCGTTACCGCAACGTTCGAGGACGGCACGTCCAAGCCGGTCAGCGGCTATACGGTCAACGTCAAGGACGGCGATGTGGTTCAAGCAAGCGGCACGATTACGGCGACGGTCGGCTTCGCGGGCTTCACGTCCAGCTTCCAGCTTCAAGCGGAGCTGCCGGACAACATGATCTACACGGTGAACGTGCCGGCGAAGGTTGTCGTCAACAGCAAGGATGCGTCGACGGCGGTCAAGTTCACGCTGGACGCGGGCAACTATGCCGAATTGCAAGGCTTTAACGCCGTCGTGACCTACGATTCGGATCTGACGTTCGTAAGCGCCGTCGGCAAATCCGGCCTGACGGTTGTCGAGGCCAACAACGACAGCGCCAAAAAAGAAATTCAACTGACGATCGCCAAGCTTGGCGCGCCGATTTCCGCCAGCGAGCTGATTAATCTGATCGACTTGAACTTTACGGTACCGGCGGATTATATCGGACAGGTGAGCGCGGAAGCGACCATTGTATTCGCGAGCGACGGGATCAAGCAACTGGCCGTTACTCCGCTGAACAACAAAGGAACCGTAGCCGTTACGTCGTACATGATTCTCCACTACGACCTCAACAACGACAACACCGTCAACTGGAACGACTTCTATGCGCTCGCTCGTTACTTCGGCGCTTCGAGCCTTGACGGCGATTGGAACAGCAACGTTCATCGCGGCGATTATTCCAACGACGGAAAAATCGGCATCGACGATCTGCTGCTCTTCATTAAAGTGTTGAACGACAACAAAATCGGATTCTAGCATACGAGAAATAGAGATTGGATCGGGGTAGCGGATAAAGGAGCTGTCTGGCGCCGGACGAAGCGAACAAGCGTCGTCCGGCGCCGGATAAGCTGTAACAAAGGCGTGTGAGCCAAGGAGGGGACGTAATGAGGAAGACGAGAAGGCGGCGCTTTGCGATCAGCATTGCACTGTCGTGCATGATGCTGTTGGGCTGTGTCGGAATGCCGGCTTATGCCGCTTCGATGAAGGTGGCAACGGGGGTTGTCGATTTGACGGTGAACATCTCTCTTACGGAGAAGGACCGGTATGCGGGCGTGGAGTTATCGATTGTTTTGTCCAGCGGACTTACGTACGTAAGCCATGAGGTCGATTCGAAATTTAATGGACTATATCATTATAATGGCACAAGGCATCTAATTGGCGGAATGACGCTGTCAGGGGAGAATGAATATTCCGGCACGCTTAACGTTTGCGTGCTGAAATTGCAATATAAAGGAAACGGGAACGAGAAAATAACGGTCGTTCCGACTGTAAGCCGTTACGGCAGTAACGGGCTGCCGACGGCGACGAAGAAGGAAGAGCAAATTATTGAAATTTCTCGCGCTTCGAGCGGTTCCGCCGGAAGCGAGACAAGCGTCGAGGTCGTAATCGACGGCACGAAGCCGGACGCCGCTTCCGGCGCTTCCGTAACGTTCACGGATATCAAGGGCCATTGGGCGTCCGGATATATTCAATCGCTCGCTGCGCAGCAGTACATATCCGGCGTCGGCAAAGAAAAGTTCGATCCGAACGGGAAGCTGACTCGCGCGGCGCTCGTGCAGATGCTATACAATGTATTCGGCGGCGGCGAGAAGTCTGAGCGGACGCTTGCTTTTGCCGATACGACAGCGGGCGCCTGGTACCATGACGCTATCGCGTGGGCGGTGGACAACGGGGTGGTGACCGGCTACAACGCGCATAAGTTCGGACCGAACGACCCGATTAGTCGACAGGATATCACGGTTATTATGGCGAGGCTGGCAGCGGGCTTTAAAATCGAGCTGGCCGGATCGGACGAAGCGCAGAATGCGAAAGCTTTTGCAGACGATCGTTCGATTAGCCAGTATGCGAAAAATGCCGTGTATCAGCTATACGCAAGCGCGATTATTTCCGGTAAAGGAAACAACAAATTCGATCCGTTAGGATACGCAACGCGAGCCGAGGCAGCCAAAATCTTGTATTTGATGCTCGATAAAGCTGGCAAGATAGACGCGGCGTATAAGGTGGAATGAGGTTAGGGAAATAGTTCGTATTCCAAGGTCGGCAGGGACCGTCTTGGAATACGGGCTTTTTATTTTGGAGGGGAAGCGGGAGTTTCTGGTTACTTCTGTCTATTAAGTATGTTAAAGTGGTGAAAAAGGAGCGGGGAGGAACACGGACATGAAACGAAGAACGGGGTTTATTGTGTTATGCGGTATCGTTGCGGCAGCGCTTGCTCCGATTGCGATTCCCCGGCTGTTCTTAAAAGATGCAGGCACGTTTCTTTCCGAGCGGGTGAATGAACAAGTCATCCGGACCGAGCGTTTTCAAATCAACGCTGCGACTGCAAATTTGAATACATCGGCCAGCGGGACGGTATTTGTCAAGGGAGAGGATGGACAGGCCGAGCTCATACAGCTTGTTGCTTTCATTAAGATCGATCCTAAGGATTGGGGAGGCATTGCTTTCTATATTCCCGACGAATGGACCGTTGCGAGCATGACGAGCAGCTATCCCGATAACGCCGCGCAATCCAAGCCGGAGAAACAGGTGTCGATATGGACGACTGCCGATCCGGATGCCCGATGGCATACGAGATTGGAAATCGGCAGAGCGTACAGTCATCAACCTGTCGGAGGCGGGTCCGGTACTGTTGTGCTGGATTTAGTTCGTCATGGGAAGGCGAAGCATGAGGCCAAAACGTTGACTATCGGCGTGGAAGTCGGCTCCCAAGAAAAAGACGGCATAAAGATTATGGGCACGGATTCGATAGAAATTGCTGTGCCGTAACGTCATCTTGGAATCTATGATCTCTGGCCGAGCCGGGAATATGCTTGTATAACTTTGTTGCCGATGGCAACGGTTGTACGAGCTTTTTTGCAGTTGCTCAAAAAGAAGGGAGAGCATGTTGTATAAAAATCCTTTTTTTGAACCAATTTATAATTAAAATTAACTCTACGGATGGTGCCTTGTAATGAATGAAATTCCTTATCAGAACGGCATGAATTTAGGGCTAGGATATAACGTATTAACGAATAGCGGTTTGGTATCCTCTGCATTAGATAATGTAGATTTGTTACGACCTGTCGTGCAGGCAAGCGGTCAAAAGGTGCAATTTAGCGTAGAAATGTTGAGCAACTCGCTCAGTTTAGCCGAACAAATCGGAATGTCGGCAAGTGCTTCTATGTCTTATGGAACAAGCAGCGGGTCAGCGAAAATTAGTTTGGTAAATTCTTTAAAGCAAAACAGTTATTCAGTGTATGTATTGGTCAAAGTCCATGTGCAAAACCAACAAGCATTATTGGATTTAACGAAAATTGGAATGAGCGACAAAGCACAACTTCTATATGCAACGAAGCCCCGCGATTTCCTGAGTCAGTATGGAAGTCATTTTATTTATGGGCTGATTAATGGCGGAGAGTTTTATGGGGTTCTTGAAATTGAAAGTAAATCTGCCGAACAATTTCGATCCATTAAAGCTGAGTTATCAGGAAAAGGGATGGTGGGCGTAGTGAGTGCGTCTGCGTCCGGATCTTTCGAGCAAACTTTAAACAAGCTTACAACAAGTTATAAATTAAAAGCGACTATTATCCGTGATGGAGCGGAAGGAGTCTTACATTCCATTTCGACAGATCAGTTAATAAAGGATGCGATTGATTTTCCTGCTACCGTTTTAAATGAAAAGGCCGTACCTTTTTCAGTATTGATTTTTCCTTACGACCAAATACCTCATCCTGATATAGAAGGGATTTCAATCGATTTACGACAAGACTGTATTAACAAAATTGCAAGAATATATGATCGTTATGTAAGGCGGAAAAATGATCTTCAGTATGCCTTAGACAACCAAGAGTTTTTCCCAGGGATAGACATAAATTTAGTTCAAGATTATATTCAAAAAATTATTGACCAATTAGACATTCTACAAGCAGAGACTGTCAAATCTTTATCCGATCCAGCAGTTTGTGACAATATTTCGATTCAAACTAGCTTATTGGAAGATAAAATTCTACCTGAGCAAGTTGCTCCATCTCCACTTGGCTACACATGGTTATGGAAAAATGGTGCATGGTCTGGAGTATGGCGGCGGGTTGGAGAAACCAATAATTTCAAGTGTGATACTCAACACTCAAATGGACAGGAATTTGTAACGTTTGAAGTAGAAGTTTATATCTCTGGTGAAGATGTTATTGTCATTCGAAAGAACAGCAGTGATGGTAACAATCCTTCTTCTCGCGGTAAATTAATTGATAATGGCAAAAAAGTACAGGGTGAAGATGATACTTGGGAAGCTGTAATAGATCAACGCAGGTTGTAGAGTATGTGAAAGGATGTAATAGACATCGCGGACTAAATAGTAAGCGATGTCTTGATTAGCATAACGATAGGAATGAGTTGTTTCAAATTCACAGGAAGCGTCAACCTATTTATAGTATAACTTTTTCACAAAACCCGTATTTTGCACATATGTATATAAATGAGTTCGAACCCTTATGCGACCCCACAGAACCGTCTGAATATGGATCTAAGTCTGTCCCGATTCTTTGATTGCGGGCCTTTCGCCTCGTGCAAACGAGTTAGACAAATCGAACGTCGGAAATATTTTCCTGGCCGCTTTATCTCCGAGATTTCGGGCACCGATGGAAACCTTTGAACCTGTTCCCCGCCCCTGCACCATCGTTTCTAGTCATCTATCGAGTTCTTCATCCTCTTCACGATATCTCCCGCTATTTATCGCTCTAGCGTTCCTGAATCATCAGCCGTTCCAACGTTTGATCAGCTCCTTCATTAACTCAACAATGTATTCACTAAAATACGACAACTTTACTATTTCTACATGATGTAAACTTGTATAATAAGGAAATAAGCTGTATGACACCGATACTAATGTGTATTTTCGGTGCAGCTCATATTCAGCCTAGCTATCATAAATGGAGGTTTTGCTTGTGGCTTATAGTTTGTTTGTGGAAATGTCGATCGAAAACTACAATGCCGATGTCACGATCCGGAATGTGAAGGTAGAATGGGGGAAGCTCTATAAATTTGGCAATAAAGACCACGAGATTCCTGTTAATGAAATGGAAGGAACTGTAGTTAAAGCAGGCACTAACATGTGGTTTTGCGCTTGCGGCCGCGACTGGTCGCCGTCCGGTCCTCAAGGCAGCTTCCAACTGTTCGATTCTGATAACCATTGGATTGCAACCTACACCTGGGATTGCCCGCTGGGTGAACATTACAACAAGTCCGAGCTTATGAAAAACAACGAGTCCAACTTTCGCTTCGATTTCTATTCTGGAAATCATAATTATTATGGCGAAGTCAGACATTACGGAACGGCTATCGGCCGAGCACATCTTCGGATTTGGGATATCAGCAAGCCACCTTATACGCGCAGATCGTATTAATACATACGCAATAGTTCACTATCGCCGTGCAGCCATCTGTGAAAGGCAACTGGTTCAGCATTCGTAATCTTAATCTTAAGGTTCGGTTACATCGTTTCCTAATTCACAAAAAAAGCACTCCTAATAGGGATGCAGTTGCCCGTGGTACTCCAACGAGAACTGTTAATCACTAATAGAAGTGCTTTGTTCATAAATGGCCTTTTAGGGGCCTGCCAAGACCAGAATGTAAGGAAACCTATGCCTTAATAATACGCCGGCGCTTTCTAAGAGCTACTAACTTCAGTTGCCATTTTCATCGTCTGGATCATGTTGTATTCTTTCTTCACAATCTCCTCGAGATGATGTTTATTTTTTACGATAGCTTGATTATGGTCACGATTAGATACGATTGTTTTAATAATTGTAGTTCTATAAATTTCCCATAAGTTACTTAGTTCCACGCTTTGTTTTGCTAACTCTTTATAGACATTTGTATGGGATGAATTATTTTCTAGGAACTTAAAAAGCTTGTTATTCTTCTTGTGATTCTGTGCAAAAGAAGTGCTTCTCAAGGCAAATATGCTAGTATCGTTCAAATGACCTACAATTTCCGCGAATTCCTCTACATAATCGGTCAACGCTTTTAGTCCCAACTGATAATGAAGACCATATTGCTCAAGATAAACGACTTTGTCATCCAACAGATTGCTTCTCAATTCTGAGATAAACGAGTCCTGTTCTATAAAGTCAGGGTTAAAATTCCTTATCGATCCTTTATGCACAGAAACCGTTATGAATCTAACTTTTTTGCCGCTGTTGATTAGGTACTGGGTAGATTCCAGCATAACTTCAAGTGGAGTTTGATAATCGTGCATTCGCCCTGGAGTTAAGCAATCTTCAATTACTGTGAATGCATCCCCGCTCGCACATTTCCCATGAATAAAGGTCGGATGGATAAAATGTATTTTTCCGGCTTCTCTTCCACTGGAATAAAAAAAGCGGTCCACATCGAGAAAGACATATCGCTTCTTATCTAAAGCTCCTTGAATCATCTTATCCAGGAAAGGTATATCAGATTGCTCCAGAAGCCGATCCTCAAAGCGAAGATACTGATATAGCGGTTCTGTGTTATACTGAACTTTCGGCAGCATTAATCCTTGATGAAGCAAGCTTTCTAAATTGTCTTCAGGGAATTTCTGGTCGATGATTTTTTTCCAGTACTGCGTTTTAAAAGTCAAAGGCAGCTTCTCGAAAGATGAATCATGACTAATAAGAATCGACATTAAGTTGTTATTGACACAATCAAGCCATATGTCATTAAAAGGAAAAATCCGATTGGTAGGTGTCACAAGGTCAACTCCCTATGGTGAGCTCACTTTCTAGGTTGACAGCCAGCTCACGTCATTTAACATACCGTCGCGTCGCACAATAATTTCCTTCGGAAGCGCATGTGACAGAAAATGAACATTGCCGGAGGTTAAGCCATATGCCCCCATATGGGGAAATGCGATCCAATCTCCCGGCTCTAAGGAGGGAAGCATGACGCCGCCTTGCAGCACATCTGCGGGGGTGCACAATTTACCGCAAACGTGGTAGGCGATCCGACCTTCTCCTTCGCCGGATTCGTATAGCCTGCGCTCCCCAGCTTTCCATAGTTGAAGCGGCAGAGGCTGCTTGAAGCTTCGACCCATCAGGCTGGAAAAAGCTCGATGGTGGGTTCCCCCATCGACGATGGCGAAGGCTTTGCCTTTGGAGAGCTTAGTGTACAGCACTCTGACCGCATAAATCCCCATCGTTGCGGCAATTCGTCGCCCCGATTCTACGAATACCATTTCCAATCCCAGATCCCGGTTGCGCTCCATCTCCTCGGCAAGATACGCCCCAAAAGCATCGACCGGAAACGGCTCATCGCCTTCGAACATGGGAACGCCGAAACCGCCGCCCAATCCTAAGCATCGAAGCTGCAGGCCGAATTGGCTCCGCACCTGCCGCGTGAGACCGAACATCATCGGAATGCTCTCCCGATAAAAGTCGAGGTGAAAATTTTGCGTGCCCTGGTACGTATGCAGTCCGATCAGTTGGAGCCCTTCAAGGTTAATGGCGGTTTGCACCGCCACATTAATTTCACTGTCGTCGATGCCGAATTGGGAGGCAAGTCCGACCGAAGACATACGCGAGCCTTTGGCGCCAGTAGACAAATTGACCCTTAACGTGACGGGAGCGGCAATGCCAAGCGCAAGAGCTTGATCGTTAATGACGAATAGCTCCGGGATGGACTCCGCATTAATCGCGTAGATCCCATGACGAAGCACATGATGAATCTCGTCCGCGCTTTTGCCGGGACCGGTAAACACGATGCTGTACGGATTTACCCCGATAGAGCGGGCAAGCTCATATTCCCCAACCGATGCGACTTCGATCGGGGAACCCCAGCCGTGTATGAGACGGCACACCTCCGGATTGGGGTTGACTTTCATGGAATAATATAGCGTTGCATCCTTGGGTAAAGAGTCTCGCAGCGAACAATAATCGGAGGCCAGCTTCTTCTCGTCATACACATAGACGGGTGATCCAAACTGCTCGGCTGATTCCAGCCAAAAGGGTTGGCCCACTTCCTGCTGATGAGACGGGCGTTGTGAAGCCATAGTCATACGACAGCTCCCCTCCATTCCATGATCGCTTCCTCCAGCCCTTGACGGGCACGCTTCTCAGCTTCATCGTCCACACCCCAGCTCAGAGTCGAGACCCTGCAGGATCGGAGACGGTCCGCCGATTCCCCATTGTGGTGGAAGCCATATACGAATACCCCGCCTTGTTCGGCAGAGAGCCTTATAGATTTTATCTTTTCAGCAAGATCTGTAAATTGGGCTCCGGGGTGAAGCTTGAAATCATAGGATTGAGTCTCCATTCTAGAAAATCCGCGTTCGAGCTGGCGCTTACGAATCTTTAGCAAATACGTGACCATGGTAAGACGGGCGTTGATCTCAATAACCGGTATTAAGGTTCCGTCTTCATCCAGTATGGAGTCTACCCCGATGAAACCCCGGTAGCCCCGGGTATGTAAAGATTTACCCAACTGCTGCAACCGTTCGGAATAAGCCGCGATCAAGGGTTCAGGCAGGTCCGGGTGCAGACGGCTCCCCCTGTAAACGCCTGCATCCGTAATCCTCTGCTCGGTCATAGCCAGAATCTCGCAATTGGTTCCTCCCAGCCAGAGTTGCGCCGTCAGATGGCGCTCGACCTGATGCCAGCGTTCCACCGTTACGACCGGTTGCCCGACTCCCCGAGAGATCTGCCTCTGGAAATAGCCGAGCAGCATCTCCAAATCCGAGCCTCGATGGATATGGAACAGCGCTTTACCGGAAGAGCCGTAAGCCGTTTTTACAACCAGCCGTGCTCCAGGATGCCGTCCCTCCAGTTCGGCGCAAGCACGGCGGACCGCGTCAAGCCCCTCGCAAATCGTACCGTCGCTGACTGGAAATCCGATTTCTTCGCATAATTTACGCGTTGCGACCTTGCTGTTCAGCTCCACGGACAATCGAGCCGGCGGGCCGATCCATCTTCCTCCGTTGTCCTTGAGAAACTGTTCCTCCTGCTCGTCCATCAAGTACGGAACAGCAATCCGGTTGCGAAACTCTCCCGTATATTCAGACGGTTCGCCAATCGCGACCCTGGGTATGGCTATCTTCTCTTCTTCCAAATAAGATAGGAATTCAGGATCCGGAGCCTCTTTCAGGAGAACCAGATCATCCCGGTCAGCCAAATAAATTTGGTATAGATCCATTTGCGATACGAGCCGGTCTCCGGACGCATTGCTAATATGGGGTAAGCGAATATCCTGAGCGGCTTTTCCTTGCTCCCAATTAATATTCGAGTACCAGAGCTTCGGTGCACGCATTCCTGTCAGATGCTCCACATAAGGTGCGTCATTCATTAACCCGTCGCCTCCACTTTCTCCAGCTTGAGCTCCGCCTCCAGCCCTTTAAGCCAGCCAAGCTCCGACTTTAAGATTTCAAATGGCATGGCTCCGAACCATTCCAGAGACGCCGAGGCTTCGATATGGTCCAAGATAAGGCGCTTCATAATGGCATGGCAGTCCATTTCTCCATCGGCCAAGGGTACGATACCTCTGCGGCTGCCGCTCGGAGAATAAATATTGTCAGGTGAGAATACTTCGAGCCATTGCGAGGATTCCACATTCTTCAGATGGATATTTACAATCCACGGCTTCAAGCGTTCGTAGGCAGCAAGGGGATCGGCACCCGATTCCCAAATGTGAAGAAAATCCAAATTCAGCTTCATGGCAGGGTGGTCGGTTTGTCTCAACAGCCGAAGTGTGGAATCTAAGCCGTCGGCAGCGGTTCCCGGATGAGTCTCGACCACCGTATAGACCTCTTCCCTCTCCGCTAAGGCGCAAAGGGCGTTCAGACGTCCCGTGCAACGCTCCCAGTCCTTCTCATCAAGACATTCACTGCTCAGGTTTCCGGCGAAAATCCTCAGCTTATTCGTGTGAAACGCTTTGGCTGCCTGAACGGTCTCCTGCCATTCCTTAAGCAGGACCTCCATGGGGAGATCCCCCATGAGAGGGCTGTAATCGCTCAGCATGTTGATTTCGAGCCCGCGGCTGAACATTTCGTCCAGCATGCCTCCCAGCTCCGTTCCCCGTTGACGAAGCACACCCTTGGCATGCACGCCCCACAGTTCTACACCGTTGAAGCCCGTATCAAGCGCATAATGGAGCAGCTCCCGAAAGGATACCAACTCGTGTCGAAAAGAAATCGTGCATAGATTATACCGCAATCAGATCACCGCCTATTCCATTCATCCAGGCTAGAAATTGAAGCTCCGCATCCCCGGTTTCTCTCAGCCTGGCAAGAGCCGAGCTTATCAGCGCTTCATCCCCGATGTTCTTGCGGTACTTCACGAGCAAGAAATTCAGTGCCGTCCATTGCTTCAAGATGCCGCTGATTCGGTTCGTCCCTTCCAGCACCTGCGCCTTGTCCATCACGCCCAGTTGGACGAAGCTATTCCATATGGAAGATCGAAGCTTAATTATGGAAGCAATGGCGATCGAGTTCTGATTCAACCAGTTCGAGGTCTGTTCCGGGCTTAAAGCAAGAGATCCCTGCAAATCATGGGCAAAGCTGTCCAGTGCGGCGATCCCCGAACTGTATTGAGAACGGACATACATTTCATAGTTTCGCTTGGCTGCATATGCGAAAATATCCCGTTTGTCGGGAGACTCGAACACCTTCCGTTCTTGATTCGGCTGAAGCTCGTAGTAAAGGATTTCCTCCCCTTCCGGCTCCGCCGATGCCCGCATAAGCTCTTCTACGGTTATGAATCCGTCGAAATCGACAATGGGATCGAATCCTCTGAAAGCGTTACGCGCTTCATCGAAGCTATCTACGAGGATATAATGATCGAATCCGCTCTCCGCCATGCTCAGCATATTGGGAGGGAAAAAATCCAGATCCGCCGGGCGGCATTTCACCAACGCACGGTTCCCTAACCGAACAGACTGCTTTAGCGGATCAGGTCCAGTACCCTTGTAAACCAGATGAATGCCGTACAGAAAGGGCAAGCTATTGTTCAACCGCACATGCTGGCTCGCCGTAATAATACGCGAAACATAATTGACATTCCAGTAATCCAGCAGAAACAGACCAGGGTTGGCCCCGGACCGGTATAAGTGGGTCAAGATGCAGGAAGCGGCACATTCCATCGCCGCCAACTTTATCATTTCCGGCTTGGCATCCGTTGTGCCCGTATGAGACGTCATCTTCATTCTCCTTCTTCATTTGAGGGAATACGGCAAACAAAGGACGGTATTTTGCCGCTGACGGGATCGGCTTCGAGTCGGGAAACAGTTTCTACGGACAATTTCACCGGCTTGCCCGCCGCTCGGTGAAGAAAAGCGGATAGCTTGGTTCGCACGTCTTCGAACTCGTTCGGTGAGGCTTCAGTCGCTAGCCGGACGGAAAATGATGTGTAGGTATTCTGCACGATCTGAAATTGACGGACTCCCCTCGCTGCAGCGAGCTCCCAAAAAAACTTGTCCAAATACCGGAAGACGGCGGAATGCACCTGCCCTTCAGGCAGCCGAATCTGGGATGTTCGAACGGGAAGCAACTGAAGCAGGAGACAGCCGGTTTCGGGATCCCTGCGAATACTTCCGATATCCCCGGTCCGGTAACGGACATAAGGCAGACTCCTCATGATTAGCGAAGTGACCAGCACTTCGCCGAATTCCCCCTCCCCTACATGGAGCCCGGAGGCCGAATCGACGATTTCCACATATACAGCGGACTCGTCGATTTCCAGTTGGCCGCTCCGGTTGGCGAACGCGATACACCAGAGCTCTTCCAAACCGTAATAGTCTACGCATGGAACGCGGAACACGTCCTCGATCCGTTCTTTCTGGGAACCGTGCAGCGTTTCGCCCCAGTTCTGTGTAAACAGGAGAGAAGACGATAACGAATATCCCTCGTCACGCATATATTCGGCCAGCGCGCAGAGAGCGGAAGCCCTGCCCTGAATAAAATGAGGATCCTCTCTGATCATCAGCTCTGCATAATGTCTAAGGGACTTGGGCTCCGCCAGCAGACGGTTGCTCAGCAGCAGCATCCGATGCTTGGACGGTAGCCCCCACTTTTTTCTATGCTTATATAGGGTCAGCGAGAGTTTCCATTTCTCCTCCGGGGTTTTCACACAGCGGAATGGCACTCCGGTAGTTCCCGATGTGAACGATTCGATCACCCGTCCCGCACCGGGATGTTCGAAGAGGGCGCGGTTGCCTGCGATCAAGTGTTTGTCTGTAATCGGCAGTTGATGGAAATCAACGCCCGTATAAGGGCTATAAAATGGGAACGTCCGGCACAATTCATCGGCCAGCTCTTGTAAATCGCCCGAGGTGAAGACGTTCATGAAGCCACCTTGTGTTCTACAAAGTGTAATACGGCCTGGACGCTTCGGAACGATTCCGGGTTGATGTCGTCCACATCCAGCTCAAAGCCGAATGCATCCTCCAGGTCAGACAGCAGCTCCAGCATCTGAATGGAATCGATTCCCAGATCGTCTACCAGAGCACTGTACAGCTCGACCTCGCTTGTTGGCCTCTTGGCCACAGCGGCTATCGTTTCTCTCACCTTCAAGAACATCTCTTCATGCTCGATGGACATGCTCTTCCTCCTTCACCATAGATTTCAAGGCTTTGCGATCCAGCTTTCCGCTGGCTGTTTTGGGCAGAGCCGCAACGAATCGAAATTCTCTGGGACGCAAGGCCGAGGATAGCCGCTTTACGCACCAAGCATGCAATTCCGAGTCGCTGACAGGCTCCGTGGAAGCTCCGGATACCACCACCGCAATCAGACGATGTCCCCATTGAAGATCTTCTACGGCTGACACCGCAACGTCCGCCACTCCAGGCAAGCTTAATAGGACGCTTTCGACCGCTTCCGGGTGCACTGTGTGCCCCCCGACAAGGAGAGCGTTATCGGTTCGTCCGGTCAAGTGCAAATATCCGTCCTCGTCCAGGTACCCGGTATCCCGGGTATGTAGGCCGAGGGGGCCCAGTACCTGGCGGGTGCGATCCGGATCGTCATAATAGCCGATCATAACATTGGGCCCCCGAACGACCACCTCTCCACTCTCCCCTGTTGCAGCCTCCCTTCCGTCCTGGACGATGGCCAGCTCGACGCCGTTAATGGGTATCCCGGCGGATTGCGGTTTCGTCCTCAACTGAGCGTAAGGCAAATACGAGACGCGTGGAGAGGCTTCGGTCAATCCATAGGAGGGCATCAGCCGCACGTGAGGCAGACGGTCAGCCAAACGAAGCAGCATGCCGGCAGGCATCGGGCCGCCGACAATGAGCATCTGCCGGAGCGGCAACAGATCCTCCGCCCCCCATTTGGCGGAATGGATTAGAGGCAGGATCGCAGACGGCACGGTGCATAAGAAGGTCACCTTGTTCGAACGGACACACCGGATCATCTCGAAGGGATGCATGAAGCCCCCGCTTAGAACAACGTTGGCTCCGCAAGCCATAGCAGCAAACCATTCACCTACAATGGTCGAGCAATATCCCAGCGACTTCGAGAGCAGAACGGTGTCCTCGTCGCACAGAGTCGTGTAGTCCAAGATCGCGTTCACATTGGACAGTATGTTTCGGTCGCTCAGCATGATGCCCTTCGGCTCTCCCGTCGAACCGGAGGAGAGGAATATCATGCGTGTGGCCTCTGGCGGCGTGTACCGGCGTACCGGTCGCGGAGCGGTGCCGATTCCTGTAATCGGTCCGCTTGTCATGCCCGCATACAAGTAAAATGGCAGCTCTTCCCCTTGCATGTTCCATTCCTCGAGGATGGGAAGCTTCTCTTCAGAGACGAACACCGCTTCGGGTTCAAATTTACGGATGAGGCGAAGCATGTCCTGTCCTGACATGTAGCTGTGGATGGGGAGCGGAATGCCTCCCGCCAAAATGATTGCTCCGATGACAGCCAGACACTCCGGTGTCGGGGCCATCCAGACGGCCCCAATGAAATTCGGACGCAACTGCTCCTGCTTCAGCCGTTCAGCGAGAAGGTCCATGCGAGGTCCCCATTCCGCATAGCTTATCCAATCGGATTCGCCGTTTCGCGCGGCGTAAGCGATTCCCCGGTCGTGCCTTCGTGCACGATGAAACAATTCTCGGAGGGTGCTAATGTCATTCATACCGGAACCACCTCTTTATGAGAAGCAAAATGTTGAATAAGCGGCTTCACCCTGCGCATCCATTCCTCCGTGCAAGCGGGCGACTGCCAATCCAGAACCGACAGCGGCGATTCGCTCAAACAGCCTGTCGCTTCCAATAAGCTGCAATGATAAATTTCGTTCAGAGCTCTCATAGGAGATTCCAGCAGGGAGGTCTCCTCCGCCTTACCCGCCATCTGTCCGAGGGGAGCAGTCAGGAGCATCCTGATCTGCGGCATGATGGTTCGATAGTCGTACATTAGAGCGTTGCGCCGTGCCCCTTGCGAGAGATTGTCGTGAAGCTTCTCGTCAAGCAGAACCTCGGTGCAGCTACGAACCAGTCCGTCCAGATCAATCTTCGGATGTTCACCGGACCAATCCACTTGGACGAAGGAACCGTCCTCGCCGTCGACAAGCAGCTCTCGGAAGCCGTCCCAATTGGTGCAGACCACAGGAAGACCGTACGCTTTCGCTTCCAAGAGGTTGAAGCCGAACGTCTCTCCCGGATCCGTGGAGAGGTTGACCAGAAGCTTGGATTCCCGAAACAGGCGGTCTTTCTCACTCCCGTGGACGGGCCCCGTAAACTCCACGTTTTGCTCCAGTCTATATTCCGCCACGATGGCTTCAAGCCGTTCTTTATATCGGTCCGCTTCCTGCAGAGGCCCCGTATATTCTCCGGCGATCGTCAATACGGCGTCCGGGACACGCCGCTTTACTGCCGCCATAGCCTCTAAGAGCAGATGAATGTTCTTTACCTCTTCCAGTCGCCCGATGGATAGCAGACGTTTACCGGCAAGCGGTCGAACCGGATCCGCAGCTTGCAGGGTGTCGATGCATAACGGGATCTTATGGGCATGTGCATACCGGGGGGAGAGATTAACCAGCGCCTGTCTGCATGACTCCGTACTGGCAAGCAGCACATCCTGTTCTGTGATCCAAGGTGCACAGGACAGCCATGTTGTTAGCCAACGGGCGGATGCGACGGAATGGGCGATAACCATGAACCGAAGCGGGAGCTTGGCGAAGCTTCGAACCAGCATCAAGAAAGGCGTGAAATAAGGAGCGTTCACATAAAGCGTATCGATTCCGTATTCCTCGCATAATCGTGCCAGTCGCTCCGATGCTTGCGGAAGCGAAGACATCGGCCGCTTGGAGAACTGGCGAAGCGACCCCCCGAAAATCTTGGCCAAGCGTACCGGCGGAATGCGGACCAGCTCCGTATATTCGGCCAGATGCCCTGTCCATTGATCGTCAATCACCCGTTCGTTCAACCGAGGGGAATGGCCGTCGAAGCAGCCCACCCTAGGTCTGCGCTCATCTGGAAAATCGGGGTTTCCAGCGATGATAGACATCGATCAGTTCCTCCTTCAGTTGCTGCTCCGTCCTGTGAAGCTGCTCCACCTTATCCACCAGCAGTCCGATTTCCCCGGCTCGTCCCGGCATGGACGTACGGATCGCCAGATACGCGAGCGTACCCCACATTCTGACGAATCCTTCCAATTGCTCCTGATACAGCTCCGTACCTTGATTAAGCGCTTCCGAAAAATATTGATACAGCAGCCCATAGCTGTATTTGCGTTTGGCGAGGATGCCCAACTGGGCTACAGCATCCTTCAAGGCTCCGGGCGGATAAATATCGGGCGACTCCACCGTCTGCATAATCCTCCGCCTCACCGTGCCGGTTAGCGATCGTTCGCCCGGATCGGTCTCTATCGTATCCTCGAAGATTCTCGCCACCTCGCTACCGTCCGGCGCATGGAGCCGTTCGGGATAAAGCAGCAGGCCCCCGCCCAACTCATTGCTCAGAAAAGCAGCGTGTACATGGCTCGCGGCCACTAACCCTTCCCATTCGAAATAGCGATCGTATACCGCGAATTGATCGCCCCGCATTCCGTGTACGATGACAAAATGGGGCTGATGCATCGTTTGAAACGTTCTTTTTTGATAGGGCATATGAAACAGGTCGAGCTGCACCAAAACAGGAAGCTCCGGATTGCGCCGCAGAACCTCCAGAAACATCTTCAGATTGTCGAGCTTCTCGGCCCCGTACTCGTACCACTCCACGGCCCCTTCCCCGTACAGGCGGGTGAACAGCCGCAAATATTCGGCCGGCGTGATGTCCGCTGAGAAATAAGTCAGCCTGCCGTCCTCCGTAACGCTGAATGGCGCGTCCCAAGCACCGATGTAGAGCGGACGTTCATCCCATCCGGCTTGCTCCAAGCCATAACCGAGTCCATTCAGAAAGCAATGGGCTTGTTTCACGTCAAACCTCGGTTATAGCGGCCCGTTTGGCCAATATGCGTTGTGAGATTATGCGCGCGGTGGCGAAGTTCTCCTGAAGAAGCTCGTCGTCCTCGTAGAAAATGTCGTACTGCTGTTCAATCTGTATCATCAGGTTGACCAGCAGTACCGAATCCACGCCTGCATCCTCCAACGAGGCGTCCCCATTCAATGCCTCCGCCAGCTCCGGTCTGGAGGTCAAATCAGCCACCCGCTCAATCACGAATTGTATGATATCCTGTTCATTCACGTTAACCACCATATCCTTTCTACGATCTCAAGATTTGTCTTGCTTAGGCGATGTGCTCCCCCTGTAGAGATTGGATGAAATCGACTAAAGAACCGACCGTTTGGAAGGCGGCAGGATCCATCTCCTCTTCGGGCACGGTTACGTTGAACACTTCCTCGATGTATACCACCAGTTGAAGCACCATGATCGAATCTACGTTTAAGTCCTCGTACAGCCGATCTTCCTCTTTAATGACGTCGGGGAGAGAGAGCTCCAATTGTTCGGACATGAGCTGCCTCAATTGAGATACCGTTTGTTCCTTATCCATGAATACCATACTCCTCTTCTACCAATTGTTTTCGCATAACCTTCCCTGTACTCGTCTTCGGAATGTCCTCCGTAAAAGCAATAAAGCCCGGAACTTTATAAGCGGGCAGAAACCGCGCGCACCACCTCTTCACCTCCTCCTGAGACAGCGCATCGCCCTTCCGAACGATTCGGGCTTTAACGGCCTCCCCCCAGACGGGATGCGGGGCCTTATGCACGACAGCTTCCTGAACGCCGTCCAACCGCCGGATGACATCCTCCACCTCGGAGGGAGCTACCTTCAGTCCTGACACATTAATCAGATCGTCCATCCGGCACTGAACATGAAGCCTGCCGTCGGTCCAATATCCCATATCCCCGGTATGAATCCGGCGTCCGCCTGTGGCAATGATTATTTCATCCGGCTGATCCCGGGTTCCGGCCCTTTCCATTGCCATATGCTCCAGAAGCAACCCGGTATCCGTAGAATCGGAGGGACGGTCGCCAAGCGAGATGCAGCCCGCCTCAGAGCACCCGTATTGCTGGATCACCTCCACACCCGCATCGGCAAGCCTGTCCAGCAGTCCTGCGGACATCGGGGAACCAGAGGTGACCATCTTTCTAAGAAGCACCTTCTCTCTCATCAGGCTGAGCAGAATTTGAAAGAGGAAGGGCACCGCATACACCACATGGCGATCATGCCGCTGCATGAGATGCAGGGCGAACTTGGGGTTCTTGTCCGTCACGATAACTGGCTCTACCCCGCGCTTAAGAGCGGAAAGCGTGCCTGTGAGCAAGCCGAAGGAATGGGATACGGGCACCAGAACGATCGGTTTGTCCTCCCCACTGCAGGGCAGCATCTTGTTGTAGGCCTCGATTTCCATTTGCACATGAGACCAAGGGCGTTCAACTAGCTTGGGAGCGCCGGTCGTGCCGGAGCTGAATTGAAGCAGGGACGGCTCCCCGATAACCCGATCCAGATGCGGGTGTAGAGGGTGAAAGACGGCGCTGCCTCCCGCGTCGGTCAGCAGACCCGTACAGCCTGCGTCTTCGGCTTGACGGAGCGCCGTTTCAATCGGGGTATCGCCGTTTATCAGAAGCACCGAACCATCATTCCTAATAATCAGCTCCGTGGCGGCCAGAATATTCGCCGGTTCCTTCATGCATAAAGCGGTCCGCCGCTCCTTCCAAGCAGAGGAACCCCATGATGCGTATATCGCGTTTATTCGACGTTCCAGCTCATGCCGGTCATAATGTTCTTTGTTAACAATGAACATGGGGTCTCCTTTCCCGTGGGGCGTTTATACTTGTTTTGGTGTTTTTCGACACAGATGGATGACCAAGACTAGCCTGCCAAAATTGTTTTCAAAGCCTTGCCGCTTCCGCAAAAACATCTTTCTTGCCCATAAACAACTGCCCGCTGGATTTCAAGAATTTAACTGATTACATCCTATCATTTGCTATTTTTCGCCACATAACGACTATTTTCCTGCTGTGACAGTAAAATAGTCTTTTCTTGTCATTCATCGGGAATGTAATCAAGTTCTTGTCATTTCTGTTTGATAGGAACTTGATTACAAACATAAAGAACGTATTTTATGATTTTATGCGGCTTTAAGACACGAATTTACCTGCATAAAAAAAATAAAAGCCCGATATCTCAAGCTTTTTCTCTACACCTATTGGTTGCATATTTGTGTCACGGGACACCGTTGATTAATTTCCCTGGCCCCTGGCCCGCCGGGGATTCCCGGCAGGCTGAACAAAACGGAATAAAGCATTAAATTTTGAACATCCCCATTAAAGGCATAATCGTCTTCACCATATTAAGTCCGACTTGGAAAGTTGGCAGCATTTGCTTAAAGGATCCGTAAAAACCGCTTAGCTTCCCCCCGCCTGCGGGCCCTGAAGGGCCTTCCGAATCTTCTTGTTTTGGAGCTCCCGCTCCTGCAAAACCCGACGGGCCGGAAAACATCGGCTTGAATAAACCTGTTGCCATTGAACCAAAAGAATGGAACGTACCGATTCCCCCTATCAAGGAATCCAGCAGTCCCGATACTTGAACTTCCGGCGTCTTGGAACGATTAGAAAGCTTCACTCTCCCGCAGCTTCTGATTTCGGAAAGGATCAACTGATGGTTATGAATGGCTTGAACCGTTCCTATATAACAGTTGCCGTCATTTAACAGCACGCAAACGGGCTGCCCGATACAGCGGTAAGCTTTTTTGACCGCAACAATTCCCCCCTCAGGGTCTCTTTTTTTAGGGGCTTTCCTGGATGCCATCGTGTTACCTCTCTTCACAATTAGAAGTCGTGTCAATCGTAATCAAATGCAGAAGAAAGGCAAAATGAAAAGCGAAGCAATAATTGCAAAGGGAAAAAAGAAGCCGCCTCCACGGAAACCGCCATAACCGCCGTAACCATCATAACCGCCGCCGTAACCATCATAACCGCCACCATAACCGTCATAATAACTGGACAGTCTGGCTTGATGCATGGCGCGCGTTTGTTTTTTAGAATATTTTCGGTTCCGAACGGAAGACATCGATAAAGGCTTTCTGTCAAAAATACAATCCTCCAGCATTAGCTTACCGTCTCTTACTCCTTTAATCGTTCCGATAAAATGCCTTCCGTCATGCGTAACCGCACTAACCCTCCGTCCGATGTACGGATAGACCGTACTACGGGAAATCGGATAAACTTCCTGCATAATTTCATTCCTCCTAACCTGCAGCTTGTATATCCTAGATTATGAGAAAATCTGCTACATGGACTGTACGATTGTCTTCTATTTGGAAAAAATCGAGATGTGCCCCTCCTCTCAAGCAATGACGAAAGTTTGAAAGATGAAGGCGCGGGCCTCTCAAACACAGCGATGAATGGGTGTAGTCATGGCGGCAGTTGTGCATAGGATATCGGAAGAGGAAGAGGTGAAAAGGCGATGGATTATCATACATTATTAGCCCGGCTCGGCGAAGGAAGCGCGCATCCAGGCGGTTTCCAAGCGACGAAAGAATTAATCGGACAAATCGGCTTTAAGCGCGGTACCAAAGTACTGGAGGCAGGATGCGGAACAGGCCGGACTGCGTGTTATTTGGCCAGTTTAGGCTGTGACGTGACAGCAATAGACCGGAACAAGGATATGATTCAAAAAGCGACCCGCCGTGCGAAGATAAGCGGACTTCCCGTCCACATCGTCCAGGCGGATGCCGCTTCCATGCCCTTTCCGGATGAGATGTTTGATGCCGTTTTTACGGAGTCGGTTACGGCGTTTACCCAAGGAAGCACCGCGATACGCGAATACTGGCGAGTGCTGAAACCCCAAGGAGTTCTATACGATCGCGAGCTGGCATTTGCTATAACATTAACCACGGAGCAAAAGAAAAAACTCCAGTCGTTTTACGGACTTCATCATATGCGAACCGTTCCGGAGTGGCTGAAGCTGATAAGCAAATCAAGGTTTCATCCTTACTCCGCGTCTCCTTTTATGCAGATGAAACAACCGGCCAACGATAACGACCCTTTACGGGTAATCGATCACGAACTATTCACGAAACCGGATGTAGTTGCCATGATGATGAAAAATGAACGCCTGATGAGCAGCTTCTCTAATGTGATGGGCAGTATTGTAATTACGGCGTGGAAAGCGTGATATAAAGTTTGTATCACAGCCCCCGATTAACGCGCTGGCAAGCTTGCTTTCCGGAAGGCCAATTTCCTCGCCAGCAGGCTCTATCGACGATTTGAATACAAAAACAGGGCTGTATCGTTCCGCCTGCAAGGCGACAGATACAGCCCTCGTTCCGATTAAGAACGGATTCCCGTCAACAGTATTTCTTTCGTTTCATTCGCAGAGGAATCGTCCGGTAATGGCTGCGTAACGCTTGCATCCGGAAGATTCTTCACATCAACCCTAACATTTTGGCGGATTTGCTGAACGGTTGCCGCTAGCAACCGGGAATCCCCGGCTTCCAAATCCAGCGTTGACACAAAGCTCATCGCATTAAGCTCGGGAATAGCGTTTACGGTCGAGCCTGAGGGGATCTCACTCTCATTCAAGAGCTTTACACCGGATGGCAACAGCTCTTCCAAAGGCTGGTGACCGTTATACTGGTAGGACCGATTGCTATCGATGGTTGCATCGTCCTCCAAATAGATTCGTACATTGCAGCGGGATGTGGCCGATTCGGCCAAGCACATCTCGGGCAAAGCATCCGTCTGACCATGCAGAATCACTTCCGCCCATGCTTTCGTCAAATCAAGACCGTAAACGTGATTGATTTGCGGGATAATGTTCCAGCCGCCAAACCGTGCGGCCGTCTCGATGATGCCAACCCGCCGGTCTTTCATCAGCTTGACTTCCGTATGGGTCGGACAATTGTCCAAGCCTAGGCTTTCGTTAGCTTTCCGGCAAGCTTCCACAACAATGGCTCTTGCTTCCTCGTCCAGCACGCTCGGTGCAATGTGGGCCGTTTCCGTAAAGGACGAATGCATGGGCGCCTTGTCCGTAATCGCAATAGGATGATAGCGGCCGCCGATCATCATTCCCTCTACCGAAACGTAATCTGCGAATCTCGGATCATCGTACCAATCCGCGTTGCAGCCCTCCATATAGGATTCGACAAGGAATAAGCATTCTTCATTAAACAGGAGCAGATCGCCTGAATCTGCGCTGATGCTCTGCCGAACCTTCCGGTATACTTCAACCGGATCGCGGGTACCGTCAAGCAGCGTCACGCCGATAGAGCAAGCCAAGTATGTCGGCTTAAGCACAAGCGGATAGCCTAACTCGCGAACCGCTGCCACCAAATCCTCCTCGCTGTTGATGGCGCGGAATTCAGGAGACGGAACATCCGACAAGCGGAACGTCTCCCTCATCGTAAATTTGTTTCGCGCTCTTCGCGCAGGCGCGACTCCTGCCGAGCGCAGACCAAGTGCTTCCGCTGCCCGGGCAACGGACAACACCATATTTTCCGCCCCGCCGAATAGGATTCCATCCGCCTTGAACTGCCTTGCAGCGGCTATAATAGCCTCCACCATCTCATCGTCCGACAAAGTATAGGGGTCCGCTCCCTTAAATGTGACCCAATCCGGATGCACATATCCGGTTGGAGGGAACGCGGTACGTTCTTTTAGAACGGCGTGCGCGTAGCGGTAAACATTCTCCATATAGCCTTTCGTTACCGCGCTGGGACGTGGAATATATGCATACACATTTGCAAGCTTGGATAACGTTTCAACCGAAGGCGGAAACCCTCCCAAATCGCTGACCAGCAATATATTGTTCATTCGACGCGCCCTCTCTCCAATTACAAAATGAAGGATTATTCCCGCACTGGCTGCAGCGGCCTAGCTTCAATCCTGAAACTATCGATCGCACGATGGATCGCTTGTTCGACCTGCGCTTCGCTATCGCCGCGAAACATATATCTGCCGCTAATATGATAATAAGAGCCTTTGCCGTCCATCACTTCGCCGGGTGCCGGAATACGTTCGTGGTAAATTTCGGGAATGACTCCGAGAAGACTCGTGACGCTTATGACTTCTACAGGCACGCCCGGAGGCTCGGGGAATTGCAGCAACCCGCCATGAGCGTCGGTCTTTGTAACCTCAAGCGGCGTAAATGTGCCGAGCTCGATTCGAATCCATTCCTCACACAAGTTCACTCCGTAAAGGTCTTGCGTCAAAAAAGGAGTCTCGGCTCCGCCCATGCGTGCACCGATCTCGAGGAATACCGCTTCAGCGCCATTTCGGTCGATCACTTCCAGATGAAAGCATCCATTGCGAAGCTCAAGGGAATGCAGCACTTTCTCGGTGAAGCCGGTCATCCGTTCTTTTAATTCCAGCCTGTCCGTAACGATGAACGAACCGTTGGGCATCCCTTGCGAAAAAGCAAAACAACCGTTCACATATTGGGAAACAGCGATGAACTGAAGCTGGCCCGATTGGATCAAACCGTCAATATGGAAAATCGGGCCGTGTATGAACTCTTCGCATTGATAATTGCCCGCATCTCCTGCTTTCTCGATCACGGCTAACATATCCCTTAGCTCAGACTCGTCCGCGGCCTTTTTGACCCCTTGACTGGCCGCGCCCAGCTTGGGCTTTAGAATAAGCGGATAACCGGTACGTGAGGCAAATTCCACTGCTTCGTCGGCCGAGCTATAATCCAAAAACGCCGGAACCCGTATCCCGTCTCTTCTCATTCGCTCTTTCATCACAATTTTGTCACGGTAGAGCGCAATTTGTTGTTCCGAAATGCCCGGTATCCCAAATTTCGTCCGCAGCTTCGCAGCATGGATGAGATCAAACTCCGACATGGCGAGCAGAAGGTCGATTGATCCATAGGTGTTCACCGTCTCTGCGGCTGCGGCTTCCAGCGCCTCATAATCTTCGATATTCTCAAGCTCATGTATGGCGGCGGCTTGATCGGCATAAGCCTCGATATCTTTACGTCCTCTGTGATTCACGAAATAGACAACCCGATTGTCCGAATGATGAATGACATTGCTGTAATTCACGAAGCCGCCAAGAACGTAATCTCCAAACCGATGAATGATTGCGATAACCTGTCCTGATTTCATAAATGAGCTGCCTCCTAAAAGACGGTTTTTAGAGCATTGCGTCATGATTTTAAATGGACTCCGTTGCCCTTGCTAAACTTTGCACGCCCTGAACGGGCGGTATAATAAATCGCGTCCGCAGCGTATTATGGCGCAGATATTTGCATCTTTTCCTCCGCCTTCGGCCCGGTCACGATGCGTCTGGTACGTTCATCGCGGTCCATCCTATGTTTCAGCCTATGGATTAATAGAGTCTGAAGCATTCCGGTGGCCAAAAAAACCAATCCCAGCATGGTAAATAAAACCTTGCCGTCGAAGGCTTCGTACAGGAGCCCTCCGGCGATCGGCCCGAGCGCAAGAGGAAGATGCATGTGCAAGCCGAAGATAGAAAAGTAAAACCCGCGTTTGTCTTTTGGAGCAATTGCTGACACGGTTTTCTGCAAATGAGGACCGATCAGCATCTCTGCCACGGAGAATATGAATTCTGTTACGAATAACAACAGGATATATGGCGAGTAGGCATAACCGAAGGCAACGACGGCGAACATGGCATAGGACATTCCGACGACGGAAGCTGTCGCAAAGCGCGCGGTACGTTTTACCAGCCACATCTGCAAAGCGATGACGAGTATGCCGTTAAATGTCATCAGCGATGCCAGAATATCCTCCGGCCGCTTAAAATGGTCCCCAAAATGAAAAGGGAGCATCGAAATGACCAGTGCGTATATCAACCCGATAGGCGTTGCCAGAAGCATCATGGCGTATAGGGTCCTATGATCCGACCAACGGGAATCGGTACGGCTCACGGCCGTTGCCTCTACCTTGCGGTTTGCGTTATTGGATTCCGGCACTTTCCATAGAACCAGAAGAATATAGGCGAAGAGCACGAACGCACTCCCCAAAAATACGACGCTCGTGTTCCATTGAAACAGCATCAGTCCGATGGCTGGCCCCATTGCGGTCCCGACATTGGAAGCGGTGTGGAGCAAAGCGAATACTTCCGCCTGTTTGCCGGACTCCACGACATCCGAAATCATCGCATTGGCGGCCGGAGTAAACAAGGCGGAGCCGATTCCGATAACGGCCGTAATGACAGCAAAGGCCCATACGCTATCTGCCAGTGAATATGCGCAGAGGCAAAGCACCTGAATGAACAGTGCCGCGATCATAACGGGCTTGCGTCCGAACCGGTCGCTTAAACCGCCTGAGAACATCCCTGTAAGCATTCCTGCAAAGGGCTGCAGTCCAATAACGAGCATCGCGTCCAGAATGGAACCGTTCAATTTATCAAACAGATATAAAGCCAGAAACGGACGGATAATGAACGTCGTCATTGCATTAATTGCGTTCCCGGCCACCCGTATCCAAATAGCGGCGTCATAGCGATAGGGGAGGCCTATCCCTTTGCTTGTCGTTCCCACGATTCACACCCTTTCGCTGCTCGGTTCTCCAGCGACTTCCCAGCGGTAGTTCCGCTCCAGCAGTTCGATAGCCGTCCGTAAAGATTGCTCTACCGTCTCTTGTTCGACGCCCGGCACCTGACAGCCCAATAAACATACGTTGCGCGTCGCATCGGTCACTTTTTGAACCTCGCTATCCCGGTAACAAAACCGGGACAGCGTTTTTTCCTCGTCGGCAAGCACCAGCAGGCCTTCCGGCAGCAGCTCGGGTTCAACCGCCCCCAAGCCCTGGAAGGGCTCCCCTCCGCCGGTGAAGGTCAAATGCAGCGGCCCGCTGACACAATCGGCATCGAATACCCCAAGAGGGATCAGATGCTGCAAAGCCGCTATATTCACGGCATCCACGATCGGATGAATAAGGGGTATCCTCCCCAGCTCGTCTTTGATAAAAAAGCGCTGAAGCATATTTTGTACGGAGGGAGGCGTTTTCTTCGTATCCAATCCGATGCCGGCATAAAACTCATGATACGCAGCCACTAGAGGAGTCGAGGCAACCTCGGCTTTTGTTTTGCCCCGCCAGCGGCTATGAATTTGTCCCCATATATCCGAGTAGTCCGCTCCTGTGTCCTTCGGACTTAATTGCAGACGGCAGCCGTACACGTTGATCCCGCCCAAACGTTCCCGTACTTGCTCGGTTATTGCGATTCTATTGAACATAATCTTCCTCCCAAAAATGAATTTCGGTCAGACGCTTGGACTAACGGCGAATGAAGCGGTCAGACGCTCATAAGCGCTCGCTCCTCCAGATACAATGCCGGCATTGCGTCGCCGATCCGTACTACGTTCGGAGTTTCCAGCCCTGCAAATGCATTTCTAGTATCGAGCACCGGCACCCCCGAGTTTGCTATTTCTAACAAATTATAGCAAGAATGGGCTGTCAGTAAAACCATGCAATCATATCCGGACAGGCTGCTCTTATCAACGACAGGCTCCGGTTTGATTGCATATCCCCCTTCCGTCTCGATCAGTTCACAGAACGGATCGTTTGCCACCAGCTTGGCGCCTTTGGCGTGGAGCAGTTCGTAGACTTCCAAGCTTGGAGATTCCCGCCAATCGTTCACATCGGGCTTGTAGGCCATGCCAAGCAGCAAAATCTTTGAACCGTTGATGCACTTCCCTTTGGCATTCAATACATCCGTAATTTTTTGTACGACATAACGGGGCATGTTCCGGTTCATATCCTGAGACAGCTCGATAAACCGGCTAAAGAAATTCTCGCCCTTGGCTTTCCACGACAAGTACATCGGATCAAGCGGAATGCAGTGCCCGCCGATGCCGGGCCCAGGATAGAACGGCATAAAACCGAAAGGCTTCGTTGCCGCCGCTTGTATGACCTCCCATACACTGACGCCCAGTCTGTCGCACAAAAGCGCAATTTCGTTAATGAAAGCAATATTAACGCTTCTGAAAGTATTTTCTAATAGCTTTGACATTTCGGCGGATCGCGTCGAGGTCACCTTCACTGTTGAATCGACGATGGAAGCATACAGCATCTCCCCGAGCTCCAGGCATTTTGGCGTTGCTCCGCCAATGACCTTCGGTGTGTTGCGTATACTGTATTGCTTGTTCCCGGGATCTACCCGTTCCGGCGAGTAGCACAAATAATAATCGCTGCCGGCGTGAAGTCCGATCTGCGCCAGCTCCTTGCCGATTAACTCATCCGTCGTACCCGGATAGGTCGTACTCTCCAATATAACCAAGGTTTCCGCCTTCATATATTTTTTTAATTCATCTACGACCGACCGGATGTAAGTCAAGTCGGGGTCCTGATTTTTACTGAGCGGTGTAGGCACGCAGATACAGACGACGTCCATTGCACTCATGATGTGGAAATCGGTCGTGGCCTGAAACACGCCTAGTGAAATAACATCCTGGAAATTGTCCATCCCCATGATATAACTCTCGCCCTTATTTAATGCGCTGACCTTCTCCTCGTTGAGATCGATCCCTGTCACCGGAAAACCCGCTCTGGCAAACTCAAGGGCCAATGGCAAACCGACATAACCCATGCCAACAATTCCGACTTTCGCCTTTTTGTTTTTTATTTTCATTTTGAGATGCATTCGACACACTCCATTCTTTGGCACTGTTGATCCAGATCAGATACAATGAACGATTTACTCTCCGCTTAGCCGAACGCGATTGCCGTCTCCACGGACAAATCCAGATCATCTGCCGCAAACAATTCATCAGAAGCGATCAAAATGTTGTAATGATTAGGGAAGTGGCATTCGTCGAAGCCTAAAACATGTCCAATCACACGATCTCTGACGCATACTTGGTCTCCCCGTTGAATCACTCCGCCGCAGCTCATTTCAACAAACCCTAAAAATCCGACGTGATTGATACGGTCGCCGCTTACCGCAGACCGCTCCGTCGTTGTCACAATCTCATGGATTTCTCCTTGGCGTACGCACCGGGTTTCAAACTCGATTAGCTGCATCCCCCGATCTGCCTGCTTATGAAACAGGAGATTGACGAAAACCCCTTCCACTAGCCTTTTCTCCGTGCGGCTCATTTCGTAACGGCCTCCGTGCCATAGGTTTCGTGAACGAGACGGACCGCATCAAGGCCGTCGTCACCGTGGCAATCGCCTGATTCGATTTTGACCGCAAAGTCTTTCAGTATCTCTTCATATTCGTGATAGAGGGATGATTTGAACTCCGTAAATCCGGCCAGCATGTCCACCGCGACGGTTTCGCCATTTTTCAAATGGACGACGACATCCTTCTTCTCCCCGTAGGGATAAGCCCAATCCAGATGTACGGAAACAGGAATGCCTTCCGGAGTCACAAGCTCCACCTTCGCTTCGATGTCTACGTTCCTTGGATTCCGTACAATATGAGCGGAAACAACCGTCATCCGTCCCAGGAAGAAAGCCAGCGTATCATACACGTTCGGCCCGTTGTCGGCAACACAGCCGCCGCCGCACCGTTCAGGCTGCAAATACCATTGGTCGAAGCCTGCATGGTCTTCGATTTTCTCCAAATAGCTGGCTGTAACCGAGGCAATTTCCTTGTTCGACTGAAGGCTGCTCAGCGCGCGTACCAAATGAACGTTATAGCGCCTGTGGAACGCAGTAAACAGGGTCCGCCCGGTGGTACGGGATAAACGGACCAGCTCTTCCGCTTCGGGGAGTGAGAGAGTCATCGGCTTCTCGCAACAGACATGCTTGCCGGCAAGCATGGCATCCCGGCAAATCTCAAAATGCTTATCGTTGGGCACATTGACGATAACGGCATCGATATCTTCTTTGCGGAGCATTTCTTTGTAATCCGGAAAGCAGTGAAGACCCTGCTCCTTAAAGGGCAACATTCGATCCTCGCTTAGATCGCACACCGCGACCAACTGCGGGTTGTCAAGACGATGTTTCAGAGCGTCTACATAAAACCTGGAGATTACGCCCATTCCGATCATGCCAACGCGCACTAACATAAATTTCCTCCTTTTTCTTGCTTACTGAGCGTCTTCGTCAGATTGACGTTGAATAGGCCAAAGAAGGGATATTCAACCGGCTTGCCAATGCTTCAAGGGATTCGAATAGCGGTTGATAAAGGGTAACAGAATCGCTGCTCTTCTGAAGCAACGCCTCCGGATAACCCGCATAGACGACCTTCTTCTCCTGCGAGCTCGTCGGGCACGAAAGCAAAGCCTGCAGCATACCATCCATCGAGGATTGAAATTCATCCAAGGGGCGGAAAGCGCCCACATCCAGTGCCAGAAAGAAATGGCCGACATCGTCGTCCGCCTTGCCGGCATCCGCATTGTCAGGGTCCAGCAGGCTCAGATCGGGTCCCATTCTCGCGCCAGATAGCGCGCCGCAAAGAATATCCACCATTACAGCAAGGCCGTACCCTTTGGCTCCCCCCGTTTCCAAGGAGCCTCCCAGCATTTGAATATGCCCTGTGCCGTTAAAGTAAGCTTCCGGATCGGTAACCGGATTGCCGTTATCGTCCACCAGCCATCCTTCCGGTATCGTTTCTCCCTTGCGCTTGGCGGCAAGAACCTTGCCGGTGGCAACTACGGTTGTCCCCATTTCAAGCACGAAGGGCGGCAGGTTGTTGGCAGGGGCGCTCATGGAAATCGGGTTGGAGCCCAGCATGTTAACGGTGCCGTTCAAAGGCCGTGCGACGGTCTGCGAACCTAAGTTGCTCATCGCAATGCCGATCATTCCCGCTTCAAGCGCTTGCTTGGCATAATAACCGGCGCCGCCGAAATGGGACGAGTTGCGGACGGCCACGCATCCGACCCCGACCCGGCGGGCCTTGGCAATGGCCGTATTCATTGCATGGACACCGGCGACCAGCCCGAGTCCTTGTCCCGCGTCCATAACCGCAACCCCGGGCGTCTCGGAGACGACCGTGAATTCGGCAGACGGGTTAATCCGCCCCCCCTGCAGCCGCGTCACATAAACCCGCTCCAAATTCGCAACTCCATGGGTATCAAAACCGGCTTCATCCGCATAGCACAGCACATCCGCTGCCGTGCGGCTATATGGCTCCGAAACGCCGCAGGCGGCAAATACGTTCTCGATAAATTGTCTTAACGCAGCCCGTCCTACTTTAACCTCGTTACTCATGTTACGTTCTCCCTTCCAATCCGTGCGAAATTCGGATGTCCCTCGCCGCAAGCGACGAGTAATTTTTTGATTTCTCCCGCATAATGCTCCAAATCCGCCAGCGTGATGAATTCCCCCTCGGCATGGGCCAGGTTAGCGCTTAAGCCTCCCGGTCCGAATACGATCGTGTAAGCATCGTCCCGTTGCGCCCACATGGCATCGCAAGTAAAAGCATTCTCCCCCTGCTCCTCCGGGTTCCGTTGCCAGCCAAGCCCGGCGAGGAAGCCTTCCCACGCCTCGCTGCGGTTGCTTAACACCGGCAGCCCTTGCTTGAGCCAAGTAAGCTTGCTTATCCGGCCAGCCGCTTCCGCCGTCAATCGACTTGCCGGATTGTCCTTAAATTCCTCTGCGAATTGCTCCAGCAGCCGGGCGAATGCTTGATCTGCCAGCGTTCGAATCTTGTGCCCGCTTTCCGTCGCGGCATAGGCGAAATTAATAAGCAGGCGGCCGGTTCCGTACACTTTATTGTGCATGGTGCCGGTGTGTATTCCTGCCAGACACATTTTGCAGCCTTCTTCAGCAACCTGCCGAGAGAGCCCGGTCAGCAAATGCTGAGCCAAGTAACCAAGCAGGAGCGTAGCGTTATGTCCTTGGTGGGGGGCATCGTCGGTGGCATCGACGCCCATGACGTCAATACGGGCCGTCATGGAGGTTGTTGACTTGTCAAAATAAACCCCGGCGGAAGGCTCGGCAAACAGGTTCAAACTACCGAGGTAGCCGTTGTCCGCAAGAAGCTTCGTACCGTGAACCCCCATGGCGCCTCCTTCCTCTCCGCTGACGCATTGAATAAGGATGCTGAGGTTATCCGCCAAAGCGGGATTTTCAATCAGCGCCCCCTCGACACCGGCAAGCAAAGCAACCCCGGGACCTTTCATATCCACTGCGCCCCGTCCGATAAACCGTTCCCCGTCAAAGGATACGGGGAAAACGCCATCGACGGTATCCATATGAAAATTAAACATCAAAGTATGCGTTATAGGCCTCTCTGGACCAAGCCTCAGCACCATGTTCGGCTGCGATTCCCAGAAGATGGGCCCCATCCGTTCCGCGCACTCCTGCACACTGACCGGCATAAAGAAGCGGTCGACCTCTTCAGGCTGCGGCGCTCTATAAAATACAACCTCGCAATGCAGCCGGTCTGCGGCAAAACGGGCATACAAGTCCAGCGCTGCCGCCAGCTCGGACGGTCTCCCGGTCTCCATAGGCGAAACGGTATTCGTCCTCAGCAGCTTCACCAGCAAATCCGCATGCTCGGCCGTAACCAGCCGTCCTTGCGTTCCTTCCTTCATCGGTTGACCTGCCTCTCTTCCTGCGATGTCGCTTTCGAATTATGGCCAACATTTCGCGGGCCGCAGGTCGTATATAGCTCCTCAAGCACCTGTTCCAACCGGCGGCCATAAGCGATGTACGAGCCGCTCAGGTCTGCTCCATCGCCGGTCTTCTTTAAATGCGGGATGAGATGGAGATGAGGCTCGATAGCGAGAATGCCGGTATACCCGTGTTCCAAAAGCCAAAGCAGACATTCCCGCACATGGGAAGCTCCCTCGCCGGGGAAACAATACCTGGCTTCCTCGCCATGCAACGTACCGTCCTTGATGTGTACATGCTCTACGTAAGGCCACACCCGCTTCAAATACGCTAAGGAATGATAACGGTAAGCAATCCCGTTCCCCGTATCGAACATCAAACGCAAATGGGGGCTTCTAATTTCCTCTACCAGCTCAAGGGCATTCTCGGGATTTGATCCCGCCCAGCCGGAGCAATTCTCGTGGAGCAGAACGACGCCTTCATCCTTAGCCGCGTCTGTCAAACGGTGGAAGCGATCAACAACCCTAGCCTTCCATTCCGATTCCGGCAAACCGTCGTTCGGGTAGGACATGACCCGGATATACCGCGCCCCAACAGCCCGCATTTTATCGGCTGCACGTCTTAGCTCCTCCATATCCGTCTCGAAATCGCCGGTGATCGGCCGCTCCCAATTGGCAATGCGGGAGGCTACAGCGGTAACCTTCAGGCCGGAATCTTTTACTGCACGGCAAGCATCTCTGAAGAAAACCGTCTCCCAATCGGCAAACGCTTGTCCATTCGCTGAACGCCATTCAATCTCGTTCCAGCCCAGCTCCAAGTGGGTGCGCAGTTGAGTGTCCAGCGAAGAACCGGCTTCATCGCCCAACCCAGACAACTCGATGCCGAATGGGTTAGGCATGAACTTTAACCTTCGTATAGAACCCGATTACGGCTTCAATCACTTGATCGACATGGTCATCCGGCATTTCCGGATATAAGGGAAGTGCGAGGGACCTGCGGGTGATTCCTTCCGCGTTCGGAAAATCTCCCTCTTTATGCCCGAGACTCGAAAATGCCGGCTGCAGCGGAAGTGCCAGCGGATAGTAGATTTGCGTCTCAATGCCCTGCTCGGCCAAGCTTCTCTGCAATTCATCCCTGCGATTGGCTTGAATGACGTAAGTATAATACACTCGGGAATCGTGGTGATCCGTTACGACTTCGATATGGGGAGACCGCTCGGCAAACGCCGCATGATAGCGTGACGCAATCTCCCGCCTGCGCTGCAGCAGCTTGTCGTAGCGCTGGAATTTGTGCAAAAGATAGGCTGCCACGGTTTCATCCATCCGCAGGTTGTAGCCAAGCTTGCGATGGAGAAAACGGATACCGTCCTGGCCGTGATTACGCAGCATGCGGCTGGTACGGCCCAGCTCATCGTTGTCCGTAACGATTACTGCTCCGTCACCGATTCCGCCAAGGGACTTGGCCGGGAAAAAGGAATAGAGCCCCGCATCGCCCATTGTGCCGGCCATTTTACCGTTCGGGCTTGCCCCAAGGGATACGGCGCTGTCCTCCAATAGGACAAGATTATGCCGTTTCGCCACTTGCGATATCTTCACCATGTCCGCCGCTACGGAGAACAAATGAGTAGGGATTACAACTTTACTGTCGGGAGTGATGCGGGCTTCCAGATCGTCCGGGTCCATCATCCCTGTCTTTGGATCAACATCGACGAACACGGGACGCCCGCCCAACAGAGAAACCGTGCTAGCCGTCGAGATAAAGGAAAAGGCAGGCGTAAGCACGTCAACGCCGGGTCCCACCCCCATCGCGCGCAACAAAATCGTCAGTGCCGCCGTTCCGCTCGCAACGGCAATGACATGCTTGGCCTTTGTGTATTGGCCCAGACACTCCTCCAGCGCCTGCACCTGTTCTTTCAAAATAAAGTTGTCGGATGTGCCGACACGATAGACGATTTCCTTGATGGTCTCGCGATCGGGTGCATATCTTAACGGATAATTAAAAAAAGGAACCTTCATCATCTCGCCCCGCTTTCGTAGAAGCTCCGAATGGCCTGGCACACTTCAATAGCCTGCTCATCGGTTAAATCCGGATATAAGGGCAGTCCGACGGCCCGCCGGGCGGCCCGTTCGGCAACCGGCATATCTCCCGGATGGTAACCAAGCTCTGCAAAGCACGGCTGAAGATGCAGCGGGATCGGATAATACACTTCCGTACCAATGCCCAGCTCGTTCAGATAAGACACCAGCTCATCGCGATCTTCCGCTTCGATCAGGTAGACGTAGTACACGGCATTCGCAGCGTCCGTCCGTTCTTTAATGGACGGCGGGTTCACTTGCGGGATATTATCCAATTCCCGGTTATATAAGGAAGCAAGCCATGCGCGCCGGGCGATATCCAGTTGCAGGGAGCCGAGCCGTACCTGAATAACGGCAGCTTGGACGTCATCCATCCGGCTGTTATAGCCCACCCTGTCATAAATATAGGGGGTATTCTCCTCTTGACCGTGAATGCGAAGCCGTCGCAGTTGCGCGGCTAATTCATCATCGTTCGTCAATAGGAGTCCCGCATCGCCAATGGCGCCTAACGTTTTGGTCGGAAAGAAGGAGATGACGCCGCAATCCCCCAGCAAGCCCGCATGCTTCCCTTCACAAAACATGCCGATTCCCTCGGCGCTGTCTTCCAGCACCAACAAGCCATACCTCCGGGCCACATCCCGAATACGGGCCATGTCGGCCATCTGAGTGAACAGATGAACCGGCATAATCGCCTTCGTCCGCTCCGTTACCTTCTCTTCAATTGCGGCAGGCTCTATGCTGTAAGTAACGGGATCAATATCGCAAAATACCGGTGTAGCCCCCGTATGGGCAACGGAGGAAGCGGTAGCGAAGAACGAATAGCTGGGCACGATGACTTCGTCGCCGGGGCCAATTCCTGCAGCATGAAGCATCATAATCAGAGCGTCCGTAGCGTTGCCTACGGCGATGCAATGCTTGGCCCCGGTGTAAATCTCCAGCGCTTTCTCCAGCTCTTTGACGATGGGGCCATTCGTGAACTGTCCGTTGTCCAGAATCCGGTCCAATTTTTGCTCGATGAGAGGCCACTGCCGTTCAAATGAACGGGCTCCCGAAAAAAAAGCGATACTCACTTCATCACCTCGTCGATCATTCATTATCGTTTAGCTGTCGTCATCGTTTCCGGCTCGTTCATGCTCAGCAGACCGCATAACGACTTGGCCTGACAAATCGTTTGCACTACGCTTGCATTAAAAGGGAGATCGCTAACCGGTTTAGGACCTTGTCCGCTATAAAAGCTGTAAAAATCCTCAAAAACGGCAGTAAGCGGATCATCAAATATGATTTCTTCATGAAGCGGTTGTCCTTCCTTCGTGTACACCCGCATCCAGGAATAACTGTCATCTTGGCCCGAAGGATAGTAGCCGATGATGGTATGACCGTCAAAATCCAGCCGGATTGCGCGCTCGCGGATAGGCGATGCCAGATTGGAATTGAGACGAGAGACGACCCCGCCGGCATGCTGCAGCGTTAGATGCGCAGAGCCCATCTTGGGAATCTGAACCTGACCGATTCGCATGTCCGTGACCTCCGCAGCGACGACCTCCGCTGTCATCCCCCCGATTGCCAACACCAATGCGGCAATATGTGGAATTTCGACATCAAAAGCATTACCGTGACTGGAATTAGATAAGGTACGCGTCAATCGGGGCTTATTCTGAAATGCGGCGATTTCACGAAGCGGTCCCAGCTCTCCGGTCTGAAGAAGTCGCTGAAGCCGTCTAGTCAAGCTGCTTGACAGCCAATTGGCCACCACCAGCACCTCTAGGCGATATGCAGCCTGAAGCTGCTGAATCTCTTCCAATTCCAATAAGCTGGACGCCAGCGGCTTCTCCATAATGATATGACGGTAGCCATGCGCGGCGGCTTGCCGCAATGCAGAAGCATGCAATGCCGGGGGTGTGCAGATGTGCACGACGGTACGGTCGGGCTGGAATTCGGGCATCGCTTCATGCCAATCCGTAAAAAGCTCCAAATTGGGGTCTGCAATGCCGAGATCCGTAAGCTGCGGATCAATGATTCCGATATACGGGTCCAACAAGGCGCTGCCTGTCTCCAATTGGATTGCCTTTCGTAAGCAATGATAATGAAGCCCTTTTCCCGCTCTTCCAAAACCGACAATCAAAGATCGCCGCATTCCTATGCCTCCAAGCTTTATCCAATTTAGGTTTACTCCTGTCCCGCTACACTTGAGCGGATGTCAGGCGGGTCGCTTGCTTCAATTCGGCAATAAACCGGCTCACTTCTTGCTCTACGTTCTCGGAAGGCGTCTGCCGAATGAGGTTGATGAGCGCGCTGCCGACGATAGCTCCATCCGCATATTCGCTTACCTCCCGCACATGGTGCGCCCCGGAAATGCCGAAGCCGACTGCCAGCGGAAGCGAGGTAACCGCTCTGACTCGACTCAGAAATTCCGGCAGCTCTTGAGGAAGCGATTCACGTTCCCCCGTCACACCCGTCACGGATATGCAATAAAGAAAACCGCGCCCCTGCCTGACTACAGCGGCGGCACGTTCCTCCGTCGTCGTTGGGGCCAGGAAGAAGATTACATCCAAGCCGCGGGGCTCGAAGATGTCCACCCAAGGTTGTGCCATCGTGGACGGTAAATCCGGAATAATAAAGCCGTCAACCCCAGCCTCTCTGGCATCGAGGGCTAAACGTTCCAGCCCATAGGCTAGAATGGAGTTGCAGTAGCCCATAAGCACGAGGGGAAGCTCAAGACCGGACTCACGCAGAGAGCGGACCGTCGCCAGACAGGAAGATAAAGTAATCCCGTTATGGACTGCGGTCAAGCTTGCTTCCTGAATGGTAGGACCGTCCGCAAGCGGGTCGGCATACGGAATCCCAAGCTCGATCATGTCGGCGCCGGACTCCGCAATGGTCCGGATGAGAGCTTCCGATCCTTCCGCCGTCGGATATCCCACGGTGATATAAGGAATTAGGGCCCGTTCCCCACGCTCCTTCAAACGGGCAAACATGCTTTCAATGCGGCTCATACCGGCACCTCCGATTCGTTCATCCTGCCAATAGCTGCAATGGCTTGTGCAAGGTCCTTGTCGCCCCGACCGGAAAGATTGACAAGTATGATGGCATCTTTCTTCAAAGCAGGAGCAACCTTCAACGCCTGTGCGACAGCATGGGACGATTCAAGGGCAGGCAGAATCCCTTCCATCCGGCACAAATATTGGAAGGCATTCAAGGCTTCCTTGTCATTGACCGACGTATATTCCACCCTGCCGATATCTTTCAAATAACTGTGCTGCGGCCCGGCTCCCGGATAATCGAGTCCCGGAGCTATACTATGGGTTTCGAGAATTTGGCCTTCATCATCCTGCAGCATGTAAGTCATGCTTCCTTGAACAATGCCTAGGGTGCCTTTTACAAGGGGCGCTGCATGCCGGCCCGTATCCAGTCCATCGCCGGCTGCTTGTACACCGATAATCTTTACATCTTCATCATCAAGGAACGCACTGAACATGCCGATGGAATTGCTCCCTCCTCCGACGCAGGCGATGACGCAGTCAGGCAAGCGGCCCTCTTTCTCCACAATTTGAGCGCGAGCCTCGCGTCCGATCACCGATTGGAAATCACGGACGATTTCCGGGAACGGATGGGGACCAACCGCCGATCCCAGCAAATAATGCGTATCGGACACGTTGGCGATCCAATCGCGGATCGCTTCACTTATTGCGTCCTTTAGCGTCTTCTGTCCATGTTGAACCAGCCTCAAATCTGCTCCGAGCAATTTCATCCGATCGACGTTAGGAGCCTGCCGCTCCGCATCTACCGCTCCCATATAAATAACGCACTCCAGTCCAAGCAAACAGCAGACCGTTGCAACGGCAACGCCATGCTGACCGGCCCCGGTCTCCGCAACGATCCTGCTTTTTCCTATCCGTTTGGCGAGCAGAGCCTGAGCAAGCGCGTTGTTAATTTTGTGCGCGCCTGTATGGGCCAGATCCTCCCGCTTCAAATAAATCTTCGCTCCTCCGAGATCGGCGGTCATACGGTGAAGGGGAGTAATCGGGGTAGGTCTTCCGACAAACTCCTTCAGCATAAGCGCGACTTCCGACTGGAAGGACGGATCGTCCTTTACCCTCTCATATTCCCTGCTCAATTCTTCCAGATTCCGAATTAACGTCTCCGCTACAAAAGCACCGCCGAATTGGCCGAAAAAACCTTTCATCATGATTCCTTCTTTCTAAACGTTGTTGGACTGTGCAATATCAAGACCCGTAAACTCTCTCACCCTATTCTCAATGTCCGGCGATTTTAACAGAGCTTCTCCTACCAGCATGGCATCGAAGCCCAAAGCCTCTGCTTGGAGCGCATCTTGCCGGGAGGACAGACCGCTTTCGCTGACCGTTACCGTTCCCGATGGAAGCACAGATCGGATTTCTTCGGAACGTTTCATATCCACTTCAAAGGTTTGCAAGTCGCGGTTATTGATTCCGATAATGCGAGCGCCCGAATCAATCGCCTTAGCGGCATCCTCCGTTGTAAAACATTCGACTAACGCATGCATGCCCAGTTCATGAACCCGTTCTATCATTTGTGCTAATAATCCCGGCTTTTCGATGCATCTGACAATCAACAAGACAGCATCGGCGCCCACCGAGCGTGCCTCGTAGATTTGGTACGGATCAATTACAAATTCTTTATACATGACGGGAACATCGACAGCTTCATCGTTTGCCACCCTTTCGACGATATGGGCGCCACCGCCGAAAAAAACTTCATCCGCAAGCACGGAGATAGCCCGAGCCCCATTCCGGGAATATATGCGCCCTAATGCGATGGGATCAAAATTCGCCCGAATTTCACCTTTGGATGGCGATTTTCGTTTGATCTCTGCAATAAGCGAAATTCCGGGAGCCGACAATGCACCGTGAAAATCGCGAACCGCTCTTGCCCCTTGCAATCTAGTTTGCAGGCTCTCCACGGGCTGTTTCCGTTTTTTTTGCTCAATCTCCTGTAACTTGTTTGCCATGATCTCATTAAGCATAAACACAAGGCATGTCCTCCTTTTGATCTAACGAGCTCTTAGCTTTTAACCGGGTCGTTCCGCTCATTATCACCTGCCACTCCCGATATAATCGCTTGTTCAGCAAGCACGAATCGCTCCCGTATACTTTCCGCGATCCCGGCCGCCGCTAAGGCTGCTCCTGTATGGATAAATGATACAATATGTATCTAAATATCCAGACCTGTGCCCCTATTGAACAAATCACGGAAGATTTGTACGCTGTCCGTCAGCCTTCCCCGGCTGAATGAATGGTGGGAAACATAGTACAAACCTAGCATAGTCGGCTCCCATACCGTTTGTGTAATGGGCCCGCCGCGAATTTCAACCAGCTAGAATCTTTAACCATTTTACGATACATAATGAAGCATAACAAAATACATACCAAACGTCTACATGCTTCATAGTAAGTTAATATTTTTGTCAAAAAAGCAACCGGGAGTATCGATCCGCGATTTTTACAGAACTTTTTTCCATCATGCTTCACGAAACTACCCGTTCAGTAACTTTATTATTGTTGCCATATTGAAAATGAGGGGTGGTTCATTTTCCGCCTCCAATACGCAAAGCCCGCGATAAATCATCGCGGGCTTTGCGTGCAAACCTTATATTCGTTTATGATTTACCGTTGGTAAGTTGCTGCGCCGCTAATGCGATAAACATAAAATGCGAGGAGCCGCCTCCCAGTACATATTCCACCTGTTGCCACAAATAAGGGAACACCAACAGCTCGGGGAAGTCAGGACGGATCAGCGCAGTGCCCGAAATGACGCCGCCGGGAATATACGACCAGTCGGCACGATTCAGTCCATACCCTACCGTTGCCGATTTGGCGCCGACTCCCGACGCAAACGACATCGTATTGGAGCCCGGATGACAGCCCAAAACAAAGTTCAGCGCATTGAAGATCATTTCGGAATCGAAAAGATCGGGATAAGCCTTATGCAGGAAATAGTACTCGTATCCGAGTCTCTGAATCCCCCAACCGGCTCCCCAGATATGCGGGCGATACGGAATTCCGTATGGCGTTTCGGCGCTCTGCTGCGCAAACTGTTCTTTCAAAGCCGGCAAAGCATCGCGAAACTTTCTGGTAAAACCGGCGTCATTCATCGCGTTCTCGGCTCGAGCGACGAACCAGCCCACCTTGTCAATCGACGCGACGATAAAATCGGCTTCCGACAGCAAAGAGTCTTTATATGCTTGTTCGCCGGTGGTCAGGAATAATTCTGCGGCGGCATGAATTTTGGCCGTTCTGGCAGGGCCTGTCCCATCCGTAGCCATAAAAATCTCACGGGCCGCCTGTAGGGCCTGGTTGCTTAATGTAGGGTTGAAATCTTTTAATGCGCGGGAAGCGGCTGCCAGATGGGCGGCGGTTGTCAATTCGCGCGGCGGATTATCTTCGGTAAACACCCAGCGATCGTCTGCAGTACCTGAAATACCGTCCGACATGCTTGCGCTGTCGCCAAGGTGTACATATTGCCGCAGGTCGTTTTCGATAATCCCCCGATAAAGCCGCCCTAACGCGCGATAACCGCCCACTACGGACAAGACGCCGTGCTCAATCTGCTGCAGGATATCGTTCTTGCCGTCGGGCTGGTGAATTTCGACGATTCGTTGGTCTTGGTCAATGGTCGTCACATCGTAATAGACATTAAAGGCTTCGTACGCCAGGGCCAGCGTATAGAATTCACCGGACTGCGACTCCACACGAAGGTCAAAATCGCCGGCGTCATGCCACCCGCCAATGTTCAGTCCCGGAACAACGTCGCCCGGTTTGTAAGGGGTCAGTGTGGAAGGCCCTTGTACATACCCGTCAAAGTGATTAAGATTTACCGGAGCCATCCGAGCGTCGTCATGATGACAATGGCCATGCCATACGCGGTATTTTTCACTTACCCGCATATGACACATCTGCACGGGAAGGAAATACTCCAGCACCGGCTGCCATACCCCTCGGTCGTAAACATCGCCGGCGATCTGGAAAATAGAAGACTCCGACGAATCGTAACGAACTTTGTATAGACCTTCTTCTCTAATGTTCGTAAAATCAAATTTCAAGTAGTGATAGCGGAGAAATTGTCCCCAATCCTGTCCTTCAACCGAGAGAACCGGTTTTTCGCCTGTCTCTGTTATTTTGCAAAGAACCGGTTTTACGCGTTTGCTCTCCCGTTTGTCAAGTTCAATGATTGCCATTTTCGCTTGGCTGGGATGGTATCCTACCTGCGAGGTCTGAACGACGGGCGGATAGACCCAGTCTTCTACGACATTAGGTGTGATAACCCATTGAATCGCATGTTTGGTCGCTCCGGCAGGTACTTCGCTGCTGATCACGAACCAGCCGTTGTTGTGGTTCATGCGTCCGTCGTACAACTTAAGCTCCGCTGCCTTGCTTTCAATGGTAAAGCGGTTGTAAGGGTCGTCGGGCCGCACCGTAAAACGTCTGCCAACGGCATACGGCTTAGCGATGAGATCGTCGGCAATCATCGGATTGTATCCCTTGTTATCGCCGGACAGAAGCTTTAGATCCGCGTTTGCATCGGGTTCGCCAAAATTTCCGGTATGCGAATAATTGGACGGCAGCGACAAAACAGGGCCGTTGGGCTGTTCGGGAAAAATCCCCTGCCTGTTGTCCATTATCCACGGCTTCCCGAACAGCGCGCCGGGAAACAGTTCCAGGTTGAAGCCTATTTTGCCGACATATTTGTCCGGTATCGGTCGATCCAAATCAACGGTAACGCTGACCGACGTACCTTCGCCTTTGACGACAACCTTGTAATTGAATTCGAAATCCGGATAGATCATCGGATTAAAGCCTTTCAAATGCCTCGACGAGTCCGGGAAACTCAGCGAAGTGGCGATCGTATTCTCGGATTCATCCAGCTCACGCTTACCCTGTTTGGGCACCGGCTGCCATTGTCCGGGCGTCTGTTCAAAACGTATATCGCCGTTTGTAGCGACGCGATTGCCGTGCATGATGATGCTTACGCCGGATTGATGCCCTTCCGGATAAATATCGTCGAAGGCCATTACATCCACACCCAGGCTTTGAAAATAGCCGGATGCGGGATTTAACTTGAATCCCTGTTGCTCAGAGGGCTTGGAACCGTTTTCTTTTTCCATCATGTGGCCTCCCTTTTGTGAATTCCTGATAGTCTGATGATAATATAGTCGAGGTCTAATGCATAGGTAATTACCGGGAAAAACGAGTCAATGATCTGAATAATATAGCTCTATAAAGAAAATTTAGCGGTGCGGAACGTGTATTTCATTAACCTCGTCGGGAATGTTATCAAGTTCTTGTCATTTCTTATTGATAAAACCTGATAACATAAAACAAAAAAAACGCAATATATGCGGCTTTCAAGGTTACTATGCTCTTGATGCCCAAGGCCTTCGGAGCTATCGAAGCTCTACATCATGCTTCTCATTTCTTCCAATTTTCCACAAAATGATCTACCGCTGCCTGCTCAATTGCCGGCCCTCCCGTGTAACGCTCCATAAACAAGGCAAAGCCATTCACATCTGCGCTGTCAGGATAAACCTCTTGCCCTTCTGTAGCATTGAACACTTTAGTTGTAAGGTAATCGGCCAAGCTCTCGTGCGGCTTCTTATTAACCATTAAAAGCAGCATCTGCTTTGCCAAATATAGCTTTAGATACAAAAAAGCCGCATTTTATGCGGCTTCCATTATTACTATGTTCTTGTCGCCCGATAGTTGTTCAAACGTACATAGCTATCCCCAACATTCGGATTATTACCTTCGAAAACATAGCTTGCGCTTTGTCTATTATCGATTTCGAAAAAACTGCGTTCACTTGTTTCTAATACGCGCTTCATCGTTCTTTAAGGATCTGACTGCTTTTCCGGCGATTCTTGCGCTTTAATAAATACATAATTACATGTTTATTTATACAAGACAAAAAATTAATTACATGCAGAATTATCATTTGCGCAACAATTTGCTGTTAATGAAACTTCTTCTTGAGGAAGGTAACTTAACAAATCTGTTATATGCGGCTTGTTTTCGAGATTCAATGAATAATAAACCCACTGTCCTCTCTTCTCTTCCGATACCAATTGAGCGGACTTCATTCTTCTGAGATGCTGGCTGACTCCAGGTTGCGAAATATTTAAATAATCCACTAGGTCGCACACGCACAGTTCTTTTCTCTGTTTCAGTAACGTAATAATCTTCAGCCGTGTTTTATCCGCTAACAGTTTGAAATCTTCCGCTAACAGTTCTAATGGATCTTGCATCGCGGTTCCTCCTTATTTATAATGAGTTGAAATTGGAAGTCAATGGATAGTGGTTTCGGTAAAGTTATATCCAACTTTGAACCCCTTTATTATATAGTCATTGGATTGATAAATAAAGCCATTCGTGTACTTCCTATTCCCTTAATATAATTATATAATTATATAGTTCTATTTTGTGATCGACCCTATAAAGGTGGTGATGCTTGCCGAGGAAATGTAAGTCCCCAACATTATTATTTCAACAATGAAAGGTGATTAGAGCTATGGAAAAATGGAAATTTAACATGTATATCTTGTGTCTGGGACAATTTCTTGTAAGCGCCGGAATGACAATGGTCACTCCATTCTTATCCCTGTACGTCCAAGAGATGGGGATCTCTGATGCACACGATATCGCGCTGTGGGCAGGATTCATTTTTGCAGCCAATTTCTTAACCTCGTTTATTTTTCAACCCTACTGGGGTAAAATTGCGGATCAGCAAGGCCGTAAAATCATGCTGCTGCGATCCGGATTTGGCATGGCGCTTGTTATGGTTTTAATGGGTTTTTGCACAAATGTGTGGCAGTTGCTTCTTCTGCGTTTGTTGAACGGTACCATAACTGGATTTTCACCTGCAGCCAATGCCCTGATGTCCGCCTCCGCACCGAAGGAAAGGATGGGCTATGCGATGGGGATTCTCCACTCAGGGTCTATGGGAGGTCTTATTCTCGGTCCTGCGCTCGGCGGATTGTTCGCCGACTGGGCTGGACTTCGTCCTGTCTTCTATATAACCGGCGGCTTATTATTTTTAGCCTCGCTGCTTTCAATGCTATTTATCAAGGAAACTTTCAACAAGAAAGAAGCGGATGCGCAACCTGGCGTCGGAATCATTCAAGCGTTTAAAGAATTAGCTCGTATCCCTCAGTTGTCTATCTTGTTCACAGCAACATTTATTATCCAATTCGTGTTGCTAAGCGTTATTCCCATGATGCCTCTTTATATTCACGATCTTGATCCGCAAACATCGTACATTACATTCTTTTCAGGACTCATCATCGCAATGACTGCTATATCTAATATGATGTCTTCCCCATACTTAGGGAAATTAGGCGATAAGATCGGGAAAGAAAAAATATTGATCGCTTCCCTTATAGCAAGTGTTGCCGTATTCTTCGCAACGGCGTTTGTAAAGGATGTGTACCAGCTATTATTCCTTCGTTTCTTACTTGGATTTTGCACGGCGGGCATCGTTCCTACGATCGCGGCACTTATCCGAATCTATACGCCTAAAGGTAAAGAAGGCAAAGCCTTTGGTTACAATAGCAGCCTGTTAAGCCTTGGCAATATGCTTGGTCCCATCGTTGTTGGTGCATTGTCAGGCGTACTAAGTTATCGGGGCGTGTTTGTTTTCGTTGCTGGAATGCTTGTCGTCAATGTCATCATCTCCTCGAGATTGTTAACAAAAAACAAAGAGACAACTGTGAGGGATACACTAAAGCAATAAGCTGAATGTACCTCTAGACCTTTCGATAAATGCCGGGATGATTTACAAATTCCGGTATACAAATTTGCTGATTTGTGTATAATTAAATCATTATATACTAATTTGACTATAGGTGGTGAGACGACTTTCTCCGGTATCGAACCAAGGAAAACTAAACGTAAATCGTGTGAATAAAACTATTCAAAAAATGAGGTGTCCAAATGAGAAAAATCTATATTTTCGAAAAGAATTGTTGCGGTCCCAGCTCTTCCGAGCAACTAGCCCAATTTCTCGAGCAAAAGTTCGGTTCGGATTCGGAAGTGAAAATGTTCGATCTCGGCCGCGTAACGGGTTCGGTTCCGATGCCTGTACAATTGCTCTTGAAAATCCAAGTTGAAGGCACGGCCTGCCTGCCTGCATTGGTCGTTGACGGTCAGATCATGACCGAGCGAGGGTTGCCTAATTTCTTTGACGCCGTCGAACTGATACAGAGCGGCAAGCCAGCTACAAACGATGTTTCTTTAAACAAAGGCTCCTCGTGCTGCTAGCAGCCCGGAGAGCATTCCATTTAACGAAAGAAAGGTGAATATACTTGTTGGATGTGAATCGGATCAGAAGCGATTTTCCTACATTGCAATTGCCGGAGCAAAGTTTATACTTCGATAGCGTAGCTTCCTCATTAACCCCTATGTCAGTCATCCAATCTATGAATGATTATTACACCAAATACCGCGCTAACGTCCATAGAGGCTCCTATGATTTATCTGTTCAAGCCTCCGAACGTTTCGAAGCAGCTATTCAGAATATCGCTGATTTTATTGGAGCGAGCACAGAAGAAATTGTAATTACGAGTAATACAACACACGCCATTAACGAAGTAGCGCTTACGCTTGATTTTGAGCCTGGCGATGAAATCATCCTCTCCAGCCTTGAGCACTCTTCTAACATGGTTCCATGGCTCAGGCTGCAAAAAAAGATCGGTGTCAATGTCCGCTGGTACAACCCCGGTAAGGAAGGGCTATTTGACATCATGGAGTTTGAAAAGCTCATTACCGACAAAACCAAGTTGGTTACGCTCACCTACGTCTCTAATGTATTGGGCTCCGTCATCCCCGTCGAGGAAGTAGCCAAGCTATGCAAGCAACGCGGGATTTACTACCTCATCGACGCTGCTCAGGCCGTTCCGCATATGAGTATCGACGTGAAGAAGATCGGTTGCGATTTCATGGCTTTCTCGGGACATAAGATGCTTGGACCAACCGGTATCGGCGTATTGTATATGAAGAAAGAACATGCAGAGTCCCTAATGCCAGCTTTCTTGGGTGGCGGAACGATTAATACTGCCGAATGCCATTGCACGTCCCTTGACAGTTGTAATTTGGATTTGTGTACTTTCAGCGACTTACCGCATAAATGGTTAGCGGGTACGCCGCCCATTGCAGAAACGATTGGATTAAGCAGAGCAATCGAATATCTGAACGGCGTTGGCATGTCCAATATTATGAACCACGATATGGCTCTTATGAACAAAGCGTTGGCCGGCTTGAAGTCGATTCCAGGCATCGATATTTTTGGTCCGCTTCAACCGGAACAACGAAACTCGATCATTTCGTTTAATATCGCTAGCCTGCCTCCATCAGAGGTTGGCCGAATTTTGAACGAAAAGTTTAATATCGCCGTTCGCGCCGGCGATCATTGTGCGGTGAATTATTTTAAAGAAGTTACCATTGAAGGTCAGGCTCCCGGTAACGTCCGTGCTTCCTTCTATCTCTACAACACAGATAAAGAGGTCGATCATCTGTTGAATGCAGTCGAATCGATCGCGGCCACATGCCGTGTGTAGCAGTAACAAACCATAAAAATTTGGGAGGGTTACAACAATGAACTTCGTATTGTACGTATCTAACGACAGTGACTTTTTACTGGCTCAACAATTCGCAAGCAGCATGGAGGAATTAATTCAAGGCGGACATTCCTTCAAAGTTATTAATTTAATGGGATCGAATGCCGAAGGAATTCCAGCCGAGGTACTGAAAGTCATGATGTTGAAAAAGACAGGAACGTTCCCCCTCCTTGTAGCCGATCAAATGCCTGTCATCAGTGGCGTAATGCCTACGCGCGATGAAGTGCGTGATTGCGTCAATAATGGCGTATCCGCGCCTGCAGTTCTTGTTAATCGGGCAGACAGCGCAGTCGATTTCCCTGGAGCAGCGCGCATTCATATTAGCGTGGATGTCGTAAGTCTTGAGAAATCGTTGCCCTTCTACAAGCATTTGTTTGGAGTAAACCCCGTTAAGTTAAAATCGGACTATGCCAAGTTTGAACTGACCGAGCCCTCGCTTAATATTACGTTGAATCAATTCCGCGAACCTACCAAGGGCGGGCCGATCAACCACTTCGGCATTCAAGTGAAAAGCAGCGACGCAGTAATGGCAAGCAAGCAACGGCTAGAGACAGCAGGCTTTGCACTTGAAGAAGAAGTTGCCGCAGCGTGCTGCTACGCAGTACAAACGAAAATATGGGCAACCGACCCAGATGGCATCAAGTGGGAAGTCTATGTTGTAACTGAGGCGGAAGCCGACGAAGGTTGCGGTCCCGACTGTATTTGCTTCGTAGAGCTAGAACCTAGCCTAGCTACATAAAGAAAGCATACCGATAGATAAGCCATTCAAAAGCGGCTATTCTCGATGAATGTTGAGAATAGCCGCTTTTATAATAGGAATTGGTTTTAACAGCATCCAGGCCCGCAGCCGCAACTGTCTTCATTGAAGATCGGAAGCTCAAGTCCCTTCTTGGTCTCTTTAGGAGAACGCTCGAATGCAGGGCCATGCGGAAACATTTCGATTTCATCCGAATGAAGTGTCCGGTACGGTTCGATTACTTCGAACATGCCTTGGTATGGTTCGCGATTCAAGAGGCCTACTGTCCTCTCGCAAATTGCGAGCCGCTTACCTCTTTCGAAAATATGGCCATCGTCATCCTCTACTCGTTTGAAAGGCCCTTTATACAGGGCTGCCTGCTTATGATCCCAGCATTCGCCTTCTCTGCCTTTATAGCCGGCAAGCGTAACTCGCTTAAATTCGATTCCCTGCACAATTGTAGCCGTTGATTCGCGATCCATGATCGTAACGCCGTACAGACCGCTTTGTTCTACTGCGAGAAGCCAACCATCTTCTTTGAAGGCATGCGGATAAGGAAAATCAGATTCCTCGCGAAGAGCTTTAGGGATGATTTCATCGGCAACGACATCCGTTAGTAAAGCTTTTCCGCCTTTGCGAAGGACGCGATAAATTTCAACTAGCATTTCTTGTTTCTCTGTAATTGGAACCTGATATAAATTTATTTCGCATAGCACGAGATCAATGCTGGCATCGGCCACGAATGGAGTCGATTCATTAAAGGAAGCAATTTGTTTCTTGAGCGAAAACCAATCGGTGCTCGCTTTGACCGGATGCTCATGCAACCATTCGTCGATCTTCGTAGTGTTCGTCTTCAAATCATGAATCCGATCATTTGGTACAACAATCACTTGCCCCTCTACACCTACTAGCTCTTTGATCTTGCCGAGCTGTTCTACTCCCGGCTCCCCCAGAATCAGTACCGTATTTCCCGCCTGAATTCCCTTCCATTGACTAGACGTCGTCGAATCCTGTTCCAATTCGAGCATTAGAGGACTCTCCTTTCCTTCGTTAACGATAGGATGTTATGATCCAGCGTATTTCCGCCGTAAATAAACTCCTTCTCCTGCTGAAGCAACGTACGGCTTGGCGTATCCAGCACGATCTCTCCTCCGGCCAATGCAATAATCCGGGTGGCATATTGCTCAGCTAGGTGTACCTGATGAAGACTGCAGACAACCGCTATACCTTCAGCAGCGCAAATTGTTTGCAGGTCCTTCATGACAGTTGCACTAACAGCAGGGTCGAGGCTGGATACCGGCTCGTCCGCATAGATGATGCGCGCTCCTTGAACTAGCGCACGTGCGATCGATACCCGTTGCTGCTCTCCGCCGCTAAGCGTGTCTGCCCTTGCATTTATCCGATGGGACAAGCCGACCTTTTCAAGCGCAAACTCTGCTTCTTGCTTATCCTTCTCACTGAATAAACCGGACATAACGCGCAGCAGTCCCGTATTGTTCAACCGTCCAGCCAATACGTTCTCAAGCGCGGTTCTACGTTGAATAAGGCTGGGCTGTTGCTGAATGAAAGCCCAATGGCTGCGAATCTTACACTTTTGCTTTTTCTCAATCGTTCGAAGGCAGCATCCATCATAGATGATCTCTCCTTCATCCCACTGCTCCATTAAGGTCAGGCAGCGGAACAATGTGCTTTTCCCGCAGCCGCTGGAACCTAGGAGCACAACAAATTCACCTTTATTCACAGAGAACGACACACCATCCAATACTCCGGCTTGTCTGTCATATCGTTTAGTCAATCGATCCACTACGAGCATTATTGGAGCCTCCTCTGCATAAGGGTACTGAACTTGTCGATCGTCGTAACCATAATGAGAATAATAATAAGGATCGTGAATAAGCGCGAGAAATCAAGAAGGTCAATGCTATTTCGCAGCTCTTGTCCGATCCCGCCGGCACCGACAATGCCAAGAACCGTGGAAGCTCGGACATTGAACTCCCAGAAGTAAAGCACGATGGACGCAAAATTCGGTAGTATGGCAGGAAGTAGGGCAAATACGATAACCTTATCCTTCCTCACCCCACTGGCCTCCAACGCATGCAAGGACCGCATATCGCTGTTATCAATGCACTCCGCGAACATCTTAGTCATGCTGCCGATAGTATGTATCGCTATTCCAAGCATACCTGCGAACGGACCTAAACCAACTGCAGCGACGAGTAGCAATGCGAATACGAAGGAGTCTATGCCGCGCAGAACGTTACAGATCGTTCGAAGAAACCCGGGTAGAACTATCTTGTGAGATAGTTTCTTGCTTAAGAAAAATGCAATACAGAACGATACGGCAAAGGAGAGCGTTGTACCTAAGGTTGCGATGGACAACGTCTCAAAGGCACGGACGAAATAAATCGATAGATCGGACAAATCTGGCGGGAATGACTTCATCAGCCAATTAAACATCCGAGGTATACCATTCCAGAGTCGAGCGAGATCGACTTCAGCAAATTTGAACATGAAGCAATAAAGAATGATAACAAGGATGAGTATTGATAATTTTTTTGTCTTTGGCACAACCGCTCTCCTGTCGTTTATTTCAATTTACCGGTCGAACGTCCGGCATCTTCGATTTTCTTGTAGGAATCATGTGTAGCCTCGACGAACCCTGTGTAATGTTCCGGTAATACGGATTTTGCCTGTTCTTCTGTCATGTTGATAAGCAAATCCTGAATATTCTTTTTCATATCCGCATCAAATCCTTTACGGACAACGATTGGATCGTTCGGCAACGGATCTGATGTCCATACGATTTTGGTTTTTGTTTCATTAATCTTGTCTGTTTCAATCATGGCTTTGCGGTTACGGTCGTAGTCCGTCGCCAGATCTACATGCCCTTCCGTGACCGATATTTCATTCGCGGGGTGACTTGCCCCTTCACTGTATTTGAAATACGTCTTCGGATTGATGCCGATCGATTGGAAGTAGTAGGTCGGAATCAGCCAGCCAGAGGTTGATCCGGAATCCGCGAATGAGATCGTCATACCTTTAGCATCGTCCGGAAACTTATTGATCTTCGAATCTGCACCGGCGACAATGATGGCATGGTAAGTTGGCATACCGTCATATTTGACGGTGGAGATTGCTTCAGCACCAGATTCATTGTTTGATAATATATAGCTCCATGGTCCCATCCATGCGATGTCCGCTTGTCCGGTTGACAATGCTACCGAAATACCCGCCCAGTCATTCGTCGTTGTAATTTCATAGTCAACGCCGAGTTGTTCCGAAACATACTTGATGAAAGGCTCATATGCCTTTTTCGTATCTCCCGGCGTAGGCTGGAATGGACCTACCGCGAATCGCAACTTTTCCGTTTTTTTCGACGAAGCAGCTTCCTTGGCGTTCGAGCAGCCGGCCGTGATAAGTAGTCCAATCGTTAATAATACCAACAATAGTTTTTTGTGCATTTTAACAAGGCTCCTTTGGTTAGGTGGCTGGAATGTTGGACCCTTACATAAAAACGACTATGTTATCGGCTTCTTCAGTAATCTCATACGTAGCTACCTTCAAACAACTGTCAAACAACGCTTGTCCCGTCTTGATGTCAAATTCCCACTTATGCCACGGGCATTTCACGATCTCGCCTTCTCTTCCATACTCATACTCATTGACATTGGACAGAAGAAAAGTGCCCGTGACTTCCCCCTTGCATAAACTCGCTTCTTGATGCGGGCATGCATTTTTCAACGCATAATATTGTCCATTCACGTTAAAAATGCCGATTTCTCTATTATTCACGCGAACGATCTTGCGACTTCCGATGGGAATCTCGGATTTATGAGCTACGATATATTTATTCATACGTGCACCTTATCCGGCAGCCCGTAAAGTTCAAGTGCGTTTTGTCGCAGAATGCGCCGCTTCAATGCTTTGTTACGTATCCCGTTAAGAGCCATTCTCGGCGAATCAAAATCCCAGTGTGGATAATCGCTGGCGAACATAAGCATGCTTTCCGTGCCTAACATATCGATGATTTGCTCCAAATGTATCGGTTTCTCCGGTTCTTCGATAGGCTGAGAGGACATACTTACATGATCTTTTACGTATTGGCTTGGAAGTTTGCGAAGCCAGGGGACTTCGGGACGTAAGCCTTTATACAACTTGTCCATGCGCCACATTACATGAGGCATCCATGCGACCCCATATTCCATAATGATGAATTTCAGATTCGGGAACTTCTCAAAGGCGCCTTGGAATACCATTGTTATCAAGTGTGTCATAGCCGTCTGAGGCAAAGCGCTATGTCTCTCTATGTAATGCTGAACATAACCTAATGCCGTTACGGAATGGGTAGCGCCATCGCCTTCGCATCCTGGATGTATGGCAAAAGGCAGACCGTTCCGTTCGCATGCTTCAAGCATCGGCTCGTAATATCGATCTCCGAATGGCATTTTCGACGCTCCGCCGGTGACGACCTGAACGAAATTCTTGTTCGATGCCAATCGATCGATTTCTTTAGCGGCAAGCTTAGGGTCTTGTGGAGCGACGATGATCGAACCCTTGAATCTCGTGTCGCGATTCAGCCAATTTTCTGCCGTCCAATCGTTGGAAGCGCTTGCTAAAGCAGCAGCGAAATCTGCATTAGCAATGGAATTAAGCGACAATAATGCACCTGTAAGAATTGCATACTCGATTCCGTAAGGATCCAGCAATTGCTTAATCGTAAAGTCGGCATCCGATCCGGGAATGCCGTTCGCTGGCTTGGAATCCTCGCGCAAAATACCTACGGGGCTAGGATATGTCGGACCTGGGAATACACCTCCTGATCCTACGCCATAACCTCCCATCCCCTCTAACCGATACCACATCCCTCGCGGCAAGTAAGGCTTAAGCTCGTCGAATCCCGTAATGGACTGGTGCACGTCACAATCGATTATTCCGTAATTCTCTTGACCCAGTGTTCCTGTCACCAATATTTCCTCCTTGTTTTGTAACTTGCAGACGCACTGCCTCTCTACTATCCTCCTATCTTCAAAATGAACTCTCAAATTTCTTGATATTGGTTGATTTAGGCGGAATGTGATATATAATGAAAGTATTATATACCTATTCACTTATGAGATCTTTGTACCAATTTTACACGATCAAATTGGCAACAACAAGGAGAATTTATGTCGAATTAACTCAAACAACAAATAATGGAGGTATTTTATGAAAACAAAGAGGGTCCACATCGCAGTTAATTGCAGTAATCTGCAGAATTCAATACTTTTCTACAACGCATTTTTTAATGCTGTGCCTTCCAAAGCCAAGCCTGATTATGCGAAATATGAACTAGAAGAAACTCCGCTTCACTTCTCCTTAAATGTGAGTCCATTCCAATCTAACGGAGTGCTTAATCATCTTGGATTCCAGGTTGACAGCTCGGAGGATGTTCTTCTATTACGGAACCGAATGATGAGCGCTGGACTAATGCCTTTAGATGAGATGAATACAACTTGCTGTTATGCTGTTCAAGATAAATTTTGGCTTCATGATCCTGACGGGAATGCGTGGGAAATTTTTTATACGAAGGCTGACTCCGAATTTGAATCCGCACAAAGTATCAAGCGTGATAGTTTTGCCGTACCAAAGCCCCTCCCTATTAAGCGCTCATGCGACTGTTAGGCTTCGGACGGTTACCAAAACCATCAATATTTTTTTATATAGGTATAGCTACGACAAGGAGAGTACGCAAATGTGCTCTCCTTTCACATTTTTTGCTAATTTCCAATACATTGTTGTATCCTGGAAATAGGGTCTTCTAATGAATGGTTACACTCGCCTATACCGTGGAATGTTGTGCCCCATATGATAAACAGTCCCTTACCGCATGGATCATTGTCCATTAAATTTATGCTAAGGAGCTGTTAGTTTGACGAAGTGCAAAACGAGACTAACCGGCAGGGTCATCTTCCGAGGAGATCCGGGCTACGAAGCAGCGCGAAAAAACTGGGACCCGCATACGAATAGATTCCCTAAAGTGTTTGTATTTGCCAAAAGAACCCAAGATGTTGTCCATGCAGTCAAATGGGCACGCGAGAATAATGTTCCGATTCGGCCCAGAAGCGGACGGCATGCACTTGAGAATAATCTTTCCCAAGTCAACGGCGGCATCGTTGTTGATGTAAGCGAGTTAAAGCAAATCAAGCTGAATAAAAAAAGCTCGACTGCCACTGTAGGGACCGGCAACCGAGTGGGAACAATCGTAAGAAGACTTGCTGATCGAGGGTATATTGCACCCTTCGGCGACAGCCCATCGGTTGGTATTGGCGGTATTACACTCGGCGGCGGCATCGGGCCGCTCTCGCGGACGACCGGCTTGATTAGCGATCTCTTAGTCGAGCTTGAAATGGTGGACGCTACTGGAAGAGTGATCGTAGCGAATCGAAAAAAGAACGCAGATCTCCTCTGGGCGTCCCGCGGCGGCGGTGGCGGTAACTTTGGCATCTATACGAAATACAAGCTAAAAGTGCTCCGCGCACCGGCATTCGCTACTATATTCCAAGTCATCTGGCCATGGGAGCAATTCGAGAAGGTTGTTAAGGCGTGGCAGAAATGGGCCCCATCCGTTGACACCCGATTGGGCAGCGAATTGAATATCGGACCCCAAAAAGGCGGAAACGTCACAATGATCGGCCTATTCCTAGGTTCGAGAGCCGAGGCTATTCGCTTATTGAAGCCGATAACGAGCGTCGGTACGCCTACCACGAAAAACATCCGTTTACTGCCTTATGCGAAAGTGCCGAGAAGCTTCTTATTAGCTCCTGATCCGATACAGCCCCAGAAGTTCAGCAATCAATTCACATCCGGTTTCGGAAGATGCCGGTTCCCTAATAAAGCAATCAAGATTATGCGTGAATTTCTAGAGAAGACCGAGTTCACTGCCGGGTTCTTCTTTCTCAACTGGGGCGGTGCCATAAGCCGTGTCTCCCCTAGAGCTACGGCGTTCTACTGGCGGAAAGCAAAGTTTTATGTGGAATGGAACAGCTCATGGCTTAAACGGTCCGATGCGGCCAAGAACATCGCCTTAGTACGCGAAACGCGCCGGAAGCTGCAGCCGTATATTGTTGGTTCCTACATCAACGTGCCGGACCAAGGGATCAAAAATTCCGGTCCAGTTTACTATGGCGCCAATTATCCTAGATTGCGCCGAGTCAAAGCGAAATACGACCCTCAAAATGTGTTCCGCAATCCACAAAGCATTCCGCCTGCTCGATAAACATGTTTGTAGGAAGAGTTGCCGAAATGGCGGCTCTTCTCTTTCCCCTCCTCAAAAAGCAAAGAGGGACTATTATGTCGATATAGGAGGTTAATTTCAGGGAATCCGTACGTTTATAGTCGTTGTATTCCCATATCCGCAGGACATTGTTTTTGAATGTCGGTCGCTGCAAGTCTATGGACAAGTATGATGTTTCCCCTTGGAATACCTTTGTCTTTATTTTCTTGAAGTTTTCATCATGGACTGAAACGGTTATATCTTTTTTTATATAATTAACGCTTCGCCGTCAATATCAACTCGCTATAAGGTAGCCGTTTTGCCGGCTGCCGTCGTGTTTGATTCGACTATCGTGTCTGCCTGAGGAGAAACAAATGCGTGTCGCATGAAGTAAGAAAGTTATTTCTTCTTTACCGGTATCCCCAATTCCCCCCCCCCCCGTGATATGCCCTGACATTCCATAATACATTTCAAAACTAGGGGCTTCTACCTGTTCGTATTCAGATGTCGGAACCCATTCGGAATATATTCGTTCCCATAGCTTTTGCTAATCACATTGCAGGTCCGGGAAGATAGCCCCTGTTAATGCCGGGACAGAAAGTTTTGTAAATCTCTCTGGAATTTTAAGTCCCTTCGGTAAATGATAACAGATCATATATTTGAAAGATTCTGCTGTGTGGTCATATAAGGCAGCGTGCGATACGGTGTTGCTAAAACGTCCCAGCAATTCGTTCATAAGTTCAACGCTGTCAATGTCAAGCGTCGACGTCGAATGTACTCCGATAACGCTACGCCAGTAATAAACGGAAACATTCTTTGAAAATGATAAGTAGAACAACAGGCTCTCTGCGCTATTTCAGCGTATGAGATTTTGTCCGCTAGATTTGTTTTGATATATTCCATAACATTCTTCATCCTGTCCAACCAATTCATCGTTTGGGCGGTAGAAACGGACTAGGGGCAAGAGCAAAGAAGCCCATAAGCAGGCGCGTCGAAGGATCGAATGATTAGTGCGAAATGACTAAAAATAGCATAAAAATAAACATTTTAACTAAATTCATCTATCCAAAAAACGATTGGGTGTATAATGAAACGTGTAAGCATTTAGGGGGTGAAACAAAGGAAATTACAAAGACGATCGAATCTGGCGGCGAATCGGTTATCGAGGAATCAAGGCATGAAATGAAAGTGCTTACACGAAAAAGGAGCGACTGCAATCGGGTTGTAATTCGAAGCGGCGCAAGCAATTCGTCGTTATCTATCGGATAAGGAGGCTTAATAAACAGTTTCCATCAAAATGATGCGTACTCGTTCATTAATTAGGATTCGAAGGGAGCCAAAGTAATGGAAAGCTCGATTACTAAACAGTCTAAAAAGACGTTTCTTTATTGGTTGATTATTAGTGTGTTGCTGTCAGCCGTCTGGATGGCGCTTGCGATAAAACCGACTTCCGCCGCTTCGACTGCCGATTGTCAGGCCACGTGGAAGCTCGACAATTCCTGGCCCGGCGGCTATCAGGCGACCGTTACGGTAACCAATGGCGGGACGGCGCCGATCAGTACGTGGAATATCAAGTTTACGCTGGCTTCCAACCAAACGATATCGAATGCATGGAACGCCAATTTGACCGGATCCTCGGGCACCATCACGGCGAGCGACGCGGGGTACAACGGCAATCTCGCCCCTGGCGCCAACACAAGCTTCGGCTATCAGGGCACCAGCTCCGGTTCGGTGACCGCTCCGACCAACTGGATTGTCAACGGCGTTGCCTGCGACTCGAGCACACCGACGACGCCGACTACACCGACGACGCCAACCACACCGACAACGCCGACTACACCGACGGACTGCAGTGGCGCCGCAGTCTGCGATAGCTTCGAGAACCAAACCGGCAGCGCACCGTCCGGCAACTGGTCGGTGACTGCTCAGAACTGCTCGGGCACCGGTACCGTGACCGTCGACCGCACGAAGGCGCATTCCGGCAGCACCTCGATGCGCGTTAACGGCGGCGGAGGCTACTGTAACCACGTGTTCCTCACTAACGCCAGCGCGATGGCCAATCTCGGTCCGAACTGGTATGCACGTTTCTGGGTCTATCACACGACCCCGCTGCCTCAGGGCCACGTCACGTTCCTCGCAATGAAGGACACGACGACGGGCAAGGATCTCCGCATGGGCGGACAAAATTCCGCAATGCAGTGGAACCGTGAGAACGACGATGCCACGCTGCCTGCACAAAGCCCGGCAGGGGTTGCATTGAGCAAGCCGCTGCCGACCAATTCCTGGATGTGTGTGGAGGTAATGGCTGGCGCAGACGGCATCCGCACATGGCTGAACGACGAAGAAATAACGGGCTTGCGCGCCGACAGCACGCCGACAGCCGACGTCGACGCGACCGGCTGGGGCACGACGTATCGTCCGAAGCCGACCGATTTCCGGCTCGGTTGGGAGAGCTACGGCGGCGGCGATGATACGCTGTGGTTCGACGACGTGGCGTTCAGCAATTCGCGGATCAGTTGTCAATAAGCAAGAAACAACCGAGGGTCAGTTGCCGTTTGAACGGTCGCTGACCCTCGGTCTATGAATGGAACGGGAAACGGCTCCGGCCTTTCTAAGCCCCAATCACTCTTCTCCCCGGCTTAAGCCCCTGATCTATTCGGATATGCACATTCTGATCACAAGAGCGCGGAATCAATGGGTGAACCGGGAGACGAACGCTCAGACGCGGATCAGGCGGGAAATTTGAGTGTGCTTGAGACTCCCCATATTTAATCAAAAAGATAATACATATGAATTTCTTCAATGATATCGTTCTCATCTACAATAAATTCTGCAAAAAAACCAAGGTGATCTTGCCAAAAACGATAAACTCGCGAATTCGGCTTTTCTTCAATAACAATGGTAGCCATAAATTGAATGTTGGGATAGGCATTAAACAATGACTTTAAACTATCTCCTACTTTAATCCCTTCAGAGGTTTGATACTTGTCCCCATTAACCTTAATATCTGTCACCCACAGATCTTCTTCAGACATTCCTAAAAACAGCAAGGAGAGACCTTCGTAGGAAGTCGTCTTACTATACATTTCACTAAAAGTATCTGCTCCGGCTCCGAGCTTTTGTGGTGTAGTTTCCTTAATTGGTTCACCTAAAGTATGAAGCACTGATTTTTCGTCAAGTCTTAATTGAACCAGTGTGTTATTGGACTTAATTGAATAATATTTATCCTCTAAAATTTTACCTGCTTCAACAAAATATGTATCAGGGTTTTCCGATTCAGGAACTTCATGTTCAGGTATTTCCGATTCTATACTTAATTCGGTTGTTTCTGAGGGTATTGGATCGTTCGAAGCTTCGGCCGTATTCAGAGTTGAGGTTGGAGTTGCAGTCGCACTTGAAGTATTATCGGTGCAGCCTGCTACCAACAATGTTATGCCGAAAAAGGTTATTAACAAGACATATTTCATTAAGCACCTCCGTCCATAATTTTCCGTAACGTTCTGTCTATTCACGACGTCTCCCTTCTTAGAGCTCTGGCGAAGCCGGATGCGAAGCGGTAAAGTGATGCGAGGGTGTCCGACTATATCGACTTAATATCGCGTATATAAATTTTGCAATAAACAAAGGGAGTCGAGAAAAAACCTTAACATGACAGGCTCGACTTTTCACGGCACTGTTCGATGCTTGGATCTTCCCAATCCAGTCGGGTGCAGCTACTAGAGCATCATTTTATTCATACAGCGTCCCCCCTTTATCTACAGACGCTCATCAAATAGGCATTGTTGCGTTTAAATGATTGTGTAATAAATTTTCTGCCGTTTTACACACACTCGACCGAGCGTCGTACACATGAAAAAGCCCTTGATTCCTCAAGGACTTTTTTAATACAGCAGCATGATTTTAAAACTGGAACTCTATGGCATTCACCGCGTCGCCGCTAGCTTGCAAGGGCTCCTCCAACTCGATATCTCCTATGATGCATCTCGGGTTGCAGGCTATCGCCCTCACAATCCGGACATAGTCGGACAACAAGATTTGTGCCGCCTTATCACTGAATAGGGCTGTGGCATATTCCAGCCTGATCTTCAGCCGGTCTGCCTCCATCGAAGCGGACAAGCTTAAGTCCATCTTGGCTGTACGCTGTTCAAATGTATACGGAGTAACGGTCAGCGAAGACAAGGGGCCGGATTCGTGCACGCCGTAATGGTCATATTGGAACATCGTATCAAAGAGCGGATTTCGGTTCGCCTCTCTCTTCACGCCAAGCTGGCGCTATGAGCTACGGGAGCTTTGAGGTTTCGTTCGAGGAGCTGGAGAATGCCGTTCGGCATTTGCCGGAGAGCCTTAATCTGCCGGGCTGCGTGGAGCTCTGGCAGTACAGGCCGGATATTCCGTATGTCTTTGATGTGAAGGGTGTAACGCAATCCTTGTCGGATTATATCAACTCCACCTATACCCCGCACCGGGAGCCGACCTGGCTTTCGACACCGGTTCTGGAGTATGGCATCCACATCTATCGGCATTTGTTCCGTCTGCTTGATGCGGCACGTGTGGATGGACGAACGGACGATTTCCGTTTGTTCCATGTCTTGTCGGACCATAAATTTCTGATGCTTCAGCGTCTCAAGTATATGCACGAACAAGGTCTGATTCGGGAGACAAGCGTCCGGGCCTATGCCGAGCTGCTTCAGGAGATGTCGATTCTGCGCAATCTTCTGCTGAAATTCGGACTCAGCCGAAGAACGAGCACACTCGACGGGATCGTGTCCATCCTGCAATCGATAGCGGACAATGAAAAGCTCATCTTGTTGGGCGTACTCGACGAGCTGCGGGAACTGAAGCTTCCGTCCTCTCGAAAGCAGCGGTCAACGACTCATCATGCATAGTTAAAGCCCCCCAGTCAAACCGGGGGGCTTTGCTCACGAATAGCGGCTCCATTCTATGCGCTTATAGTTATGGGTTCAAGAATCCAAGAGACTTAAAGGGCGGGTCTTGTATCTATTTACCTTTTTGATTTCCGTATCGTGTTGTTGTTATGAATCAAAATCTATCCGATATAATTTGAAGGTTACTTTGAAATCTTTCGGTTGCCACTGTTCGTCATACGAATACCGATAAGTCATCCCGCTTTTTAGCATGACCTTACCACTGGAAGGATTATTTATGTCATGCGTTGCCGTCACATAGCGAAAGCCATTTTCTTCGGCTTTTTCCAGTACAGCCTTTGAGGCTTCTGCCATAATTCCACGATTCCAATAGTCCTTCATTAAGCCGTATCCCAGATCGCCGCAGGCTTGTTCTTCATCGATACTGCCGATTGAAACATACCCGATCACATGATTTGTTTTTTTCCAAACAATTGCGTAGCGGTAAGCGATTTCTTTCTTATACTCAGCAAAAATATGGTCATGAAGGTATTCTCTCGTTTCTTCCTCCGACTCCAAGGGAAACCACGGCAGGAATGTGTTCACCTCTGTGTCGCTATAAATGCGAAACATATCGGGAATGTCGGATTCAATAAATTTTCTTAAAATCAAGCGTTCTGTTTCGATATAAGGGGTGTTCTCTTTCTTTATCATATTGTCTCCTTCTTATCTTTTCACTTGGCTTTACCAAAGAGCTGCCCCATTTCCTTGTGTCATCATTCCACGATAGCGGGTCATTTCCTCCCTCTCTACCGTATCTTCGTTCATAAACCTTGCCGTTCTCGGAGCGTAAAAGAAAGGAGCCCGCCCGAAATTCGGAAGAGCTCCTTCATACTGCTGCAAACGGATTAGACCAGCTCATGAGCATCTATCTTTACGGTTCGATTCCCCATTGCAGCGCGCCGTTGACGTAACCGGTCATCTTGGTCCAGTCGACGTAGCTGGAGCCGGTCGGGCTAAACGAGTAATCGCCCGTCTGGGTGTAGTTGGTCCAATCCGTTCGGGAAATCCGGATCTGGATCTCGGCCCCTGCGCCTGGCGCCAGCGAACCGGCAGCGCCTGCAAAGCCGATCTCGAAGTACGTGTCGGCGCCCGTCTTCGGCGTCGCCATCGCAACGAATGCGCCGGTTACGTTGCTGTTGCCGACGCTCGCCCAGTCGTAGAAGAACGCTTGCGTTTTATTCGCGTCAATCGTGTAGTAGTAACGCAGTTTCACCGTGGAGAGATTAAGCGCAGTCGTTCCTGTATTCACGATCTTGACGCGCGGAGCGATCGTGTTGCTGGAAGCAGCGGTGTTGCCGCTGTACATTTGAATTTTGAAGCTGCCTGTCGGCGTCGTTCCTGCAGGCGTCAGCACGACGACGTTGGAGTTCGTCGAGCCTGCCGCGTTGGATGCAACGATGCGGTAGTTGTACAACGTGCCGTTAACGGCCGTCGTGTCCGTATAGGTCAGGCCGGTCAAGTTTGAAGCGATCGCCGTATAAGCGCCGCTTCCCGTCGCGCGCTCCACTTTGTAGGAAGCTGCGCCGGCGGAGGCCGTCCACGTCAGCGTCGCTTGCGCGTTGCCTGCCGTGCCCGATGCCGTGAGCGCGCCCGGCAAGGCGGCCGTCGTGTCCACTACCGATACCTTGAGCACCGGATCGGTGCCTGCGCTGAAGTCGAACGTCAGGTTCGTCGTGCCGACCGCTTGCGTGGCAAGATAGCTTTTCTTAATCGTGACTGTCGTGCCCGATACGGTGTAGTCCGTGCCGGATACAAGTGTGGCGGAGCCGTTCTTGATGCCGCCAAGCGTGTTGCCGTTCAGTGTCATTGTAACGGCGATGTCGGCTTGGTTAGCCGTCTTCTTGTCGAACGAAGCGCTCGTCGGCGTGATGGATGCGCTTTGGGTTGGATTGTTAACCTTTAAGTTAGGCAGCTCATCCAGCGTGACGACATAATTGCTTTGATAAAGCGTTGTTAGGGTGGCGGGATAATTAAAGGCGGAACTCATGAGATGCTCGCCATACCAGGGCAAGAAGTAAAGCCATCCCGATTTTTCCTCTGTCAGATTCTGCACGCTTGGGACGGTGTCGTTCTCGGTCATAGCCACCAATTTCTTTCCGTCCGTTAAATCAACAAGCTGATAGAAAATCGAAGAAATGGCATCCTCGTTCGGTACGCCGGACAAGCCGTCATAACGGTTGTAGACCGTATTGTATTTATCATAGCCGACAATATCTACCTCATCGTCGCCAGGATACCAAGCGGGAGAAGTGCTATACGTATAGCTGTTGTAGGTCCAGATCAAATTGTGAAGGCCGTACGTCTCCGTAAGTTCGGTATAGAGCAGATCCCACAGTTGCTTGTACACCTCGGCGCCTGCCTTAGCCCACCAGAACCACGCGCCTTCGCCATTCACCCCGCCGTTGCCCTCCGCTTCATGGAAGGGACGGAAAATAACCGGAACTCCGTTATTTTGCAAAATCTGCAGTTGTTCCGCCAAATCCTCAATAGCCGACAACAAGTATCGATTTTCTTTCGTACCGGAAACCACCGCATTGGCTGTATTAAAATTGGTTTCCGTCGGCTTGTAGGTCGCGTCAGTCCAATCCACCGCTTGTCCGAGCTGATAGGCGGTGAAATTTTTAGGCACATTGATATGCCAGCTAGCCGTTGCGATACCGCCCCGATTATTCACCCAATCGATCGTCCGATCCGTTGTGCCGTCTTCCCAACCGTACAACGGATTATAGTTCATAAAATCGAAGCCGCGAATCGCCGGATATTTGCCGGTTAAATTGTGGATCCAATCAAACTCCAGCTCATAATTGCCGTTGTTTCCGCCTCCGTAAATCTCCTGCTGGCCGGAGATAATCCGGTTGCCGTAAACCTCCGTTAAATAATTCATCAAAAGCTGAGTTTCCGGTGTGGCTTGAGAATCGGTGAGGACAGGCTGTACCTCCAAGGGATCGAGATCGGCATAATCCACGGTGAAGGCGTCAAAATAAGCGAATCCCCAACCGGCCTTCAGTTGGATCGTGTTGCTTCCTTGATTCAGCTTGTGAAAACCAAAATCGAAATTCGACCATGTGGTCGTGTAGGGCAGCATATACGAGCCCTTGTTAACGCCGTTAACGGTTAAAGATTGAAGCCTGCCGTCCGGACTCAGCTCTTGCATATATCGGGTGGAGATCGAATACATGCCGGTTTCCGGGACCGTCACCGTGAAGGTTATTGTGCCGGAGTTTTGCATCCAGACGAATCCGCTTCCGGAGTAGCCGGGTTTGGGTGTCCCGTAAATTTGCGTCGCCACTTGAAGATCGGAGCTGAGCTGGGCGTTCTCGCCTTCAATTGTAAAAAGTGCGGTGCCAGCATGAACGGGCGCCGTTGCCGCCACTCCAAACAGCAGAGTAAACCCCAGCATAATTGCGCTTGCTTTTTTGAGCCAGTTTTTCATTGCCACTGTTCCTTTCCAAGTGAAATATAATAGATAATCTCGCAATCAATTAACTAATGATGGCGTTTTCATTTTCACCTTAACACATGATTAAACCTCTGCATATCAGACCATTTATTCATTAATTCGACTAACCAATACCACTTTTTGTCGAATCGGAAATCTACCGGGCTCATGCATTTTTCGATCTATTTCGCGATGGAAATAGAACGAACTAACCACTTAATATTGGAAAACGAAATTGGTTCCAACGGTCCATTACATAATAACGTAAATAAAGATAATTTAATAGGAGTGGCTGGCCAGATTACGAATGGGAGTCTGTTCGCCAGGGCATATCAATTAACGGTTTCCAGCTCTGCATCGGCCAACTATTATCCATCCAGCATCAGCATTAGCGGTCAGGGAAGAATATACTATCTGGCGCAGCAACCCGGGCTCTACGTTTATGATATTATATTGCAGCCGGGAGCGACTGCTAACATCGATGTGAGCAGCGCGGCATATCCATTTACGCCTAACAATTACGTGATTAATGTTTATTAGAATATGTTGAATCCATACGTTTAATCGATAATGGATGGGCGTTTACTTCTTGATTTATAACCAAGAAGTAATCGCCATATTATCATTACATACCAGCAACGCCGGAGTAGGCTCGGCTGCTTCAAATATTCGGATGAGTCCTTTGCTTGACGGTTGGGACCCCATTCTTCTAATCTCCATTTTCAATATCCCTCTATTAGCCTTCGCTTTGCTCTCCTTCCTTGACCGGCATTCCAGCGTTTCAAGGGGGGTGCACAATGCTGTTCCTCTCCCCGGAGGCAGAATCCGCAGCTTCCGCAAGAATCCACATAGCAGCCTAAGCCAACTCGATCGCCTACAGCAAATGTCGTGACCTTCTCCCCTACTGCCGTTACAATCCCGGTGATTTCTCAAATTAATCTATCGTAGTTAATCAACTGAGTTTGATTAATCAACTTATGTTCACTATTATATAATGAAGTACGCCTATTCAATGGTGAAAGAAACGTGATCTGCTGATACATCAACATAACGACTGAAAATGTTAACTACCTTGGAAAGTTGGGTGCGTATACGATGGCTAAAGTGGATCGGAGAATTGTTAAAACGCAGGAAGCTTTAAAAAAAGCCGTTATTGAACTGATGACGGAAAAAAAGTTCGATGACATCACCATTCAGGATATTGCAGACCGCGCAAACGTAAATCGCGGAACCATCTATCTTCATTATCAGGACAAATATGATTTATTGGACAAGCTCATTGAAACACACCTTAATGAATTAGAAGAAATGAACGAATGGGCATGCGAGATGGATTGGAACGATGCCCTTGTACCTTACTTTGAATATTTCGAGAAAAATTATTTGTTTTTTTCAACCATGCTGGCAAGCAAGGAGGCCCCGTCTTCTTTTAGAACTCGGCTGCTTGCTTCTTTCATGGCTGGATTCAAAGGTGAAATTGACAGAGAAAGCGGAAAAAATACGGGGTTAATGGACGATGTCATGCTGCAATATGCCGGTACCGCTTATGTAGGCGTAATTGAATGGTGGATCCGAAATGGAATGCCCTACTCGCCTCAAGTCATGGCCCAACAGGTCGGGGCTTTGCTGGGGAGAAGTCTGTAGCGATCGTTGTATCATGCTTAGTTAATCCGACAACATGAATAGACCAGCTAAAAAATAGCCGGTCTTGCCCTTTATGTTTTTAGACGCATGATATCTTGCCTAGGCGGAAAGCCGAACATTCGGGCATACTCGCGGCTGAATTGCGAAGAACTTTCATAGCCTACACGAAATGCCACATCAGCGGCATCAACCGATTCGGTTAATAATAGGCGGCGGGCTTCCTGAAGCCTTAATTCTTTTTGGAACTGGATAGGACTCATAGCGGTTACCTCTTTAAAGTGCCTATGCAGCGACGAGACACTCACATTCACTTTTTCCGCAAGCTCCTCGACCCGACCGGGTAACCGCATCCATCAAGGAAGGCTCCAATCGGCTCACGAACATCCCTCGCTTTGCATTTTCTTTCGGCCCCACTCGGATATTAGAGTCACGTAAAACCTCAAAAATCTGGTTCGCCGTAAACTCAAGCTTAAAACCCAAATACGGAGCGTCGGGAGAAGCTTCGGTAACTTGAGCAGTAACCGGCAAGTTGACGGATGCAATAAGGGAATCGGCAGGATTACGGGAAGCGCTCCTGTCCAAGCCAGACCTCCTTCGCCCCTTGAACCACAATGCACAAGGAAGGCTTGTAAACTCCATGGCGCGGCACGGATGCATTGGAGTCGCGAATAAAAAATAAAGACGGAATGGCGGTAGCGTGAACCCCATTGTATTCTGCATAACGTTGAATCATTTGGGCAAGTACATTTTGCTGCTTGGTATCCATAGCGGAAAAGTATCATAAAGGTGGCTTTACGTTGGTTGACACATAGAGAAGTTGTTGTGATTCCGAAGTCGGTTCGTAAAGAAAGAATGATTGAAAACTTCAATATCTTCGACTTTGAATTAAGCCAAGAGGATATGGAGTCGATTGCTGCGTTAGATACGAAGCAGAGCCTCTTCTTCTCACATCGCGACCCTGACATGGTGAAATGGATCGGTACACGTAAACTGGATATCTAACGACTAGGCTGGATAGAACCGATTTAAAATAAAAAAAGCCGCTGTTACACGGCTTTTAAGCATAGATGTTCTTGTCACAGTGCGCCTACTACCGGATGAGGTACATATAGCTCTTCCAGCGAAGCAATTTCATCCTGTGTCAAGGTAACGGAAAGCGCATCAACCGACTCTTCCAACTGGGCAATAGTTGTAGCGCCGATAATGGGAGCTGTTACGGGCTCTTTTTGCAGCAGCCAGGCAAGTGCGATTTGAACGCGAGGCACCCCGCGTTTTGCGGCAATTGCCGCAACCCGATCTACAATAAGTCGGTCTGTTCCGGCGGTGGCATCGTATTTCATTTTCTGGGCATTATCGGTTTGGGAACGATGCGTGGTTGCCGACCAATCGCGCGCCAGTCTGCCTGAAGCGAGAGGGCTGTATGGAATCACGCCGATTTTTTCCGCTTTACATAGCGGCATCATTTCTCTCTCTTCTTCCCGGTAGATGAGGTTAAGATGATTCTGCATCGCTACAAACCTTGTCCATCCCTGTTGTTCAGCTACATGCAGCGCCTTTAGAAACTGCCAGGCGTACATGGCAGACGCACCGATGTATCTGGCCTTCCCTGCCTTCACGACGTCATGCAAAGCTTCCATCGTCTCTTCAATGGGCGTATGGTAATCCCAGCGGTGAATTTGGTACAAATCAACATAATCCGTACCAAGCCGCTTGAGACTCTCGTCAATTTGGCTCAGAATGGCTTTGCGAGAAAGCCCTGCGCCGTTCGGCCCCTGATGCATGCGAAAATGAACTTTGGTTGCGATGACGATTTCGTCTCGATTGGCATAATCCTTTAAGGCTCGCCCAACAATCTCCTCGCTTGAGCCGATTGAATATATATTCGCCGTATCAAAAAAATTAATGCCGAGATCCAACGCTTTTTTAATAATCGGGCGGCTGTTCTCTTCATTAAGTACCCAAGGATGCGTCCAACGCTCGGCTACACCGAAGCTCATACATCCAAGGCAGAGACGCGATACATCCAACCCCGTATTGCCCAATTTCGTATATTCCATTTTGTTGTCCCTACTCTCCGCTATTATTACGAATCAATGACTATTTACTTCCATACGTTGGGGGCGCGACCGCCACAAGATAAGAAAGGAACACAGTACAATAATCAGACATGCCCAGTTCACATGTCGAAAACCTGCAAACTGGGCAATGAAACCGCCGCCCAAATTCCCGAGAAGCTTGCCAATCGTCGATCCGTTGGCGTATAGCGTCGTTGCAACCCCCGGCGAATGAGGCAGCAGATCGGTAAAATAACTGAGCCCGTTCCCCATGACAATCGCTACGAACGTTGCCTGCAGAAGCTGTGCCGCAATCAACTGCCAAGAATGCGTAGATACGCTTAAAATAACGTAATACACCACGGCAATCAAGCAGCCGTAAATCATCAACGTATGGTTCGATATCCTTCGACCTAGCGCACCCAGCACAAGCATAATGGGAATTTCCAAACCAGCGCAGACGCTAACCACCAGACCGACGTCCGCGTGCGTGCCGTGAAGCTCGTTTACAATGAACAACGGCGTATTGATTCCATTCATAAAATTAACCACGAATAGCAAAATAAAAGCGATGAATGGCTGCCAAATTTGCTTGCTGCTGGGCGCGTGCGGTTCCGAAGGCGTTTCTTTCTTGGTCGTGCTTTCAACGGCTTTGGGCTTCTGCAGAAACAGAAGCACGAGGAGCGCAATGACAAGATAGATAGCAGACGTCCCCGTGAAGAGCCCCTTGTATCCAACCAGCCCTAAAATGAACGTACCGAATAAAGGGCCGATAAGAAACCCGAGCGAGATTAACGAACGCAGCGTAGACATCGCAAATGTCCTGTCGTCCGACTTGCTTGCAACTGCCAATTCTTGTGCGGAGGCATAAATTTGCGGGATAACGGGAGCCCCTATTCCGTTAAAAAGCGTGACGAAAACGAGCAGCACAAAATAGCTGTGAAACACTAAATACGAAGCAAATCCCAGCGCTGTGGAAATGGTGGCGATGAGAATGATCCATTTTCGATCCAGCCCTCGATCCGAACGCTTGGCTATCAGCATGTTTACCGCCACGCCGCTTAACGAGCTCACAGCCATAAAAACGCCGAAAGCCCCCGTGCTCATGCCGAATACTTCGGTACAATACAGCGATAAATACGGGGACGTAATCGAAAAGCCAATCCCGATGAACAACATGAGCACGACGAATAAGGAATACCCTTTAATGGCAAACAGGTTTTTTAATCGGCTGTACAAACCTTTAGTCCTCCTTGGACTCCGCAGATCGTGATGGTACACGCTTTTCTAAACGCTTACTTGGAGGTAAGCGTTTTTTCTTTTTTGACGATAGTCTGTTCATATCTGGAAATTTTATCAGTTAAGCGATCCAACGTTTTTTTCATCTCGTCGATTTTTGCGCTCAGTAAATGACGTTGCTCTACTAACAGCTCCTTTCTTGCCGCCAGCGTGTCATCGCCATGCTGAAAGAGCCCCACATATTCGATCAGCGCTTCAACCGGAAGACCAGCGCTTTGTCGCATACATAGAATAAAATCGACCCACTTGCAGTCTGCCTCCGTATAATCTCGGAATCCGCTTTTGTTGCGGTTTACGCGAGGAATCAGCCCGATTCGTTCATAATAGCGGAGCGTGTCCTGAGAAACGTTAAATTTCTCGCTTACCTCGGCAATTGTCATCGCCATTGTCGTTCTACTCCTTTCCTCAAGCTATAAGGAGTTTATAGTCTGGAGTTAACTCCAAGTCAAGACATCAGTTGTTTTTTGTGCTTGACCCTACGACCGTGGGCTTGTCTTATCCAACGATAAATATTAATTAATCGACTCATGTTCATAATTATAAAACCAAAACGAATGCCTACAATGGTCAAAATCGCGGGCTTCGTTGTTAACTGAACAAAGAGATCAAAAGTGTTAATTATTTAAAAAAGTCTATTCGATTGTTTGCGATGACACAATGGAAGGATTCAGCGGACCGAAAGCTTGTTCTCTTCTGCGTCCAAGCTTATTTACAAGGCCCATTTATATGCGGAGTAGGTATTCGTACAGCCCCTATTATGGAAGCGGAATATCTTGTGACAGAAAGGGGATGGAAACATGAGATCTTGCTCTAAACATCATGTTCGAAGACGTGTGTCAAAACTAAAGCGTCGTTGCCATACAGCTCGTTGTCCTATATATATCAAAGGAGCACGAGGACATACAGGCCCTCCTGGGCCTCCTGGACCCGCCGGGCCTGCCGGACCCGTAGGAGCCACGGGCTTAACGGGACCCGCTGGACCTGTCGGACCCGCAGGGGCCACTGGAGCGGTAGGTCTGCCAGGCCCTGTTGGACCCATCGGGCCCATTGGACCAATAGGTCCTGTTGGCGCTGCCGGAGCCGTTGGAGCTGTGGGGGCAACCGGAGCTACCGGCGCAACTGGCGCTACCGGAGATGTAGTTCTGGCTTTTGGATCTTTAAGAGGAGCAAGCGTAGAAATACCTGGAGCGGCATTAACGCCTGTACCGTTTAGCATAGTTGGACCTTTATCGGATACGATCACCGTTAGTCCCTCTGGCAATGGATTAGTGGTGGGAGAAGCCGGAGTTTACCAAATAACGATATCGATTAACGCCGAGGCCACGGTTGAACCGGATCCAACGCAGCCTTATTTAGATGCTATTATAACGAACAATGGATTACCGATTTTCGGGGATACCACTACTTTTTTTAAGATATCCAATAGAAGTAGTTCAACGTTTGTGGTTCAAGCCCTCTTAGCGGCGGGAGACGAAGTAGGAGTAAGCATTGGTACGGATTTTCCTGTTTTGGGTTATATGAACCGTTCCTTAACTATTATTCAATTAAGTCCTTAACTCCATTTAGGCTGGCGAGGGTACGTTTATTTGGGAGCCGACGGCGAACAAGCAACATCGTGACGGGAAGCCGGGAGCATGCTGTGTCCGAACAAGACGTAATATGTCCTCCCGGCCGGCGGGTGCTGCTTCAGACAACGAGCGCGAGGTTTCGTACCTTCCGTAATCGCTCGTTCCGGCCCCTCACGGGCTCGCTACAGTAAATATCGCCTTGGCAAGCTGCATCACTGTACGGCAACGGCCTCGCTCATCGGCTGAATTCCGCTCCCCATCTTCTACATAATAAATGCTGTTCCTGGGGCACTTTCAAACTACCCTATAGAAATGTATTAAATGGAAACAGCAGTCTCGCAGAGGCTGCCGTTCTTTATTACCAGGTCATCCAACCGCTTGTTCGTTGATAGTTGCGCAGAAGCTCGTATTGCTCGCTGCGCATCAAGCGTTTCATTTGTGTTCTGTATAGGCGATAATCGTCTTTTCTGGCCGGTTTGCTCTCTTTGTTGAAATGAGTACTTTTGATTCCTTTACGGAAATCCTTAAGCTTCTCTTTTCTAGGGTCTTTGTGCTTCTTCCTATTCCCATCCTGTTGTTTGCGATTTGCCTGCGCGAACATCTTCATCCCCGTTGTGCCGGGTTGGATTTTGGCCCTAGAAGCCAATACTTCGACACAACTAGTAGAAGAAGGACTTCGGATTAAACATTCCCGCTCACCCCTACTTTTATTTGTTTTCTTATACTAGCATAATGACAACGAACTTGACCATTAAGCTTGGCGCCATCCCCATGAATACCCGAAGGCAGTCGACCAATAGGATCGACTGCCTTCATGGTTTGCTACCGCCGCTTCTTCATTCAATCATTCTTACATCAAATATTTCCCCGTAATCGATTGCTCCGCATGGACGATCTGCGCGGGTATGCCCTCGAACACCACCTGGCCGCCTTTGCTGCCTCCATCCGGACCCATATCGATGATCCAATCCGCTTGGCTGATGACATCGAGGTTGTGCTCGATGACGATCACCGTATTGCCGGCGTCCACCAGACGGTTCATGATGTCCAGAAGGAGGCCGATATCGGACATATGCAGGCCGGTCGTCGGTTCGTCCATCACGTAGACGCTGCCCTTCTTATGCAGCTCGCTCGCCAGCTTGATGCGCTGGCATTCCCCGCCCGATAGCGTGCTGAGCGGCTGGCCGAGCGTAATATAGTTCAGCCCCACATCGCTCATCGCCTGAAGCTTGCGAACAACCTCTTTGAGCTGAAAAAAATCCAATGCCTGCTCGACCGTCATCTCCAGCACGTCCGCAATGGACTTGCCGTTCAGCTTGTACGCGAGCACCTCTTCCTTGAACCGCTTGCCTCCGCATACTTCGCAGGGCAGCTTCACGCTGTCGAGGAAGGCAAGATCGGTGTACACAACCCCCAGCCCTTGGCAGTTCTCGCAAGCTCCCTTGGAGTTGAAGCTGAACAACCCTTGATTGACCTTGTTCGCGGAAGCAAACGCTTTGCGGACATCGTCCATAATACCCGTATAGGTCGCGGGATTGGAGCGCGTCGACACGCCTACCGCCGATTGGTCGATGACGATCGCATCCGGATGCTGGCCGAGGAATACTTCGTTAATGAGCGTACTTTTGCCCGAGCCGGCGACACCCGTCACGACGGTCAATACTCCGGTTGGAACATCTACGCTCACGTTCCTCAGGTTGTGCAAAGAGGCATCCTTGACGGACAGCTTGCCGGTTAGCTGCCTGCTATCGCGCTTGAGCTGGAGCGGCCGTCTCATATGGGTGCCGGTCAGCGTGCCCGACTCCAGCAATCCCGGGTAGCTTCCTTCATATACGATGGTGCCGCCGCGGCTGCCGGCGTGAGGCCCGACATCGACGATATGATCCGCCACCTTGATGACATCGGGATCATGCTCGACGACAATGACGGTATTGCCCTTGTCGCGCAGCTTCTGAAGCAGCTCGTTTAACCGATGCACATCGCGGGGATGCAAGCCGACGCTCGGCTCGTCGAAGATGTACGTGACATCCACCAGACTGCCGCTCAGATGCTTTACCATCTTCACGCGCTGCGATTCGCCCCCGGACAACGTATCTGTCTCGCGGTCCAGCGTCAAGTAATCCAGACCGATATCGACCAGATGCTGTAGCCGCTCCGTCAGCGACTTGACGACCGGGGCGGCGACAGGATCGTTAATTTCCCGGATGACGCGGATGAGCTGTCCGACCTCCATAGAAGACATCTCCGCAATGTTAAGTCCGTTGATCCTGCAATTAAGCGCGGCTTGGCTAAGTCTCGCGCCTCGGCAACTGGAGCAGGGCCCTTCGGAGATGTACGGCGCAACGGTTCGTTGGGTGCGTTCGGACATCGTCTTCAAATCCCGCTTGATGTACTTGTTGGCGAACTTCTCGATGAAGCCTTCCACTGTAATGTTCACGGCTTTCCCGCCGAACTGCACAGCCACTTTCTTCGCCTTGCCGTACAGCAGTTGCTCCAGCTCTTCCTCCGAATACTCGCTCAACTTCTTGTCGAGATCGTAGGCCCCCGACTGTACGATCATCGTCCAATCGAAGCCGTTGACCGAGTAGTCCGGCAGCAGGATCGCCCCTTCGTTCAACGACTTGGACTTGTCCAGCGCCTTGCTCATGTTGACGCCCAGTTTGCGCCCGATCCCGCTGCACTCCGGACACATCCCTTGCGGATCGTTGAACGAGAACATGTTCGCTTGTCCAACGTAGGGCTGACCTGCCCGGGAGAAGAGAAGCCGGAGAATAGGAGAAATATCGGTAATCGTGCCCATCGTGGAATGGGAGCCGCCGCCCAGCCGCTTCTGATCGACGATAACCGCCATGCTCAGATTCTCAATCGCGTCCGCATCGGGCTGCGGGTAGCGGGGCAAGAAAGTACGCACGAACATACTGAAGTTCTCGTTCAGCAATCGCGTGGATTCTGCGGCGATCGTATCGAAGACGATCGATGATTTGCCGGAACCGGATACCCCGGTGAAGATCGTAATCTTCCGCTTGGGAATGCGTAAGGATACGTTCTTGAGATTGTTCTCCCTCGCAGCGGAGATGACGATATATTCCTGATTCGATTCGCTCATGCTTACCGTCCTTCCGATCGTGTTCATTTCTATTTCTATTGTACCATGCATGGCTCTTGGGGAGCTCCGGTCAGTCTGCAATGTCCGAACCGACACAAACCGGCTGCACGATAAGCAGCCGGTTTGTGTCGGTTCGGGTCCATCCCTTTCGTACGGGAAAGAAAGGCTTGGACACCGAGTACCAGAGGTTTATTGTTCCAGCACCTTGCCCAGCTCGCCGCACCACTTGCTCCAGCCATACTTAGCGCCTTCGAGGCCTTGCGGATTGGAGAAGCCGGTTTGATCGAGATGAAGGTTCACCTTGCCGTCTCCTAAATCTTGCAGCGTCCAGGTGACGGTGTGCGTCTCCCCTCCGCTTGCCCAAGAATAGGACAACCGGTTCGGCGCTTCCACGACAAGCACCTCGCCGTTAATAATGCCGTCCCACCATTCGCTCGGTTGAGTACGGAATTGAAACCGGCGGCCGACGACGGGCTCAAAATCGTTCTCCATCGCCTGACCGTTATGAATGTTGACGACCCACTTCGCAAGCTTGCTAGAATCGGTTAAAGCCGACCACAGCTTTTCGATCGATGTCGTGTACTGAAAATCCAGGGATAACGATAAACTCATTGTTCTTCCTCCTCTAATAGCTGTTTCAGGTTCAACAGGTTTGTACTCCAGAATCGGCTGTAGAAAGCGACCCAGTCTTGAATTTCTCTAAGTGGAGAGGCGTTTAGTCTAAACCGCGTTTCTCGGCCGACTTTGCGGTCGATCACCAGTCCGGCTTCTTTAAGAATGGTCAAATGCTTGGATACCGCTGTACGGCCCATTGGAAACTGTACCGTTAATTCATGAAGCGGTACCTCCTCCGCCTCTGCCAGCAGACGAATCAGTCGGCGCCTCGTGGGATCCGCAATCGCATCAAACACATCCCGCAACGGGTTGTTCTCGCTCACAACACCCTCTCCTAAATTTTTGCTCGCTCTTTATTGGACACCATTCGGTGACGGATTGATTATAGGACACTATTCGGTGTCTTGTCAACGTCACACTTTTTTCAAGCGTGGATATGGCCATTCGTTTAAACAAATAGGTAACATACGGTTACGATTGCAAAAATCACCGGATTATAAAAGCACAAACCCGCCTTATTAGGCGGGTGGAATGTCGAAAAACCCAGCATCTTGTTCCGGGACGTCTGGGTTTCTCTATTTGTTAGGCGATTGGACGGGCGCTATCCCTTCCCTTTGCTCCCGATCTGCCGAGCAATGCGTTCTCCCAGCTCCGGGCAGGCTTGGGTTAGATAGCCTATCACAACCCGCTGCAGCTCCGGCACGGCAGCTCCAAGATCGGAGGCAATGTTGTGGACTAAGTGCTCCTGAAGCACAGGCGACAGCGATTTGTAAAATTGCCCCGGCTGCGTGAAGTCATCCCCTTTGGGAGGTGCGGTGCGCTCGAGCCGCCCTGCCACATAGCGGCCGGTGCCGCTTGTTACCTCGTCTGATGGCTTCCAGTTCGCCTGATGGTTGATCGGGATGCTGCGGAAATTCGGTCCCAACCGATAACGCTGTGAATCCGTATAAATATTGGCGCGGCCTTGAAGCACTCTGTCGAATGAAAACTCGGCGCCCTCCAGCATATTGGACGGGGAGAAGGCCAACTTCTCCACCTGTTCTTTATAATTGTCGGGATTTCGGTTCAGCACCATCTTGCCGACGGGCAGCAGCGGGTGCTTCCTCGCATCCCACACCTTCGTATCGTCCAACGGATCGAACGGCAGCGCGGCTTCGTCCTGCGGATTCATGAGCTGTACGTATAGCCCATATTCCACTGTCTTTCCTTGAGCAATCGTGTCATAGAGATCCTTGCCCGCATAATCCGGGTTCTCGCAGGCGATCCGAGCTGCCTCTTTGCTGTCGATATACTGCACGCCGGCTAGCGGAATCCAGTTGTATTTCACATAAGTACGTACATCCTGCTCATTCTTCCAAACATAAGTACTCACGCTGTAACCCGGAATGTGACGAAGGCTCTTGATCGTCCCCAGGTCGGAGTACAACTGCAGCACGAAATGCGTCGCCTCCGGATTTTTCGCGTAGAAGCTCCAGAACCGATTGGGATCCATCAAGTTGTTGACGGGCGACGGGTTGAAGGCGCTGACCGTCTCGACAAACCGCATGGGGTCCCGCACCGTAAACACGGGAAGATGGTTGCATATTAAGTCGAAGATACCTTGCTCGGTATAAAATTTAGTCGAGAAGCCGCGCACATTGCGTGAAGTATCCGGTGTCCCCTTATTGCTGGCCGCCAGCGAGAATCGGACGGCAACAGGCACTTTCTGGCCCGGACGCTGCAGGAAACAAAGCTTCGTGTAGGCCGACATCGAGTGAAGCGTCTCGAAATAGCCGAAGGCTCCGAAGCCCTTCACATGCAAAGGGCGCTCTAATATTGTCTCGTGGATAAAAGTTTCATTTTTTTCGTGCAGCATGGTGTCTTGTTCCAGAATCGGACCGCGCTCCCCAACCGTCTGCGAGTAGCGCGACGGATGTGAGCCGCTCTGCCATTGCGAAGGAGCGGCGCCTTGCCAACTTTGATTGTTCGTCTGATCGCGGGCGTTCTTGTCGTCCATATCTCTACCTCCCATACCTTCACTCTCAGCAATATATATGCTTGGCTATAAGGTTGTTATGACTGCGCGTCAGCTCGCGTCCAATGCCGATCCGTACGCGAAGAGCAACTGCCGCCATCTGTCCTCAGCAGGCTGGCAAGCGAGGCTTGAGAACGAGCGAAACAAGTGTCCTTAATGGACGCTTGTTTCGCTCCAAGCTGCGCATACAGACGAATAAGCGCTTCGCAAGTTTACTTAATCGCTCGTCTGATGCGGGCAAGTACATTTTCGTTGCGATTAGGAATACGGGCGAGACGCTTAAACCGGCATGCAGCCGCTAACCGGTTCAATAACCGTCCGTGCCGGACTCTTAATTGCGACTCGACGCCGTTACAGCACCGCGCCCGCCGGTTCATCAATTAATTCAGGCTAAACAACGTCACAAGCACGAACCCTAAACCCGAGAGCAGCACCGATCCGATCAGCCCGGCGGCGAACGGCTTCATGCCCAGACGGCGGAAGCTTGCCAGATCGACGTTCAGACCGAGACCGGCCATAGCCATCGCAATCAGCAAGTACGCAACGACGACGGCCCCATTGGCTATCTCCGCCGGAACCGCGCCAAGCGTGTTCACGCCGCTCATAAGCAGGAAGCCGATTATAAACCACGGGATCGGCAGCGGCCTGCGGTTCGCTTGGCGTGCGTATTCGTCCCGGTTGCAAGCGGCCCGATTCGACCCTATCCCGATTATGATCGCCACCGGCACAAGCATCGCCACGCGAGTCAGCTTCACGATGAGCGCGAGATCGACCGCCTCCTTCCCGCCCGGAGCCGCCGCCGCGATGACGTGGGCGACCTCATGAAGCGTCGCTCCCGCGAAGATGCCGTACCCTCCGTCCGTCCATCCGAGAACGGGATACAGCAACGTATACGCCAACGTGAAAATCGTGCCGAGAATCGCTGCCGTTGCCGCGCCAATCGCGGTTTCATCGTCATCGGCCTTAATCAGCGGCGCGATCGCAACAACGGCCGCAGCGCCGCAGATTGCCGTACTGCAAGCGGTCAGAATTCCCAACCGCTTGGTTACTTTAAAAAGCTTGGCTATGCCATATACGGCAAATAGCGTAAAGACGACATTGATAACAGCGATCGCAAATACTCTCGCCCCCGCATGGGCCATATCCGCCAGATTGAGCCGCATGCCGAGCAGGATGATGCCGCAGCGCAAAAGCTTCTTGCTCGAGAACGAGATCCCTCCCATCGCCCCTTCCGGAACTCCGATTGCCGCTCGCCAGGAGATGCCCAGAATAATAGCAATGACGAGTTGCCCCATGATATGCAGTAACGATAAGTTTGACAAATATTTAGCCGTGACGGAAAGCACGAGCGTCAATGCAACTCCTTGAGCGTAGCCCCACCCGTTCATCTTCCCCATCGGCAGCGAATATTCCCGTATCATCCTATGAATCCTCCTATTATCGCGTATAGCTCCTGTTCGTTATGTTTCCGATGTCCCCACTATACAGCGTCGTTGTCAGGAAGAGAAATACCGATTTGCAATCTTAATCATGAGAAAAGCTTATGATTGAATGGTCGTTAAGATCGAATGCGGGTACAATAGGGGCATAAGGGGGACTTCATAATGGTTGATACGCTTCGCCTATTTGTCACGGTCGCCGAGATGCGTAATTTTTCGCGCGCGGCAGAGACGCTCAACCTTTCGCAGCCGGGCGTTAGCTTGCAAATACGCAATCTGGAGCACGAATTCGGGACGAGACTGCTGCATCGATCGCCGAAGCTGGTCAAGCTGACGGAAGCGGGAGAAATATTGTATAAGCGGGCCAAGGAGATATTGACGCTGTACGAGGCGGCGAAGCAGGATATTTTCCGGCTTCACGATCGGGTGACCGGCTCCATTCGGATGGGTGCCAGCTTCACTATAGGGGAATATGTATTGCCGCGTCTGCTGGCGGAATTCGCCGATCAGTATCCTCAAGTCGAGATGAGCTTGACCATTGGCAACACCGAGGAAATTATGTTGGCTATTCGGGCCGGCCGACTGGATCTTGGCTTGGTGGAGGGCGGCGTGACGGCGAACGATCTTCATGTCATTCCGTATATGAAGGATGAAATGATTGTTGTCGCAGCTCCCTCCCACCCGTTGGCTTCCTTACGAAATATAGAAACGAGCTTCCTGCACAATCAAGTCTGGGTGCTGCGCGAGAGCGGCTCCGGCACGCGGGCGTTCAGCGATCAGTTCATCCAGCGTACAGGCCTTCAAGTCAAACGCTCTTATGTATTCAACAGCAGCCAAGGAGTAAAGGAAGCGGTTGCCGCAGGGCTGGGGCTTGCAATCCTGTCTCGTCTGGTGGTGAGAAAAGAAATCGCGGCGGGAGAAATCGTTCCAATTCCGTTTAACGGCTTCGGTCTCGACCGGGATTGCTCGTTGATTCGTTCGAAAGAGCATGTGTCCACGATGGCCGTCCATGTTTTTATGGAGCGGCTGCTTTCTAAAGGGAATCCTTAACCGCCCTTTGCTATTTGACATCCCAAGCGCAATCAAGTATCTTGTTTATAAAGTATCTTGATCGTCAAGATTTATATCCGTTCTAGGAGGACTGTCTTTTGTCGAATAATCGACCGGAACAACCCACGGCACAGCAGGAAAATCTTACGAAGAGCATGCGCGGATTGGGAACCAGAACGGTCCTATACCAGCAAAGCGTCGCTGCTTCCTTAGGGCTTTATAACAATGACTTTTTATCCATCGACATTCTGCATGAAAAAGGCCCTGTCACCGCCGGTGAGCTGTCGAAACTAACCGGTCTCACGACAGGCAGCGTTACGTCGCTAATAGACCGACTCGAAAAAAATGGTTTTGTGCGCAGGCAGCATGATCCCCATGACCGTCGTAAAGTGATTATCGTTCCGCTATATGAGAATAATGAAGAAATCAGCAATACGTACCTTCTGCTCCACGCGGCGATGGTCAAGCTGGCCGCCGCTTATTCGGATGAGGAGCTTGAGCTTATTACACAATTTTTATCCAAAGCAAGCACCGTTCTGGAGGATCAAATTCATCGTCTTCATTCTAATGCACGCCCTAAGCCCTCTTCGCGATGACGGATTATAAATACCAACTAACGCTGAATAATAAGGGATGAGTCCAATGGCAGTATTGATTATCTACGCTACAAAAACAGGAGCAACCGAGCAATGCATAAAAATTTTGGCGGAAGAAATTTCGAATTGTACGATTTGCGATATTCAGATGGAGAAGCCTGCGATCGAGGAGTTTGATCGTATTATTGTAGGTGCGGGAGTCCGGGACGGAAAAATATATAAGCCGATTCGCGACTTTATCAAGAAAAATCATAACGAATTACTGAACAAGCAAATGGGATACTTTATTTGCAACGAGAAGCCGAAGGAGACGGAAGAAATAATAGAACGGAATATTCCTGCCGACCTCAAAGAAGCCGCGATCTGCATTGAATCGTTTGGCGGTTATAAAGCGTATGCCGCGCCCAAAGAAGGCTCCGATCAACTGAAAGGAATTTTCGTGGACCAAATAAAAGCTTTTTCGGAGACATTTATGAAGTAATCGTGTTTCGCGCCGTCCGCGGTACGGCTCAGCTTAACGGGTTCATCGACAAAAAGGGAGAAAGAAACTGCCGCGGTATACTCTTTCAAGCAAGGTTTTAAGGCCATCCGCAATCGGATGGCCTCTTTTGGGATGATGTTCCCCGGCAGTCTAAAGATGATATCGACTGTTGAATTCGATAATCTCATCGGCCGCTTGACGATACCCGCCTGATTGCTGCAAGGATTCTCTAACGCTCGCAACCGATTTCTTGAAAGCCGGAGCGTTTAACACCTGATCTACAGCATCGCGCAGTTGATCGGCAGTCAAGCCTTGCATTGGCAATCGAATGCCCGCTCCGATGCTGGCGACTTGTCCGGCGACGACCGGCTGATCCGCGCTTTGCGGAATGACGACGAGCGGAACGCCGTAATAGAGACCTTCATGGGTGCTGTTCATTCCGCCATGCGTAACGAATAATTTGCTGTGCTGGAGCACCTCCGTCTGCGGAACATAATTTGTTACGATAAAGTTTGCGGGGATATCCCCCAAATCGGAGATGTCTACTTTATTCCCGATGGACATAACAACCGTATGTTCCGTACTCCCAAGCGCCTCAAAGCAAAGCTTATAGAAATCGACGGCGTGGTTAAAAACGGTCCCCAGTGAAATGTAAATCGGATGGTTTCCTTTGATTGCGGTAAAGTCGAAGGTTGGTTGGGTTAACCGCGAGGCGATCGACGGGCCCACAAATTTATACGTGTCGTCGAACGCTTCTCCATCGGGCTGAAACGCCCTTGTCGTATACACGATTGTAAGCGGCGCAGGATTGCAAAACACTTCGTAAGGAGAATGAATCTCCACGCCGTATTTGTCCTTTATTGTTGTCGTCAGGCTTTGAAATTTATCGCGTATCGGTCTTACGGTTTCCTCAGGGACCTCTCTATAAAATGGCTCCAGCATCGCATCGAACGATTCTTCGGTATGCGCAAAAGAAGTGCAGGAGCTAATTGCGGGCAGCTTCAAAAGCTGAGCAAGCAAACGTCCGCAACCGAACATGGAATCGTGGATGATATAATCGTAATGCTCCCCTTTCACCCGTTCTAGAACGCTCGGTATGACGATATCTGCCGTAAGCAAAAGACCGTTGGCTCTTTCGAGCAAATAATTCCTTCCGCCTGAGATAAAGGCGTTAATAAATTTTTGATCGTCGAGGGTTCGTACTGAAGCACCCGTGTTCTCCATACGCTCCCGATAAGCTTCCATACAAAAATAGACGACCTCTTCCCCGCGCGAAATAAGCTCCTGCACCACGCCGATCGTCGGATTGATATGTCCCTCCGATCCGCCGTTAATAAATAAAACACGCGCCATATCTATCGCTCCTTCCATTGGGATCTCTCGTATCGTCCGCTCTTATCGATTGTCCCTAGTCGACTAGGGTTTAAATAAATTCTAGCTGCCGGCTGAATATTCCTTCTTCCTCAAAGCCCGGGCTGTCGGCGAGCCATCCCGCGCAACCGACATTTCGACACCAAGCAGTTCGTAATGCTCAAGGGGGACATTTTAAATTTAGCGGTTTCTTCCTATTTTATGATCGTATGACGCATGTTAAACTCTTCATTGAAAGCGCTTTACCAAAAATGAAATCGATTTACTTTTGAACAAAGGGGGTGAAATTCGAAGTTCTTTCCGATGCATGCTGAACCTTATCGTAATGACCATCATTCCAAAGGAGGCCAATTATGAAGCGTTTATTCAGGAGTACGAGGTCTTTTGCTTTTATACTTGCCCTGTCCCTTGTTGCCGCGCTGGTTCCCGTCTCGACGGCCAATGCGGCCTATAACCTCGTATGGAGCGACGAGTTTAACGGCACCGCGATCGACGGGAACAATTGGACGTTCGAGACCGGTACAGGCAGCGGCGGCTGGGGCAACAACGAATTGGAGTATTATACGAGCCGTCCGGAAAATGCCAGAATCGAGAACGGCAGCCTGGTCATCGAGGCAAGGAAAGAATCGTACGGCGGCATGAACTATACTTCCGCCCGACTGAAAACGCAAGGGAAGCAAAGCTTTAAATACGGCAAGATCGAAGCGAGAATCAAAATGCCGAAGGGCCAAGGCTTGTGGCCCGCTTTCTGGACGCTGGGATCGGACATCGGAACGGTCGGTTGGCCGAAGAGCGGTGAAATCGATATCATGGAGCATGTCAACAACGAGAACAACACGCACGGCTATATCCACTGGGATGCGAATGGCCAGGCCTCGTACGGCGGCGCCAGCCAGACGGTCGATGTCACGCAGTATCATGTCTATTCGATCGAATGGACGCCGAGCGCGATCAAATGGTTGATCGACGGCGTTCAGTTTAGGGAAGCGAACATTGCAAACAACATTAATTCGACAGAAGAGTTTCATAAGAACCATTTTATTCTGCTGAACATGGCGGTCGGAGGAAACTGGCCGGGGTCGCCGGACGGCTCGACTGCCTTCCCTGCCAAAATGTATGTCGATTACGTCAGAGTCTATCAAGACGGCGGCACGCCTCCCCCCTCTTCCGGCAGCATCGTCAACGGCGGCACCTACAAATTGATTAACGCGAACAGCGGCAAAGCGCTGGACGTTGCGTCGGCGGGCACGGCGCCGGGCACGAATGTTCGGATCTGGACGGATAACGGTACCGGCGCGCAAAAATGGACCCTCTACCAAAACGCGGACGGCACCTACAAATTAATCAACGTCAATAGCGCCTTAGCGCTTGACGTATCCGGCTCCGGGACATCCGACGGAACCAATGTGCAGGTCTGGACCGACTTAGGCAACGGGGCGCAGAAGTGGAATATCGTCCAGAACGGGGACGGCACCTATAAGCTCATTAACGCGAACAGCGGCAAAGCGCTCGACGTCTCTTCTTCGGGCACGGCGGACGGAACGAACGTCCAGATCTGGACGGACAACGGCACCGGCGCACAGAAATGGAATTTGGTCAAAGTCTGACAACCGCATAGGAGAATAAACGAAATGGCTGCCAACAAGTTGGCAGCCATTTCGTTTATTCTGTCGCCGCGGCTTGCTCCTGCCGCCGCTCGACCACGCCGTTTAATTTTGCAATATCTTTACATCATCGAATCGGCCGGTGCCTTGGGAAGCATAGACACCGATAGTTCCGGAAGCGAATTGAGTATCTGTAGCGGAAATTCGCTCCGTTCCGTCCACTGACACTTTGAGGCTCGTTCCGACCATGCTCAGGTTGACCGTGTAATAACTGCCTTCCGCATAGTTGCCGGCATACGAACCGATTGTAGTCCAACTGCCGTTCACGACTTTAGCCAGAACTATGCTTTGGCTGCCGTTGAAGTAAGCAATATAGAAATTACTCTGGTTTTGCAGACGACCGGCAATACCGATTTGCAGGTTGGTTCGGTTTCCTGTATTTACAGCTTGGACTTTAACTTTTGCTTCATAGGCATAATTGCTTCTGCTTTGGCTCTGTACGCGAGATAAGCCTGTATCGTAAACTCCGCCGCTCGAATACACTTTTGTTCCGTCCGTGACGACGGACCAGTTGCCGCTGAAATGCGACCAATTGCCGCTCCCGCTCTCAAAGGTATCGGACCATGCGACAGTTTCATTGCCACTACCGCCGCCTCCTCCGCTGCTCGCATTTGTAGTTACGGGGAGCGCGCTGCTCGAAGCCGACACGTTGCCCGCGGCATCCTTCGCCTTGACGGTAAAGCTGTAGCTTGTGTTTGGACTTAAAGCCGTACAAGTAAAGGACGTAGAAGCCGTCGTGCCGCAAGACGTCGTGCCGCGGAAGATTTCGTAGCCCGCAACCCCAACATTGTCGGTCGATGCATTCCAAGTCAAAGATACGGACGTATCGGATTTGCTCGGGGAACTCAGACCCGTCGGTGCCGTTGGCGCCTGCGTATCGGTTAATGGCGGATTCGACCCGCCTCCGCTTGGCTTGTAAATTTTAAATTTACCGCTGGTATGCAGAAGGCCAAGCATATACAAGCAGCCGTCATAATAGCGGTATTGCCCGGAAGGAATGGAAGTATTCCAGAACTCATTTACGAACTCCCATGACTTGGCTGTTGTTGCAGCAAGCGTCCCTACTGCATTGGTCGCTACAAGGCCCGGAGAATGGTCGGTCGAAAGCGACGTTCCGCTTAGCGAATATTGGTTCGCATAAGCACCGATGCCCTGACCATAAAAAAAGTTCTGAACACGGTCTGCATAGGTTTTCTGCCAGGGGTCCTTGGCGAACCAGTGATAGTCCATCGCCGCATTCATAATCGTCCGCCATGCATCGAATCGGAAATCGCCATGGTTTCCGGTATTGTTCGGTCTGCCGTCGAATTCCGCATAGTCCGGCCCTAATCCCGTGGTAGAATTAGCCTGCTTCTTAAAGAACTCGCGGCTTGTCGCGGCTGCGTCGCGCCAGAACTGATTGTTGTTGTTATCCCAAAGCGCCCAAAGCTCGTAGAACGCCGGCAGATGATAGGATGGGTCTGAAAATCCGGCTGCACTGCCATACGGGACGAAAACGACTTGCTTCTGTGTCAGGTCAAACATAGTCTTCTGATCTCCATTTGGAGTGAGAATACGGTCGAGCAATGTTTGCGCCTCGGAGCTGTAATTGTAGATTCCCGTACCGTCGCCCCAGCGGTTAGCTGCGAAGAGCAAGGCCGTGATAAAATACGCTTCTCCGTCTGAAGCCGGGTTTGAATCCATTTTGTTGCCGCTTGTGCTTACCTGCCAAGCAAAGTAACCTTGCTGCGTTCCGCTTGTGTTCTGCATGTAGGTCTTGGCCCATTTCCATAGACGATCGAATTCCGTCTTCTTGTCGAGCTGGACGGCGATCATCATCCCGTAAGACATACCCTCGCTGCGAACATCGTTGTTCGCTTTATCAAGAATATAGGCCATATCCGTACCTACAGGGTAATAGATCCTTTGAGTGTCGTTATCCCCGTAAAACAATTGTTGAAACGCGGCATTCACCTTGGCGTCGATCTCCGCATCGGACTTGCCGAATTCCTTGAACAGATTACGGTACACCCCGGAATCAAAGGCCCCGATTGTCGGAGGAACCGGCGCGGAAGGCAACGGCGCGGGAACGCTGTCGAAATAAAGCTCGTAGTAGTCGATCAACGTATCGTTCGATCCGTTGTCCGTCTCAAGCTTCAATTGTATTTCTTGACTGCCGGCGCCGGACGTCACATCGAATAATGCCGATTGAATCGTAGGGGTCGTGCCCGTGAACGAAAGCGACGCTTTCTTGCTTCCCCCGACGTAGACGGAGACGCCTGCTGCCGACGAATTGCTCGATGCTCCTCTTACCCGTATCTCGTATTTCCCCGGAATAGTCGTGAAGGCGGCGTTATCCTTGACGAGATCGTTGTTCGCATATAATGCAACCCCGGTAAATGGCGAGGAAATATTGCTGGTATAGCTTCCCGCCTTCGTCATCGATTCCGCCTCATGCTTCGAAATGAATGTCGCCGCCTGCGCTTTGGTACCGCCAATGAATGTAACAACGTTCAGTACCATAACGAGGGCCAACAAACTGCTCCAATACTTTTTCATAATCCACCCCAATTGTCAGAAATATTCACAGCCTATCTTTTGGTAAGCGCTTACAATAGTAAATTATAATTCACTTTAACTATTTATACTAGGTATGAAATCATTCGGTATTTGTATATTTGTTGCATATCTTTTATGGTGTAATGACTTTCGTAATGGCTTTCATGAATGGTGACAAAAGATTTTGATGGGGATATGATGAAATTAACAGGCGAGAATCTTGTAAATAAGGAGTCATTGTAATGATGATAAAGTCCAAATTCTCTCATCAACGGACCCAAGAATTTGAGGAATATTATCTGCCCAATATGCACACTTCGCTATATATACATGAAGCCCACTGGCGCAAGGTTCCCGCCGATTGGTCCTACCCGGCCCATGAGGAGTCGATGTTCGAAATCAATTATGTTATTGAAGGCGTCCAAATGTGCAAGCTGAGCAATCAGTCTCATATTTTGCAAGCGGGGGATTTTATTATTATTCGACCGTCCGAAATCCATGAGAATTGCTGTGCGTCGGAGTCCGGATTAACTTATTTCTGTCTTCATTTCGACTTGAATGACATTCTGTTCCGCAAAATGCTGTGTTATACCGAGAATACCTTTTTTCCTAAAGAGTCGGAGGACGCTTACGGTATTCGACGCAGCATCGAAAAACTAATCACGCTTTGCGGAGATCAGAATATCCACTCTTTGGCCGATCGATTAGACATCGTTTCCGCCTCCATCGGCTTGTTTGGAGAGATCGGCAAATGCTTGTCCTATTCCGAGAAAAAACGAAGACCGGACACTTCTATCCGTCATATCCAGATGGCCCACTTTGCTTCCGAGAGAATCAAGAAGCTAGCGCTTAAATCCATCACCCGTCACGAGCCTTCTATGGAAACGCAGCTTACGAATGTGGTTTCCGGAATCGCAGAAGAACTGGCGATAAGCAGATCCTATCTGTATCGGATCTTTAGGCATACATTCGGCATGTCTCCTCGTCAATATTTGTCCTCCTTAATTCTGGATAACGCCAAATTGTTGCTGCTTGACGATCGCAAATCAATCGAAGAGGTCGCTTGCAGCCTAGGCTACTATGATATTTCGCACTTTAGCCGACAGTTCAAGCGGTGGACCGGAACGACCCCGTCACAATATCGGAACAACAATGAACTTATCGTTTCAAGCGTCGAACAAGGGGAATGTGCGTCGATAACGGATAAACCATTTCTCTCGTGAGAACGCAACTCTTATTGGGGATGATAATGCGAATAAGGGCCGGTCAGCTACGCTTATTCTACTCGCTAAAGCTTCCATCCCGAATTAAAGGTCCCCTATGGAACCTTAATCCTTAAATCCCCGTTACTTTTCAGCTCCAACGAGCGATTAAGCGGCCTTGCGAAGCACTCATTCGACTGCGTGCGAGGTTTCAAACGAAATAAGCGCCCTTTGTGGTCCTTCGGGGCGCTTATTTTATGCGCAGGCTGTCGAGACTTTCGCTCGACAGTCTGCAAAGATATGAGGCTCGCTAACTCGCTTAGTAAGCGCCGCGAATATGGTCGTGAATCTGCTCTTCGTAAAATTTGCGCAGCCGCTCGTGCTCTTCCGCACTGAACGGCTTCGCCCCCAGCACGCAGAGGTTGTCCTCGACCTGGCGAGTGTTCTTGAAGCCCGGAATGACGCAGGTGATTTCCTTGAAATCCAGCAGCCAGCGGAGCGCGGCGCGCGTCATGTTGCCGCGGCCTTCCGCAATCCAGCCGAGCTGGGACGCAAGCTCGACGCCTTTGGCGAACGGAAGCCCCGCGAACGTCTCGCCGACGTTGAACGCCGCGCCGTCGCGGTTGAAGTTCCGGTGATCTTCCGCTTCGAAGCTGGCATCCGCCGTAAATTTGCCGGTCAAGAGGCCGCTTGCGAGCGGCAGACGAACGAGCAGCCCGACGCCGCGCTCGCTTGCCAACGGGAGAAGCTCCGGAATCGGCTTCTGCCGGAAGAGGTTAAAAATAATTTGCAGCGCCTGTACGCCGGACTGCTCCAGGCAGAATAACCCTTCTTCCACCGTTTCCACGCTGACGCCGTAAGCGCGGATTTTGCCTTCCTGCTGCAGCTTGTCCAGCACCTCGAACACGGCGCCCTGCTTCAAAATCTCAAACGGCGCGCAGTGAATCTGATACAGATCGATCGTGTCGCGCTCCAGCCGTTTCAGGCTGTCCTCGCACCACTGGCGTACCCGCTGCTCCGAATAAGTCTGCGGGTCGTGAATATCCCCTTGACGGCAAAATTTGGTAGCGATATGAATCGTGTCTTCCTTGCCCTTCGTGGCGCGAGCGAGCAGCCGCTCGCTTTTGCCGTCGCCGTAAACGTCGGCTGTATCAAAAAAGTTAACGCCTTCATCCATCGCCTTGTCCAATGCGCGAAGCGATTCGGCATCGTCGGTCTGCCCCCACGAGCCTCCGATCGCCCAAGTGCCAAAGCTAACTTCGCTAATCTGCAAGCCCGTTCTGCCGAGCGGACGTTTGTTCATATGCGCATCCTCCTTGTTCCAAGCAATATTCTCCAACAAATGTATTGTAACAAACGAAGAGAGGATAGCGCCATCGCGAATTAGATTCATAGACTTTAAAAATGACCGCCGCATTGAACGTGTGTTAACGTTCAATGCGGCGGTCATTCGTATAAACGATCGATAGAGATTCTACTTGACTACTTGCCGGCGGCGGCCAAGCCCAGCGCGAGCGCGCCGCATAGACCGGCGTTGTCGCCAAGACCCGGCGGTACGATGTAGCGGTCAAGACCGTTCACAATCGCATCGGCGCTGACATAGCCGTTCAACTGCTTGCGAACTTCGTCGCGTACCATCGGGAATAGCTGCGACTGATGCATGACGCCGCCGCCGAGTATAACCTTCTTCGGCGACAGCATCAGAATCGCGCCGCTCACCGCTTGTCCGATATAATAAGCCTCCAGCGCCCAAGCCGGATGGTCCGCCGGCAGCTCGCTGCCTTTAACGTTCCAGCGCTTCTCGATCGCCGGACCCGCAGCCAGGCCTTCCAGACAGTCGCCATGATAAGGGCAAAGGCCATCGAAGAAGTCATCTTTATGCCGTCTGATCGGCACATGACCGCCCTCCGGATGGACAAGGCCGTGGATCAGCTTGCCTTCACTATACACGCCGATGCCGATGCCCGTGCCGATCGTATAGTAGACACAGCTATCCAGCCCTTGCGCCGCTCCCCATTTCGCCTCGCCGTAAGCGGCGGCGTTCACGTCCGTATCCCAGCCGAAAGGAACGTCGAACCGGCGTTTCAGCGTCCCCAGAAAATCGAAGCCGGACCAATGCGGCTTCGGGGTCGTCGTGACATGCCCGTATGTCGGGCTGGCCGCATCGATGTCAATCGGACCAAACGTTCCGATACCGATTGCTTCTACGCCCTTGTCTTCAAAATAGGCCGTCACGTTAGCCATCGTCTTCTCCGGATGCTCCGTCGGGAAGCTCGCCCGGTCCTCGATGACGCCATGCTCGTTGCCGATGCCGCAGACGAATTTCGTTCCGCCCGCTTCAATCGCTCCAACTCTCAAATCCAGTCAACTCCTTGCTTCATCGTTCTACAAGCGGATTTCCGTGCCGCCTATAAGCGCCCCTCGGTTATCCCTTTACGCCGGACATCGTAATGCCTTGAATATAATACCGTTGCAGGAACAGGAACAACACGAGAATCGGCATCGTCGAGATCGTGCTTGCCGCCAATATTTTCGACCAGTCGCTGCCTTCCACTGAGGAGAAGGTGGCGATTGCGACCTGTATCATTTGCCGCTTGTCATCGTTAATGACGATGAGCGGCCATAAATACGAGTCCCAGTTGCCCAGAAACGTCATCAGCCCCAGCGTAATCATCGGCGGCACCGACGCCGGCATAATGATGCTCACGAAAATGCGGGAGATCGATGCGCCGTCGATTTTGGCCGCCTCCATAATTTCGTTAGGAATATCGATAAAAAACTGCCGCAGCAAAAAGATGCCGAACACCGACAGCATCGAGGGCACGATCAAGCTCGTATACGAGTTGAGCCAGCCCAGCTTGTTCATGAGCAAGTAGTTCGGCACAAGCGTTACTTCGCCCGGAATAATCATCGCCGCCATGAACAATGCGAATACGGCCGCTTTGCCGCGGAACCGAAGCTTCGCGAACGCGAAGGCCGCCATCGAGTTAATGAGCAGCACGAGCACCGTCACCGCCGACGCTACGAGAAGCGTATTCCAAATATAGCGCAGAAAAGGGCTTCGCTCGCTAAAAATAACTTCCTTAAAGTTGCCGAGCGTCGCTTCGACCGGAATAAACAAATGAACGTTCAAGCTTGTCGAGTATTGGAACAGCTCCTGATAAGGGCGCAGCGAGCCGCAAATCATCCATACAATCGGAATAATGGCGATAATGGCAATCGCGGTCATCAACACATATTTTGCCGTAAAACCAATCGTTCTCATACGGAATGCCTCCTTCCTAGATGTCGTCGTTTTGGAACGCCTTCATTTGGATAAGAGAAATAACGAGCACGATCGCGAACAATATGAACGCCGCCGCGCTTGCATAACCCATCTCCATTTGCTGGAACGCCATTTTATAAATATAGTACACGACCGTCTCCGTCGAGCCGTTCGGCCCGCCGTTCGTGAGCACGAATACAAGGCCCGACAGCTTAATGGCGTCGATGGTCGTCATAATGACGACGAATGCCATCGTACGTCGCAGCAGCGGCAGCGTAATGCGGACAAACTGCTGCAGCCGGCTCGCTCCGTCGACGCGGGACGCCTCGTACAAATCATGCGGAATATTGTTCAGCCCGGCCAAAAATATAATCATAAAAAAGCCGGCCGCTTTCCATATGCCAAGCACAATAACGCCGTACATCGCCGTATCCGGGTTGGATAGAAAGTTCGTAACCGGCAAATGAAGCGACTTCAGCACATTGTTCAAAATACCGAATTCTTTATTGTAGATCAGCTTGAAGACGATTGCCGCTACGCTCGTCGAGATGACGACGGGAATGAAGTAGATCGTCCGGTATAGCCCCGTGAACCGGGCCTGCTTCTGAACGAGAAGCGCCAGCCCGAGCGAAATGCCGGTTTGCACCGGAATGACGATCGCGGCAAAAAAGAAGGAATGCCGCAGGCTTGCCAAAAACCGCGTGTCCGTAAACAGCGATTTATAATTGTCCATGCCGACAAAACGTTTCGTATCTCCGACGAGCGTGTAGTCTTGGAAGCTGATAACAAATGCTTGAATCATCGGATAAAAGACGAAGACGATAAAGAGGATGAAAGCCGGCAGCACAAATCCCCATGCCGTCAGTTCCTCCAGGCGCAGCGAACGGCCGAACCGCGCCGCCTTGCGGCGCGGGGCCGCATCGTTTGCCGTATGCTCCACATGAACCCCTCCCTTACTTAATCAAATTTATGGTTTATATACATAAACATTAATGACATGAACTATCGAACCGTCCGCGCTCTCTGCACGAATCTCCGCTTCGCCCTCGGCTATGCCGGTAACGACCGCGGCCGCGCCGCTTCCTTGACCGGCGGCCGCTACTGCGGCAACCGACTCGTCGCTGGACGACCACTTCAACTGCTGCGGAAGCGATAACGGAACGACGGCCGCTTTAATCGTACTCGTGCCGCCCACCGCTACGTCCGTACTATCGCTGCGGCCGCCGATTATAATGCGCAGCGGCTTGCCGCCGCTCGGGTCCTCGTCGCGCCAGACCGATTTCATCGGATAATAGTCGGCTTGAGCGACCTTCACGCTGCCCCGCTCCGCGTACAGCTCCAGGCCGTTGCTCGTCGCATCCGGAAACAGAATGGCCGACAGCACCGTCTCGCCATCGCCGCCGAATACTTCCAGCGTGCTCTCATCGACATAAATCCGCAGCTTCAGCTTGCCGTCGACGGCCTTCAAAGGTCCGGAGAACGACTCCGCAAACCCGCCTTCAAAAGCGCTGTCTCCCGAGCGCGAACGGTCGACCGTCAGTTCGCCTTGCTGCGCGTCGTACCGAATGACCGTCTCCTGCTCGCCGTCCGCTCTTACCTTCAGGCCGAACCGAGCGTCGGCCGACAGCTCCAGCTCTGTATCCAGCTCGTACGAGGTCCCTCTTATTCCCGCCAACGGATTGTCCCCGTCGGTTCCGTCCTGTGGCGCAAGCTCGACATCATGCACCGCAATCGGCTTGCCGCGCAAGCGGTCCAATTCCTTCACCGGCAACTGCACCATGCGCAGTCCTTGCCCCGGAACGTCCCGAAGCCGCAGCTCGCGCGGCACCGACATATTGCCGTTCCACGGCTCGCTCGGCATCTCGAACGGATAGCGCCAGTTGGACATCCAACCAAGCCATATCCGCCGGCCATCCTTCTTCGGCATATCGGAATAGGACACGGCGGCATAGAAGTCTTTGCCGTAATCGGTCCATAGCACGTCCGTCGGGTCATTGTCATTGTGGAACGTCTGACCGTCGAATTCCCCGATAAAATATTGCGCCGTCGAGCCGTTCGTCTGCGCGTTGCCGCCGATACTGAGCGTCAGCACCCATTTCGTCCGGTTCGTGCCCTCGATCGGCAGCTCGAACAAATCCGGGCATTCCCATACGGCCGCATGCGAGCCTTCGCCAATCCCGAACTCGCCGCTCATCGTCCACTCCTTCAAATCCGGCGAGCGATAGAACCGGACATGATTGTCGACCGACACGACCATCACCCACGACTTGGTCGTCTCATGCCAGAACACTTTCGGATCGCGAAAATCTTTCAGGCCGGGATTCGGAATGACCGGATTGCCCTCGTATTTCGTCCATGTCCGCCCTTTGTCGCTGCTGTAGGCGATGCTCTGCGATTGAAGCCCGTTTTTGAAATGCGTAAAAATCGCGACAAGTCCCGGTTTTCCGCCGAAAAAGCCGCTTGTATCCTTCCAGTCGACGACCGTGCTTCCCGACCAAATCTCGCCGAGCGAGTCGCGGACAAGCGCCGGCTGCAAATGCTCCCAATGAACGAGATCGCGGCTGACGGCATGTCCCCATTGCCCGCTGTTCTGGTAAAACTGATGATACTCGCCTTCGAAATAAACCATCCCGTTCGGATCGCTCATATTGCCCGTCTCCGGGCTCAAATGATATTGCGGCCGATACAGCTCGGTATAATAATCCGGAGCGGCATTGTATACGAACGCCTCCTGCCCGCCGTTGTCGCCGCATGCGGTCAGCACGGCGCCGGCCATCGCGGCCGCAAGCAATACTCCGCCGATTCGAGACTTCCTCATGATCGAACCCCCCTCTCGATTAGCCGATGCTTTAAAGCGCAAGATTCCAAAGCGACAGCTTCGACAGCGTGACGGTTCCTCCGACGCTCCGTACCTGCAAAGAACGGGAGGCTGCCTTCGGATACACGCGGTTGGTTATCGTCTTCGCGCCGTCATTCATAAACAGCTCGACGGAAGAGGTGTCGACGAACAGATGCAGCTTCAACCGGCCATCCGTCGTCTCCGGCACGATGGTCTCGCTTATTCCGCCGTCGCCGATGCCGGCGCGGCTGCGGTCCATCGTCAACCTCCGCGAGGCGAATTCGTACCGGATGACGAGCTCTTCTTCGCTATGCTCGCCGTCGCCCGTCAGTCGCAGCTCAAGCGCCTGCGCCTTGCTTGCCTCCGCAAGCTCGCACGTCAGCTCCATTTCGAATGCGTCGGGACGAGGCCATGCCATCGCGGCACCGTCCGCAAGCTCGACGCCGTCCATCGAGATGCCCTCTTTGCGCAGCAGGCGAAGCTCCTCCACGGGCCGCATGCCGACCGTTCCGTCCGCCATTAGCGCCAGCTCGCGCGGAAGCGTCATCGCGCCGTACCAGCCGCGATTTTCGGCGCTCATCAGATTGCCCCACATATCCATCCAGCCGAGCAATATCCGCCGTCCTTGCCCGCCCGGCATCGTCTGTGCGGCATAGAAATCAAAGCCGTCATCCAGCTTGCCTTGCGATTCGGGCGTGAATACGCCTGTGGCGTAATCCATCTCGCCTACGAAATAATAGTTTTTGACCGTTCCCATATTCATCGGCGATACAATAAGCACATGCTTGTCTCCAAGCGGGAACAGATCCGGGCATTCCCACATCTCTCCGTGCGTGCCGTCGCTTTCGGCGGCCACGCCGACGTATTGCCATTGCCGCAGATCGGCGGATTGATATAGCAACGCCCTTCCGCGCCCGTTTTTCCCCGAGCCGATCACCATATACCAATGCTCGCCGTGCTTCCAAGCCTTCGGATCGCGGAATCCGAAGCATTCGCCGTCGGGATTGCCGTCGATGACCGGGTTATGCGCATATTTCTCAAAATGAATGCCGTCGGCGCTAGTCGCCATGCACTGAACTTCCTCGGGCGTCCGGCCGTCTACGTGCCCGGTATACAGCAGTACCAGCTTGCCGTCTTGTTCCACCGCGCTGCCCGACCAGCAGCCGTAGCCGCCGCTTTGTCCCAGATCGTAGGGCTCGGACGGAGCAAGGGCGATCGGAAGATGCTCCCAATGGGTTAAATTCCCGCTTTTGGCATGTCCCCAATGCATCGGCCCATTCTTATCGCTGTAGGGATGATGTTGGTAGAACAAGTGATACTCCTCTTTAAAATAAATAAGCCCGTTCGGATCGTTCATCCAGCCCGCCGGCGGCATAAAATGATAGCTCAATCGATACCGGTCTCCCTGCGCAGCGTCTCTGTGCGCGGCCACCGCTTCATTCGCCAGCCGAACCTTCTCGGCATGGCCGGCTTCTCTCTCTGTATGGTTCGTATGGTTTGTATGCTTCATCGCCAACAACTCCTATCCATCCGTTGATGTAACCATTGTATTGGATGCCTTCGAGCAAAGATTTCATTCTGTTCAGGTAGCGGCTTTCAATATTTTGAGTTATCAGAGGACGCAACAAAGCCGGGACGCTATAGCGCCCCGGCGTGCAACGGCTTCATTCTATACAAGCGGATCGCTCAGGTGCCGTGCGCTGCCAAATAAGCGTCCCGGTATTCCTTCGGGCTTTGCCCGTAATGCTTCTTGAACGAGGTGCTGAAATAGCTGGATGTCGAATAGCCGACGAGCATGGCGATATCGGTCAGCTTCAGCTCGTTCTCCTTCAATAGCTCCGCAGCCTTTGCGAGCCTGACCTTCGTCAAATAATCGCTGAAATTAATGCCCGCATGCTGCTTGAACAAGCCGGACAGATACGTTTCGTTCAGATGAAACAGCTCGGCCAGCGCGGAGAGCGTCAATTCGTAGCCGTAATTGTCGTCCACATACTTGCGAATCGTCTCGATCAGTTGCTGTCCGCCCGTTGCGCGCCGCTGCCTGACCGCTTCAATGACCCGCTGCGCCAATTGACGGATTTGGTCCAACACCTGCTCCTTGGACGGATACGAGGCAATCGTCATTTGGCAGCTCCACAGATCGGAACGGAATGAAGCATCGGCTAGCTCGAACTTTTTGGCGATGGAGTCGAACAACAGAATAACCCGCAAGGCCATGAACGTGAACGCGAACTTCGGCATGTCCTCACCCGGCGGAAAAATCGCTTCGAGCTGCTTGGCGAAAGCGTTCCGGTCCAAGCTTTCCACCGCCTGGATCATTTTCCGTTCCGTCTCCGGCGGAAGAGGTCGCAGACTGTCCGGCGAGCGGCTGCCTGCGGGTTCTCGCTGTACGGTGCTTTCGCTCCAGGAAAGCATGCACGAGGCGTAACCGTCCTTAAGCTGTCTCAGCCCCTCCACCACTTCTCCGATGCCCTCGACGGCGGCAAGCCGCAAATAACGGGACACATTTTGTTTGAGTTCCGTTACGAAGCGCGCCGAGCATGCCTCGGCCGCCTCGGCATCCGGCCGTGCAATAAGGAAAAACATCATCGACGAATGCGTCACGTCATAGAACGGATATACGCCCCCATAGCTGGCGGCCGTTTCCTTGCACGTCAGTTGAAAAGCAAGCTGCAGCAGCTCGCGCGTCCCTTGACCGCTTCGAAGCCTTCCTTCCGGTACTCGCATTTCCAGCATGACGAATTGCGCTTTCCAATCGTCGGCTGCGAGCGGCGCGAGCTGCAGTTGGACAAGCCGTTCTTTGACGGCCGACATGCTGTACCAATCGTCCTTCACTAGCTGCAGCAAGCATTGCTCCTGAAGAAGCTGCAACTGCTGATTGCTTGTCCACCGCTCCCGCTGCCGTTCTTGCTCGCGCTCCCGTTCTTCCCGCAGCTCCTCGGCCAGCCTTGCGAGCAAAGCGATCAAATCGCTCCTGACGACGGGCTTCAGCAAATAATCTTTTACGCCAAGCTGAATCGCCGATTTCATATATTCAAAATCCGAATAGCCGGACAGCACGACCATCCGAATGCCCGGATATCGGCTGCGGCATTCCCGGATAAGCGTTATTCCGTCCATGAGCGGCATCCGGATGTCCGAGATGAGAAGGTCCGGCAGCGAACCGGCCGAAAGCTGCTGCAGCGCTTCCTTCCCGCTTGACGCTTCAGCGACGATCTCGAAGCCCGTCGCCTCCCAATCGATTTTCATCCGGATGCTGTTTCGAACGCCGATTTCATCGTCGACCAGCATGACTTTGTACATCGCTCTCATCTCCTGACAATCGGCAACGACATCGTAATGCTCGTGCCCTTCCCGAGCTCCGACGCAATATCGACGGCAAAGGCGTCGCCATAATGGATCCGGCAGCGCGATAATACGTTGCGAAGCCCGATGCTGTCGCCCTTCGAATGAAGAATGCCGGCCACATCCTTAAAGGCGATATCGTTCTTAATATCGTCAATGAGCGCTTGCGGCATCCCGATGCCGTCGTCGGCAATTCGCAGAAGCAGCCGATCGTCCGCGACTCGCGCTCCGATCGATACGAAGGCTGCGCCGTCCTTCTCCAAGCTGTATTTCACCGCATTCTCAACGAGCGGCTGCACGATAAATTTAGCGATGCGAAGACCAGCCGCCTCCGGCTCCAATTGAACGGCGACCGTTAAGCGATCGTCGTACCGCAGCTTCAGAATAAACAAGTAATCGCGGATATAATCCAGTTCTTCGGCAACCGTAACGATATCGGAGCCCAGATTCAGCGCATACCGCATCATTTTACCCATCGCTTCGGTCGCGTCCATGACGAGATCCTCCCGCTTCATGGCCGCCAACCCGCTAATAATCTCCAGCGTATTATTGTAGAAATGTGGGTTGATCTGAAGCAGCAGCGCTTTGTATTCCGCATTTTTGCGGCGCATATTGTTCTCGAATTTCGTCTCGATCATCTCTTTAAGCCGGTAAGTCATTTGCTCGAAGGCGCCGATGACGTAGCCGACCTCGCTATGCCCTTGTTTCACGGCGGGCATCAACCGAATCGCCTTTCCGAAATCGCCGCGCTGCACTTGCTTCATCGCCAGCGCCATTCGGCTAAGCGGATTCGTAATTCCTTTGGAAAACCAGAAGGCCGCAACGGTGACCAGAATAAGAAGCACGCCGCTTACGATCAGCATCGTATTGCGGATATGCCGGATCGTCACGAACAGCTCGTTCTCCGGAACGACGCCGATAATGATCCAGTTCTGCTCCGGCAGCGTCCGGTAAAAGACGAGATAGTCGACGCCGTCGTTCCGAACCGACAGTACGCCATCTCCTTCCTCCGACGATTGCGCGCGCACCTTGTCCAGCCCTGCCGATACGACGGAGGCTTCTGCCGATAGGTTTTGGCGCAGCACGCTTTTCCCGTCGGCATCGAGCAGAAAAGCCCGTCCGCTCTCGCCGAATCGAATTTTATCAAGCGGATTGCGGAGCAGCTCCGTCGGATAATTGACTTTCAGAATGCCTTCGCTGTTCAGTGTCTGCAAGTGGGTTAAAGGCAGCACGTAGCCGTTCACCTCCTGCTCCCGCAGGTTGACCTCCAGTTGGTCGGGGTCCTGGTGAGCGTTGGTCCATTTCTGCCCTTCGAGACGAAATTGCCTGTACCATTGCGCGGTCAAATAGCTGCGATCCTGACTCCATATTCCGCCTTCCCCGTCCATATACGCGGTAATCGTAATGCCGTTCGAATTGTTGATGGCGAAGGAAGAGAACAGCTCGCGCAATCGTCGCTTTCCATAGAACCGCTCGGCATCGGTGCTGTCGTCGTTGCGGTGGGTGGTCAGCCAATCCTGCGTAACGGAGTTGCCTAGCGCTTGATTGCCCGCGTCCTCGATCTGCGTCAGCAGCGTCGCCGCATGGGACGCGTATTGCTCAATTGTCTGCGACGTCGACACCTCGATCGAACGCTGGATGATTCTCGTCGATTCGTTGCTAAGCAAGTACACGAGCGCAGTAAAAGGAATAAGGAGCAAGATGGAGAAGGCCGCCATCAGCCGGCTTCGCAGCGAATAAAACATTTCGGTCGACCTCCTGAAGAGTGAGCTTCGCTTTCCGATTGCGACAAATGAACAAGAAGAGACGGCCTTAAGCGGCCGGCTCTTCTGTCCGTCGTTCTATTATTTTGCTGCTTTCAAGCTGGAATAAGCTTTATCGATCTTTTTGATCGCTTCGGCGACGGAGGCGTCGATGTTACGTTTGCCGATCGTCACTTCCTCGAACATTTTGTTAACCGCTTCCGACATTTGCGGGAAGATCGGCGTAATCGGACGGGAACGGCCGAACTTCTGGTTCTGGATAACAAAAATATTTTTCGGATATTCGTTCAGCTCCGCGATTTCCTTCGCTACCGAATAACGGACCGGAATGTCTTTCGTCATCGACACGTACGTCTTCGAGCCCTCGTAGCTCGTAACGTAATTGACGAATTTCCAAGCCGCTTCCGCATTCTTGGACTTCGAGGAAATCGCCAGCGCCCAACTGCCGTTCGCGACCGCCTGATTCGGCGATTTCGGCAGCGGTGCGATGTCGTAATCCTCGCCGAGCTTGAAGTCCGGGAAGTTGTTCGCGAAATGCGCGAGCGACCAGGAGCCGTCGATCGTCATGGCCAGCTTGCCTGTCGGGAACGGGTCCGGCGGATACTCCAGCGACGACACCTTATCCGTATTGTACAGGTCGCTGTAGAATTGCAGCGCTTTTTTCGTCTCCGGCGAATCCAGATAGCCTTTCGACGTCGTGCCGTCCGGGCTCATCACTTCGCCGCCGAACTGCCAGATGATCGGATATTTGAAATAGGCCGTCGCGCCTCCGTTCTGGAAGCCTTGCGCCGGATCGATGCCGAATACGCCTTTGGCCGGATCGGTGAGCTTAATGGCCGCTTCGCGAACCTGTTCCCAAGTCATCGGCTCCTCCGGATTTTTGGAAGGAAGCGGAATGCCTTTGTCCTCAAACATTTTCTTATTGTAGAACAACGCGATCGACGATTCCGTCAGCGGCGCCATATAGATGTTGTCTTTATACGTATAGGCCGACAGCGTCGTCTCCGGGATATCCTCCATATTGCCGTCCGCTTTAAAATAGTCGGTCAACGGCTGCAGCGCGCCGGCTTCCGCATAAGAAGCCATATTCGGAGCATCGACCGTCATAATGTCCGGCGGATTGTTCGAGGCGATCGCCGTGCGGAGCTTCGTATCGTAGTCCGCATACGGGATCGGACTCATTTCGACCTTAATGTTCGGGTTTTTTTCGTTGAATTGCGCCACCAGCTTGTCGTAGGCGGAGTTTTCCGCGTCGTTGCCGGAGTTGCGCCAGAACGTGAGCTTTACTTTTTGTTCTTTGGCCGGCGTCTTCGAGCCGTCGGCCGCTTTCGTTTCGTTATCGGCCGTATTGGCCGAGCAGCCTGCCAGTAAGCCCGCCGTCAGCGCGATAACGCCCATACGGTTCAACCATTTCTTGTTTTGCAAGTGAAGATCCCCTCTCGTTTAGCGAATAGGTTGCTGTAGTCGTATCGTACCAAACAAGGGGTCTGCATAAATTCATTATTCTCAGGTTGCGGCTTTTAATATCCTCGGGCTTTAATATACGACGCCTTTTTAATCCCGCTTGATTCTATTCTGTTATATCGAGCCGTCTTTTGTGCCGATAACAACAACAATCCCGGCGGAAATTCCGCCGGGATTGCGTTCGAGCTTAAAGATTATGAACCGCTTTAGGTTTTAATTGATTTGCAAATAATCCAGATAAACGTCCCATGTGCCGTTATCGGACGTACAGACGAGTTGAATCTCCTGATTTCCGGTTCCATGGCTGACATTGTTTATCGTATAGACCGCAGGAGAGCTTCCGCCGAAGTAGAAGGTGCCCTTCGTCACGCCGCCGATTTTGAGGTCGACTCTGGCCATGTTCGAGTTATTCGAGGCGCCGCGCAGCGAGAAGCTATGCGTGCCGGTG
>Ga0160492_100039_pt1 | contig 175317 bp, 140 predicted proteins | sample DID2MG_FD_108258 | JGI IMG/M metagenome (GOLD analysis project Ga0160492, IMG submission 108258) | Enriched soil microbial communities from UW Madison campus, WI, USA - DID2877_E24_FP2 MG | ecosystem: Environmental > Terrestrial > Soil > Unclassified | place: USA: Madison, Wisconsin | collected... | reverse complement strand
GCCCATACCAGGCCGGCGAGCTTCATGTCTTCCAGTTTTACAAACTGGCTGACCTGCGCCAGATCGAGTTTGCCTTTGGCAACGGCATCTATGTATTGCTGTGTTTCGGGTTGGCGGAACAGGAATTTAAAATCGAAAGGTTCTTTATCCATTTCCAAATGGCCTTTGGAAAGATTGATCACCATGTTGTCTGGCTGGCCGTCCGGGTTACTGGCCTGCAGGTTGATCTGAATGTTGCGCACGGGTTTTGGCAGATCGGGATACTGGAAAAACCCGTTATCGACCTGGAGCTTCACGTCGTAAGCCGGCATCTGCTGCGGGCTGTACGTTCCTTTCACAAATCCTTCAAAGGCGGCTTTGCCTTCTGTTTTAAGTTTGTCAAAATCGGTTTTATAAATGGCCGGTATCAGTGAAAGAATGTCTTTAAAATCATTGGACGGCGTTTTGAATGTAATGTCCATACCGTAGGTGCTGTCGTTGATCAATTGAAAGAATCCGCCGGCAGACAGCTTCAGGTTGTTGAGCTCAATATCATCTGTTTTGAAAGTATACTTACTGTTTTTATTATCGATGGCCACATCGGCGTCGATGACAGTACGTGTTTGTACCAGGTATGGTACACCACCGGAAGTAAGGCTGATGGCATCAGCTTTTGTACCGGTTGATAAGGTAAACATATCCTGCGTAAAGTCGCCGCTGCCTTCGTGATTCAATCCCGTGATCTCGGCGGACAGCCCGCCGGGCTGATCGTTGTAGTAAATGTATCCGTCGGAGATGCTGTAATGATTCAGTTTGAGATTGAAGGAGGAAGCACTGGTATCTGTATCGGGGGTTTGGGTGGTGGTGTCTGCTTTTACGATATCCCAGTTGGCTTTTCCGTTTTCATTGACGAGGGCGCGGATGCGTGGCGATTTGAGGTCGACGCTGTAGATTTTCATCTCATCACCCTTTACAAAACTCCAGAGGTTGACCGCTGCATCGATGCCGCGGGCAGCGATCAATGTGTCTTTGGCAAAATCTGCTTTACCCGCCACGTATACGTCTTCCAGCCGCACCGATACGCGCGGAAAGCGCCGGAAAAAAGAAATGTCCACGTCCTTGAAATCCACGACGGCTTCGAGGTTCTTGTTGATCTCTTTTTTTACCAAAGCAATGATCTTGTTTTTAAAGATCAGCGGCAGCGTGAACAACAGCACCAGGAGCACACCGATGGAGATGCCCGTGATCTTTAACGTTTTTCGAAGTATTCTTTTCATACGTGAATGGTGAATAGTGAATGGTGAATAGTGAATGGTGAATGGTCAATCGTGATTAGGCTTTCTATCCTATTACCTATAACCTACAACCTAAAACCTACAACCTTCTCCGGTTCAAAAATAAGCCATGCTTGCCTTAACTTTGCCATTTAATACACGAGATGTCGCCAGAAAGAAAACAAAAATTAAGCCGTGTGCTATCGAGCCGCCAGTTTGATCTGACAGTCGTGCTGGAAAATGTATTTGATCCGCATAATATTTCAGCGGTCATGCGTACCTGCGATGCGGTGGGCATACAGGATATCTTCATCCTTAACACGCGGATTCCTCGTCATCCCAAGTTTGGGCCAAGAAGTTCATCCGGCGCGGCAAAATGGCTCACCGTGCATCAGTTTGAAGACACGGAAGCCTGTTTTAAAGCCGTGCGCAGCCGTTATGAGCGCATTTATACCACACATCTGGCAGATGATGCCGTTTCCCTGTACGAGATGAACCTGACGGAAAGTGTGGCGCTGGTATTCGGCAACGAACATACGGGTGTGAGTGATGAGATAAGAGCCATTGCCGACGGAAATTTTCTGATCCCGCAAATGGGTATCATCAGTTCACTCAATATCAGTGTAGCTTGTGCCGTATCTTTATACGAGGCATTCCGGCAGAAAAATCTGGCCGGTCATTATGAACGCAGCAATCACCACAGCGATCTTAAACAGCAGTTGCTGCAGGAGTGGAGTGTGAAACCAAGAGGATGCCCTTTTTAGGAGTTATAAGGTGTAAGGTGTAAGGCATAAGGTGAAAGTCTATTGACGATTGACCATTGACCATTGACCATTCACGATTCACTATTGACAATTCACAACTCATGAAGAACTTATCAATCATATGCTTTTTTTTGTTGCTATCGGTATGTGCTTCAGCACAATCCATCCGCAAGATCAAAATCACCGATCTGGAGCAGACGATACAAGAAAGCACCACGCCGTTGATCGTTAACTTCTGGGCAACTTTCTGTATCCCCTGCATAGAAGAAATACCTTATTTCCAGCAACAGGTGGCGGCGCACAAAAAAGACAGTGTGCAGCTACTACTCGTAAGTCTCGATCTGCCGGATGAATATCCGGACGGTATCAGCCGTTTTATGAAAAAAAGAAAAATTACGGCGCCGGTCGTGTGGCTGAATGAAACAAACGCAGATTACTTCTGTCCCAAAATAGACAGCAACTGGTCAGGCGCTATTCCTGCCACTTTGTTTGTCAACAACGCACGCAACTACCGCCGCTTTCACGAAGAACAACTCAGCGAAGCGCAATTAATAAAAGAGATAAAAGAGATGCTGGGTCAGTAATCCGTGTCGCGCGTCTCATTAGCGGCCTTCTTTAATTCTCTTTCCATCCGTGTACGCAGGTACAGGAAATAAGCGCCTGCCGAAAGGCTGATGCCTGACGATACCATGCCGATAATACTGTTCTGACGGATAGCCCAGCCCAGTGAATAACCTGCGAGCGCGAGAAATCCGATAAAGATGAGGTGAAATGTACTGCTCTTCATAAGCCCGGCTTTTAGCGTGAGGTAATAAGCACTAGACGCACCGGATTTATTTTTCCATAAAAAGAAATAAAAAAAATCCCCCTGCGGTTGGCAGGAGGACCTTGAAACGAGCAGTTTGCTATGATTATTTAGCGCGTTTGATCGCACAGCCGACAGATTTTGAGGTCTTCACACTGATCTCGCGTCCGCTGGTAAGATCGGTAATGGCTGCTTTCAGGTGGTTGCGGGTGACCGCTGCCGCATCAGCAGGATTGTCATCGATGGCTCCGTGGTAAACCAGTTTGTTGTTCTTGTCGAACAGGTATACCTCCGGTGTGCGGGTAGCACCGAATGCATCGGCAATTTCTGAGTTTTTATCGATGGCATAAGTCCATTTGTATTGCTGTGCGGCGGCATATTTCTTCATCTCTTTGGGAGAGTCGGCGCCTTCGCGCTGGGCTTCGTTGGAGTTGAGGATGATCACACCAATACCTTTTGATTCAGCAAAGGCAGCCGCTTCATTGTTGCGCGACTGATTTTTGATCACATAAGGACAGGTATTGCAACTGAAGATCACCAGCAGGCCGTTTTCTTTGCGTGCATCGGCCAGTGTGCCGTCACTACCATATATCGCAGTCAGTTTTACGTCAGCTTTGGGCATGGCAGCACCGATCGGCAACGGGTCGATTGCCGCAGGACGGAATGCAAAACCAAGGGTTGCTCCCAGTAAAAGGAGAGGCAAAAGCATCTTTTTCATAAAAGGTCTGTTTTTAGGTTGAGTTGTAAATATCCGAAATCAGGAGGAGCTTACCTGACCATCCGCCTCATTATTTTTCCGCTCATCTGCAATTCTTTTCAGGGAGCTAATGCTCACATTCAGCTCAAATCCGACCAGGAGCACCAGGGAGTTGAAAAAGATTAACAGCATGAGGATCAGGATAGTGCCGATAGATCCGTAGAGCTTGTTATAGTTGCCGAAATTGTTGACCCACCACGAAAATCCCAGTGTAAACAGGATCATCAGGAAGGCAGCAAGAATAGAGCCGGGATTGATGAACCGCCACTTTTTATGTATGGCCGGAGCCGTCCGGTAGATATAGGAAATGCAGGCAAAGAACAGCAGGGCAATGAAGATCCACCGCACATTATTGATCAGCGCACGGATATCGGCCCTGGCCACCCCCAACCATTTCAATACCGCTCCCTGCAACACCAGTAAGGCGATACAGATAAAGAACAACACGAATAAGACCAATGTCATCCGCAGTGCCGTGCCGCGTTTCTGCAGGCCTTTCCGCTTGCGGAAACCCGGATAGTTTTTATCAAACGAACGCATGATACCCATCATCGCATTGGACGAGAAGAAAAGAGATAATAAAAAACCTAAAGACAGCAACCCATTACGCGGGTTGTTGATGAAGTCTCTCAGGAATGCAATGATGGCGCCGTTGTTATTTTCCCCGGGAATGATATCGCGGATCAAACCGTACAAAGCAAATTCGAATTGCCGGTTGATGGGAATGTAGGGAATGAGTGTAAACAAAAAGATGATGGCGGGAGGGATGGCCATCACAAAGTTGAAGGCAATGGCCGAAGCACGCTCCAGCATACCCGCTGTGCGGATCTGCTTGAAGAAAAACTCCACTACATCATAAATAGGTATTCGCCTGAAGCCCGGCAGCGATGCTTTTTTGCTGCGGTTCACCACAAAGTTCACGGGCGCCGATGTGGCAATACTGTGTCGGATATTTTTGAACAGGGACAATAGATTAAGAAATGTTTAAGGTGCGTTTTTACGCGCGTTCTGCCGGCGTGTTAGTTCTGCCTGGAATTCTCTCGCATATTTCATGTGGTCTTCATAATTGGTCGTGAAAATATGTGAGCCGTCGAATTTGGCGCTGGCAACAAAGTAAATATATTCCGTTTTGGGTGCGTTGAGCACCGATTCGATAGCCTGCTGCGATGGCGTACAGATCGGACCGGGCGGCAAGCCTTTGTTCAGGTAAGTGTTATAAGGCGACACTGCTTTCAGGTGCACAAATAAAATACGGCGCAGTGCAAAATCTTTCAACGCAAATTTTACCGTAGGGTCGGCCTGCAGCAACATGCCTTTTTTATACCGGTTGATATAGGTGCTGGCAATTTTCAATCGGTCTTCGGCATCGTTGCTTTCTTCTTCCACGATCGATGCGAGGATCATCACCTGCATGGGACTCAATCCCTGGTCTGTTGCTTTGGCTTTGCGTTCATCCGTCCAGAAACGTTTATAAGCGGACTCAAACTGCTCCATGATACGGCCGGGTGTTGTCGTCCATTTCAATTCATAGTTGTAGGGCATTACGGCTGCCATTACGGTATTGGTATCGAGATTGAAACGGCTGAGTGAATCGGCGCTGTTGAGGAAATTGAGGAAGGCCAGGGAATCGCATTCAAATTGCCGGCCCACTTTCCCCGCCAGAGATTCTTTTGTGCGGAGTTTGGTGATCACAAATTCAACGGGGCTTTGCCGCCCGTTGTTGAGTTTACGCACCAGTGTGAGCATGCTGGTACCGGAAGGCACGGCATATTTTCCAGGCTTTACCCGGTCATAACCTACGGCGCGTGCGGTTAAGGAGAACCAGTAGGTGCTGCTCACCACTTTTTGTTCAACGAGTAAACGTTTAACGTCGGTCATGGAGGAACCCGTAGGAATGTACAGGAAGCCATCGGCCGGTTTGCGGGTAGCGGGGCCGATTATTTTATAAGCTGCAAAACCGCCAATCAGCAAAACCAGCAGGAGGAGCAGCAACAGAATTTTTCTTATACGCATAAAAATGGGGGATAATGCCGGGCTGAAGCGTCAAAACATCATGCCAGACCTTATGGAAAACATCCTCAAAATAATAAAAAACCCCGTCTTTCGACAGGGTTTAATCTATTCAGAATAAGATAGTTGAAAACTTATGGCTGCGGAGCTGGTGCAGCAGGCTGACCAGGTGTTACCGGAGCGGGAGCTGTCTGCTGTACAGGAGCTGCTTTGCCACCAACGTTGTCGATAGTAGAAGTGTTGGGACCGCTACCGCCTGAGATAAACAGGGAAGACAGCAGGCAGAGTGCACCAATGATACCAGAGAAAATCCAGGTACCTTTTTCCAGCACGTCGTTGGTTTGTTTAACGCCCATGAACTGGTTACTGATGCCACCGAATGTACCGGCCAGGCCACCACCTTTGGGGTTTTGTACCAGTACGATCAGGCTCAGCACCACCGTCGCAATTACAATCAGGATCACAAACAGAAATGTCATATCAGTTCTTTTTCTTTAGTTCTTCGATTTTGGACGCAAAATAAGCGCTTTTGGCGGGATCTTGCAAACTTAATTTCTGGTAGAGTGCCACGGCACGGGTAATATTGCCTTGTTTTTCCCAAACTTCCGCCATTGCTTCTGTTTCAGCCTGTTCCCCGGTCACCGAATCGTTGGCCAGGATCGCTACTTTTTTCTCGGCTACAGCATCGGTACGGGCGTTCAGTTCGCTCGTAGGCAGCTTGCGCATCACCTTGATCCACTCCGTAAAACTTTTCAGTTGACGGCCGAAGCTGTCAGCGGGTTTTTCTTCTTCCCGCATGCGGATGCCCAGCGATGCAAAATAATCTACGGTATGATAAGGCGTGAAATTCAGTTCTGCTTTTGCCGGATCGATGGGCTCGATCTTTAAACCGGGAATGGGTCTTGCCGGCATATCATCTTCTGCACCTTCCGGAAGCGGATCTTCTTCGTCCGCTGTTTCCACGGCAGTCGGCGTCTGATCAATCACCAGTTCCGTTTCCTCCAGCGAAGGCGCTACAGGTTGTTCAGGTAATTCTTCGGGTAAAATGGTTTTGCTTCCCGCGTCAACTACCGGTTCTTCAACAGCCGGTTGCTGATCAATCACCAGTTCCGTTTCTTCCAGTGAATACGCTAAAGGTTGTTCAGGTAATTCTTCGGGTAAAATGGTTTTGCTTCCTGATTCAACTACCGGCACTTCTGTCGTAGCTGAAGACGAAGTTTCTACATCGGCATCGCCTGTATTGTATAATAAATGTTGCAGACGCAGTGGCGGCTGCACATACAGAAAGGTCTTTTGTAATTGGGCACCAAATTGTGCATCATCATTTTGCTGAAGCTTTGCTGCCAGCAACAACTGTGCGGCTGCAAAGTATGGATGCTCTTCTGCGAGACGGCGAACTTGCGTTTCGTCCGCATCTTTCAACTCCTTTTGAAGCAATATGGCAGCTATGTCGTTGACAGCTTGATTCATGGGCGCAAGTTAATAATAAACTACCTACCAGTTTGAAAAGATGCGGTTGAAGATATCGTCTGTGAGGTCACGGATCATGTTCTCGGCCAGTGCCGCTTCGGCTTGTTGCAGCGACAGCTTGGAATCAAATTCAAAGTTGCGGCTCACATCGTATTCCGTTGGCTTGCCGGCCTTGTGATCATACACCGTAATGTGAATGCTTACCGTAATGCGCGAGTTGGTTGTTTGCTGATTGGAGATGCCGGACGTACTGAAGGAGTAATCGCGGATCTCACCACTTACTTCCCAATCTGCATTGTCGGCATTCGTCTGGTTAAGCCGCGTCTGGCTCAATATTTTCTGACGCAGACGGTCGGTTACCCGCTGACTGAGTTGGGGGTTGATATAAGGAGCTTTGTTTTCGATAAAGTTGATCTTTATCGTTTTGATATCCGCAGGAATGGATACGTCCACAAACTTGTACACCTTACAGCCGGCGAAAATAACCACAGCCAGCAAAAGAAGCAGGCCCGTATTTGTTTTTTTTGCTAAACGCGATAATGACAACATGCAGATTGTTTTCAAAAGGATTACTCCTCGATGTCGTATTCTTTTAGTTTGCGGTAAAGAGTTCTTTCGCTGATGCCCAGGTCGAGTGCAGCGTCCTTGCGTTTGCCGCGGTGTTTTTTCAACGCTTTTATGATCAGTTCTTTTTCCTTGTCCATGATGTTGAGGCTTTCTTCCACTTCCACATGATCATGAATATCGTTGTCCAGTATCATCGGCTGATGATGCGTTGGTTGCAATACGGGTTGTACACCAACAGCCGGAACAGGCGCAAAGCTTTCGTGGTTTTTCAGTTCCTTCAGTTCATTGATGAAGGCAGGATTCTGTGTGGCCAGCGACGGGTTTTGCAGTACATCCAGGAACATACGTTTCAATTCCGTTACGTCTTTTTTCATATCAAAAAAAAGCTTGTAAAGGATCTCGCGTTCGTTGGCAAAGTCTTGGCCCGGCGCACTTCCGTTCTGGTGTGCAAGTACCGGCAGGCGATTGCTGGAATAAGGTTGCAGGTACTTCGACAATTCTCTTGCCGTGATCAGTTTATCCTGGGCCAGTACGGAGATCTGTTCGGCAATATTCTTCAATTCGCGCACATTACCGGGCCATGGATAGTTAATTAACAGGTTTTTTGCTTCGTCGTCCAGTTGAACCGAGGAAGTCTTGTATTTATCGGCGAAGTCTGCGGTGAATTTGCGGAACAGCAGGTGAATATCTTCGGGGCGGTCGTGCAAGGCAGGCACGCGGATAGGTACAGTGCTCAGGCGATAATAGAGGTCTTCACGGAATCGGCCTTGTTGTACCAGTTGAAGCAGGTCTTTGTTGGTAGCGGCAATAACACGAACATCCGTTTTTTGTGTTTTGGATGAACCCACGCGGATGTATTCACCGGCTTCGAGTACGCGCAGCAGGCGCGCCTGTGTACCAAGTGGCATTTCCCCGATCTCATCCAGGAAAATAGTACCACCGTTCACTGTTTCGAAATAACCTTTGCGTGCATCGACAGCGCCGGTAAACGAACCTTTCTCGTGGCCAAATAATTCCGAGTCGATGGTGCCTTCGGGAATCGCGCCACAGTTTACGGCAATGAAGGCATTGTGTTTTCTTGATGACAGGGCGTGAATGATGCCGGAGAAAGCTTCTTTACCTACACCGCTTTCGCCCATGATCAACACCGTGAGGTCGGTAGCAGCTACCTGCACGGCCACCTGCAGCGCATAGTTAAGCGCCGGCGAGTTGCCGATGATACCAAAACGGTTTTTTATACTTTGAATATCCATTACGTGTTAATTAGGCAGTAACCAATGCCTGTTCATCAGGCTGTTCTACTGCAATTTCTCCTAATAACGTTCCCTGCGTGCATTCGTTCACTTTCACCCATACATAATCGCCTTTGGCACGCGGCGCATCGCCTTTGGGAAACACGACTACTTTATTCTGTGAGTTCCGACCCATCCAGTCGTCTTTACTTTTTTTACTTTCGCCTTCGATCAATACTTTATAGGTCTGCCCGATATCGAAGCGGTTGCGTTCGCGCGAAAGCTTGTTCTGCATCGCAATCACCTCACTCAATCTTCGCTTCTTCACGTCTTCAGGAATATCATCTTTATAACGGCGTGCGGCCAATGTGCCCGGACGTTCGCTATAAAAGAACATATAGGAATAATCATAACCTGCATACTCCATGATGCTGAGTGTGTCGGCATGGTCTTCTTCCGTTTCCGTGCAAAAACCGGTAATGATATCTGCACTGATGCTGCAGTCGGGTACGATCTCGCGGATGCGGTCGACCTTTGCCATATACCATTCGCGGGTGTAAGTGCGGTTCATCATCTGCAGGATACGGGTGGAACCGCTTTGCACCGGCAGGTGAATGTATTTGCAGATATTGTCGTAACGCGCCATGGTGTGCAGTACATCGTCCGTAATGTCTTTCGGATGCGAGGTAGAGAAACGCACGCGCAACAGGGGAGAGATTTGTGCAATGCTTTCCAGCAGATTGGCAAAGGTTACGGGAGCGGTAGTGATATCATCATTGAAATGATAGCTGTCTACGTTTTGTCCGAGCAATGTTACCTCGCGGTAGCCCTGCTGAAACAGGTCTGTGCATTCGCGGAGAATGCTGCCTGCGTCGCGGCTGCGTTCGCGGCCACGGGTAAAGGGCACTACGCAGAACGAACACATATTATTACAACCGCGCATGATGCTGACAAAAGCGGTAACACCGTTGCTGTCGAGGCGTACGGGAGAAATATCGGCATAGGTTTCGTCGCGGCTCAGCAACACATTGATGGCGCGGCTTCCGCTACCGGCTTCTTCCACGAGTGCGGGAAGAGAACGGTACGCATCGGGGCCCACCACCATGTCTACGAGTTTTTCTTCCTCAAGAAATTTAGCTTTGAGGCGTTCGGCCATGCAGCCCAATACGCCTACGAGCAGGCCGGGCTTCTCTTCTTTGATGCGACGGAAATCGTGCAGGCGCTTGCGAACGGTTTGTTCGGCCTTTTCGCGGATGGAGCAGGTATTGACAAAAATCAGATCGGCTTCTTCCACATTGCGTGTGGCACCGAAGCCCTGCTGGTTGAGAATAGATGCTACGATCTCGCTGTCCGCAAAATTCATCTGGCACCCGTAGCTTTCAATATAGAAACGTTTCGAATATTGATTGGGGTCGAGGGCAAAGGGAGCAAATGCCTCACCCTGCCGCGTTTCATCGTGTACTTTATTGATCCCTGAATCGAGCATACTTATGAAAATTGAAAAAGAAGGCAAAGATAAAGAAAAGAAGGGAAAAGTGACAGGATGGCAGGAGGGGCGAATTCAAAAGTCAAAATGCAAAATGCAAAAGTCAAAAGTCGGGGGAGTATAGATACAAGTGTTCAAACGCTCTGCGCCTTTGCCCCTTATGTAGCTTTGCGTGAAAGATACCTGTCTCTGAAAGGCTGCCCGGATTTTGACTTTTGCATTTTGAATTTTAATGCGGTTTTATGCGGTGTAGAAGCCTGATAAAATAAGCGTTCTAATCATTTCCTAATGCTTCATTCTGCTATTTTTGCGGCATGAGAAGAAACTGGCTGGCTTTTCTATTATTGTTTATTACCCTTTCCACCCGCGCCCAATCCGGCAAAAAAGAAATCACCGGTATTATCATCGGGAATGTCATCGACACCTTGTCTGGAAAAGGTATTCCCTCCGTTACCATCGACCTGCTGTCGCTCGACGATTCCCTGCAGTCAAAATCGCTGCTAACGGACAAGGACGGCGTATTTGAGATAAACGATATCCGTTTTGGTTATTATAATATACGTTTCTCTGCCGTGGGCATGGGCACTGTCCGCATCGACAGCATTCATATCCGCGAAGACCGTTTCGATTTCAACCTGGGTGACGTGCGGATGTATCCTGCCGTTGGTGAAATGAACGAAGTGATCGTTTATGCCGAAAAACCCCTGATTGAAGCAAAAGACGGTGCTATTATTTATAATGTGGGCGAATCGGCACTGAGTGCGGGATCGAGCACCTCGGAATTATTGAAAAATATGCCGCTGGTGTCAACCGATGCAAACGGCCGCATTTTGTTAAAAGGAAAAGAACCCAAGATCCTGATCGATGATAAACCAACGGATCTTACTGCCGAACAATTGAGTGATTTGCTGGAATCGATGCCCGGTGGTCTCATTGAAAAAATTGAACTGCTCAGTAATCCGCCTCCGCAGTATGCCAGTGAAAGCGGAGGTGTAATTAATATCGTTACCAAGAAGGGGCGTGTAGGACTGACCGGACGCATCAACCTGGCTTACGGCACCAGGGGCGAAGCAACCCTCTCGGGCAACGTTTCTTATCGTGAGAAAAAATTGATTTTGAATTTGACCCTAGGAGCGGGCGCCAGTCGCATTACCGGCGACAACTCTTCCTTCCGGCAAAATTTTTATACGGATTCAACGAATAGTCTCGCTACCAGCGGCGATTATGTCAATAAAAGTCTGCGACCCAATCTGCGTGTAACGGCGGACTACGAATTCAATAAAAGAAACCTGCTGAACGTAACGGCCCTGTTCAATGCCAACCTTTTTGACAACCTCAGCGAAACCGAATACATCAACCGCAACCGTTTTGATGATATCTACCGTTACAGTACGCGCAGCAATGCCACTACGGGTAATAGTCTTACGCCCACAGGCTCGGTTACGTACACGCGCAAAGGCAAAGATGTGCGTGAAATATTACGTTTCATCGGAAGTTTTGCTACGGGCAGTTATGATAACAAGCGCATCTTCTTTCAGCAATTCCTGAATCCGGATGCATCACCAACCGGGCTGGACAGCACACAACGCCAGAAAACAAACAATACCAACCGCACCTGGACCTTGCGGCTGGATTATACCAAGCCGCTGAAGAAATGGCTGACATTGAGCACCGGTGCATCGAGCAGCCGTTCAGGATTTCATAATATTTTGAATACAGATGTGCTGCGCAATAGCAGTGGCGACTACTTCAACAACCCTTTATTGAGTAATGACTTTTGGTTTTACCAGGACGTACATACGGCGCGGGCTGCCTTTACTGTAGATCTGCCGCGCAAATGGCGCATCGTGGGTGGTGTGCAGGCGGAGAACACCAGGATATCTTTTGCGTTCAAAGAAATAGCGGAAGACTATGCCAACAACTACTGGAATGTATTGCCCAATTTTACGCTACGCAAAGAATGGCTCGGCAGTGGCTGGAGCAGTTCCATCATTTACCGTAAAAGCATACGCCGTCCCGGCATTGGTCAACTGAATCCAAGCATCGATTACAACGACCCGTATAATTTACGTTTTGGTAATCCGGTGCTGTTGCCGCAGTTGGCCGATAACTTCGACTGGAATGTGGGGTTGTATAAAGGGAAATATTATGTAAACGTATCGGCAGGATACAACCTGGTGAAGGATATCATTCAGTCGATAAGAACATTGATTCCCGGCGACAAAACGCAGATCACTTATCAGAATATCACCGATCGCAAGGAATACGAGGCCAGCGTCTTTGGGGGATACACTTTTTCAAAAAAGCTGCGCATGAATGCGAGTTCGGGTTATTCTTACAATGTGTACAGTGAATATGACCGGCTCAACAACCGCTATCGCAATGGTGGCACATTTTATAGCAGTCTCAACTTCAATTATATTTTCACCGATCGCATCACGCTGGAAGGAAACATCCGTTACAACTCCATTGCCAATGCGCAGGGTCGTTCGTCGAGCAACATCAAGCAAAACCTTGGCCTGATGACCAAATGGCTGAACAAACAACTGACGGTAACGCTGAGCATGATCGACATCTTCGCGCAGCAGGAATTCAATACAGTGACGTATGGAAAAAATTTCCAGGTAGACAGTTACTCGCAAACCCGCACGCGTAATGTGCGCATAGCCGTAGCGTATAATCTCAAACGTAATAAACAGAAAGCGACAAAAGCGCAGCAGAAAGCCTTGCTCAAGGCGATTAAGTGATGATAGTTATGGTGTCTTTGCTTCTTTGCTCCTTACGCGCCTTTGCGTGAAAAAATTGCGTCTTCAATACTGTGGGTTTTTCACGCTTCGCGAAAAAAAGCTTTTGCTTCCCGCGCGGTTTGTCCCAAAAAGTTGTCAGGCTGACAATCAAATCAACCTGTCATGATGAAAACGATGTTTCTTCCTGGTATGCTGCTGATCGGTCTCTTTGTTTCCGCGCAAAAATCGCCGTTGAGTTTTGGCGTCAATGCCGGCATGAATTTATCTAATGGAACTGAAACGGTCAGTTACCTGGATGGTGAAAAAGAAAACAAATGGGGTTACCAGTTAGGAGCTGTTGTTACTTGCAATGTCATCGGCGGGTTGTACCTCGAAAGTGGGCTTTCTCTTACATCAAAAGGCGTGAGGCACAAGGATGCAGATCAATGGATCGGCGGTTTTTATGCGGTGACCTACTGGGAGCGTACCACCAATCTTGTTTACCTGCAAATGCCGGTAAAAGTTGGTTATAAAATTCCTGTTGCTAAAAACTGGGCTGTGCATGTAAATGGTGGAGGATATATAGCTTATGGAATAGCGGGCAACACGGTACGCAGGGAAAAGACGGTAAGCGAAGCCGATATTCCGGATAGAAAAATAACTACTTTTTCCTTTGGCGATCACCGGCATGGTTATGATCGTAATGATTATGGTTGGACAGCAGGAGCAGGTGTGCAATACCGCAAATTCGTTTTGTCATTTGACTATGAGGCAGGTATTCCGAATATCGGCAGCATTAAAGAAGAGGGAACCTGGGACGAGCGGACATTTCGTAATAAAAATAAGGGGTTGACGTTGGGATACAGGTTTTAAGATTCCCGTATACACGAAGCACGGCTGTTTATGAAGACGCGTTTTACGTGCCTGCAAAAAACGCCATTACAAATCATGTGACGAGCGCTGCTGATATAATTTTAATTCGCGACAAAATACCTTTCCTTAAAAATATCCAGGTGATGAGCAGCATGCCCGACTGTAATAAAACCAAAGGCCAATGCGCTACATGATTGCCCACTCGCAATACCAACACGCTGAAGCTGCTCATTGGTAAGCCCTGCAAAGAACAATTCCGTGCTGCGTCTTAACAACCTGAATTCTTCCAGCAAATTTTCCCAGGAGATGTGTGCCGCATCGGCATTGTCAGCGAACGCATTTTCATCAAAGCCGGGCAGAGGAGTCTGGTCTGCACGTGAGAAACGCAAGGCCCGGTATACAAATACACGCTCTGCATCCATCAGATGTTGCACCACCTGCTTCACCGTCCATTTTCCCGGCCCGTAGCTATAGGTTGTTTTTTCCTGCGGAATGGCTTCCAGGTATGCGAATAATTCTTTTGAATTTTCACTGAGAGCAGTCAGCAGATCGTCCTGTTCTACTTTGTTGATATAGCCATGATAGAATGCGGGGACTGTAGCGAGATCGGGCAGCATAAGAATTCAAAATTCAAAATTCAAAAGTCAAAAGGTGTGGTTGGTATTGAATAAGAAGAACGTCGATTTCACGCAAAGCTACGTAAGGAGCAACGGCGCAAAGATGTTACCTATACTTATTACCTAATACCTAATACGGCTGTTCTAATTTATTTCAACGGCGCACCTACCGCCAGATCACAACGATGACCGGGCTGGCCATGCTCCGGATTCGTACCGGGCGCAGCTGCAGTCGGTGCAGCAGGGATAGTGATTGGCGTGGCTGAACTTGTCGGCTGAATGACCGGTGCCGATTGATTCGGTACCGGAACAGGAGAGGCCGCTCCCGGTGCACTCGTGAGCGGTGCACCCACAGCCAGATCGCAACGATGCCCCGGTTGTCCATGCTCAGGGTTCAACGTTACTCCTGCCGGTTGAGGAAGAGGCGCCGTGATAGTCTGATCAGCAGGTAAAGGCGCCTGAGGCGCAGCAGCAGCCGGCATTTTCAGACTGGTGTCCTGCTCAGGATATTTTTTACCTGATCCTGATTGACAGCCGGTCAGCACAATACCTGACAGCGTGATCGCAAATACGGGGAGGATATATTTCTTCATCATGCGGGTTTGATTAATGAACCTAAAACAGCGGGTTCTGTCTTTTGTTCGGTGTAAGATAATAAAAACCCCCGCACTTTGGCGGGGGCTGAGTATTTTGCTGAAACCAAACAGTTATGCTTTTTTCTTGGGCTTCACTGTTGTTTTAGGCGTTACGGTCTTGGGACGCTCGCCTTTCAGCGTAGAGGCCAGTTTAATGGCTTCGTAAGCGTTGATGATACCACCGCTGCGGCTCAGTGTACCGAAATCCGCTTCTTCATGGGTACCCGGATCATAAGCTTTCTGGCCAGGTTTGGTAGATGATTTTTCAATCACATATTTAACCTGCTCAGCGCTGAGATTAGGATAGTATTCCAGGATGAAAGCAGCCAGACCAGCAACCACAGGAGATGCCATGCTGGTGCCTTGCAGGTTCTGGTAGGTATTACCACCGGGAACGGTAGAGTAAATCTTCACACCGGGTGCAAATACATCCACTTCATTTTTACCATAGTTGGAGAAACTTGCCGTCAGACCTCCGTCTTTGATATCGGCAAAAGGAGCGCTGGCACCTACGGTGATCCAGTTGGCTGCACGTTTGCCATTTTCAAATACAGGCGTTGGGAAGTTCCAGGATGTATCGAGGTTTTGCGCGCTGTTACCTGCGGCGTGTACCAGCAATACGCCTTTGCTGGCGGCATACTGAACGGCTTCGTCTACCCATTTTTTCTCGGGAGAGAAACCTTTACCAAAACTCATGTTGATCACTTTGGCTCCATTGTCTACTGCATAACGGATGGCCAGTGCAATGTCTTTATCATGCTCGTCACCATCAGGTACGGCACGTACTGTCATGATGCGAACGTTTTCAGCCACACCGTCCATACCCAGTCCGTTGCCGCGGGCAGCACCGATGATACCGGATACGTGTGTGCCATGCAGCGCAGCGCTGTTGCTCACCATTACATTGTTGTTGCCGTAGAAACGATCGTTGAAGTCGTTGTAGTTGTCTTTAACGATATCGTTACGGAATGCCTTGGGTGCTATATCAGCCGCATCGATCTTGGCCACTTCACCTTCGAGTTCATCCAGCAACATTTTGTTGGAGATCTCATCGGTATCGTTGGCTTTACAGATCGCCACGAAACGGTCGCGGAAAGCCGCGGCTTGTTTGTTGGTAGTCGTGTAAGTGCTGAGGTCTTTGCAGGTGTATTCTTCTTTTTTCAATTCTGCACGAACGATAGAGTCGGCAGCTTTGAATTCATTTACTGTTCTGCGGATCATCATTACCATGGTAGGGTCTTCCACATTGCTGGCTACATCACCTTTGGCCTTGGCCCACATGGCATATTCTTTCGCTTCCTCGCCTTTGAAGGAAGAAGGATCTTTTCCTTCGAATTTTGCTTTGTATTTGTGGTAAACGCGGGCAGCTTCGTAAGAGTCTTTTTCTACATTCTGTCCATCACGGCCGCCGATAAAGTTCCAGCCGTAAACGTCGTCTACATAGCCGTTCTTGTCGTCGTCGATACCGTTACCGGGAATTTCTTTCGGGTTTTTCCACAGCACGGGTTTAAGGTCTTCGTGCAGGGTATCAACACCGGAGTCGATTACTGCTACTACAACGGGCGTGCTTTTGAGTTTTTTTGCTTTAACGAATTCATAGGCTTTTTCCAGGCTGATGCCATAGTATCCGCTGTCTTTTGCGTCCAGCAGGTGCCAGCCTTTCGGAACCTCCTTCTGTGCATACGACGATAAGCCGATCAATCCGCACAGGGCAAACAGGGAGAGGTGTTTTGTTAACTGATTCATTTGCTATTTTTTATACTACAAATTTGGGAAAGACGTAAAAATAATGCATACCATTCATACATTTTCACATTATATACAAAACCCCGGCAGGGCTACTGCAGGGGTTTTGGTTAGCTATGTGACGGTTATGTATGTCTATTGGTTGCTCACCACCATTTCCACCCGGCGGTTCTGCGCTTTCTCTGCGGCTGTTTTGCCTTCATTTAACGGTTGATCCGGGCCATAGCCGGTGGCACTCAGCCGCTCTGCTTCAATGCCTTTGGAGATCAGGTAATCTTTCACCGCATCGGCACGCTGCTGCGACAGGCGGAGGTTGAGTTCACGGCTGCCATCCGAACTGGTGTGTCCGCCGATGGCCAGCTTCAATTCAGGCTGCTGACGCAGGATATCGGCCACGCCGTCCAGCACTTTTTTCGATGCTGGTGTCAGCACGGCCTTGTTCACCGCAAACTGCACCTTGCCGGCGGCATAGTTGATTTTTTCCACTACTTCTTTCTTCACTTCCTCCGGACAGCCATTATTGGCGCGCGTGCCCGCTTTCGTCGGACATTTATCTTCTTCATCATTGATACCATCACCATCTGTGTCCGGCACAGGACAACCATTATAACGTGCTACACCGGCCTGCTGCGGACATTTATCCACTTTATCCGGAACGCCGTCGCCATCGCTGTCGGCAGGAGGGCAGCCTTTATCTTCCGGCAGTCCGGGCTGATCAGGACAAGCGTCATCTTTGTCAGCAATACCATCTTTGTCGCGGTCGGGCCATGGACAACCCTGGTTTTCGGCAGGGCCCGCTTCAGCCGGACAACGATCCGAAGGATCGGGAACGCCGTCGCCATCTGCATCAGGACAACCGTTCAATGCTGCCGAACCTGGCAGCGTGGGACATTTATCGTCTTTGTCGGGAATACCATCTTTATCCTGGTCACGCGGAGCCACTTCAGGTTGTTTACCCAGGAAAATGCCCAGCGTGGCACCTACGGTGCGATGGCGGAACTGGCTGGCTGTATAATCAACGGGTTTGTAGAAATTGCCCAGTCCCTGTGCATAATGAGCGGTAAGGAATACGCGTCCGAATTCAAAACCGGCCGTTCCGTTTACACCGTAGTCATATATTTTGTAATCACCGGGTTCTTTGCCTACGCCCGGGTCGTTATCTTCTTCCAATGTATACTGGCCATCTTTGGAAAATGTTTCTGTTTTATGTTTGGCACTGTAGAAAAATGAGAGGTAAGGGCCGGCACCGATCACAAATTTTGTTGTACGCCCGATAGGGATTTTATAAACCAGGTTGAGCGGAATATCGATGTAATTCACAAACTGCCGTGAACTCACGCTTAATGTCTGCGATACGGTGGTGTCGAACACCTGCGCGTATTTCCGGCCTTTGTTGCTCAGGAAAACCGCGGGTTGAAAATAGAAACGCGAGGTACCGAGCGGCATGTCTGCAATAAAACCAATGCGCAGACCTGTGCGACCTTTATAATTGCCTTTGATCGATTCCCAGTCGGGGAGATCATTTTTTTCCTGCACAGTGGCCTGGTGTCCGCCGATAAGCAGACCGATGCGCGACTGAGCCGACGTTGTAAGAAAAGTGGTTAAGCTGAAGGAGAGAAGTAGCAGGATCCTTTTCATTGGATAAGCAGTTGGGTTCAGGATATTGTTGCACCGCAAAAATTGCACATTTTTCGCAGACGGCAAAGCCGGGTTTTAGGTTATACGTGATAGGTAATAGGTTTTAGGCTACGGGCTTGATAAATACCTATAACCTAAAACCTATTACTTATAACCTTATAAATCGAACTTAATTCCTTGTGCCAGTGGCAACTGGGTACTGTAATTGATCGTATTGGTCTGGCGGCGCATATACACTTTCCAGGCATCGCTGCCGCTTTCGCGGCCACCGCCGGTTTCTTTTTCACCACCAAAGGCTCCACCGATTTCTGCGCCGGAGGTTCCGATATTGACATTGGCAATACCGCAATCACTTCCCTGTTGTGACAGGAACAGTTCCGCTTCACGGAGGTTCAGGGTCATGATCGCTGAAGACAGTCCCTGCGGCACGCCATTCTGAATGGCCACTGCCTCTTCGATCGTTTTATACTTGAGCAGGTATAGGATCGGGGCAAATGTTTCGTGCTGCACGATCTTGTATTCCGGTTGCGCCTCGGCGATGCAAGGCTTCACATAACAACCGCTTTCATAGCCGGCTCCTTCGAGTACGCCACCTTCTACTACAAATTTTCCGCCTTCGGATTTACATTGTTCGATGGCATCGAGGTAAGCTTTCACGGCGTCTTGATCGATCAGCGGACCGACATGATTTTTCTGATCCAGCGGGTCGCCGATGGATAATTGACCATATGCTTTGGTCAGTTTCGCTTTCACATCTTCATAAATATCTTCATGAATAATCAGGCGGCGGGTGGTGGTACAACGTTGACCAGCTGTACCTACGGCACCAAACAAAGCACCAAGGATGGCAATATCGAGGTCGGCATCCTTGGAAATGATGATGGCATTGTTTCCTCCCAATTCGAGTAACGCACGGCCGAGACGCGCACCAACGGTAGCGCCGACTGCTTTACCCATACGTGTGGAACCTGTGGCGGATACCAGCGGAATACGTCCGTCCTGGGTCATCCATTCGCCGCTTTCACGGCCACCGATCAGCAGACCGCTTACGCCTTCAGGTACATTGTTGCGTTCAAAAACTTCGGCGATGATATGCTGACAAGCTACTGCGCAGAGAGGCGTTTTTTCGGATGGTTTCCAGATGCACACATCACCGCAAACCCAGCCCAGCATGGAGTTCCAGCTCCATACGGCTACGGGGAAATTGAAGGCGGAAATAATGCCCACGATACCCAGCGGGTGATATTGTTCGTACATGCGGTGTGCAGGACGTTCGCTGTGCATGGTCAGACCATGCAACTGACGCGAAAGACCAACGGCAAAATCGCAGATGTCGATCATTTCCTGTACCTCACCATATCCTTCCTGCAGGCTTTTACCCATTTCATAGGAAACGAGCTTGCCCAGCGGTGTTTTGTATTTGCGCAGCGCTTCACCGATCTGGCGTACGATCTCGCCACGCTTGGGAGCAGGCCATGTACGCCATTCAAGAAAGGCAGATTGCGCTTTGGTCACCAGCGTTTCGTACGAAGCACGGTCGGCAGCAGTTACCGACGCAATTTTCTTTCCGTCTACGGGAGAAAACGATTCGATCACTTCACCACCTGCATCCAGCCAGGTAGTGCCGGTACTTACACCTTTATTGACATCAGTAATGTTCAGTTCTTTTAAAAAATCCATATGGTCTCAAATTTTGAAATGCAAAGGTAGACAATCAGTATTGTTCCTGATCATTGGGAAAGTCACCGGATTTTACATCGGTGATGTATTGTTGAATGGCACCGTTTACCTGTTCGGCCAGGTTGAGGTATTGCCGCAAAAAGCGGGGTTTGAATTCGGTGTTGATGCCCAGCATATCATGCATCACCAATACCTGTCCGTCGCAATGACGGCCGCCACCAATGCCAATAGTGGGAATGTGCAGGCTCTCGCTTACTTCCCTGGCCAGCGAGGCCGGAATTTTTTCCAATACAATGGCATAAGCACCTGCTTCCTGCAGCATCAGTGCGTCGCGTTTAAGTTTTTCCGCTTCGGCATTTTCGGTGGCACGTACCACATAGGTGCCGAATTTATTGATCGATTGTGGCGTCAGTCCGAGATGTCCCATCACGGGAATACCTGCGCTCACAATTTTGCGAACAGACTCAATGATCTCTTCACCGCCTTCCAGTTTTACGGTATTGGCACCGCTTTCTTTCATGATGCGAACGGCTGATGCCAGCGCGATCTCCGAATTGGATTGATAATAACCAAAGGGAATATCGACGACGATGAGTGAACGCTCGCGTGCGCGTACCACACTCTGCGCATGATAGATCATCTGATCGAGTGTAATGGGAAGGGTGGTGGTGTGGCCGGCCATGACATTGCTGGCGCTGTCGCCAACGAGAATGATATCGATACCGGCGTCATCGAACAACCGGGCAAAGGAATAATCATAGGCAGTGATCATGGCGATCTTATCGCCCGCCGCTTTCATTTTCTGCAGCGTATTGGTCGTTACTTTTTTGGCTTCTTTGGGGGACATGGCATCAGTTTAGTCGGTAAAAGTACGTGTTTGCAGCAGAATACATTGATTTGCGATCAGACGCTTTTACCGGAAACTTCGTCGTAAAGACTGCGGATCAGGCCGTCGGCCAGACCGATTTTCGGCACTACAATTTCGTCTGCATCGGCCCAGCGCATGACATTGATGTAAATGAGCAAGGCAGGCACGATCACGTCTGCACGGTCTTCACGCAGTTTATACAACGTCATGCGTTGCTGCAGGGTGAGTGTGCTGAATTCTTTATAATAATCGCGCAGCATGCCGAGTGTAAGCGGCTTGCCTTCTTTGCGTTTGGAAAGCGAGAAGATTTTGTTGATGTTGCCACCAGAGCCGATGGCGGTGATATGATGGAGACCTCGCGTGCTTTTTTTGATGAAATCTTTCATCGCGTCCCAGGTACTTTCCGTCACCTGGTCTTTGAGCAAACGGATGGTGCCGATATTAAACGATTCTTTGGCCACCATACGGCCGTCGCTGAAGAAGGTGAGTTCGGTACTGCCGCCGCCCACGTCGATATACATATAAGATTCGTCGCTGGCAAGATGTTCGGCGAAATGGTTCTCGTTGATCAGTGAGGCTTCCTGCTGACCGGAGATGATCTCGATGTTGATGCCGGTTTCTTCGTTTATCCGTTTAATAATTTCCGGACCATTGGTTGCATCGCGCATGGCAGAAGTGGCACAGGCCCGCAGGTGGCTCACTTCATACACCTCCATCAGGTGCTTGTAGGCATAAATGGTTTTAAAGATCCTGTTGATCTTCTGTTCGGAGATTTCACCTTTTTCAAATACGTCGAAACCCAATCTTAAGGGCACACGTATCAAGGCGATCTTAATGAATTCAGGTTCTTTTTGTGCGGACAGGATCACGTCGGTGATCAAAAGCCGGGCGGCGTTACTTCCAATATCAATGGCTGCCAATCTCACGATGATTCGTCGTTTTTTTAATCAGGTAATTATAGATGGCTACCTGTGAGCGGATCTTCCTGCCCGGTGTCTTTACGTAACGGTTATCGTTGGCATTATTGAGATAACGGGCCTTTACGTTGTCGCTGAGCTGGATATTCAATATATCGATCAGCTCTTTTTTCAATCCTTCTTCCCACACAGGACAGGAGGCTTCGATCCGGTGATCCAGGTTGCGCAGCATCCAATCGGCCGAAGATAGGTAAACTTTTTCTTTGCCTTTGTTGTGAAATACCCACACGCGTGCGTGCTCGAGGTATTCGTCCACAATACTGATCGACACTACCGGCTTTTTAAATTTTTTGTCTTCCGGCAAAAGGCAGCAGATACCACGGATGATCAGTTTCACTTCTACGCCGGCACGCGCTGCATCATACAGTTTGCTGATCATTTTTTCATCCGACAATGAATTCATTTTTGCAATGATCGAGGCCGGCTTTTTTCGCTTAGCCTGCTGAATTTCTTCCTGGATCAACCGTTCCAGTTCCTGCCTTACATAGTGCGGGCTCGGAATAACCGTCTTGCATTCCTTCAGCAACCCCACACCGAGTTTGGGCTGTTCGAGATACTGGAATATTTTGTTTACATCGACCATTATTTGTGCATTGGCTGTCAGCAGACAATGATCGGCATACACTTTTGAGGTCTTTTCGTTGAGATTACCAGTGCTGATAAACCCGTAATGACGCAATTTGCCTTTGTGTTTTTTAGTGATCACGCAGAGTTTGGAATGCACTTTCATTTTAGGAATACCCACCAGGACTTTCGCTCCTTCTTCTTCAAGCCTTTCCTTCCATTCGAGGTTGGCCTCTTCATCAAAACGCGCGCGCAGTTCCAGCATCACCACTATCTCTTTGCCATTCCGCACGGCATTCAGCAGTGCGTTAATGATCTTGGAGTGTGATGCCAGGCGATAACAGGTGATCTTGATCGACACCACTTCTGGGTCGAATGCCGCCTCGCGGATCAGATCGATTACGGGCGTGAAAGAATGATAGGGGAAATGCAATAGTATATCCCGTTGCATCACCGTATCAGCGATCCTGTTTTGGGTAAGCAACGGATGATCGAAGGGTTTTTTGCGTTTACGCGCACTGGTGAATACATCCGGAAAATCCATAAAGTGGCGGAAATTGTGAATACGTCCGCCGGGAATAATGTTTTCCTTTTTGCTCAGGTTGAGACGGCGGATCAGGTATTTCAAAAGATCGGCATCCATTTCCTTATCATAAACCAGGCGCACGGGTTTGCCACGGCGGCGGTTCTTGATTCCTTTTTCCAGTTTCTGAATGATGTTGGTGGAAATGTCGTTGTCGATATCCATTTCCGCGTCACGGGTCATTTTAAAAATATAGGATTCGTACTGATCATATCCGAAGAAATGGAAAATGTCCGGCAGGTTGAAACGTATCGCATCTTCCAATAGCATAATGTCGTGCTGACCGGACTTTGCGGGCAGAATAATGAATCGTCCGAGTACGCGGCTGGGAATTTCTACCAATGCGTATTTGCGTTGGGAAGGATCGGTGCTGCGGCTCATCACCACGGCGAGGTAAATGGATTTATCGCGCAGGTTTGGAACGCCCCGTGTATTTTCGATCATCAGCGGAATCAGGTTAGGGCTGATCTCTTCGTCATAATAATCGCGGATAAATTCCTGTTGCTCGTTTGTCAGTTCTTTTTCTGAGCGGAGAAATATTTTACGACGGTTGAGTTCGACCTGGATGCCGGCCCAGATGCGGTTAAATTCTTCCTGTTGTTCGAGTACAATCGCCTGGATTTGTTTCAGGATCCGCTGTGGATTCACTTCGAGGTGCATGTGGGCTTTGCTTTCCACCAGCGTCATACGTTTGAGCGTGGCCACTCTTACCCGGAAAAATTCGTCGAGGTTATTGGAGAAAATTCCTAAAAAACGAATCCGCTCGGGAAGCGGAACGGTTTTGTCTGCAGCCTCCTGCAGTACTCTTGCGTTGAAGGAAAGCCAACTGATATCCCTTGCTATCGTTTTTCGTTTGTGGTGCGTCATGGGCAAAGTTTATTCCGCTACAAGGCTGACAGTTAGCCATGTATAACATAAAGTTACATAACGACAGCGTGAACCTGTGTTAAGTTTTTGATACGCCGGGAGTGAGTAATTGCCGGCGTTTGTTGTACCAGGGAAGAACAAGAAAACTGATCAATCCGCCCAGCAGGATCACCAGCGTTTGGGCTATCCACAACAACCAGCCGAAGGCCGCGGCGATACTTTGCTGCAGACCGTACATCTCCATTGTTTTTTCAATGATAAAGGCGTAAGCGCCGATGCCGCCGGGAGTGACGATCATGCCGATGCTGCCGGCAGACAATACGGTCAGTGCTTCCGGGAAGCCATAATGTTGTGTTGCTTCCAGTGCCAGGAAACCGATGTAACCGCTGGTGAGATACAATGCCCAGATGCAAAGCGTGAGCAGAAGAAATTGTCCGCGTTTTTTAAGATGACGGATGGCGCTGAGACCTTCCCAGATGCGCAAGCCGATGTTGCGGAACAAGCGGAGAAGATCAGCGACATTCTTTTTCTTAATAATCATCCAGGCAATGATGGCTACGATGATTAGTCCGCCCAACACGGGTAAGATAAATTGCCCCCAACCGCCGGATTGCTCTGTTGAGGCGCCTTCTTTAGCCACAAACACGGTATCGGTCAACCGGGCATATAATCCCGGTTGGGTAACGATGGTGAGACCGAATACGATCAGCAGGCACATAGCGTCTATCAGCCGTTCGAGAACGATGGTGCCGACCAGCTTATCTGCGGGAACTTTTTCATAGCGGGCGAGGAGGGTACACTTCAGTACTTCTCCGAGTCGCGGTACGGCCATGTTGGCCAGGTAGCCGATGAGTACGGCGAGAAATGTATTGGTCTTATCTGTTTTATAACCGAGAGGTTCGATGAGCAAACGCCAGCGCAGTGCACGGATATAATGGCTCAGGAGCAGCATACCGAATACCGGTATGGCGAGGTAGAAGCGTGCATGCCGCAATGCCTCTTTTATTTCCTGCCATTTTTGTGCATCGATATTCCGGACAGACAACCATACCAGGAATATTCCCAGTCCGAGGAAGAGACAATATTGCAATATGGTTGAAAGTCGCTTCGGCAAAGGGAAAGTTGTAAGTATTAAGTGGTAAGTTTTAAGTGAAACAGCCTGGCTGTTTCATTCACGATTGACGATTCACCATTCACCCTTACAACCGGTTTCCTTCTTTCGGAAAACAGATCCACGGTTTGAATGCTTTGGCTTTTTCGAAGTCCATGGCGGCATAAGAAATGATCACCACCACATCGCCCACCATACCGCGGCGGGCTGCCGGACCATTCAGACAAATAATACCGGAACCGCGTTTTCCCTTAATAATATACGTTTCGATGCGTTCGCCGTTGTTGACATTCACCACCTGCACTTTTTCGTTTTCGATCATGTTCGCGGCTTCCAGCAGATCTTCATCGATCGTAATGCTGCCGACATAATTCAGGTTGGCCTCCGTAATAACGGCCCGGTGAATCTTGGATTTCAGTACTTCAATTTGCATAATGGGTGCAAAGGTAGAGAGAAACTGCGAGTTTGCTTCGGGTTAAACCGAAGCAAACAATGTGAAAATCTGAAGACGTGAAAATGTGGAAATGGTTCCGGGATTAAAGCAATCTGCAATCTGATTATCTTCCGGGGTTTACACCTTCCTCTTTTTTGAATTTTGACTTTTTACTTTTGAATTGTCGCCATCAACATATTATCGATCAGCCTCACTTCGCCCAGAAACGCGGCGGCCAGTGCTACCAGCGGGCTTTTGCCATCCCATTCGCCGACAGGTTGCAGCGTGCGGGCATCGGCAATTTCGATATAATCGGGGCGGAATCCCTGGGCTTCGAGATTATGGGCGGCTTTTTGTTTCAGGGACATAAGATCACCGCGATGAAGTTGTTCACGTATGGCATTCAACTCCCGGTAGATGGCGGTGGCCTGGTGGCGCTCATCCGGAGAAAGCCGGAGGTTGCGGCTGCTCATGGCGAGGCCGTCGGACTCGCGTTGCGTAGGACAGATGTGTAAACTGATGCGCTCGCTCATGCCGGTCAGTTCCAGCAGCCGGTCGATCACCATACATTGCTGGTAATCTTTCTGGCCCATGTATAAATTGTCGGGTTCTGCCATTTTCAATAAACGGTGAACCACCATGCATACGCCCTGAAAGTGACCTGGCCGGTAGGCGCCGTCGAGCACGGTTTCCAGGAATCCGAGGTCATAATGAGGCGCGGAAGGGGGCAGGCCTTCGGGATACATTTCTTCCACAGATGGCAGAAACAAGGCTGTACAGCCAGCTTTTTCCAGTAAATCGATGTCCTTATCTAATGTATTGGGATACTTCGCATAGTCCGCCGGATCATTGAATTGAGTAGGATTCACAAAAATACTGACCAGGGTAAGCGGGTTGCCGGCGGCAGCCGCTTTCAGCAGGGATAGATGTCCGTCGTGCAATGCGCCCATCGTAGGCACAAAGCCTGTTTGCAGCCCTTTCTCTGCAGCCGCCCGGCGCCATGTCCGGAGTTCGCCGGCTGTCTTAAAAATGATCATAAGGCTGTAAAAATAACCCCGTTTTCAGTTCAGTCGCGGGTTTTCACGATAAAATAGTAACTTTGCCAACCTTTTTGACAAAGATTCATCTAAACGGGAAAGCATGTCTGCAAAGAAAAGAATATTATTTATTGCCAACGAAATGTCGCCCTACCTGGAGTTGACGGAGTTCTCTGAAATCGTCAACAAGCTAGCGATCAAGGCGAATGACAGTGGCTACGAGGTGCGCTGCATCATGCCCCGGTTCGGCACAATCAATGAAAGACGCCATCGTCTTCATGAAGTGGTTCGTCTTTCCGGTATTAATGTATCCATCGATAACGATGATATGCCGCTTCAGATCAAGGTGGCTTCTCTTCCAAGTGCGCGTTTACAGGTTTACTTCCTTGAAAATGAGGAACTTTTTAAGCGTAAATTCGTTTTCCATGATGAGGAGGAAAAATGGTTCGACGACAACGATCTGCGTACCGTCTTCTTCTGCAAAGGCGCACTCGAAACTGTGAAAAAATTCGGATGGCCTCCGGATATCATCCATTGCAGCGGCTGGATGACAGGATTAATCCCCGCTTATCTCAAGACCATTTATAAGAAAGAACCGGTATTTGCGCACAGCAAGATCGTGTTCACCGTAGGTCAGAATACCTTCAAGGAATCCCTGGGTGCAGACTTCATCAAAAAAGCACTGATTCATCCGAGCCTGAAAGAAAAAGACCTCGAACCTTTCAAGGAAGGAACCAATACGGCGCTTTTCCGCGGCGGTGCCACTTATGCCGACGCCATCACGTTTGGAGCGGAAAATGTGGACAAGAAACTCATAACCGAATTCTCCAAAGTAAGAGGCAAGAAAACCCTGCCTTTCAACGAAGAATCCGATTTAACAGAGTATTTACAACTCTATGGCGAACTTGCGGGATAAGTTTATCTAACACCAAAACAAGGCAGATAATCCCTAATCATCAATTTAACTTTTGTGAATAAACGATACCTTATTCCAACACTGCTGTTTTTATGTGCTGGTTCTATCCTGTGGCTGTCTTCCTGTAAAAAGATCAATGAGGCCACGGAACTGGGAGATGATCTGATTCCACCGGTGGATAATATCACCACATTTGATACCACGCTGGCCATCCAGGCTTTTAATAATATTTTCGATCTTACCAACGACTCTACAAGGTCTACTGCTGCCGACGAGCAATATGTCGGCCTGATTACGAACGATCCGCTTTTCGGCAGAACAGACGCCAAGCTGTTTTTTCAGTTGAAGCCACCTTTCTACCGCTACGCATTTAACCAGACAGAACCCGACAGCCTGCTGCTGGACTCTGTGGTACTTGTATTACATCCTACAAATGTATATGGCGATACGACCGTTTCACAGACATTCAATGTATACGAGATCGATCAGTCGAGCGTATTCAAATCCGACTCTGCTTACCTGATCCGCAAACCCAACCAGTTTGTTTACAACAACCTGCTGGGTACACGCACTTTCTTCCCCAGAGGGTTTCAGGACACCGTTCGGGCATTCCGGGATACCACACCTTATCAGGTGCGGATCCGTTTGAATGACGCATTTGGTCAGCGCCTGTTGAATTACGACTCTGTGGGTGTTAACGGGGCCTACAATTCCGATACAGCTTTCCAGAAGAAATTGAAAGGATTTGCTGTTGAATCGACCAACGGTAACGCCGTGGTGGGTATCAACCTCACGGGAGCAAATACCAAGCTGGCGGTTTATTATAAATGGAAACGTCCGCAGCATACAGCATTCGATACGGCTACTGTTGCCTACTTCAATTTTACCAGCGTATACGGCGCAGGTCAGGCCAATATCGTTACACGTGATTACTCCGGTACAAGCTGGGCTTCCGCGGCTAATGATGAAGTGGAAGACAACCAGATCTTTATCCAGAATACACCCGGCACATTTGCCAAGATCAAGATCCCCGGTCTGATCGGCCTCAACAACCGTGTGATCCATCGTGCAGAACTGATTATGGAGCAGGTGTATAACGGTCCGACAGACTCCCTGTTCTATGTGCCAGGATCCCTGTTCGTGGATGCCTATGATCCGTCTATTTCCAAATACCGGACAGTGCCGTACGATCTGCTGATGACCTCAACAGGCGGAGCGAACTACAGTTCGTTCGGAAGCTACCCGACTGTGGCAAAAGATGCCAGTGGTAATACCATCCGCCGCTGGCGGTTCAACCTGACCCGCTACGTGCAGCACGTAGTCAACGGTAAACTGCCCATCTATGAGCTGAGACTTTCATCGCCCAGCTATGTGATAGAAACATATGGCATACCTGGTCTGATCACCGATGGAACGATCGCCATTCAACCGCTCACGCCGGTGTCCGTAACAAGGGGCAGGGTGCGACTCCAGGGTGGCCAGCCGCTCAATAACCCGCAGCGGATGAGGCTCCGGATCGTATACTCCAAAATTTAAGGCGGCCAAATAAAACGAATTGAATCGGGTGTTATCTTTGCACCCGATTTATTTTATAGACTATCCCATTACAAACAAACTAAAGTTTTCTTATGCCTTACCTCTTTACTTCAGAAAGCGTATCTGAAGGACATCCGGATAAAGTGGCTGATCAGATATCTGACGCGCTTATTGATAACTTTCTCGCATTCGACGCGCAATCAAAAGTTGCTTGTGAAACACTGGTGACAACCGGTCAGGTTGTACTGGCAGGAGAAGTGAAATCAAAAGCTTATCTCGACGTACAGGAGATCGCCCGAGGTGTAATCCGTAAGATCGGTTATACCAAAAGTGAATACATGTTTGAAGCACATTCTTGTGGTGTGTTGTCAGCAATTCATGAGCAGTCAGCCGATATCAACCAGGGTGTTGAGCGTAAGAAAAAAGAAGACCAGGGCGCCGGTGACCAGGGAATGATGTTCGGTTATGCTACCAACGAAACCGAAGATTACATGCCACTGGCACTCGACCTTGCACATAAACTCCTGATCGAACTGGCGGCCCTGCGTCGCGAGAACAAAGCGATCAAATACCTGCGCCCCGACGCCAAGAGCCAGGTAACCCTTGAGTACGACGACAACAACAAACCCGTACGCATCGACGCGATCGTTATCTCTACCCAGCACGACGACTTCGACACAGAAACCAAAATGCTGGCGAAGATCAAAGATGACATGATCCGCATCCTGATCCCCCGCGTAAAGAGCAAGTATAAAAAATACGCCAAGCTGTTTAACGACGGCATCAAATATCACATCAACCCAACCGGTAAATTCGTGATCGGTGGTCCGCACGGCGATACAGGCCTGACCGGCCGTAAGATCATCGTTGATACCTACGGTGGTAAAGGTGCACACGGCGGTGGCGCATTCAGTGGTAAAGATCCTTCCAAAGTTGACCGCAGTGCTGCTTATGCCACACGTCACATCGCTAAAAACCTCGTAGCTGCCGGTGTAGCCGACGAAGTACTGGTACAGGTATCTTATGCAATCGGCGTAGCGCAACCTACCAGCATCAACGTTAATACCTATGGTACGGCTAAAGTTGAGCTGACCGACGGTCAGATCGGTAAGATGGTAGAAAGCATCTTCGACATGCGCCCTTACTTCATCGAACAGCGACTTAAACTGCGCAACCCGATCTACAGCGAAACAGCTGCTTACGGACACATGGGCCGCAAGTCTGAAGTAGTAGAAAAAACCTTCACTTCTCCCGACGGAAAAGTGGTGAAGAAAAAAGTAGAACTCTTCACCTGGGAAAAACTGGATTACGTTTCCAAAGTAAAAAAAGCATTTGGACTGAAATAAGCAAAAACCCGCCTTCTGGCGGGTTTTTTAATGCAAAATTCACCCCTTCGACCAACTCAGGAACCAAAGTAAAAACAGCCATTACAGACCCGAAGCACCCGGCTTAAGCAATAAGGCGCAAAAATTACCTAACACCTATTACCTATAACCTAAGACCTAATACCTATAACTTATTCCCCTGCACCTTACACCTTCCGTCATTAACCTTATTTTTGCAAAAAACAGCAGTGGCCGACACCAGCAATCCCTGGACAATACTTTCCGAAAAGGAGCAATACGAAAATCCCTGGATAAAGGTGACCGAATACGACGTGCTCAACCCATCCGGCGGAAAAGGCATCTATGGAAAAGTTCATTTCAAAAATCTGGCGATCGCCGTGCTTCCGCTGGATGAGGAAATGCATACTTATCTCGTAGGACAATATCGTTTCACCATCGATCAATATACCTGGGAACTGCCGGAAGGCGGATGCCCCGAAGGCAGTTCGCCACTGGAGTCTGCACAACGCGAACTCCTCGAAGAAACAGGTCTTCAGGCCAGCGACTGGCAGGAGATCATGCAGATGCATTTGTCTAATTCCGTAACCGACGAATGGGCACATGTATTCCTGGCCCGCGGACTTCAGCAAGGCCTTGCCCAACCCGAAGAAACAGAACAACTGCGCGTACGCAGATTACCTTTTGATGAAGTGTACCGCATGGTAGAGAACGGTGAAATCACCGATTCGCTGACCATTGCCGCGGTACTGAAAGTAAAATTGATGTTTACATGAAAAATTTCCGTTCTCCCCAACGCCCTAAGAAAAACACCATGATCATCGGTCAGCAGGCCGTTATCGAGGCCCTGAAAGAAGGACGGGCGCTGGATCGTATTTATATCGATACAAGAGTGCAGGGCGCTGCCGGTGCCGCTATCCGCCAGCATGCCTCACATGCAGGCGTGCCCGTCAATACCGTGCCGGAAGCCAAACTGAATACCTTCAATGCCGGCCCCCATGATGGCTGCATCGCCATCATCGCCCGCGTACAATACCAGGATCTTCAATCCGTGATTTCTTTTGCGGTAGAAAAAGGCGAAACACCATTGTTCCTCATCCTCGACGGTATTACGGATATCCGCAACATCGGCGGCATCGCGCGTACCGCCTATTGCTGTGGCGTACATGCCCTGATCATTCCGGATAAAGGGGTAGGAGCCTTGAATGAAGAAGCGCTGCTCACCTCTGCCGGTGCATTGGAACAAATCGCCGTGTGCCGTGTTAATAGTTTGGTGAAGGCGGTAGACGACCTTCGCATGAATGGCATTAAAGTATTTGCCAGTGAAATGAAAGCCTCCGTTATAGCCGCGAATGCCCCACTCAACGAACCCTGTGCGATCGTAATGGGCAGTGAAGACAAAGGCATTCATCCTACCTTATTGAAAGTGTGCGACGAAAAGATCCGCATTCCGATGGCTGCCGATTTTGAAAGCCTCAACGTTTCCGTGGCTGCCGGTATGTTACTGTACGAAGCCGGCCGGCAGCGCGGATGGGCGGTTGAGGGATAATTAAAAATGTGTAAATGTGCCCTTCCCTGCCGGAATGGGCCATGTGAAAATGATTTAAAGATGGCTTTTCATTTTCACTCCCGGGACTTCGGGGATACACATCTTCACATTTACACATTTTTAGCTATGAGTACTAACACAAATCGAATAAACCTCGTAGAATGTCCGCGGGACGCAATGCAGGGCTGGAAAAAAAACATTCCAACCAGCGACAAGATCGCTTACCTCAACGCATTGCTGAAAGTGGGATTTGATACACTTGACTTCGGCAGTTTTGTTTCACCGAAAGCCATTCCGCAAATGGCCGATACGCACGAAGTAACCAAAGCACTCGATCTCTCCAATACCTCCACAAAATTGTTGGCCATTGTAGCCAACTACCGCGGAGCCGAAGATGCCTCCGTTTATGATCAGATCAACTATCTCGGTTTCCCTTTTTCCGTTTCCGAAACTTTTCAGCAACGCAATACCAACAGCTCTATCCAGGAATCATTGGGAAGGGTAGAAGAGATCCAAAACCTTTGCATCAAAACCGGCAAGACACTCGTTGTGTACCTGTCCATGGGATTTGGCAACCCTTACGGCGATCCCTGGAATGAGGAGATCGTTTTCGACTGGGCACGCAAACTCACTGCCATGGATATCCGCATCCTTTCGCTTGCCGATACGGTTGGATTGGCCACGCCTGAACAGGTGAGCCGCATTACCGGTTATCTCACACAGGCTTTGCCTGAAACCGAAATCGGTGTGCACCTGCATTCGCGCCCGGATAACTGGCGCATAAAACTGGAAGCCGCTTTTGAAAGCGGAGCCCAACGGTTCGACGGCGCGCTTAAAGGAATCGGCGGTTGCCCGATGGCTGATGATGAGCTGGTAGGTAACATGAATACAGAATGGATGATCCGGTTTTTCAAGGAGAAAAACGGACTCGTCTTGAACGAAGAAGCGCTGGCTGAAAGCCTGCGTATCGCAGATAAACTTTTCCTTTCCTGAACGCTCAATACGTGCACATGAACCTGATGGTAGACATTGCCCTCAAGAAATTACCGCAACCGATCCAATACGGCGATGGTATCATGCTGGTAGGTTCCTGCTTCACGGAACATATCGGCAATGCACTGGCCGAACTGAAGTTTCCCGTATTGCAGAATCCGCACGGTATCCTGTTTGATCCGGCGAGTGTGGGCAACAGCCTGCTGGCTTATATCGACAACAGAAAATATAAGCGGGAGGAACTGTTTCAGTTGCACGAAGTATGGCATAGCTGGGGGCATCATTCGCGTTTTTCAGCAATGGATCCGGATGAAGCGTTGACTAAAATGAACCAGGCATGTGAGGCAGGACACCATTTTTTGAAAAAAGCGAAATGGCTGATCCTTACCTTAGGCTCTTCCTTTTCCTATCATCTTACCAACGAAGCCGATCACGCCGCCTTGAAAACCGGGGATGGTGTGGCCAACTGCCATCGCGCACCGGCGCAGTGGTTTCATAAGCACCTGATGGAAATTGAAGAGACAGTAACGATGCTCGACACCTGTTATCATCGTCTCCGGCAGTTCAATCCTGGTCTGCAGATTTTATTCACGATAAGTCCCGTCAGGCATCTGCGCGACGGTGTGGTGGAGAATAACCGGAGTAAGGCGCGTCTGCTGGAAGCCGTTCATCATCTCGTTAATAAATTCAACGGGCTGCATTATTTTCCGGCATACGAACTGGTGATCGACGTATTACGCGATTATCGTTTTTACGATATCGATCTGGCACATCCCAATTACCTGGCCACCGAATTTGTATTGGAAAAATTTACCGAAAGCTGCATTGCGTCAGATGCGCGCGAACTGATGCAGGAATTAAAAAAAATCGGTATTGCCAAAAGACATCGCCCGATGCAACCCGCTACGAAGGCACACAAGGAATTTTTAGTAAAACATATAGAGAAGGTCTCCCAACTACAGGCACAATACCCGTTCCTCGATCTTAGTGAGGAATTGAATTACTTTACTACTTCTGCTGAAACACGGTAGGTAGTTTGTTGTTCGTAGGTTTCTCCCGGTCGCAGGATGGTATCGGGGAAAGAGGGAATGTTGATGGCATTCGGGTGTACCTGCGTTTCAAAACAATAACCCGAGAACGGACCGAACTTTCCATTTAACAAGGGTATATAACGACCGGTATAAAAATGAACGACCGGCGCAGTGGTAAACACTTCTAGTTTCAAACCGGTTTTTGTTGAAAAAGCCGAAGCAACGGGGCCGCCGGATTTATTGACAACAAAACTCTGATCATACCCTTTCACCGGATCTGCATCCTGACCGATCGGTTTGGGAACGCGGAAATCAAACGCTTCGTTTACCGGGATTAACTCTCCCGTGACTACAAACGAATCATTCTGCGCCAGCCAATGATCGGCATCGATCTGCACGAGTTGTGCGTTGATACCTTCTGATAATGAGTCGAGATCAAAATAATCGTGGTGAGTGAGATTAACAACGGTCGGTTGATCCGTGGTGGCGCGGAATGTATACACGAGTTCGTTTTCGTTGGTGAGATCGATTTGTAATTCGGTGTTGAGTTCGCCGGGAAAACCTTCCTCTCCATCAACACTTTTGTATGTGAGGACGAGTTGCGCATTTACCGCATCGTACGCTTTTACCTGCCATATTTTTTTATCAAAACCCTCATGGCCACCGTGCAGGTGATGTGGAGGCTGATTGCAGGTGACTTCGTACGACTGCCCGTCGATCGTAAACTTTCCATTGGCAATACGATTGGCATAGCGTCCGATGGCCGCACCGAAATAAGGATAAGCAGCGAGGTAATCCGGTGAAAGATAGTCGGCCACTTTATCAAAGCCCAATACGATATTAACCGGACCTTTTATCGTGGGTACAATAAATGCAGTGGTAATGGCGCCGAGATTGGTAACACGAACTTCCGTTCCCTGTTTATTGATCAGGTGGAATAAATAAATATCTTCACCACCCGGATGAGTAAACTGGTAAATGCCACTGGTTTGAATCATTCTTCAAAATACGTGAATCCAAATGACAAAAGAAGTTCTGGCCGGGAAATTCCGTGAGCATTATAACAAAGAAGCCGATCATTTTTTCTTCTGCCCCGGGCGGGTAAACCTGATCGGTGAACACATCGATTACAATGGCGGAATGGTGATGCCATTTGCTATTTCCCTCGGATCTTATGTAGCCGTTTCGTTCAATGAAGACGAGACATTCCGGTTCCGGAGTATTGATTTTTCTGAAAAAGCCGATATACCGCTTGCGCCGTCCTATACGAAAACGGGACCGGAGTGGTACAACTATCCGCTTGGTGTGATCCATGAACTATTGAAGGCGGGTCACCCGTTGAAGGGAATGGATCTGTTGTTTGCGGGCGATCTTCCCGTAGGCACCGGGCTGTCCTCCTCTGCATCGATTGAAGTACTGACCGGTTATATGATTGCAACGCTGCACAACATCGATATCGACAAACGGTCCATCGCGTTGTTATCAAAGCGTGTGGAAAATGAATTCATTGGCCTGAGCAGCGGCATCATGGATCAATACGCTGTGGCATTGGGTAAAAAAAATCAGGCCTTGCTACTCGATTGCGACACCGTCACGCACGAGTACATGCCCTTTGAAACAGGTGCCTATAAACTGGTGATCATTAACAGCCGCAAACAGCGGCAGTTAGCAGAATCAAAATACAATGAGCGGTTTGGTGAATGCCGCGAAGCACTCGCGCAATTGCAGACAACCTTATCCGTCACACATCTCTGTGAGGTGAAGCCGGATGTGTTTAAGCAAAATGAACACCTGATTACGGATCCGGTTGTGCGTCGCCGTGCCTGGCATGTGGTGACGGAAAATGACCGGGTGCACCAGGCATGTGCGGCCCTGAAGGCCGGCGATATCGACCGGCTGGGTGCCTTGTTATATGCTTCGCATGATTCGCTGCGCGATGATTACGAAGTGTCCGGGAAAGAACTTGATACCATTGTTGAATACTGTCGTCAGCAGGAATTATGTGTTGGTGCGCGCATGACAGGTGCCGGTTTCGGCGGCTGCGCCATTGCGTTGGTAAAAGAGCAGGCTATTCCTGCATTTTCCCGGCAACTGATCGCCTATTATGAGGCCCGCGTTGGTTATCCGCCTGAAGTGATTGTGTCGGAGATCGGGGAGGGGGTTGGTGAGATAAGGTGAATATGTGCCCCGCCGCAGGCGGGGGCCGTGTGCCCGAAGTCTCGTCCCGAAACTTCGGGATGTGAAAATGTGAAAATCAACTTTACCTTAAGCCTTCGTTAGAGAGAATAATATGCTGGAGATAGATAGTCACCGGAAAGTATTGTCGGCTGTTACCATTTTCACATGGTCCCTGATGAAGACAGGGCACATTTACACATTTTTCACATTCAATGTATTCTATCCCCCCGAACCTCCAACCCACTCATCACTTCCGCTTCGTAGGCTAACCATTCTGCCCAGCGTTTTCTGACGAGGTCTTTGTCGATATAGGTTTCGGCGAGTTCGATGAAAAGTGTGTAGTGACCGGCTTCGCTTTCCATGAACCGGCGATAGAACTGGCGGAGATAGGCGTCGTCGAGGCCTTCGCTTAAACGTTTAAAACGTTCGCAACTGCGGGCTTCGATGAGGGCCATGCTCAGCATCTGGTCGAGGAAACGTGTTTCCCAATCACCGCCTTTTTGCTGAAATTCGAATAGTTTATTGACATAAAGGTCTTTGCGCTGTTTACCGAGTTTCAGGTTGCGTTTCTGGAGTTCGGCCAGCACGAGCCGGAAATGCCCCCATTCCTCGGTCACGATCGGTGCCAGTTCCCTGACCAGTTTTTCCAGCTGGCTGTAGCGCTGGATGAAGCTGATGCAGGTGGTAGCAGCCTTCTGCTCGCAATAAGCATGGTCTGTAAGTATCTCTTCCAGAGAGAGTTCGGCCAGGTTTACCCAGCGGGGATCGGTGGGAAGCTTCAGGCCGAGAATATTGCGGGCTTCGGGGGATAATTCCATTAGGCAAAAATAGTACGGAGCGCGGTAAACCTGAGGTCATCAACAGGGGAAAATCTTTTGTGTTTCGCAATAGTTGTCTTACCTTTGCCGCCACAAAATATATAGGATAAAAATCGGATGACAAATCCAAAAAAGTAAAAGATGCCTTTAACAAAAGAAAAAACAGCTGCAATTTTTGCCGAATTCGGTGGCAATGCGACTAATACAGGTTCCATCGAAGGACAGATTGCCCAGCTGACAGAGCGTATCAGCCAGATCAGCCAACACCTTCAGCAGAACAAAAAAGACTTCTCTACCCACCGTGGTCTGATGCAATTGGTAGGTAAGCGTAAGCGTTTACTGAACTACCTGCAGAAGCATAACCTTACAGGTTATCGCCAGCTGATTGAGAAACTTGGATTGAGAAAGTAAGACAGCCCTTCCGGAGAACGGAGTGGGAACGTCTTTTATTCTGAGGTTTCAATTCTCGAATCCTGCATATAATTGATATTCCCAACTTCCTTTTGGATGTTGGGAATAACTGTTTTTAGGATCGTTGTTTCTCCGCCGGATCTTCTTACTGTTCCTGATCCCATTCTTCATTTACAATTGCATTTGTATGTTAAAACAACCCATTCGCAAAACATTTGATATAGGTGGTGGGCGCGAGGTTACGATCGAAACAGGTCGTCTTGCGCGCCAGGCTGATGGCGCGGTTACCGTTTCAAGCGGCAACTGTGTGATCCTCGCTACCGTTGTGGCTAATAAAGAGCCCAAAGAAGGGCAGAGCTTTTTCCCGCTGACTGTGGATTACCAGGAGAAGTTTGCTGCGGCAGGCCGTATTCCCGGTTCTTTCTTCAAGCGCGAAGCCCGCCTGAATGACTACGAAATTCTGACCAGCCGCCTGATCGACCGCGCGCTGCGTCCTTTGTTTCCTGAAGATTATCTGTGTGAGGTTCAGGTACTTGTATCGCTTATTTCAAGTGATCCTGAAATCATGCCCGACGCAATGGCCTGTCTCGCTGCTTCTGCAGCCCTCGCTGTTTCCGATATTCCCATCAAGGAAATCATCTCCGAGGTACGCATTGGCCGTATCAACGGAGAGTTCATTGTTAACCCTACCCGCAGTCAGCTCGAAGAGTCTGATATCGAATTTATCGTTGCGGCTACTGATAAAAACCTGATGATGGTGGAAGGTGAAGCGCAGGAGTGCAGCGAAGCTGACCTCGTACGTTCACTGGAAATTGCCCACGAGGCGATCCGCATCCAGATCAAAGCGCAGGAAGAACTGCGTCAGCTTGCCGGTGTTACCACCAAGCGTGATTATACCAAACCCGCAACAGATCCTGCGCTGGAAGAGAAAGTGAAAGCTTTCGCCGGCCAGAAAGTATACGAAGTAGCCAAAGCCGCGCTGCCCAAACATGAGCGCAGTGACCGTTTCGCCGCCATCAAGGAAGAACTGATCGCTTACCTGAAGTCTGAACTGGCTGAAGGTGAAGAACTGCCCGATCTGACGAAGAAACTGGCTTCTACCTACTACGCAGATCTGCAGTATTATGTGGTACGCGATATGATCCTGAATGAGAAGGTCCGCCTCGACGGACGTGCACTCGACCAGGTTCGCCCGCTCGATATGGAAACAGATGTACTGCCTTCTCCACACGGTTCTGCTCTTTTCACAAGAGGTGAAACACAATCACTTACAACAGTTACCTTAGGAACTGCTTTAGATGATCTGCTGGTGGAAAGTGCTGCTCATTCTTATGATTCCAAGTTTTACCTCCATTATAACTTCCCGCCGTTTTCTACCGGTGAAGTGAAAATGATGCGCGGTCAGAGCCGTCGCGAAGTAGGTCACGGTAACCTGGCTATGCGCTCGCTGAGACAAATGATGCCGAATGGCGACTTTGCTTACACCGTGCGTGTAGTGAGCGACATCCTGGAATCAAACGGTTCATCTTCCATGGCTACCGTATGTGCCGGTTCACTGGCACTGATGGATGCGGGTGTGGGTATTCCCAAACACGTATCTGGTGTGGCAATGGGACTGATCACCAAAGACGACAAATTCGCCGTATTGACCGATATTCTTGGTGATGAAGATCACCTTGGTGATATGGACTTCAAAGTAACCGGTACCCGCGATGGTATCTGCGGTGTGCAGATGGATATCAAGGTGGATGGTTTGCCGATGGCTGTAATGCAGCAGGCACTGGATCAGGCCCGCCGTGGCCGCCTCCATATCCTGGACGCCATGTACGAATGTATCCCTGCTTCCCGTGAAGAGGTGAAACCACACGCACCGCGTATGGTTAAACTGATCATCGATCGCGAGTTCATTGGTGCAGTGATCGGGCCAGGCGGTAAAGTGATCCAGGAAATGCAGCGTGAAACCGGAACGACTATCAACATCGAAGAAGTAAACAACCAGGGTGAAGTAAGCATCTTCGGCGTAGCCAAAGAAGGTGTAGAGAGAGCGCAAGCCTGGATCAAAGGCATCACTGCCGTTCCGGTAGTAGGTGACGTTTACGACTCTGTTGTTAAATCCGTTGTTCCTTTCGGTGCATTCGTTGAGTTCCTGCCCGGCAAACAAGGCCTGGTACACATCAGCGAAATCAGCTGGAAGCGTTTGGAAACACTGGAAGGCATCGTGAGAGAAGGTGATACTTTTAAAGTAAAACTGATCGGCACAGATCCCAAGTCAGGCAAATTCAAACTGTCGCGCAAGGCACTGATTCCAAAACCTGAGAACGCCGGTGGTTCAAGAGAGCCCCGCGAACCCAGAGAACAAAGAGAGCAAAATCCGCAAGGAGAATAAATAAAAATAAACCCGGACATGCTCCGGGTTTTTTAATTCAAAAGTCAAAACTCAAAAGTCAAAAACGGCGGAAGGCAGCGTTTAAATGATTGTCGACTCGAAAACTTTTTTCTTTTGCGACTCTGCTATAAACGAAGTACTTCAATCACGCAAAGATGCAGAAGAGGCAAAGGCGCAGAAGGTAATCGTTTTTTTACTTTTGAATTTTGACTTTTGAATTTTTCACAACCACATTTTCATGAACACTTACAAGGAACTCCACTATACCAGCATCCCACGCGAACAACGCGAAATACTCATGGCCCTGCTCAATGAATTCGGACCCGAAGGTTTTGAAGAAGGAGATGATGAACTGAAAGTTTTTTTTACCGATGATCAATACAATGAAGCATCGCTCGCAGCCATTCATTCCTCGCTGCAGGTAACACCAATAGTAAGCGACATAGCTCCGGTGAACTGGAACCAATCCTGGGAATCGAATTTTGCCCCTGTAGTGGTGGATGATTTTGTGGCGGTACGAGCCGGCTTTCATGATCCCATCAGCCATGTGGAGCATGAGATCGTCATCACCCCGAAGATGAGTTTTGGTACCGGCCATCATGCTACTACCTACATGATGTTGCAGCAAATGCGTTCGATTGATTTTAAAGATCGCGCTGTATTTGATTTTGGAACGGGCACCGGTGTACTGGCCATTCTTGCGCATCGCCTGGGTGCAGAAAATATACGGGCCATCGACAACGATACCTGGAGCATCGACAACACACGCGAAAACATGGAAGCGAATAAGGCTACAAGCATCCTGCTCGAACGTGCCGACGATGCAGGAGCCGGTTTTCAATACGATATTATTCTTGCCAATATCAACCGGAATGTGCTGCTCGATAACATGCACCGGCTTTCAGCGCAGCTGAATCCCGGCGGCACTTTGCTCCTGAGCGGTCTGCTGGAAGAAGACGAAACCGTGATCACTGAAAGCGCCGCCCGGAATGGACTGCTCGCCCCGCAACGCTTTCAGCGTGGGAACTGGATATGTATCAGGTTTTCAGCCGCTTAAAAAAGAGCGTATTAAATTATTGTTACCAACAACCGGTTTTTTCGTAAATTCGCTGTTCATCCCTAACCGATTTTTCTATGAATGAACTATTGATCATAGTTCTTGCATATCTGATTGGCAGCATTCCTACTTCTGTGTGGGTGAGTCGTCATTTTTTCAACATTGACATACGTGAATATGGCAGTGGCAACGCTGGTGCCACCAACACTTATCGTGTACTCGGACCTAAATGGGGTACGGTGGTTATGATCGTGGATATGTTGAAAGGTATCGTTGCGGTGAAGCTGGCTTTTTTGCTCGGCGATTATGGCAGCCAAGAGCGATTGACCAACATTCAGATGGGATTGGGGCTTGCTGCAGTGATCGGGCATATCTTCCCCATATGGGCGGATTTCAGAGGTGGTAAAGGTGTGGCTACTTTATTCGGACTGGTAGTGGGCATTTCTCCGTGGACGGCATTGGGTTGCTCCGGCGTATTCCTCGCGGTACTTTATCTTACCCGTTTTGTATCGCTTAGTTCCATGCTGGCCAGTGTGGCTTTTCCCGTATTCATCCTCGTGATCTTTAATGTAGATAATCCTGTATATCGTGTGTTTGCCATTGCAGTGGCCCTGATGGTGATCCTGACCCATCAGAAAAACATCGGACGTCTGTTGAAAGGCGCTGAAAGCAAAGTGCCTATTTTCAAATACCGCGACCGCCGTCGTCAACGCCGACGTAACTCGTCCCGTTAATACAATCCCCTCAAACCCGCTTACCTTTGTTTGGTATAGTGATTGTTTAAGTTAACTGAACACCTAAAATACCCAACATGACCCGAATCTTTCTTGCTCTGACGGCAGTAGCCTTTATGTCTGCCGGATGCTCCAACAATGCTGTGACCGGTCGTAGCCAGCTTACGCTATTGCCTGAATCGGAGTTGCAGTCAATGGCTGTAAGCGAGTATCAGACTTTTCTTTCCTCCAACAAAGTAATCAGTCCGTCTACCAGCAGGGATGCTGAGATGGTAACCCGAGTGGGCCAGCGCATCACGGCGGCTGTACAACAATATTATGCGCAAAAAGGTATTTCCTCCCAGCTCGATGGCTACAAATGGGAATACAAACTGGTAGACAGCAAAGAAGTGAATGCCTGGTGCATGCCCGGCGGCAAAATCGTCGTTTATACCGGTTTGTTGCCTATTACGCAGAACGAAGCGGCACTGGCCGCGGTAATGGGACATGAAGTGTCTCACGCCATTTTCCAGCATGGCAACGAACGTATGAGCCAGGGCATGGTGCAGCAGGGGCTTGGCTCCGCGCTCAGCGTGGCTTTGTCTAGCAAGCCAGCAGCAACGCAGAATCTTTTCATGACAGCTTACGGCGTGGGATCGAATGTACTGGGTACATTGCCGTTTTCCCGTAAACATGAACTGGAGGCCGACCGGTATGGTTTGATCTGGACAGCGATGGCCGGCTATAACCCACAGGAGGCAATTAACCTGTGGAAGCGCATGGAAACGGCTTCAAACGGACAAAAACCACCGGAATTTTTGAGCACCCATCCAAGCGAGGGCAGACGGATAACTGAATTGGAAAAACATATGCAAGAGGCACTTACATATTATAAGCCTGTTAAATAAGTATACATTTCTCATAGGGAAATCCCGTCCAAACGCAAGCTGGACGGGATTTTTCTTGCATTATAGGCCCAACCTACCTGCATTTTCGTTAACTTTGCATTCCCTGCAATGAGAACACTGGTAATAGCCAAGATTACCAGAAACCCTTAAAAAATCGCTTCAAAGATGTCACAAACAGTTTTTGAAAAGTTACAATTGGCAGACGAGAAAAATCTTCTGATCCAGGGTTTGCCTTCTTCTATTGAAAAGCAGTTTAGCAAATTGTCTTTTGCCAAAAACATGACACCTCTCCTGAAAAACAGGAAAATCGATTTCGCTTTGATCTTTGCAGTTAACGAGAATCAGTTGAATGGTATTCTGAAAGACGTGATGCCTTCACTGAAAGGTGAGTCTAAGTTTTGGGTTGCTTATCCAAAATCGACTTCCAAGATCGTAACTGACCTTAACCGCGAGTGTAGCTGGAACAGGCTCACCTGCGAAGGGTATGAAAGTATCGAGCGTATCGAGTTGGATCATGTATGGAGTGCACTGCGTTTTGTAAGAGGAGAGTGCGATCCGCGTTCTGCCGGCGATGCAGTAACCGCACGTAAGCGGACAGCCGCTGTGGCTGCGGCAATGGCTGAATAAGCTGAACACACACTACGCAACAACAGTATTTAACACCGAATGCCCCGTTTAAGACGGGGCATTCTGGTGAATAATTCAAAAATTTAAAAGTCAACATTCAAAACAGCACATTTCTTTAACCATTTTTAACTTTCAAATTTTGAATTATACAATAAACGGTGCTACGATTGTTTCTACTGCTGATCTGCTGAGCGGCTCATCAAAACTTTCACTGGCCGCACTTGCTGATACGAATGACAAAATGTTCACACCAGCTTGTGTGGTGATCTCTTCACCATCATAGCTGGCCTGTACGTTGGAACCGATACCGCCGGTATCTTTTCCCGTAATCCAGGGTTTGATGGAAATGCCTGTGTTGCGTGCCTGGCGCATCTGACGGATATGCGATGCGTGACGTGCTTCTACAGAATGGATCTGCAGCGCAGCAGTCAGTACATCATTGTTGGAAATGAGTGCACCTGCCTGTCCTTTGTATGCACGTACACCGGTGTCTTCGAAGGTTTGCGCAACGGCCAGGAATACATCGTAATTGGTAAATACGGTAGGGAAGGTACCGCGTGCGGTAAAGTCGAATGTAGGTTTAGCAACGGCTGTTCCTCCGAGACTGCTGATGGCAGTTTTCAGGAAATTCACGTGCTGGTTTTCGTGGTCGCGGATGGTATTGATGGCACCTACAGCGGGTGTACCTACAGGTACCAATCCTGGTGCAGCGGCACCCCTGGTGTAAAATTCGGCTTCCAGGTATTCGAGTGTCAATGCAAAGTTCAACACGCCAACAATAGTACTGTTTCCTTGTCCGTATGCTTTTTTAAACATACCACCGAGTGCCAGGGGAACTGCGGCGAGGGCAAGCTTACCACCAATTTTTGCAAACTGGCTTACGGCGCTTCTGCGTGAATCGAGTCGGTCGTAAACTTCCGGATCCACTTTTTCAATATCGGTAATGAGTTTATGGATATTCATTTTTTGTAGAGTTTAAAGTTGTAGAAAAGAAAAACCTGTCGGTAGGATTTGATCAGGAAGTAGGAAGATTGCCAGCCCAGAGTTTAGATACGAGGAAGGATTTAGCGACATCCAGTACTGCTGGCGGTGCTTTTACCAGGTCAAGACCGTTCATGTCAACGGCAGTGTTGTCAGCAAAAGTACCATTGCTCAGCAAGTCACGGATGTAAGCAGCGTGTCGCGCTTCCACCGAAACAATTTTTCCTGCAAGCAAAAGATAATCGGCAGACTGGATCAATTTACCTGCACCATTGTAGGCCGACACACCAAGGTCTTCAAAAGCTTTGGCCGTGTTGAGTACGCTTGTACGGCTGCTGAAGTCGATAGCTGCGAAGTTTACTTCGAGACCGGGAATAGCATTGGAGCCGAGTGCGGTTTTGAAGAATTCGCGGTGCGCAACTTCATGATCACGGATATCCGTAAGCAGCGCAACTTCTGCCGGTGTTATACCGCTGTACTGAGAAGCAATAACGCGTGTGTAAAAAGCTGCTTCGAGTTGTTCCAACGCAAAAGCATAGTTGAGAATACCTACATCACCGCGGCCGAGATCGATAAATCCATCGGGCGCCTGGTTGCCATCGTCATCGTCTTTGTCGCAAGACGCTAATACTGCGGCGGCCGTTACACCGAGTCCGAGAGAGGCAAGAAATTTTCTGCGATGAATCACTGATGCATCGGGGGTTTGTTCTGCTGACGAAATCCCTGAGGAGTTTCTTTTCATAATTCCGGTTTTTTGTGGTGTTTAAATGTTCAGGGCAAACCGAATCATTTATAGGATGACATTAACAGTTACGGCAACGGGTTTGAAATAGTTTCAGCGCTGTTAAAGTTTTTTGAAATGAATGGTGAATAGTCAATAGTGAATAGTCAATAGGGAATAGGCTACTAGCTGTAACGGTTGTTTAACCCCTTACATTTTGAACTAAAAAACGAAGACCGCCCTGAAAAGGGCAGTCTTCTGATCTGATTTCTTCGCTGTTGAAAGCTTGAAATGTCTTTATGTACGAGGGAATGTGGTCGATGGATTCAAATTCAAAATTCAAAAAGGACTTGATTGGTCATGTAAAACAGGGCTGCTTTACCTTAGGCCGAAGCTTCGGCCCGAAGTATTGGGCCCTATACCTTATACCTCCACCCTTTAACCTACTTTGCCAAACACATACATCTGATCCAATGTAGGAGTGGGGCTGCCACCGGCATTTTCCAGCGTGATGGCGAACGCCTGAGCACCCGGAATATTTTTGAGTTTACAGATAGATGCGCAATCACCGATCGTACCCGCATCCACGGGAACGCCATCCACCAATGCCCAAAGCTGGTATTGCTTACCGGATGGTGCAGGTGCCAGTTTGGATGACATCACATATACGTCACGTGTGTGGGTGTCCCAGAATACGGTTGCTGCATTGTTTTCTTTTCCTTTCACGCCTGCCAGGCTAACTTTCATCATGGCGGAGTCGGCCATCATGTCGAGGTCTTCCTGCATTTCTATCAGGCGGGTCTGGTAGGTTTTATTATCGGCAAAAAGGCTGGTGCGCTGCGAAATGAGATCTGCGTTTTCCTGGCGCACATCGTGATAGCGGTTATAATAATGTACGTTGAGTGCGCCGCTGACCACCAGCAGGATGAGGCAAGCTGCGGCCATCATCGGCGCCCAGCGCATGCGGCGTACCGGAGCAGCCACAACAGGGGTTTCTTTTGTACGCGGTGCTGCTGCTGCGGGCATGGCTTCTTCTTTCAGTCTTTCAAATAACTGTTCTTTTACGCCAGCCGGCACAGACACGGCATGCTCGGCTGCTGTTTGTTCCAGCAGCTCCTCGAACGCTATGATCGCCTGGTCGATCTCGGGGTACTGTGCACGAAGACGCTCGAGCTCCAGTATCTCCTCCTGATCAGCCAGTCCAAGGACATAGCTTTCGATCACTCCACTTTGTATGTAAGACTTAATATCCACTTTATACCTTAATCGTTTGTCTCAATTCTATCAGCGCTTTGCGAAGCCTGGTTTTAACGGTGCCGATCGGAATGCCTAACTGTTTGGCAATATCATCCTGCGTGTAACCTTCGAAATAGGATAATTCAACCAATACCCTGTACTCTTCCTTCAGCGTATGTACAATTTTACGAAGACCGATCACGTCGGTATTCGTCTGACTGCTTCCTGCAAGTGTAAGGGATTCATCCGTCAATTCGTTATTCCGCTTATTATTCTTCCAGTTCTTACTGCGCAACATATCTATAGCTGCATTGCGTGCAATGGTCAGCATCCAGGTAAATAATCGCCCTTTCGATACATCGTAGGCGCTTATCTGTTTCCAGATTTTGACAAATACTTCCTGTAAAATATCCAGTGCGGTATCAGTATCCGGTAATATTCCGAGGATGGCGCCATGCAGCGAGGACGAGTAGTTATCGTACAGATAACTAAACGCAGCCTGGTCATGCTGCTTCAGCAAGCTAACCAGTTCTTCTTCATTATATCGCTGTAAGCTTTTCAACAAAGAAATTTAAATCAGATAATCAAGTTACGAAAACCGGATTATACTGGTTTTATAAAATGGGAATTTTTTCTACATTATGTATCAGGGTAGGAAAAAAAGCGTACTGTCACCGGATTACCACCGTACCCAGAGCCTGGGTCAGTTCCATCTCCATTTTTTTAAGATGTCGATGGGTCTCTCGCAGCACGTTCAATTCTTCAGGGGTATGTTCCTTTTCCATGTCAACCTGGTTTTCCAGCAGCATCCGCTTAATCTTCCGTAGTTTGAGATAGTTTACCGCTGACAACACTTTCTCACTTGTCTTGTCTTCCCCGATCTTGAGAAATTTGTAAAGCTCCTCATCATTACCGGGCGACAAAGTACGGATAAAATCTTCGTAACTCTGTTCAAACAGGTTTTTCTGAAAACCGGTGTTCTGGCTGAACTCCCGTTTCCAGTGTTCACTTTCCTCGTAGGGGAAGTTAAGCAAGGATACTGCCAAGGTACTCAGGCCGGTATCCTGGTGGTAAACAAAGTAGTTCTTGTTAGCATGCTCAGGATCGTGTTGCAGCAGTTCTTTGAAGGCATTCAGCAGCTTGATCACCTCCTGGTTGTCCATCAGGCTTTCGTCCACCATCTCATCAAATATATAATTGGCCACCTTGCGGCCATCTTCCCAAGGTTTGTCACCATGCTCCAATAGTACACGGGCGATCTCTTTTTCCTGGAGATCGTCTTTAAACATCAGGTTGAAGGTAGCCTCTTCATAATTGGCTTCTTCGGCCTTCCGGGCATTTTCTTCCCGTTGATTCGCATCTTCAAATGGAAGCTTGCGCTCCTGGGTAGATATGCGGTCGCGGATGAACTTGTTGACCAGGCTGTGCATCCCGCCCTCATCAATCTGCAGGATCTGTGCGCACTGGCGGATATAGTCCTGCTGGCGGGTGAAGTCTTCCAGTTTGTTGATGCGGGAAATCGTCTCCGCCATCTTGTTCACCACTTCCGATTTTTTCACCGAGTCGCTGCCCGCATCTTTCAAGGCCACTTCCAGTTGAAAGAGGATGAAGTCTTTTTTATTGGTATCAATAAATTCCCGGAACGCCGCTGCGCCTACTTTGTTGACATAACTGTCGGGGTCTTCTTTGTCCGGAATCAGAACAAGCTTTACGTTCAGCCCTTCTTCCAGCGCCATGTCCAGCCCGCGGAGTGCGGCTTTTACACCCGCCGCATCACCGTCATATATAATGGTGAGGTTGTTGGTGTATTTTCTGATCAACCGCAGTTGATCCGTTGTCAACGAAGTTCCTCCGGAGGCCACTACGTTTTCTATACCGGCCTGGTGCAGCGATACCACATCGGTATAACCTTCTACCAGCAGGCATTCATCCGCCTTGTCGATAGCTGTGCGCGCAAAGTAGGAGCCGTAAAGGATCTTACTCTTGACATAGATTTCGTTTTCCGGAGTATTGATGTATTTCGGTGCGCGGTCGTTCGCTTTTAGTATACGGGCACCAAAGCCAAGGATTTTTCCGCTCGAGTTATGAATGGGAAAAATAACACGGCCTCTGTAATTGTCGGTGAGCTGTCCGTTACGCTCGGCAACGAGGCCTGATTTTAATAATAACTCGGGGTTGTATTGTTTCGCTTTTGCTTCCTGCACCAGGGCATCGCGTTGTTCGGGAGCATAACCCAATTGAAATTTGAGGATGATCTCTTCGCGAAAGCCGCGTTCCTTAAAATAACTCAGGCCGATATCCTGGCCTTCTTCCGTTTCAAATAATTGCCGCGTGAAAAATTGGCCGGCAAAATTGTTAAGGATATAAAGGCTGTCGGCGGTCTGGTATTGTTGCCGTTGTTCATCGCTGACAAAGGTTTCTTCGATTTCAATGCCATAGCGGTTGGCCAGCCATTTCAAAGCATCTACATAGCTGTATTTTTCATGCTCCATAACGAAGCTGATGGTGTTGCCGCTTTTGCCGCAACCGAAGCATTTGTAAATCTCTTTGGAAGGGGAAACCGTAAAGGACGGCGTCTTTTCGTTGTGAAAAGGACAGTTGCCGATGTAATTGGAGCCGCGTCTTTTAAGCTTGATAAAACTGCCGACCACATCCACGATGTCCAGGCGCGCGAGTATCTGTTGTATGGTCTGGGGGGAAATCATAGCCGGACTGCAAATATACCACGGTGCGCGGTAAGATATGAGTACAGGCTAAAGATTTGTACAGGCTCTTACAATTCAACTGTTTTCCGGGTGCGGAGTTTGTCCAGGCGTTTGAGCCCTTCAGCCGTCTGTCTTTTGCGTTCCAGGATGGTTCCAAGCGTGATATCGGTGTCAGGAATGCCTTTCAGCTTTGAACTTTCCAGTTGACGTTGCAACTGATTGAACGTAACGAGGGCTGTCTGGTAAACTTGCTGGATACTGTCGAGACGGAGTTTATAGAGTTCTGATTGCAGTTCTGTCTGAAGTGCCTGCCAGTTGATCTGATCATAAGCGGTACGCATCTGTTGTTCCACCTTCCGCCATTCTTCGGCCTGCTTTTCGGCCAGTTTAGCTTCGTATTTGGCCTTCACGGCTTCTTTCTCCACGTTGGTCATCGCATCCGCGATAGAACTTTCGATGCTTGTCCAGTTGACGTTACCCACCACTTTTTGTGAAGAGGTAACCACTTCTTTTACGATGGCTTCGTCTTCAGCACTTAACTCCACATTGCTGTGAACGTCGACATTTACGTTATTGAGATTAAAGGCGGCGGGAATAAAGGGTGACTGTTCGTTGGCAGCGCCTTTGCGCGCGAGTTCCGCAAGAACGGCAGGCAGACGTTTACCAAAAGAAAGCGCTTCCACACCTGCCTCTGTGTTTTGCATCGGATCACTGACAGTAAGTGTGGCAGGCAGTTCCGTTGCATGAGCGGCCATTGTCGGGTCTGTTGTTGCCTCATCAACCTCCGGGGCCGATACAGGATAACTTGCGTAAGCTACTTCTGCAGGATTGATTTGCGCGTCTGCGAGCATCGGCGTAACGGCCGTTGCGGAATCTTTTTTAATAACAGGATAGCTGAGGCCAGCGAGACACATTACCCCCAACAGGAACAATGTAGCAAGTGTTACATTGCGGTAGGGCACCGGATTGCGGCGTCGTGCGCCAACGATCCACTCGATGCGTCCGAGCAATTCCTGGTCGGAACCTGCGGCAGGTAAGGCAAGTGTAGCCGGTTGTTGCAGCTTGCCCAGCATCAGCAATGCGCTGGCATATTCGATCTTGTCGTATTGAAATTGCAATACCAGTTCGTCGGCAGCGCGCTCGCGTTCACGTTCCTGTATGCGGACAAACGCTTTTACAAAAGGATTGAAATAAAGAACGGCGTGTATGAGGCGGCTGATGAGGTTGATCAGATAATCATAACGGCGGATATGTGCCAGTTCATGCAGCAATATGGTTTCGATCTGGCCGGGATTGAGATGGGTAACGGCCGCTATTGGCAACAAGATAACGGGTTTCAGGTAACCTACCGTAAGCGGGGAAGTTACATGTTCCGACAACCAGATAGTGACTTTGCGGTTGATGCCGAGATGTTCTGCCGTACGCTTAACATATAAACGCCAGTCGACTGCGGGTTTACTCAAACCGCGGTAACGGATATGATGAACATAGCGGAGGTTGCGGTAGAAGCGTACCAGCGGAATAAACAACAATGCCAGGTAAGCCATAGAGGCATAAGGCAAAATGAGTGGAAGCCAGTTATCAAAACGGCTGGATGTATCGCTGAACAAGGGAGAAGCTGAAAAACCGGTATTGACATGGCCAATTATTCCGCTCACCAGGTTGATCAGGAACCAGGCGAAACCTGTCAGGAGCAGGGAGGAGGCCAGCCGGGTTTTGGCGGCGGGCGCCATACGCGCACGGAAAGCAGTGATTAGCTGATAGCATACCCACAAAATTCCCATTTGCCACAGGCTGTCAAAAACAGCCCATCCCAATGACTGCAGAAAGTTCGACTGGCTTGAAAACATAAGCCGTGAATTTTAGGTTTGGTTATTTGTTCTTGAGATCGTTCAGGAGTGCCTGGATCCTGTCCAGTTCTTCCTGGCTTGCTTTGCCCTCGCCAAGTGCCTGGATCACCAGTTGGGTAGCGGAGCCACCAAACAGGCCTGAGATCATTTTATCCAGCAAATGCTTTTGGGTCTTTTCTTTGTTAACGGCAGCCTGATAGATATGCGTACGCATGGAATCATCTCTCTTCACCAGTCCTTTCTCGTGCATGATCTGCATCAGCTTGAGTGTGGTCGTATAGCCGACATCCTTGGTAGCGGCCAGTTCCTCATGCACTTCCCTTACGGTGGCTAACCCCTTAGCCCAGAGCAATTGGAGGATCTCGAGTTCGCTCTCGGTGGGTTTTACTGTTTTAGTCGTTGACATGGGTTATACAATTTGATTGCAATATACGACCGATTTCGTAATAAATCATGCTTCGGGTAGAAAATTGCCCATTTTAACACGATTTAACAGTTGGACGCGGAGGGGAGCGGAAAGGTTACAGGGGGAGCCATGTGAAAATGTGTAAGTGTGGAGATGTGTAAATGAAACAGCCAGGGTGACACATATGCCGTATGGCCATCTACTTAAAACCTACAACCTATAACCTAAAACCTGTTCCCGTCTGCCATAAGCCTTATACCCTAGCCCGAAGTGTCGGGCCTTAAGCCTTCCCTTAAAAAACTAAGCCCCACTGTGGAAACAGCGGGACTTAAGTAATGGTTCTGATTAGATCCTTTAATTATTTATACTCGGCGGTAGTGTTGTTCTGATTTTGGCCGAGCGAAGCTATTACTTCTTTTTTAATTTCCTGCTTGTTATTTTTTGCTTCACTGGGCGCTCTGCCTTCCAGTTGTGCGAGGGTAGGAGCAATTACCAGGGAAACGATCGACATCAGTTTGATAAGGATGTTCATAGACGGACCAGAAGTGTCTTTGAACGGATCACCTACAGTATCACCGGTAACAGATGCTTTATGCGGCTCTGATTTTTTGTAGTAAATCTGACCGTTGATCTCCACACCTTTTTCAAAAGACTTCTTCGCGTTATCCCATGCACCACCTGCGTTGTTCTGGAACATACCCATCAGTACACCGCTAACGGTAGCACCGGCGAGGAATCCACCCAGCGCTTCCGCGCCGAGACCCGGCAGGAAGCCGATGATGATCGGAGAAACGATAGCGATAGCACCTGGCAGCATCATTTTCTTAATAGACGCCTGTGTTGAGATCGCCACGCATTTGTCGTACTCAGGTTTGCCGGTACCTTCCATGATACCAGGAATGGTACGGAACTGACGACGTACTTCTTCCACCATGGCCATGGCGGCCTGGCCAACCGCACGGATAGCCAGTGAAGAGAAGATGAACGGAATCATACCACCTACGAACAGGCAGGCGAGTACGTTTGCTTTATAAATATCGATACCACTGATACGTGATACACCTACGAAAGCAGCAAAAAGAGCGAGGGCTGTAAGCGCCGCAGAAGCAATGGCAAAACCTTTACCCGTAGCAGCCGTGGTATTACCCACCGCATCCAGTACGTCGGTTTTTTCGCGAACATCAGGAGGCAGTTCGCTCATTTCAGCAATACCACCTGCGTTGTCGGCGATAGGACCGAATGCATCGATCGCCAACTGCATTGCTGTAGTGGCCATCATACCGGCTGCAGCGATGGCCACACCGTACAGACCGGCACACTCATAAGAACCCCAGATACCACCTGCCAGCACGAGAATAGGCAGGAAGGTAGATTCCATACCGATCGCCAGACCACCGATTACGTTGGTGGCATGACCGGTTGAAGATTGTTTGATGATGCTCATCACAGGGCGTTTGCCCATGGCCGTGTAATATTCTGTAATGATGCTCATGAGTGCACCTACAGCAAGACCTACACCGATGGCGCCGAGTACACCCCATTTGGTGAACTCGATTCCACGCAGCACCAATTGCTCCGGCAGCAGCCAGTAAACCAGACCTGCAGCCGCAATAGCCGTGAGGACCATAGAACCCCAGTTACCCATGTTCAGGGCTTTCTGTACGGCAGAAGTATTGATACCTGCCGTGTCGCTGATGCGCACGAACAGTGTTCCGATAATAGAGAAGAGAATACCCAGACCTGCAATCAGCATGGGCAATACGATGGGAGAAAAACCTCCGAGGCTGTCATCACCAATGATCTGTGTTTCCTGACCCAGTACGATGGTAGCAAGTACGGTAGCCACATAAGAACCGAAAAGGTCGGCGCCCATACCAGCTACGTCACCTACGTTGTCGCCCACGTTGTCGGCGATGGTGGCCGGGTTGCGGGGATCATCTTCAGGAATACCTGCTTCCACTTTACCTACCAGGTCGGCACCTACGTCGGCAGCTTTGGTATAAATACCACCGCCAACACGGGCAAACAACGCGATCGATTCAGCACCCAGTGAGAAACCGGTCAGTACCTCGATAGTACGGATCATTTCGTCTGAGTTAACGGCAGCGTCGGGAGCAAAGAAATGTTTGAGAACAATATAAAGACCACCCAGTCCGAATACGGCCAGGCCTGCAACACCCACACCCATTACGGCACCGCCGGTAAAGGATACATTGAGTGCGCGGCTCAGGCTGCTGCGGGCAGCTTGTGCAGTACGTACATTGGCTTTGGTAGCTGCTTTCATACCGATGAATCCGGCAAGTGCACTCAGTACGGCACCAATTACGAAAGCAACAGCAATAGACCAATGAGAATGTGGATTAGCGCCGGCCATTACAGCCAGCAGAATAGCAACGATCACGACGAAATAACCCAGTACTTTCCACTCGGCACGGAGGAAAGCCATGGCACCTTCAGCAATGTAATTGCTGATTTCTTTCATGCGGTCGTTACCGGCATCCTGGCGGGATACCCAATTGAATTTAACAAGCGTGTAGAGGAGACCAAGGATTCCCATGAGCGGAACCAGGTAGATCAATTTGTCCATAATTACAGTTAATAAGACTTGATTAATAATGCCCTGCGGAAACCAGCCACGTCTCCGAAGGACGGCAAAGATAGGGGTTGGGTGGCATATTTTATAGCTTCCCGGCGGCGGTGGAAAACGCGTGAAAAGCCGCATTCATCAGCCTTACAGACGTTTGGCCGCGGATCAGGACGACAATTGAAGAAAGGCGGCACCCAGGTAATCGGGAATGTCGCCGGCGATAAGCGCCTCCTGCGAGATCCGCACGGCTGCCAGGTCTCCCGCGAGCCCATGGAGGTACACACCAAGGATGGCTGCGTCCGCCGTTGAATAACCCTGCGCCAGCAGTGACGACAGTATGCCGGTCAGCACATCGCCGCTGCCACCGGTGGCCATGCCGGCATTGCCGGTTGCATTGTACCACACCCGACCGTCGGGCAGGGCGATGGCGGTATGATGACCTTTTACAACAATCACCACCTGCCATTCCTGGGCTTTGCGCATGGCCAGGCCCACCCGTTCAAATTCGTTGGACGTTTCGCCGAAAAGGCGGGCAAATTCTTTGGGATGCGGGGTAAGAATGGCTCCGTGGGGAAAAGCAGGTTTGGCCTGCTCCTGCGCGAGTATATTTAAAGCGTCGGCATCCAGCACCACCGGACAGGATAAACGCGGCAATAATTCCAGCAAAAGTTGCCTTGTTTCACGCGCAGTGCCCAGGCCCGGGCCGATCGCGACTGCCTGGTAACGTGAAAAATCATCCGGCGATGCTGATAAATAAGAGGTGTTCGGATCTGTTATGACCATGGCTTCGGGTACGGCGGTCTGCAGCACAGAATATCCGCAGCCGGGAATATAAACACTCAGCAAACCTGCTCCTGCGCGAAGACAAGCGCGGGCAGATAAAACGGCGGCGCCAATTTTTCCATAACTACCCGCCATTAATAACACGTGACCATAAGTGCCTTTGTGGCCAAACTGATCCCGCGGACGATAGATTTTTTTTGCTTCTTCGAAATCGGTTAGTTGATAATCCGTTTCTGCTGCCGCGAGATAATGCGGATGCAGTCCAATATCCAATATATGTACCTGCCCGGTGGCTTCGGCATTTTCCGCAGCCAAAAAAGCCCTTTTATAACACTGAAAACTGAGTGTGTGCGTGGCATGCACTACCGGGAAACCTTTCGAACTGTCATCGGCCAGCAAACCGCTGGGCATATCGATAGAAATAATTGTTTCGTTGCTTTCATTTAAATGGGTGACGAGTTCGGCTGTAAATCCTTCCAGGGGACGATTCGATCCCGTACCGAAAAGTGCATCGATGATACATATATCGCCGGGAAAGACGGGCAACTGGGAACCGGGTTGTAAAAAGCGGATTTCTACACCGGGTAGCTGGTGCACGCGGGCCAGGTTAATCTGAAAATCCTCCGTGCCCTTGTGACCAAATTCAAGAATGTAGGCAATTACCTGCCGGCCCATTTGTGATAAAAGTCTGGCAATGGCCAGTCCATCGCCGCCGTTATTGCCTTTGCCACAGAAAATATGAAGGGGAATATCGTCTGGGATACGGTCAGCAATCCACGCAGTACAGGCCTGCGCCGCTTTTTCCATCAGATCGATCGATGAGATGGACAACCGGGCCATGGTGTATTGGTCCCATTCGCGTAGCTGTGCGGCGGTGAGGATTTTCATACAGAGTGAATTGTGAATGGTCAATAGTCAATGGTGAATCGTCAATCGTGAATAGGTTAACTCAAACAAGTTACTACTTATAATCTATTACTTCCCCTTCGGCCTCGGGGTTCTAACTCACGGTTTACCTACAACCTACAACCTAAAACCTATAACCTATGCCCGAAGTGTCGGGCCTTATCCCTTACGCCTTACAGCCTTCTTCGCAGGCTCTTTCTTTTTCGGAGACTCTTTGGTTTTAGCTGGTCGCGGTGGTGGAGCTGTGGACTCCGTACTGCTTTCCTGGTCTTCACCTCCGGTGCGTCCATCATAAGCGCCAAACAATCCGTATGCCTTGTGTGCGGCCTGATAGATACTGCGGTTGAATTTGTTTCCCAATATAATAATAGTCACTTTCTCGTCTATCAGCCGCGCGAATGCAGGCGTGAAGCCGTGCCATCTTCCAAAATGATAAACGATTTTTTTACCGTTGGGATATTCGAGCAAACGCCAGCCGAGACCATAGTTATGCAGGCTGTTGCGTTCACGGCTTTGCCCGGTAAAAGCCGAGTCCAGCAACGATTGACGGATAAATTTTCCCGTATATAATACCTGGTCCCAACGCAGGAGATCGCGGGGCGTGGAGTAAATATTTTTATCACCATACGTGCCTTCGAGGAAATCATTTTTCCAGAAACCGCCATTGGGATCGAAGGAAGGCGTGGCCGTGGAGGAATCTTTCAGGGTGAACACATAGGTATGATTCAATTGCATCGGCTCAAAGAGTTCTTTCTTCATGAACTCCGGGTACGACATACCGCTGACTTTTTCGATCAGCATAGCGAGCAGCACGTAGTTGGTGTTGCTGTAGCTAAACCGGGAGCCAGGCGTAAAACTGCGGGCTGGTTTTTCATTAACCAGGAACTTCAACATGTCTTCGTTGGTTACGTACACGTTCTGGTCCCATTTGGTTTTATCGGCCATAAAATAGACATAGTTGGGCAGGCCGCTGCGATGACTAAGCAGCATACGCAAAGTTATGCCGGGATAATGTGCCAGCTCGGGGAAAAACTTCGTCAGTGAGTCGTCGAGACTAACCTTGCCGTCCTGCACGAGTTTGAGCACCGCCATGCCGGTAAAGGGCTTGCTGGTAGAGGCGAGGTGCAGGGAAGTGGTATCGGTGAGTGGATCTTTGGTCCGCAGATCGCGGTAGCCAACATATTTCTCATAGAGGATTTGTCCTTCTTTGGCTACGAGCACGCCACCATTGAATCCGCGGCGGAACAGGGCCGAGTCAAAAAATGACTCGAGCATTGCTTCGTAACGTGCTTTTTCTTTATCGCTTATTGCAGCCGGTTCCGGTATTGTATAAACAAACGAACTTTCGTTGTCGTTCTTCTTTTCAGATTTAACGTTACCACAGGAGCTTCCTAATATCAGGGCCAGTAAAAAATAGCAGGTTCTTTTCACTAATGATCGTTTGTGACAAAAATAGAGATGCAACAATTTTTATACCGCGCTAACTTTTCCCCATTCCTGTAAATATCTTAATAACTACATGGGTTATATTTGCAACATGGCAACTGCAGAAAAAACTAGTTATCCCAAAGAAAAGATCCGCGTTTTATTTTTAGAGAATATCAGTGACCTCGCCGTTAAAAATTTCCGCAACAGTGGTTACACACAAGTAGAAAAGATCAGTAAAGCACTGACGGAAGACGAACTGGTGAAAGAAATCAAAGATGTACACATACTCGGCATCCGTTCCAAAACACAAATCACTCCGCGCATACTCGAAGCTGCAAAGAAACTGCAGGCCATCGGATGTTTTTGTATCGGCGTTAACCAGGTAAATCTGAAGTCGGCTACCGAACATGGTGTAAGTGTATTCAATGCACCTTATTCCAATACACGTTCTGTTGCAGAACTTGTAATTGGCCTGGCGATCATGCTGATCCGCCGCATACCGGATAAGAACAAAGCGGCACATGAAGGCATTTGGATGAAAGATGCCAAAGGCAGTTTTGAATTGCGGGGTAAAACGCTTGGCATTATCGGGTATGGAAACATCGGCTCACAGGTAAGCGTGCTGGCAGAAGCACTGGGCATGAAAGTATTGTTCTACGATACCGAGACCAAATTGCCATTGGGAAATGCGGCCGATGGTAAGACATTGAAAGATGTATTATCAAAATCGGATGTGGTCACGATGCACGTACCCGAAACGGCGCAGACCAAAAACCTGATCAATAAATCCAACCTCAAATACTTCAAAAAAGGATCGATTCTGATCAACTATGCCCGTGGTGAAGTAGTGGAACTGGAAGCGTTACGTAAGTATATCGTAGACGGGCATATCGGTGGTGCAGCCATCGATGTATTTCCCTGGGAGCCGGAGAAAAACGGCGACCGCTTTCAAACGCCGTTGCAGGATTTGCCTAACGTAATTCTCACACCGCATATCGGTGGCAGCACCGAAGAAGCTCAGCAGAATATTGGTGAAGATGTAAGTCTCAAGCTGCTTAATTTCCTGGAAAAAGGCAATACATTCGGCTCGCATACCGTGCCTGCGCTCGCGTTGCCTCCGCAGGAAGGATCGCACCGCATTCTCCATATACATAATAACGTACCCGGTGTACTTTCCGCGATCAACACTGCATTATCGGATGCGAAGATCAATATAGTGGGACAGTATCTCAAGACCAATGAAGAAATTGGTTATGTGGTGCTGGATGTGGACAAGCAATTGAGCAACCGCGCGATGCAGTTGTTGAAAGAGGTGAAGGAGACGATTAAGGTGAGAATGCTTTATTAAATTCAAAATTAAAAAGTAAAAAGTCAAAAAGGCGGGAATTGGGAGTTGGCAATTGTGAATTGTCAATAGAACAGCCGCGTTTGCTTATAAATCCACGGTTCGCGTGTTTACGAGCCGGTTCACGCAAAGGCGCGTAAGGAGCAAAGGCGCAAAGCACCGTCAATACGTGAATGCTTTTCGGCCCGAGACTTCGGGCCCTGAAGCTCTCGAAGGGCCCGAAGGCCAGTGAAAAGCGCGGGTTCATACAAGTTTACTTACTACTGCTGTCAGCTAAGGCTCTGCCACCGCAATCACCGGGAACGATCCTCATCTCCAGCTTTTCCAATCCCAGATCGATGCCGTTGATGCTTTTGTTTTGCAATGCATCGAGCAATTCCTGTTCGGACGCTTCTTTCACCACCACGCTGATCACCTGTTGCAGGCTGATGGAAAATTCGGATACGCCGTAGACTATTTTTTCTCCCTTTCTGCCGAAGGCAAACAAGATGGCGCGGTCTCTTAAAAAGAGCGGAACGCCGCCCTTTGTTTTGTTGAAATAATATCCTTTTTCATCCTTGCCATTGGAGACCGACAGGATTTGTTTATCCGGACAAAAGAGATAAACATTGATATCCATGTCAAATGTTCCCTGCAACTGTGCCCACACTTTCACAGGTTGTGTGCCGACGTACCCGTCCATATACGCGTCGATATTATACCAGCCGAATGTTTTGATCTGGAATTCGTACATGCCCGAGGTTTGACGGTCGGTGAAACCAACTGTTCTTTCTTTGGGATCGTTCAGTTTTTTTTCACCACTAGGGGTATTGGCATCCGGAGCCGGCGAAGGAGTGGCCGGTGGTGCAGGAATGTCGTTAGTGAAAAATTGCGAAGTCTCCGCTTTTGACGGCCTTACATACATCGTATCATCTTTACATATAGTTGTAATGCTACCGGAAGTCGTATCCTTTTGTGGCATCAATGAGGGATACTTCGCCTGATTGTTGACGTATTTGATAATGGCATCTATTGATTCATTGTCGAGCAGAGGAAATAGATCCATTACCGTGGGAGAGGATTTCGAAATTTCTACGGCACGCGGATAGCCGGACTCGATCAGTTTTTTATTATTTCGTATCCACTCATATAGTTTGGATTTCGGCCAGCGTTGATCTACGTTTGCCAAAGAAGGACCAATAGCTGATTCTTTTACATCGCTTCCGTGACACGCTGCGCATTTACTATGATAAAGGACACTTCCCAATTGCAAATCCTGCGGAGGCGGATTGAGCGTATCGGGTTCCACCCAGTTAATCGTACCGCTGTCTGTTTCCACTCCTTTGAAAACTTTCATCGTACTGTCGTAATAAGAATAAGGCATGGAAACGCCGAGCGGCTTCACCAGGGTTGTCATTTCCCCACCTGCGGTAGCATTAATATAAATCATACCGCCGCTGCGCAAAGGACGGCCATTTGATTCGGTGGTTAATCCTGCCGCCAATATCTCCGCCGACGTAAAGGCTTCGCGGATGGTGATGGCTATTTTTCCGCCTCCGGCGAACGCATCCGAAGGAATTTTTACACGGGCACCGTGCGCCGTGATGATCGTGGTATCCATCGACGGATCGATCTGAAACACCTGTTCGCGGAGAATAGACGGAGAGAACGGTTTTGGTGGCATTTTTGCAGCCTGTCTGCAGGACGAAAAACAAAAGACAATAACATACAACGAAAGAATGGCAAGGATTGCTCTCATGGTAAGGTTGGTTTGGATGGAGATTAAAGCACAACAAAGTTAGCCTGATACGTCTTTCTTCGTACTTATTTATTTTCCTTAATTTTCAATAAATATTGAAAATTGTGTAAATTTGCAGCATAAATTATTAGTATGAAAGTGGTCATCGTAGGTGCAGGGTTTGGCGGACTGAAGCTGGCCCGTGCCCTGAATAATAAACCCGGCTTTGAAGTAATACTCATCGACCGGTTCAACTATCATCAGTTCCAGCCTTTGTTTTACCAGGTAGCAACCGCTGGCCTGGATGCAAGTAATATTTCGTTTCCATTGCGGAAAGTTTTTCAAAAAAGCAAAAACGTAAGAATCCGCCTGACTGAACTGCAATCTATCGTGCCGGAACAAAACAAGGTGATCACAGAAACCGAAGAGATCAGTTATGATGTATTGGTGATCGCAACGGGAGCGGATACCAACTTCTTTGGCAATGCACAATTGGCGGAACATGCATTTCCCATGAAATCAACCGTAGAAGCTTTGCAACTTCGTTACCGGTTATTGCAGAACCTCGAACAGGCATTGACCATAGAAAATGCCGATGAATTGCAACGCAGGATGAACATAGTGGTGGTAGGCGGCGGTCCTACAGGCGTGGAAGTATCAGGTGCGCTGGCCGAATGGAAGAAATATGTGCTGCCCAAAGACTATCCCGAGCTGGACTTTGATAAAATGAATATTTACCTGCTTGAGGGATCACCCAAAACGCTCGCCGCGATGAGTGAAAAATCATCTGAACAATCACGCAAGTATCTCGAAAAACTCGGTGTGCATGTAAAGACCAATACGATTGTAAAAGATTACGACGGAAATACGGTTCACCTGAACGATGGCTCAACGCTTGAGGCAGCCACCGTGATATGGGCCGCCGGTATTAAAGGAAATGTGCCCGCCGGTATAGAAAAGGAACTGGTAGCGCGTGGCAACCGTATCAAAACTGACCGCCGTTGCCGCGTCATAGGGCATAATAATATATATGCCATCGGTGATATCGCTTACATGGAAACTCCCAAATACCCCAACGGGCACCCCCAGGTGGCACCTGTAGCCATGCAACAGGCCTCCTTACTCGCCGGCAACCTGATCGTGGAAGAAAGAAAATCCACCAAACCCTTTTATGAATTCGAATACCGCGATAAAGGATCGATGGCTACGGTTGGCCGTAACCTGGCAGTGGTGGATGTGCCCAAACCCAAATTGCACTTTGGTGGCTTTATGGCCTGGATGATCTGGATGGGATTGCACCTGATGCTGATATTAGGCGTGAAGAACCGGTTCTTCGTATTCAGCAACTGGTTATACAACTACTTCACGTATGATCAGAACCTGCGGCTGATCTTCAAAGAATTTGAACGGCCGGAGAATGAAATGCAAAAGCCAAAAGTCACCAGTCAAAAAGAGGGGAGTACTGCCGGAACTGAACAACATGTGAAGACAGGCGCTGTTTAATCCGGCCTCAGCTATTAAATTGATAATTTGCTAAAAGAGTCTCTGACCGGAGGCTCTTTTTTTGTGTAACCCTCCAAATGTGTAAATAGATACACAGTATTGGTGACGATTCCACTTGCAATACCAGCAGCAATTATTTCTTATACAATTCTAATCTCTGCATTTTTCATAGGGCAATTGACATATTTTCCTCCCGAAACACCGGGACGGATATTTCCACCGGGTATTATCCGGCTGCTTTTTTGCAATTAATCCTGCTGAGCGAAAACCCTCACATTAAAAACTTCGTTCATTCAACAAAACTTATGAAGATGAAACCAACTCAGTCCCTGCTCAAATTTGGAGCGGCGGCCATCCTTTCCCTTACAATGGGCCTTACTTCCTGCGACAAAGATGATAATGATGACTTCAATTCTATTGATGTCGATGATTACTATCTGTTGACCTCTGCCAATTCCCTGATAAAATACGATGGTGATAATCCCGGACGCTCAGTAGCGACCACAGGTATTACCGGGCTTGCTTCAGGCGAATTGATTGTTAGTATTGATTTCAGACCTGGTACCGGGCAGTTGTACGGCATCAGTAATGCCAGCAAACTTTATATCCTCAATACCAATACGGGTGCTGCCACGCAAGTTGGCACAACCGCATTTACGCCTGTATTGACTGGTACAAAAGTATCGATCGACTTCAATCCGGCGGCTGACCGTCTGCGTGTGATCACTGACAACGGTCAGAACCTGCGTATCAATCCGGAAACCGGCGCAGTTGCCGCTACGGATCCGGCTATCAACGGTGTGCCTTCTGCATCTGTTACAGGTGTGGCTTACACCAACAGCAAAGCCGGCACTACTTCCACTGAATTGTACAACATCGAAGCCACTACCAAAAAACTCTATAAGCAGGCCGATCCCAATGCCGGTACACTGACCGAAGTGGGTGCGCTGAATGTAGATTTTACAGGAAGTGCCGCTTTCGATATCAGTCCTGATAACGACGAAGCTATTGCCGTGCTGAAAACCAGCGGCGGATCGGGTCTTTATACCATCAGCCTGAGCACTGGCCGTGCCAGCAAAGTAACGGATCTCGGCAGTGAGACCATCATTGGTGTGGCCATTCAGACTGATCCTGTAGCTTATGCCATCGATCCATCCAACAACCTGATCATCTTTGATCCGACCGATCCAACGGACCGTGTGAATAAAACAACCAGCGGCATCAACAGCGGCGACATGATCGTAGGTATCGATCTGCGTCCGGCCAATGGACAATTATTTGCCATGGGATCTAATGGCCGACTGTATTCCGTAAATACTGCCTCGGGTGCTTTCACGCCTATTGGTGGAATCTTCCCCACACCATTATCAGGAACTGAATTCGGTTTCGACTTCAATCCCCAGGTAGACCGCATTCGTGTGGTGAGCAACAACCGCCAGAATCTGCGTATCAATCCTAATGATGGTTCTATTGCCGGTGTTGACGGAATGATTAACCCCGGTACACCTGCGATTACTGCAGCGGCATACACCAACAACTTTCCTGGTACCACCAGTACGGTATTGTATGTAATTGATGCGGCGGCTGGCAAACTGTATCGCCAGGATCCAAACCCTGGTACGCTGACAGAAGTAGGCGGATTGGGTAACACGTTTACCGGCAGCAATGGCTTTGATATTGGTGGCAGAACAGGTGATGCGTGGGCTTTGCTGACCAACAGCGGAACAACCTCTGTTTATTCCATCAACCTGACAACAGGCCGTGCAGAGCGCAAAGGCAACCTGGGAACGACGGCAACGGCGTTTACGGTTGGCCTTGGACAGTGAGTTAATTTGAAGATTTGAAAATTTGATAATGAGGCGTGCCGGTTTTCCGGCGCGCTTTTTTTTGCTGCTTATGCGGCTTTGCGTGAGATTGACGCTGCCTTTGCACGCAATGGAAGCGCTTTTTCCTTTATGCTTTTTGAATTTTGACTTTTGACTTTTGAATTTTCCTGGCTCTTGACCGGAAGGCTGCGGACTCATTATCCCATTGATCATTGATGATGGTCAGGAGTTCCTGTCTTATATCCGGATAAAGGTGGGAGAGGTTATCTAATATAGTAAGCGAAAAAGCTTTGGTAGCGGGTTTCTGTTGCGGATCGGTGACGAGGCGGAAGCAGGTGTCCATGATGATGCCGTGGTATTTCTCGGGCAGTGTGATATCCTGCAGCAGGCGAAGGGTATTGCGTCGTACGGCTTCGTGGATATTAGGCTTCTCCAGGTTTTTCAGCAACTTGCCGAGGTGTTTGCCCACGAGTTTGGGGTGGGCGATGGCAGCATAGGAGAGTGGCCAGGCGGCGCGCTGAATTACTTTCGGGTCTTCGTCGTTGAGGAAGAGGTTTACTAATTGATCAAACCGCTTTGCATCATCACCGATCCACTGTACGATTTTGTCGCAGTTGGTTTTGGAATGTTCGGCGAGGAGGGTAGTGCGGAGCATGGGGAAGGAAGTCTTATGAAATATTGTTAGTAACGAGTTCTTCTGCTATTGGAATATCCGCTGGTGCAAGATTATACCTCTTTATCTCCGCAATGTCTAACCAAATGAAATCGTCATGATCGGTTAAAATATAACTTGCTTCGATAAAATCGCAAACAAAAGCGATCAGCTCAATCGAAATATTATCATAATGGTGAATGACAGTTTTGAGATGATGACGAACATGTACTTTCATGCCTAGTTCTTCCAACAATTCCCTAAACAAGGACTCAAATTCATTTTCTCCATCCTCAATTTTACCCCCAGGAAATTCCCAAAATCCACCGAGAGCCTTTTCTTGCTTTCGGCGACATATAAAAACTTTACCGTTATTAAAAATAACTCCACAAACAACTTTAATAATAGCCATGTGTGTGTCGATGATATTCTAAATTAGTAACGTCGATAATATGATCTTTTCGAAGGATCATTTGTCCATCTACCGCACCGATAAATTTCAGATCATTGGAAATTGAAAAAGCACCTCTGTCAAACATTATGTGATGATTAGGGCATAAGCATATCAGGTTATCAGGACTATCTTTCCCATCGTGTGGTCTTCCAAGAGGTTTTATATGGGCGCCTTCCGCATATCTACCTGATAGAGTCGGAATAGTATCACCACAAACTTGGCACTCATAGTTGTACATTTCCTTAATGCTCCTGGCCATTTTAGTATCACGTACAATTCTCAGTACAGTAGAAGAAATCCATCTTTTTTCATTTTCAATTTTTTCGACATCGATAGAGCGGACGTTTTGCTTAATTGGATTTAGACCATTATAAATTAATTTAAAACGGCAAATCTTAAAACCACTCTTCCCGATTTCTTCCCACGAATCTGTGACGCTGTAAAGTCCTGCATATGTATAGCCGATTTTGGGCGAAAAATCTGATTTATGTATGTAGCCCCTGACCACTCGAACCGGCAAGCCCTTGTCCATGCTCGTTCTTAGTCCAGCATTACCTCGATTCTCCCAGCTTTGATCTTCGATTTGACGTCTGGTATTGGTATCGTTTCCTCCAGCTCCAGTATAAATAATTTCCTCACCTAGATCAAAATCGTCCTCGTATCCGCCAGAAAGAACGATTGCAGCAGCACCGTCTTTTTTATTACCGTCAATTCCCGCTGCCCACATTCTGTGAAAGCTTGAAGGAACCATTTCTCTTCGGTTATTAAAATGATGCCCTTCTTCAATATCAGGTATTTCTCCAAATATTATTGGCCGTGACATAGCAAAACTAAACGTTTATTAAACGGTTAATTTACGGCAAAAAACGGAAATTATACTCCATAAATTGACTCTAAATAGAGGCAGAATAGGCTTTATTTATCAGCAGCATCCATCAATAATTCCCTTTCCACAAACAACTTACAATACTCTTTAATTAACTCCCGCGTATACCGAAACTCCGCCATTATATTATCTTCTGAACCTGTGGCTTTCGCCGGATCCGGGAAGTTGTGGTGGAAGCGTTGTGCATTGCCGGGAAATACCGGGCAGCGCTCTTTTGCATTGTCGCAAACGGTAATGATGTAATCAAACGCCATCCCGCGGTATTCTTCTATATTGTTAGATGTGTGATGGGAAATATCTACGCCATCTTCTGCCATCGTCTGAACAGCCCGCGGATTGACGCCGTGCGTCTCCACACCGGCACTATATACGTCGGCGCGGTTGCCGGCAAAGTGTCTGAGGTAGCCCTCTGCGATTTGGCTGCGGCAACTGTTGCCCGTACAGAGCACCAGTATTTTCTTCTTTGTTTCGCTAGTCATATATCAGCATTGTCCTCCGCTGCAACAGGGAGAGGTTTTCAAATCGGCGAGATTGCGTTTCACCTTTTCTGCAGGAATGCCACAACGATCTTCAGCGAGGCAGGCAGTGGTTTTGTTTTCCAACACAAAGTGCTGACCGCTGAACCCCAGCCCGTAGCGACCAATCGTCGTTCCCTGGTATTCCACTTCAATTTCCTGATCGGTTATGCCAAGTTTTTCTTCAGACAGACCAATGATGGTCAGCAGTTTTGCCGGCTTCAACCGATGCTCATAGTCGTTGGCATCCCACAGTTGAAAGTTAACAGCCTTTTCCTCACGAACAGTACCGCCGCAGTCGATGAAGTGTTTGGATACAATGCCTACTTCCGTCACGTGAAAATGCTCCGGTACAAAGTTTCCGTCAGGCAGCTGAAAGCTTACATTTTCCAGCGAAGGAAGAAGCGCTTTTAGTTCAGATAGTTTCATGTTTTTTTATTAATCGTTATAACGCAATATTGCGATCAATGAGGGCAAAAAAAAGTCAGCAGCATTTGCCAACAGCCGTATTTTCAACAAAGAAATCACCCAGTTCTTTCCGGATACGGTTCCATATTTTCTCGTCAATGCAGTAGCATACGCTCGTACCTTCTATGTTTCCCTTAATAATGCCCGCATTTTTCAGTTCTTTCAGATGCTGGGAGATGGTTGCCTGCGCCAACCCGAGTTCATTCACTAAATCATTACAGATACAGGCGTTTTGCTTAACAATATATTGGAGTATGGCAATGCGCGCCGGGTGCGCCAATGCCTTGAACATAGCCGCTAATTGGTTTTGTTTTGCTGTAAATATTGCTGATTTTGTTAGTCCCATAATTTCATCGCAATATTACGATATATACTTTAGTTCTCAAATTTTCTTTGCCCATGAGTCGTCGCTTTTTGCCCCCCTGGTGTCCCGTTTTTAATTCCCGGCCTTCGTATCTTCAGTCCATGAAATATATCCTTTTCATAACATCGCTTTTTCTCCTTGCCTGCAATGCTCCCAAACCTCATAACGCCCTCGTTCTTCAAACCGATTTCGGTACACGCGACGGAGCCGTTGCCGCCATGCGCGGTGTAGCGAGGGGAGTGGACGCCAACCTCGACGTATTTGACCTTACCCACGATATCCCCGCTTATAATATCTGGGAAGCCGCTTATCGCCTTCACCAGTCCGTGAGCTATTGGCCAAAGAGTACCGTGTTTGTCTCGGTCGTTGATCCGGGAGTAGGGTCGCAGCGGAAGTCGGTGGTAGCCAAATTGAAGTCCGGCCATTTCATCGTGACGCCCGATAACGGTACACTCACTTTGCTCGCTGAATCGCCCGGTATCGAAGCTGTCCGCCAGATCGACGAGAAAGTCAACCGCCGGCAAGGTTCCGATAGTTCTTATACGTTCCATGGCCGCGATGTGTATGTGTTTACTGCCGCGCGACTGGCTGCAGGTGTGATCAGTTTTGAAGAGGTAGGACCTGCATGGCAAAACACCATCTTCGCGTTACCTTATCAAAAAGCCATTAAAAATGGCGACACACTCAGCGGCATGATCCCGGTGCTGGATATACAGTACGGCAATGTGTGGACCAATATCCCGGATAGCCTGGTTGCGCTCGCCGGCATCCGCCGCGGTGATACTTTGCTGGTGGACGTTTTTCATCAAGATTCATTGGTATTCGCAGGCAAGTTGCCGATGGCCCATACGTTCGCAGATGTAGCAGAGGGCCAGTCTTTGGCTTATCTTAACAGCCTGATGAATCTTTCTTTTGCTGTCAACCAGGGAAGTTTTGCGGAGCAATTTAAGGTTGGAAGCGGAAACGAATGGGCGGTTAAAATTCAAAAGTCGAAATTCAAAAGTCAAAAGTAAACCAGTCGCTTATGAAAAAAGTGTTGATCGCTCTGGGCTTCTTGCTTCCTTTGTTCAGCTTCGCGCAGGTTGATTCGTCCTTCTTGCAAAAGGTCAAGCTGGCCGAGTCAACCGATTTTTTGAAGACGGATACCTTGGCGGTTCCGGAAGATGCATTAACGCAAAAGATCCGGCAGTTACGCAGGGAGAAAAATGGCATCGATATCGAAATGGTATTGCAGATCAAGATCCGTGAAGAGCAGGGAAAAGATACTCTGCACGGGAAAGATTATTACGACAAACTGCTGACAGAAATTACTACCGGCAAGACCGGTAAGTTGCTGGACAACGCGCTGATCAATATGTATCGTCAGACGTTTACCGAAACAGAAATAGACGATCTGCTCCGTTTTTACAAAACATCCGCCGGTAAAAAAATGAACAGCGATTATATTCTGCTGATCATGCGGTCGGTGAAGGATGCGGAAGCGTTACTCAAATTAATTCAAAAGTAGTATATAGGAAAAGACTGCCCGGAGACAGTCTTTTCCTATGATAATTTATTTTGTTTATGTATAGTTAAACAAGCTCACCGGCCAGCTCCGCCGCCGCCGCCGCCATTAACAATGATTGAAAACATGGTTCCAGCCTGATTTAAAGTCCTGATTTTCATAGTCTTTATTTTATACATTAAAGTTAACTCATTTTGTATACATAAACAACTTGTAGCTGTCCCGGCTGTGTGCCTGCATATTGTTTAAAAGTAAAACACGTGTGTCGTCCTGACCTTTCGCTTTCAGTACTTCCCGTTTCCGTTCTATTAATTGTCCATCGTAGATATTACGGTCTTTATACTGAAAGTCAAAATAAAGGTCCTGATCAGTCTGGTTAATCAGTTCAATATTCAGGCTCTCTGTGAACCCCAGGTTTTCCACGTAATACCAGTCGTCTTCTGTGCTTTTGTTGCCATCAGCCTGCTGCCAGATACTATAACAGAAATGCCAGAAGGCCGCTCCATTCGGAGGAACATCAAATAAGATTGGTTTTGAAAAACCCTGACTGGTCAATTTGTGAATATTGCCTCTTACCAGTGTCTCTTTATTTTTTGGATTGCCTTCTTCGCAGATTTCCAGTAATGACACATAACCATAGTCACCATTGCACTGATGCGTTGGCTTTACATATGCGCGCGTGTCAAGCGGGTATGCAACATCTTTGCACATATTTGTACATACGGCACTATGCTCCGCGTATATTTCTGCCAACTTGTTGGTTGCGTCGACGCTTTTAATAACTATACGAATCAGATGGGAGTCGTTGTAAACCAACATTCGTTTAATACGGTGGTGCAAAAACTTCCGGGCTTTGTCGCCTACTTTTTTTCCGTTTGCAATCGATTCAATACGGATATTGAATTTTTCGTCATGCGGTAACTTGGTCGATAGGTACAAACCCAGGATACCGATAACACCAAAAAAAAGAATGTCTTCAAACAGCGATGCCCTCCATGAAAGAACAAAACCGTCACCCATATTCAACCCCGCAGAGGTGTCGATAAATTTTGTCAGACCAGCCTGAAAGATCCATGCAACAAGCCAAAGCACGATAAAGAAGACATACGCGATCACGATCCATTTAAATCGTTTTTTCAACGCCTGCAGCATAATGGTAGTTTATTGGTTCGTACAATGCGGGTGGGAACTGGCTTGTTTGCGCGGATGTTGGAGTTGACAGGTAGTAAACAAATGTAATTTGCACAAATCAAACCGCAGTTATTTTGCTAAAGGTAAAAACACCCGGGCGGCAGGTTTTTTTAACGGTAAAAAGACTGCGTGGGAGAGCTGATGCTATTTTCTGCTTTTCTTCGCCTTCGGCAGGTAATCCAGTGCCATCTTCACCCAATACTTAAATTCAGCTGCAGATTGCAGGGCTTTTTGGTCTACATAAATATATCCTTTGTATACGCGACCGCGCATATTTACGGCAGTCACTCCGTTCATTTTACTTACTTCCTCATACATCTCCGGGTCTATTCTGCACATCATTCGTTCAGGACCTGCCGCCAGCGATAGTTTACCATCTATCAGAAATGCAAGACTCCCAAACATCTTTTTTTCTGTGATGCCGGGCAAATGGGAAAGCGCTTTTCTGATGCGTGCCGCAAGTTGTTCGCTGTAAGCCATACTATGAATTCAACATTTAAGATAGAAATTCAAAAATGAATGACGGTTTTTTATCGCTTATTTTAATATCCCATCACTTTTCACCCCTTTCATTTTGTCATAGTGCACTCTTTTGCTTCGCTTTATTAGTATCCGGTAAAAACACTGCTAATAACCCCAGCAACGGCAGGTACGAGCAGACCTGGTAGACGTAACCAATACTCGTGCGGTCAGCCAGTTGACCAAGCAGTGCCGAACCCAATCCGCCCATCCCGAATGCGAGACCAAAGAACAAGCCCGCGATCAGTCCCACTTTTCCCGGCATCAATTCCTGTGCGTACACTAGGATAGCAGAAAAAGCAGAGGCGAGGATAATGCCGATGAATACGCTCAGGATAGAAGTAACGGCAAGACCGGCATAGGGGAGGGCCAGCGAAAACGGCGCCACGCCCAGTATCGAAATCCAGATCACATATTTACGTCCGATCTTATCACCCAAAGGCCCGCCGATCAGCGTGCCGGCTGCCACGGCAAATAAGAACAGGAACAAATGAATCTGCGCGCTGGAAACAGAAATATGAAATTTATCAATGAGGTAAAAAGTAAAATAACTGGTCATGCTGGCCATGTAGAAGTACTTCGAAAAGATCAGGATCAGCAGAATGCCGATGGCGATGATTACTTTTTTCCGCGGAAAAGGCGCGACGTTGTCCTGTATGGGTTTTGCTTGTTGCGCACGGAAGATCAAATGCGCTTTGTACCAGGCAGCGACTCTTGTCAATACCATCATGCCTATTATGGCCAGGACCGCAAACCAGGCGATACGTTCCTGGTGGAATGGTGCAATGATCAGGGCGGCGAGTAAGGGGCCAGCCGACGAACCGGCGTTACCTCCTAATTGAAAGATGGATTGTGCGAATCCCCGTCGCCCACCCGAAGCGAGGTAAGCCACTTTGGACGCTTCCGGATGAAAAACGGCCGAGCCCATTCCCACCAATACCACTGCGAATAATACAAGCGGATAGGTTTGCGCAAAAGCCAGGAGTAATAATCCCGCAAAAGAAAAAGCCATGCCCATCACCAGGAAATAAGGTTTGGGACGACGGTCGGTGTAAGCGCCTACAAATGGCTGCAATATGGATGCGGCGAGTTGAAATACCAATGTGATCAGCCCGAGCGCAGAAAAGCTCAGGTTGAGGGAAGTTTTGAGGATCGGATAGCTCGCCGGTATCAGCGATTGAATCGTGTCATTGACTAAATGCGATACACTGATCATTACCAGTACGGGGTACACGGTACGTTCGGCTTTGGCGGCCGCCACATCGGCCACGAGGGTAGTTGTTGTTGTTTTCATCTTTCAGTAGTCAGATCATCTGAAGTTTGTGTTGTAAAAAAAGATGCGGTTATGGCGCCGCATCAACGTGCATTATTGATCAATGTGGCAATCGCTACAGCATCTTCTACATTCTTTGCATCGATGGCTTTGAGCAGGTCTTCGTGCCGGTCTTGTGATACGAGGAATTCCTGCGTGTCGGTGTATTTATGCAAAAACTCCAGGCGCAGGTATTCTGCGATTGTCCGGTAAAGGTCGAGCATGATACCGCTGCGGGATGCTTCCGCCAGGATGGTATGAAAGGCAATATCGGCCTGTACGCAGGCATCGAGGTTGTTTTTTTCGGCGTATTGCCAGCGTTTTTTCAGTTGCTGTTGCATACGCGAGATATCCCGGGCCGTACGGTTAAGCGCTGCTTTCTCCACAATTTTAATTTCGAGCATCAGTCGTAGTTCGTCCACTTCTTTGAACGATGCTTCTTCCAAAAACTTCACCAGCGGTCTACCTGCACCGCTGCGCGAAGAGACGAAGGTGCCAACTCCCTGTTGCGAGCGCACCCAGCCGCTGTTGGCCAGCAGGCGCACCGCTTCACGGATGGAAGACCGGCCCACGCCGAATTGTTCCATTAGTTCCGGTTCGGTCGGTAATTGCGCGCCAACGGCATAAGTGCCGGATGTGATGGCTGCCTGTAACTGATCGGCTACGGCTTCTGCGAGGCTTTTTCGTTGTAGGGGCATAGTCATCATATCATCTGATGACTGCGAAAGTACGTAATTCAAAAATCAAAAGTCAAAAAAGAAACGCTGACTAACTTTCGACTTTTCTTCTGGCATGGATTTAGTCCTGTGATTCTGTCGCCATTATTTAACCTTTTAATCTTAACCTATGTACACCAAAATCATTGCTTTATGCATCGCCGGCTCTTTCATGTTAGCCGGGTGCTCCAAATCGTCCGACAACGATCTTCCGGCGGATGAAGAACAAGTGATTACGGACCTTTCTTATGGTAGTGATGCACAACAAAAGATCGACGTTCATTTGCCTGCTGACCGAAGCTCTCAAACGCCGGTGGTAATCTTTCTTCACGGCGGAGGATTTGTAGCCGGCGATAAGTCGGAGGTCCATGCTTATATGCGTTTGTTTCTTGACCGGGGCTATGCCGTGGTAAATGCCAATTACCGCCTCGTTGATTCGACGGGTCTTTCCCAAACACCGGTTCTTCACCAGGCAAGTGCTATAAAAATCTCCGATCAGTTGAACGATATCCGTTCTATTACCGATAAGGTGGCCGCATCGGTGAGCTCCTGGAAAGTAAGTAGTTCAAAATGGCTTCTTGCCGGGCATAGTGCCGGTGCCACGCTGGCACTGCTTTATGCGCATGGCGATAAGAATAGCGACAAGCGCATCAAAGTTGCTGCAAATATTGCAGGCGCTACCACATTTGCATTCTCCGATGAATCGGAAGCAGCTCTTGTTCCTCCACTGTTGCTGGAGGTATTATTCCGCGCTACAGGTGTACCCGCTACCAATCCCAACAAACTAGCCTATATGGCCATTAGTCCGTATTGGGTCAGCAATAATTCTTCCAATGCTGTTGCTGCTATCAATATCCGCCCTGAACAGGATAGCGGCGACGATCTTTATCGTGCTTATACACAGTTATTGACTTCGCGCTCGGTGGTTAATCAATATCTTATTATTACCGGTGCAGGTCATAGCCTGGATCCTGATAGTAAAAAGGCAGAGGCCGTAGTGGCGATCGATGCCTTTGCGCGAACAGCTTTTTAAGTCAAAAGTGAATTGTCAATTGTCAATTGTGAATAAGGCAACAAGTGAATGGTGAATTAGCTTGACTAGTAGTAGTTTTCACGCAATGCTGCGGAGAGAAATTCAAAAGTCAAAATTCAAAATGGCCAATCGTTAGTTGACTCGACAATCGACAAGTTTCACGCGAAGCTGAAGAGAGAAATTCAAAAGTCAAAATTCAAAAGTCAAAATGGTAAATCGTTAGTTGACTCGACAATCGACAAGTTTCACGAAAAGCTGCGGAGGTAAATTCAAAAGTAAAAAGTCAAAATTCAACGTTTCAGCTTTCTACACTTTCAGGAGTCAAAAGGCTAAAGCTGTAAATCAAGGTCTTCTTTTGACTTTTTAATTTTGACTTATAAAAGAGAGGCCCCGGTAGACACCGGGCCCGTTTTGAAGCAAACCTTCCCTTGCGGAGAGGCCGATGAAAAGTAGATCGGGTATAACAGTAAAGGCTAATTCATCTGTTTACCAAAGGCAACCTTTCAATTATGCAGTTAAGCATGCCTCTTGTACACAGAAGGTCAGTTTGCCCTTGGATTTGCCTAAGCGAATGAAAAGGAACTAGCGAGGTCTTGTCAGCTCAGTTGCTCCTGTTCGGCAACCAGTGCCGCTATTTTCTGTTGCAGCCGTTGTATTTTCTTTTCGAGGTCGTCAAGACGGAGATCGTCTTCGGTCACCTTGTCTTCGCACCACTCGATTTTATGCTGCAGATGATCGGGGAACTCCCGGGTTACTTCGGGATCGGGCATATGTATACTGATCAACGGTGTGTTGTGTTTGGTACGCGTGCAACGGATCGTATTGCCGATGATGTGAAAGACAGGCGCACGCTGCGCACGCCCGATCAATTCCGGAGGTAAATGGAAGGTTGTTGAAATCGCTTCGAGTAACGGAACGATTTTTTCTTTTTTGTCTTTGGGTGTTTTCTCTGCTTCTTTTGCGGGACCCGCAGATGGAGGATTAGCTTCTGCATTATCCGAAGCGTTCACGAACGCTGTGTTATCAACTGTTGTGTTGTTATTCATTGTGATAATTTTTACCAAAACTAGCAGATGCAATAGACCTGCGTATGGGATTATCACGTTGAAAAAGAAAGAAAATAATTCTGTATTTAAAGTGCACTGCTTTTCGATGAAAGCCTTTGAGTTTTGGCTTTTGCCATACTTGCAATAATTTGTAGATCAGTTGTGTCAACCTGATTGTTAATGCACCCTGTCTCAATGCCAAACATATAAATATCTTTTTTTTCAAAGTCGCAGATTCCTTTTGAATCCCTTATCAACATTTTACCAGTCGAGTCGCTACTGATATATAAATTAATATCGCGGTCAAATACATTTCCAAATCCATTACTGTATCGATTACGAACAGAGAGTATCCATTGATCATTTTTCCAGACAGCAGATATTATTGATTGAATCTGATTTATAGTATGACTCAAAGTCTTTGAACTGAGGATAATAAATATGAAGTTCATTTTCCTTCCCCTGCTTGATGAGATTGAAGAAATGTTTAGCGACTTGTATAGCCTTATCTTTTTCTTTACTGCTTTGACAAGCTGATAACAGCGTCATCAGCAAAACAATTATAATAAATCTCATAAGTACAGGGTTTGGACAAAATTACATTTATCAAAACCCTAACCGTAGGGGATTTTTCCGGTAATTATCGTTTCGGCAGTTTCCGCTTACAGGTCTTCAAAGATGTATGCAACAGTTGCTGCAACAGTTTCAACGGAATATCATCGTTTGGGTCGATGAGTAAAATTTTCATCCGGGCCCGTTTTTCCAATAGCAACAACGGGTGTGTCAACTCTTCGCTGTGCACAAAGCTCACATAAGGTTGCTGAAACTTTTTATGCACCCAGAGGTAACAAAACATTTTTCCTTTGTAATAAAAGAAAGGCAGTTTGTATTTCCATTCCGGTGTCATGTGTTCCGGATCAACGGCCAGGATAATATCACGTAGGGCCAGCAGCGTGGAGCGATGCGGTTCGGGTTGTGTAGTATAAAAATTATCGAGTGCTTTCATCAATCAACCGGTTCCCATAATTGGATCTTGTTACCTTCCGCATCGAGAATATGCACAAATTTGCCATAATCGTATGCTTCGATTTTGTCGAGTATGGTCACGCCTTCTTTCTGCAGTTCTTCCACCAACGCCTCCAGGTTCTCAACACGGTAGTTGATCATGAAGTCCTTTTCCGACGGTTCGAAGTAGTTGGTGGTATCGGCAAACGGACTCCATTGTGTGGAGGCTTGTTTTTTGCCTTCCGCATCTTCATACCATTTGAAGGTAGCGCCATAGTCGTTGGTATCCAGACCGAGATGTTTCCGGTACCACTCTTTCATGGCTTTTGTGTCTTTGCACTTAAAGAAAATACCGCCAATACCGGTTACTTTTTTCATACTGATGTGATGATTGAAATAGAGATTAAATTTAAAAGATTTTCCTTACACCTTATGTATTTGGTCTTAAGCCTTCCAAATACTTCCCGAGCTTCTCTATATTCTCCCTTTGCCCCTGGCCAGCTTTATGTGCTTTCACAATGATGTCAAACATTTCCGGCGAATCAAATTCCAACGACCAGTCAACAGTGGTTTTATCATTGTCGCCTTCAAACAATACAGTAGTGATAAAATGAGGATTGAAATGCTCGAAGACTATTTTCTTAAGCGGAATAACTTCTTTGAAAATACTGCGATTGGGAAAGTTTTGTCCACCCGCACTATGCATGGTGAGACGCCATTCACCGCCTTCACGGAAATCCATTTCGTGAATAGTAGTGGTAAAACCCGCCGGCCCCCACCATGCGGCAATCTGCTCGGGCTTTGTCCACGCATCCCAAACGATTGCCAAAGGAGCGTTGAAGGTCGCCAACGTCTTTAACGTTTTACCGGATTTGTGTTCCATCCTATTATTTTCCCTTAGTTCCAACATTGTCTCTTTTTAAGAATTACTGGTATACGCTTATGCTTTTCCTTGTGAAAGTACTGAGCATTTTAACCTGTTTATTGTGTTTGTTCAAGTATCCTGTTCGAGTACTACTATGTCATTTTCACTAAAGTACAAACGCCTGTAATATTACGGTATTATTTCACGTGTCCTTTGTAATAAACCTTAGTTAAAAACACAGTTGCTATTCCGATACTTTATTACCAACGGAATCTGGATAATGAAGTAAGTAAACCCTAAAACTAACTCCTATGAGTTCAAAACTCTACCTGTTATTATTTATTGCAGCGTTTACCAGTATTCCAACTATTTATGGCCAGGCTCCCGGTGGAGTACCTGCCTCCGCCTGGTACAAGGCTGACGGCTCCAACACCATTTTTTCTGATGCAGGTGTAACGCCTGCCGCCAACAATGCCACCGTTCAGCAGTGGAATAGTATAACGGGTAGTTTCCCGTTGTTACAGGCTACTGCAGGTTCGCGGCCTGTTTTTTCCAACACCTCAGTACTCGCTAACTTCAACCCAACCGTTACTTTCGACGGCAGCAACGACTGGCTGCAGTTTACCGCTGGTGCCGGTGTGAATATTATCGACCGGACTAATGGTACATTGTATACCGCCGGTTATATGAATCAATTGAAACGAAGCGGTTTCGCAGGTTTTCAGGCGTCGATGGATTATCCCGGTCTGCATTTTTTCAGTAACAACAAATTGTTGTTTTTCACCGGTGGCCCCGGATACCAGGGAGTGAGTACCGATGTTATGCAGGCGCAAACTTATTTCACCGCCGGCACCGGCTGGCAGAACGGCGCGGGCACCAACGCTTCCTATGCGGCAGCAACGGTTTCCCTGCATGGTAATCGCGTAAGCTATGGCGGCAGTGAACTTACCAATGCTAACCTGAGCACGATTGGCAGAGACTTCCGAATCGGTGCCGATAATAACTACGGATCTTTCAGCGGCCAACTTAATGAAGTACTGCTTTTCGAAGACAGACTTACCGCTGCACAAATGGACCAGGTAGAAACTTACCTCGCTCTTAAATATGGTACCACGTATGCCAATGGCAGCAGGGATTATAAAAATTCAACAGGCACTACTGTATGGACTGCCGTTGCGAACAACGGTTATCATTATAATATTGCGGGCATCGCCCGCGATGACATGGGCGCTTTGTATCAAAAGCAGGCCTGGAGCACCAATGCCGGCCAACAGGTATTGATCGGTGTGGGTGGATTGGCCAATACCAATGCGGCCAACAGCGGTACACTTACCGATAATCAATACCTGGTATGGGGTGATAACGGCCAGACTAAAAAGCCTACGGTGTTCACTTCCGCTTTCGCCGGTTTAAGTCATCACTTTGCGGCAGTGTGGAAAGTGCAAAACAACGGAGTGGGCACCGTACGGATTGCGTGGCCAAAAGGATTGGCTGCTTTGACATTGATCCAAAGTATCGACGCCACCATCGGTGCCGGTGATATTACTACACCGATGACGGCCAATGAGCTTACGGTCAATGGCGTTGTTTACAATTATGCCGATGTTACGTTGGCCAACGGACAATTCTTTACGTTCGGCGCCAAGCTGGCCGCACCAGGTGGCGTGAATGGGGCGGCTGTTTGGCTGAAAGCCAATGAAGGCACATCCGTTACCGGCAATACCATCAACGGATGGGATAATTTTGGCTATGCCGGCGGTACTGCGCGCCAGTTACCCAGAACAGCTACTGTAAACTGGGCATTGCCACAGTTCGGTGCCAACGAACACAACTTCAACCCGGCACTGATCGATCAGAACGCGGCCAGCAATGATGGCAGTATGTTGTTACCGGATGTGTTTCCCGCTTCGGCACACAGGCCGCTGCATTCTTTTGTATTGCACAGTCATAACAATGTAGCTGCGCAAAACAACATGATCGCCTATACGCCACTGAAGCTTACCACCGGCGCATTGGAAGCACCTTTCATGGGTGCACGCAGCGCCAACAACCTTTGGTTCTACTGGCAGGGGCCTTACGAACAGAGTCCGGCTTTGCCTAATTCGCTCGTAAGGTTGAATAACATTCCTTCGATCAATGCTTTTTATGTACCGCAATGGATCAACAGTTCCACGCCGCATCAGACATCGATAAGCATGAACGGCGCTACTGCTAATCTTACGGCCAGAACCGGTAACTACAATGCTTATCCGTTTGGCAACCAGCTATTCATTTTCGGTGATGGCAACCATAACAACAGTTCCGGGGGAAAAATTTCGGAAGTGATCACTTACGACAAAGTATTAACAACAACTGAAAAATTACAGGTGAATTCCTACCTGGCTATCAAATATGGCATTACCCTGAATACAGAAACAGGCACAGCTGTGGCCGACTATCTTAACAGTGCCGGGGCAACCGTATGGAATACCACGACAAATAATGGCTACAACAGGAACATTGCCGGTATTGCCAATGATGAAGCATCGGCATTAAACCAAAAACAATCCCGCAGTGTTAACAGCGGACAACAATTGTTGATCGGAACAACCGGTATGGCTAATACCAATGCACTCAACAACGTGTCACTGGCTAATGGGCAGTACCTGATCTGGGGCGATAACGGACTGGCTAAATCGCTCGGTGTTTCACACAATACCACTATTGGCGGCAACCCCATTAACCTGCGATTTGCTGCGGTTTGGAAAGTGCAGAACACGGGAGCTACCGGTACTGTACGCATTACATGGCCAAGCGGTATTGTTAACCTTCATCTGATACAAAGTCCCGATGCTACAATCGATATCGCCGATGTACACACACCGATGAGCGGCACTATTACAGTCAACAGCGTGGTGTATAACTATGCCGACGTAACCCTGGCAAATGGTTCTTACTTTACGTTCGGTGGTTATGTAGCCGGACCAGGCGGAGTAGGGCAGGACCTCTCTCTCTGGTACAGGGCAGACAATGGCGTGGAAACTGACGCAGCTAAAAAAGTGACCGCCTGGAATAATTCCACCGCTAACGATGTGAAACTGACCATGAGCAGTGCGAGTGCCTACGTTCCGTACAACGATCAGACAACTTTTACCAAAACATGGAATTTCAATCCCACACTTTCGTTTGACGGTACCAACAACTATTTGAGAAATACCACCACCGCCTACCTGAACACAGCCGGCTCGGTGCATTATATTGCTGTGGCAAGACTGAACCCGGCTGCATCCAGCTACAACAGTCTGTTTGCAATCAGTGGCAATGATGATGGTTTCTTCCTGTTCCCGCAAAGTGGCCAGGTATACCCCATGCCTGCGATCGGCAACGGATTCGGTGCTACTGCTGCGGGACCCGGCTCAACCAACCGCTTCGGTATTTATTCGTCTATACTCCCCAAAACCGGATCGCCGGCGAACCAGCGTGGTTTTTATAATGGATTGGAAAAAATATATACGTCTCCGTATCCCAGAACAGGTGCTGCTTATGTGCTTCCAACCACCGGCGCTTACCTCGGTGCAGACGGTACAACCGGGGATAACCCGGATGGAGAGATTGCAGAAGTGATCTTGTATCACGAACCTGCAGGAGGTGATATGACCAATGCAAGTCTCGCGAGAATCCACAGTTACCTGGCCGTTAAATACGGCATCACCCTCGATCAGACCACCGCGCAGAACTATGTGAACTCTTCCGGTGCTGTGGTATGGAATGCCACAAATAATGCCGGTTATCATTACAATATTGCAGGTATTGCCCGCGACGACCAGGGCGGACTTTACCAACGCCAGTCACGCAGTGTAAACAGTGGACGGCAGGTGCTTATTTCCACCACAGGCCTGGCCAGTACCAACGCCGGCAATACCGGCGTGCTGGCCAACGGTCAGTTCCTGATCTGGGGAGATAATAATCTCACCAAAGGCCCTGTTGTGCCGTTCGGTACCATCAGCGGAATACCTTACCTGCGCTTTGCCGCTATCTGGAAAGCCGCTAATGTAAATGCGTTAGGTACGGTGCGGGTGGCCTGGCCAAAAGGACTTGCTTACCTGAAACTGGTGCAGAGTACCGACAATGTGTTTGACCTGACTGACGTGATCACGGAGATGAGCGGTACACAAGTCGTTAATGGTGTGGAGTATGCTTATGCCGATGTAACCATCACCGATGGTCAATACTTTACTTTCGCTGCCTACATACAGGCACCGGGTGGTGTAACTAACAATATCAGCTATTGGTATCGTGCAGATAAGTTTGCCGAATCTGTTGCCGACGGCGCAGAGGTTAGCTCCTGGACAGATTTTACCTCTGGTACGGTGGTGGATCAAATCGGAGAAAATGCACTGCCTGTTTCAGCAAAAGGCGGCACCACTTACTTCAACTACAATCCGGGCGTCAAGTTTACAACGGCCTCCCAATCGCTGGCCAATGTAAATGTGCAGACGGTCACCAACCTGAGCTATGACATCTTCACTGTAACCAAAGAAGGAATAGGAGCGGGCAGCAACGGAAGAATATTCAGTTCGCTGGTAAACAACACCAACCAGAGTGGAAGTATCAATTACTGGGATGGTATCGGTATCATGGCCGATCAGCGTATGGAACGCATGAACGTAGGTTATACCAACCGTTACCTCGCCAATCCGGGCAACATCGTGTACTCCACAAACAGTCCGAGCATCATGTACACCACGTTTACCGATCTGAGTGTAGCCAAAGGGTTGAACGGTGCCACCTCAGGTACGCCTGGTACACATACCGCCAGGGGCCAGCTTAACGGTGGTCATGCTTTCGGTTCTACCGTGTTCTCAGGCAACGGAAGTGACAATGCGGGTTTCACCGGTGATATAGGTGAATTGGTGATCTACGGCAACGGCAACGTTACAGCGGCCGAAAGGAATAAAGTTGAATCTTATCTCGCCATCAAATACGGTGTTACGTTACAGAATAGCAATAATTATACAACATCACAGAATGTGGTGGTATGGGATGCTGCGGCGAACAGTGGTTTTTATAACAACGTAGCGGGCATTGGTAACGATTTTATTTCCGCATTGCATCAAAAGCAAAGCCGCAGCCAGCACGTCAATACAAACAACCAGGTGATAATTGGTTTGGGTGAAATCATGGAAAGCAATCTCGAAAACGAGAACCAGGTAAACGACGGTCAGTTCCTTATATGGGGCGATAACGGTAATACCCAGGCCATGACCAACACTGTAGGTACTTACACGGCGTTCCCCTACGCCGGCAGCACAGCCAACGGTCGCCGGATGAACCGGATCTGGAAAGTACAGAACACCAATAACCTGAACAACCAGGTGATGATCCGTTTCCCGCAGGCTTCGGTAGGTACTACCACCTTCCCGGCCAATGATGCCTGTGCCGGCTACGTGATCGTGTTTGCGGATGATGCAGCCTTCACTACCAACGTGGTGGCAAAACCACTGACGGTCAACGGCACCGATTACGAAGTGTTGCATTCTTTTGCTGCAGGATCCGGTTATTTCACGTTCGGTAAGGCCATGCCTTTAAACAACGGAGAAGTTTACCTGGCACAGGTTATTGAAGAAACCGATATCTACAACGATGGATGCTCGGTAGGTGAGTGGGCTTACTACCGTCAGACAGCTGATATCAGTAAAAAACTGCTGGGTCTTTCAGGTTATACCAATGGACAGCTCGATAATTTCGATGTAACGATTACACCGGAAGGGACTTCTTACAACGACGGTGTCCGCATCACCAACCTGATGCCGCGTATCAGCACGGTCACAGACAATAACCCAGGTGCAATAGCCAGCGGCAAAGTGCGGGTATATTACAGCCCCGATGAAATGGGAGCTTCCTTAGTACCGGGCGCTACTACATCAGGCTGGTTCTTCTACGACGGACCCGCAGACGATGCGATTGTCGATATCTACAGCGATGGCGTATTCGATGCCGGTAAATCCCGCCCGCTGGTAGTGGCTCAGTCTGGTATCGAAGACGGTGTGTATTATGTAGAGTTTCATACTATCAATGATATGGGGAGCTTCCTGTATCTGTCGTCAACAGAGAATACATTTACCTTACTCCCTGTAACCCTGCTTTACTTTGCGGCACAGGAGCAGAGCGGAAAAACACTGCTTACCTGGGCTACGGCAACAGAGAAGAACAACAGCGGTTTCGGTATCGAGCATAGCCTGGATGGTATCAACTGGCGCAACATCGACTTCGTAGCCACCAAAGCAACCGGAGGCAACAGCCTCGGCCGCCTGAACTATGAATACATTCATCAGACACCTGCAAACGGTAAGAACTTTTATCGCCTGAAACAGATCGATATCGATGAGCGGTTTGTATACAGCCCGGTAAGTACCGTTACGTTCGGTGAATTCAATCGCATAAGACTGTCTCCGAATCCTGTTAACACAACACTGTTCCTCACCGGACTCAGCGGTAAGTATGTAATAAGTGTTCTGAACGTGAGCGGGCAGGTGGTAAAAACCATCAGGACAGACGGCGGATCAACAATGCAGGTAGATGTATCAACCTTAGCTGCAGGCATGTATCTCATCCGCATTGAAAGCAGCACCGGCAACCAGGAAAGCTACAAAGTGATCAAGCGATAAAAATCCAATACTGTTGAGAAACCTTACCAAAGGACGGCCTTTTTATCAGCACCGGGTTGCAAAACCCGGTTTATTTCCACTTTAGAAACGCATTGTTTCTCGGTGTTTAATTGCCTCTATACCTCTTTTTTCATACCCATCACCGGGTAATACTTTGTTGCCCGGTGATATATTTCCTTCATTGGAAAATTGATCGTTTCAGCCGATCAGATCCTTTTATGTATAGCTGTCGTTTGAAAATTTTGTGTTTCGATTGCTAAATTAAAAAGTGACTTATGAAAAAAAATGTATGCAGGTTAATTTTCGCTTCGCTGCTGATTTGTAGCGGAATGAAAGCCGGAGCCCAGATGGTCGGCAACTGTACGGTGAATGCCGGTGGCAACGCGATAGTCTGCGGATCATTCACCACACTCACCGGAACTGTGGGCGGTAATGTGGCCGCGGCAGCACCGCTCTGGACTTTTATTTCAGGACCCGTTACGCCCGTAATCGTCAGTCCCAACAGCCTGGTCACCGATGTTACCGGTATGACGGTGGATGGGGATTATAGATTCCAACTACGGCAGACATGTGCAATAGGCTTTAATACTTCGCAGGTTGTTATCACTGCACATGCAAGACCTGCCTCCTTCACCGCAGGCCCTGATATTACGGATGTGTGCGCTGCTACCGGCACCACCAACCTGGGAGGCGTAATACCTGCGGGTTATACCGGCGAATGGCGCGCTGTCAATATCTGGCGATTTTATCGTGCATCCGAAACGGTCAGCACCAACGCACAGTTCAGCAGTACCACCGTCGCCAACCCGGATTTCTCCCTGGTCAACAAAGCGAATCACGGAATAGATCCGGCTTATTGGGCTATTCTGCGTATTACTTCAGCGGATGGTGTTTGCTCTTATGAAGACACTACTGTTGTTCGCTTTATTCCAAACCCCGTGATCAACCCGGTTGTAAATACTTCCCGTTGCCAGTCGCCCACCATTTCAACTCATTACATCACGCTGTCCGCCCCGCCTTACTTTAATACAAATTATCCGGGTGTGGCCGGCGCGGTAGCAGCGGGCACCACTATTTCTTTGAATGTAATAAGTCAACCTGCAGGTGCAAATATGTCGTTTGACCGGTTGGACGATAATATTTTTTTCTACTTTAATGGTGTCACACAACCGGGTACTTATACATTTACTATTACGGTTACCAATAGCTGTGGCACTTATACGTCGCCGACTCTTACCTACAGCTTTCAGGGCGTAACGCCCAGGCTGGTTAATTTGCAGCCGGTGGGTCACGAAGCACCCGAACAACTGGTGGTCTATGCGACCTCAGGCAGCGGGGGAGAAGTGCACTGCAACATCGCAGGCACTACCACTCCGCAATCTTTTTACTTCAGCGTGGATCCGGCAGACCTGCCAACGGTTCTTACAACCGTTACGCCGTCAGGTATTATTCCCGCAGGTGGTCCGCCAACCGTAACGGTTACGGGTGCGGGTACTTACGACCGTGTAGCAACGGCAGCACCACCCGCAGGAGGATGGCGGATCGGAACCTACCGGTTTACCATCAACACAAGAAATGCGGATGGCAGTTGTGGTGTCAATCAGACTTACTACATACATGTATCGGATCGAAGCCGGCCCGATGTGGAAATTGCAGATGTGAGCGTGTGTTATCCCGGTACCGGTGCTATCTCAGCCACTATTACGTTGCCTGCTGTTTACAAAGGCATCGTCAACAGCAGCTATTTCCAGGATTTCGACGGACACTACGACATACAGTTGGTGTCTGCTCCTGCAGGAGCCGCCACGCCTACGTATACCACTACCAATCTCCGTTCACTCACCAGTACCTCAACGGTTATATCCAATCTCAACCGCATCGGTGACTATAGTTTCAGGATCACACCTGTTGCTTACAACCCAAGTGTGGGTCCTTTCCTGGTACAGGAATACGCCTGCGCAGGAACGTTGATATCGGACACCTTTATGATAAGAGTGGAAGGACGTATTAATTCCAATGCCGGCAGCGACCAGGTATCGGCCAATGGCGCTTTGGTAAACCTGGCAGGCAATAACCCCGGCCTGGCATCCGGCTCCTGGAGCCTGGTGTCGTCTCCCTCGGGATCGTCGCCGCAAATCACCAACCCTTCCGATCCGCTGAGCACTGTTACCAACCTGAACGTAGCAGGTGCCTATGAATTTGCCTGGACGATCACTACACCTTATGGCGGTTGTGTGAGCATCGACACCACGAGGATTACCATTACCACCACATTGAATGTGAAGTGGCTCTATTTTAATGCGGGCAAAGAGGGAACGGGCGTTGTATTGAACTGGGCAACGGCTACCGAGCAAAACAACAGTGGTTTTGATATCGAAAGAAGTGCGGACGGCATACGCTGGCAGGCTATCGGCTTTGTGGCAACGCTCGCTCCGGCAGGAAACAGTGATCAATCCCTTTATTATCGCTACACCGATCGCAGCCCGTTAAGCGGCACCAACTTTTACCGGTTGAAACAAACCGATTGGGATGGTACATCGGCGTACAGCAACATTGATAAAGTGATGTTCAACGATCAGGCACAACTCTTATTCCAACCCAATCCTGTCAATGATCGTCTTACCATCAGCGGCTTGCAGGATATCGCGGAGATTCAACTGCTCAATACTGACGGTCGGATATTGCAGATAACCAGGCCGCATTCGTTAACCACCACACAAATCAATATGTTGGGATTGCCGGCCGGGCTGTACCTGATAAAAACCACCGGAATGAACGGCAAAACAACCACTCATAAAATCAGCAAAAGATGATATAAAACTGCGTAGTTTTTATATCGGGATAGGGTTAAGGATAAACCCACGGCCGGATTTTCTAATCCGGCCTTTCCGTGTTTGTCTCTTTGCAAAGACAGTAAGCCTCACCGCGGATAGTGTTGGTCATTTGGGCTATATTTGATCCAGCCAAAACTACACCAACACTGCAATCTTATGCGTAGATCAATCAACGCCTTCATCACGGTATTGTTTCTTTTTTTTCAAGTAAATGAGGTAAGCAGCCAGGACAATGTGAAAGACTCGGCAATCAGGTTGCTTCATCAATTGAAGAAAAATTATGACCGGGGAGAGCTGTCACCTAAACTTTACCTCGATACCGTTCATTCCACTGTAACATCTTTACTATCTGTAGATGTAAATTTTACCAATAAAGAATTATTGGGTTTGCTGGAACCGTATCGCCGTATTGCCTGGGGCAACGATAAGTTTGGAGATGACCGCAGGGCTTATTATGGCCTGTTGAGTAACCAGGCGCAAATGACCGGAAGAGCAGGAGAAATGTTGTATTACGCCGATAAATTCAACGATGTAGAAAAAGCAAACAGCGGACGGGCTTCCGTCACGGCGCTTACGATTCAATCGGACTATTACAACACCAATAATTCGTACAATCTTTCGCAGGCATTGTACAAAAGCAACGAAGCGTTTGTACTCGGGCTGCCGGCAGAAGCGCGAAAGGAATCTACTACCATGCAGCAGGCCGTTCAATCAGGTATACTGCTGGTGCGTTTGGCGGAAGGGCTCTTCGGCGCAAAAGATACGGTCAATGGTAATAAAGTATTGCAGGCTTCTAAAGAAATAACTGAAATCGTAGCGTCGCGTTTTCCCGATGTAAACAGAGCCGTTGCCGTTTCGCAATATGGCTATAATACGCTTATTTACTTTAAAGCAAATGCTATCAGATCAGCTGCATTGGCGCAGGAAGCTTTTTCATTGCTTGAAAAGCAACTGCAGAGTGATAAAACACCTGACTATCTGAAAAACTACATCAGCTTTTTCCTGACAGAAAAAAAACTGGCTTTTTTCATTCATGAAAAAAATGCGGACAGTACCGCTGTGTACCTCAGATTATTTGATGACGAGTACAAAAAGGATCAACTGATTTATAATCTTTATATCACGAAGCGTTTTAAATCTCTTGCCCTATATAATGAAGGCCGTTACCGGGAAAGTGCGGACAGTATGCTGGTGGCAATGACACTCCTTGACAGTGCGCGTACGATTGCCACGCGGGAAGTAGATGAAATGATGTACGCCCAGGCAAAAACCGAAGAACAGGACATGCTATTAAAGGAGGCCGAGGTGGTGGCGAAGCGCAAGGAAAACACGATTCGTCTCATTGTTGCCGGCGTTATCCTACTGCTGGCATTGGGCGGTTTGCTGATCTGGAAACAACGGCAGCGCCAGCGGAAAAAATTACTGGAATTTAAATTGAATATGGCCAGGAACATACACGACGAAACAGGCCCGGCCTTATTATATGCCAAATCCCTTGTCAAGTCTTATCGTGCCAATGGAGGCAGCGATGACATCACGCAGGAGATGGAAAAGCAACTCGACAATACGCTCGCTGTTATCAGGGGGCTTTCCCACGACCTTAAATCGACCGACCTGCATTCGGTAGAGCAGTTGATAACGGAGGTGGAGGCGATACTGCAGAAACTGAAAAACGTGAACGTATTCGCTTATACGCTCGATAAGAAAATCAAGAGCGACCGCTTCATCAGTCACTACCAATATTCCAACCTGAAAGCCATCCTTCACGAATGTATCACCAACTCGATCAAGCACAGCGAATTTGAAAAAATCAACATCGGTTTCGCGCTGGAGAATAACAAACTGCTGATTACCTATAGCGATGATGGAAAAGGGTGGGAGCCAAGTCAGGCCAACAACGGCATCGGGCTGGACAACATCGCCGAGCGGGTAAAACAAATGAATGGCGAATATGTGGTAGATAATAAATTCCCGCAGGGGTATGAAACGCGGGTCAATGTACTGCTGCGTTGAAATTAATCCGGAAGGGGAGATAGTTTTACAGATCGTCCAATTGGATCACGCCGTTCTGCAAGGCAAACTTGATCACGCCTGCCAGGTTCTTGGCGCCTATACGCCGGGCGATATTGCTCCGGTACTGTTCAACAGTCCGCTCAGATAACCCGATGCTGGTGCTGATTTCCTTTGTATTCATTTGCTTGCACAGCAGCCGGATCATTTCAATTTCTTTACCGGAAAATTTAATATTGGCGATCATGTGTTTCACCGAATAATCGTCTTCGGTACCCGAAAAGCGATTGATGATATGCGCGCGGGCCTCGGGGCTGAAATACTCTTTGTTCTGCAGCAGCAGGTGAACGGCTTTCACAAACTCCTGGTCGTCATCTTTTTTGATCACATAACCGTTGGCGCCAGCCTGGAGCATTTTAACAATCACATCAGCCGAATAAGTAAAAGAATACACCAGTATTTTGGCCGCGGGATGTTTATGTTTCAGATCCCTGATCAATATATCGCCGGTGGTATCGGGGAGGAAATTGTCCACAATGATCATCTGGGGACTGTATTTAAGCGCCAGGCTTTTGGCGGTGGCGCCGTCGTGTGCCATATAGAAATTTTCGAATAGATCGCCGATCAGCAACTTAATACCATTGGCAATCATCTTATGGTCATCTATCACTAAAACCGAGCTGTATGTGGGCTTTGTTGCAGTAGTCATATGAATGGTAATGTCGGACAGTACGGGTTTGCCTGGTAATATTATGAACTCCTGTCATGCGATAAGCTCCCGGATCAGCCTGTGCGGCTGCGATGGAAGAAATATCGCTAATGACTGAATCTCTTACTCCTGTGAAAGTAAAAATATGCCTTCCACTACAAACTTGCGGTATTGATGGTAGTATTTCTATCGCATATTGCAATAGTTCAACTGGTTAGTAGTAGTTGTTCAATTGAAATAAGAGATGCAACTCCTTACGAGAAGAAATCGGGTTCAAAAACGGGCAGCGTCAGCGGACTCGTCTTTTTTGACATCCAGCGCCGGAGAAGATCGATATTTCTGACCCTTGTTTGGTCGATGTAATCCCGGAATACAGCTTGTTTCAATACCTGCGAGATCATCGACGGCGGAATCGCTTTTGTCCGCTCACTCTTGTCCAGGTTTTTCTTTAGCTGTGCGTATTTAATAATCAGCCGGTTGTTGTCATCAAACAAAATTTTATTGATAACAACCAGTTTCCCGTCGGTTAACAGTAGCATGTCTCCGGTATCTATGCTTAATGTTTTAATGAATGCTGATTGCTGTTGATCAAGGATGATTTTTTTCTCGTTCGCCAGGTGTTGATCGTATAGATAGGAGATGAGTTTTCTAAAATGTTCTTTGTGAAAAGAAACAGTTGGTTTATTTAGCTCCTGCCTGAGTGCATCCAATAATCTGGTTACATGAATCAGTACCGTATCTATTATTTGAAAACCTTTCACCATGACGGGCACATCATATTCCGTTACGATTCTCCGGATTATATAAGGTTCGATACCCAACAGGTCTTTAATGGTGGTATCTGTTATGGTAAACAACTGTTTATCCTGCTTATAAATTTTACGCGAATCATTTGCCAGTTTGTGAAGCGAAGCCCACTCGCCGGCATCAGCACTGTCTTTCCAATAGCTATAATCGGTGCGCTCTGCCAGGCCTGTTAAAAAATTAATGGCATAATTTATATCGGGGTCAGTGCGCACATGCTGTATTGTAAAAGGGAATTCAGCGCCCAGTGCTTTCTCAAGGCGCAATGCAGCCGCAGCGGTCAGACTTTCATAAATAGATTTGAACTCCAGCAGCCTCAGCGGATGTTGGCGGGTATTATTTTCAGACTGCTTACTCAGTGTATAGATATAAAATGGCTCGCCGTTGAATAAAGCATATTTCCGGGAAGGGGAAAGCTTTTCGTAGCGATGATTGATCGTAATGGTGTACGATATCCGGATGATATGGTTGGCAAAAATCTCGGTTGGCTGATACGTGATAGCCACACGCCCAACAAACTTTCTCTCCCGTATTGTTTCCTCAACACGTTGATCAAGAAAAATAGCCAGTTTCAATGCGTCTGACATAACTAATTTAAAAATAAATAATTATAACAGAACTTAGGGTGTGGATGTGCAGCCATAACAAATAGCCAAATTGAATTGCAAGCTATTAAAAATCAACTGATTCTTATAGAGATGGCTAAAATATGCGGAGCAAAGTGTGTCGGAAGAATGGATAAAATTGCCAGCGAAAACGGATAATTATTTGATTAACAACAGCAATTTATTCAGTTAGTTTGAATCCCCCTTTTTTAAATTCAGGCTAATTTTTTATTTTGGAAACCCAGCAGATCGTAAATGAAGCTGGAGAGAAGATTCAGGAGAATGTTTAGTATCAACTCGAAGACTTGCATCTATGGATGAAGGTACAAAAAATGAGCAAAAGCTCCGGCGGCTGCTAAAAAAAGGACTTGATCATTTCATTTCGGTAAAGCGCATCATGCATCACTGGAAAATTGACAAGGAAGAAGCCATATCGCTGGCTACGCAATTGGAAGAAAGAGGTCTTCTGGAAAAAGCTCCTTTCGATAATGCATGGACTGTTTCGTTGCGCGGAGAACTCCTTCTTCATAAAAATGTGCCGCGTCGATTCACCAGCAAAACCATCCATGAACAGTTGAATAGCCTTCTCCGTCGTGCAGAGGCCGTCAACAAATCCGGAAAGTTTCCCTATTATGTCGAATACCTGAAACTGATCGATCCATTACCTGCAGGCGATTACGGAGGTCCGCTGAGGATCATTTACAGACTTCAACAGAAACCAATCAGCAGGCAAGTTTACGATCGGTTGTCATGGAAGCTCATACAGAAAACAAAGAAGAAACTATACTCAATGTTCGAACACCTGGCCTTTCCCCAGGAAGCGGTACGTCTTTTTCTGAAAGAAAGAAGCCAGGTATTGAAGCTGCTGGCATGGGAGAAGGAAATCCAGGATCTTCCGGGTCAGTTAATCTTTGAAAGAGGTAATGCAAAATAAGCATTCACTCAACGCGTTTTCATCGCAATAATAGCCGACACGATCCCTGCCACCATATACAGCAACGCCGCTGAAACAGGCACCATGATGCTGCGGAAAACCAGCCCCGGTTTTTTATAGGGAAAAGTGGAGAAGTACTGATAGTAAAACCAGATGCCGTACACAGTGGTGAGCACCAGCACGCCATTGTAAATTACATACAATCCCGCCGTGTTGCGGTAAAACAACATAACTACGCTGAACGCAAGGCCAATGAGCAACTCACCGCAAACTTTATAGGCGTTCAGTATCACATGCTCAGTCAGGTTGAGCCGGCTGCGATAAAACCAGGCAAAACTGAGCAGGGCATTGAACGGGATCATTACCAGGGGAATGAACTTTGGATACTTGGTAGCAATCTGCTCCATTTGCGTCATGACGGCCTTGGTATTGGCAGGGAAAATATCGGTGAGTTTGACCTGCGAGATTTGCCCGAGGAATAAACCCAGACCCGTGATGAGCACGATCAGCGTGAAATAATTGAAATGTTTGGCGCGCTTGCCTTCGATAAATTCCCGGATGGAATGGCCGGGGCGGGTCAACAACTCCCGCACGGTAAACAGCAGGCCTTTGTCTACATGCCAGATGCCGTGCACAAGATCGTGCGCCAGGAAATGGTGAACCGAATAGCGATGGGTAGAAGCTTTCTGTCCGCAATGGCCGCAGAAATTTTCCTTCACCGGTTGAGCGCAGTTGAGGCAATTCTCGTTATGCGTATGCGGGTTCATGGATCAGGATTGCGGAGAACGGGATTTGATTTCTTTGTTGATCTTGGAAAGACCGATAACAGAAGGCAACATGGCCGGCCACAGGCCGAAGGCTACCACAAGCAAGGCGTAATTGGGCTTTTTATTCACGAAAATGTAGATAATCAATCCGACCATGATCAGCCAGACAATGAGAAAAGCGGCCAGCACGCCGGTGAACAGGGACTTTTGTTTGTTCAGTTCCTCAAGGGTTTGCTCGGAATAGGGTTTCCTGGTCATAAGTAGTGTTGTGGTGTATAAGAGATCCGCGCGAAAATCGTGAAACCGGCCATTTCAATGCTACACAAAAGTGTAGTATTCTACATCAAACTGAGTATTTCAAAAACGGCCGCGATGAATGACCTTGTCAATTAATCATAACATTTCTGACATGAAAATTCAACTTGCCTGGCTGTTTCTTGCCTTGTGCACACTTGCATGCAAAAAAAAGAAAGACGATGATGCCGGTGTCAAACCTGTCGGTTCCAAATACACCGTCACCGGATCGATGCGCGACTTCAGCAATGCTACCTATACGGGTTACTATCCACAGGAGATTACGCTGGAAAAAGTAAACGATGTGCAGGGCACGATGTTGCCAACGGAACTCGGCATTCCCGGTCATATCATACTGATCGGCGGATCGAAAAGCTATTACTCCAATTTTGCACCGGTCATAACGCTGGATCCGGCGACGAACAAGATCACGGCCATCACCAATCACTACGGTCAGCCGTCGCCCAATGGCCGGTCGGCTACACTCGATCCGTCGGGCATCAATGTCTGGGATCCGGCGACGAAAACGATCAAAATCAAATACTGGATGGATGAGCCGGCCGTGTTCACGCCGCACCGCGTGTCGTTCGATGAAACCTGGACCTATATCGAGTAAAAATGAGCGATAAACTACACTTTCGTGTAGTTTTGTGTCCGATGAAAAAGAAAAACACGGACAGCCTGGTAACCCGCAGCAAGCTGGTCCATATAAAAGAACTGGCAGGGCAGGAGGGGATGAGCTACCTGGAGCCGGTGAAGGCGTTGGCCAGGCTGACGTACCAAAGCATCTATGTGATCGACTACTCCAACATGAGTTTTGAATATGTGTCGGACAACCCGCTGCTATTATGTGGCTATACAGCAGAAGAAGTAAGAACGATGGGCTATGAATTCTATGAAAAACAGGTGCCGCCGGAGAATCTGGAAATGCTGTCGGAACTGAATGAAAAGGGTTTTGACTTCTTTGACCGGCTGCCCGTGGAAGAGCGGAAAATGTACAGCATCAAATACGACTTTCATCTGCAGCATAAGAATGGCTCTTCTGTGCTGATCAATCACAAACTGACGCCGTTGTTGCTGACGGACGCGGGAAAAATGTGGAAGGCGATGTGTACGGTATCGATTGCTTATCATAAAGCGGCGGGCAATGCGGTGATTTATAAAGAAGGTGCGGATATCATCTGGCGATTTTGTCCGGATACGCGTGCCTGGCAAAAATTTCCGCGGCCTTTGTTATCGGAGCGGGAAATGGAAGTATTGCGATTATATGCGCAAGGTTTAACGATCAATGAAATTGCGGCGCGCGTGTCGGTATCGCCGGATACGGTGAAGTATTACAGACGGCGGATATTTGAAATGCTGGATGTGGGGACGGTGGTAGAAGCTCTGGGGAGAGTGGTGGGGTAATTTAATTCAAAAGTAAAAAGTCAAAAGGCAAAAAGTGTCGTGCCGAGCCTGTCCGAAGCTTCGGCACTCGAAGGTGATCCCTGAGCCACTCGAAAGTCCCTGAGGCTCCCGAAGGTGTTCCCTGAGGCTCCCGAAGGGCACGCAAAGAGGCATAAGGAGCAAAGGCGCGAAGAGAAGGCTCTTCGCCGTTGTTGGTCTCCCGACCAAAAACAAAGCGGGATAACTCGATAGCGTAAGGCTCAATGAATGAATCGGACTGCTACTGAATTGCTTTCGCCTTTTGGATCGTCTCTTCAATATTCTGTGTCAAAACGGCTGGTACATAATTCTCTCTCGGTGTTCCGTTAATATGATATAAACGTTCGGTGGGAAACTGGTAGCCGATTTTTGTTTCAGTCAATTGGAAATTGGAAATGGCGCCCAGCAATGCGGCCATGGGAGTGCCGATCACTGTAGCCCTTTTCATGCCGTCGAAGCCGATGGCCATACCTTCTCCCATGCTTCCTGTCCAATGGCCGACAAGGATAAAAACATTGCCGGTATAAATTTCTTTCCGCGGCGTAACGTACTCAACCCAATGTCTCTTGGTCTGGTACGCTTTCTCATCAAACTCATGAACCTGGTAGGGGAGCGACTCGCTGACAAAACGGCCCATGATGGCGCGGGCGACTGTTGAATTGCCGCCACCGGGTGTTTCTGTGAGATCGATGATCAGGTTTTTATACTGGAAAAAGCTGTCGAGTGTCTGATCAAACTCAGCAATCAGGTTATTATTGCCTAAGGAATTATTGATCTTAATATAGGCGGTATGTTGATTCAAGACAGCCTTGTATAATAATTCAGTCCGGTTGGAATAAGTGACCGGGGAATAAGTTTTTTCTTTTTTATCTTCCAATACGGTAATCTCTCGCTTGGTATCGTGTGTACCTGCGAACAACATATCGATGGCATACTGGTTCATTCTCGGGGTTGGTTTGTCGGTATACCGGGGCAGAAACTTTATCAACTGTTCATCGATGGGCTTACCATTGAACAACTTCACCTGCATGCCGATCTTTAAACCGGCCAGGTCGGCGCCGAAGCCTTTCCGCAGGTCTTTGATAATATATTTATCGTTTACTCTCTCCACGTACAAATCGGCTCCGGAAGGAATGAGCCGGTTGGAGGATGGAAGATTGGTATTGAGGGAAGAATGTCCGTTGTACAATTCGCTCAGCACATTCTCGAGCAGCCGGATAAACTCGTTTCGATCCGTGATTTTTGCTGACTGCGGCTCGTAAATGGTCTTGACCTTATTCCAATCGATCTGTTGCTGATCGAGGTAGGCGTAATTATCTTTGATATCCTGCCAGAACTCGAGGAAGTCTTTTTGGTAGGAGGGTTGGGAGAAAAGGGTGGTAGTCAGGAGGAGGAGGGGAAGGAGGAAAGTTTTTTTCATGCCTTTTTTGGGATCGTGGGTGTCTGCGATTGGCTCGAAAATAGACGATTTATAGATTATGGCCTACCGTTGATGCAAATATCTTGTGTGTTGCAAGATACCTGCGCCCGATAGAGATTTCCGCGACCATTGCTCCTTACTTGAAGGTGCTCTTGTATGGCAGGGGGCGGCGATTGTTGGGCTTAGGAAGCGTGGTCAAGTAGAAAGTTAGTAATTTTTAAGTAATTTGGCTTCGCCCGCTAATTTCTCATTGTGATTTATTATTGCAGCTATTATTCTCCGTGATCTATTAAAACTTTCAATTACAAATAACTTTAAGAACAATAGTGGAAAATAAAGTCATATATCTAGATAATAATGCAACTACACCTGTCGACCCTCGAGTTGTTGAAGCGATGCTACCGTTTTTTAGAGAGAATTTCGCCAATGCTAACAGCGTTCATCAAGCCGGATTAAAAGTCAAAGAAGCTATTGAAAATGCTCGTTCGGCGGTTGCAGAATTAATCGGTGCCGATCCACGGGAGTTAATTTTTACTAGTGGAGCAACCGAATCAATAAACTTAGCCATTCAAGGGATAGCAGAAAGCTACCAAAAAAAAGGTAACCATATAATTACCGTTTCAACAGAGCATTCAGCTGTGCTAGATACTTGCCGAGTGTTGGAAACAAAAGGCTATGAAGTTACATATTTGTCAGTGGACTCGGGTGGCTTAATTGACTTGAATGAGTTGAAATCAACATTGAGAAATGACACAATTCTAGTTTCAATAATGTATGTAAACAATGAAACCGGAATAATTCAACCCATAAATGCGATCGCAGAAATTGTTCATAGTACAGACGCTTTATTTATGTGCGATGCTACACAGGCTGTCGGTAAGTTATCTATCGATGTACAAGCATTACAGGTTGATCTAATGTGTTTTAGCGGCCACAAATTTTACGGGCCGAAAGGAATAGGAGCACTGTATTTACGTCATAAAAAAAGCCGTATAAACTTACCTGCTCTCCTATATGGAGGTGGTCATGAAGGAGGCCTCAGGAGCGGAACGCTCAACGTACCTGGAATTGTTGGAATGGGTAAAGCAAGCAGTATTGCTAGTCTGGAATTTTATGAAGACATGGCTCGAATACGCGAACTCAGGGACGAACTTGAACTTAATCTATTAGGAAAATTTCCTGATGCAATTATCAATGGCGATAGATCACAAAGGATTTTCAATATTACCAATATCTGTTTCCCTGGTCTAGACGCCAACACGCTAATAGAACGAATTCCTAATGTTGCAGTTTCTAATGGCTCAGCATGCACAGCAGCAGTTTTTAAACCCTCCCATGTATTGAAAGAAATGGGATTAAACAATGACCAAGCATTCGCGTCTATTCGGTTTTCACTGGGTCGCTTTAATACGAAAGATGAAATAAATTATGGCTCTGATCAGATAATATCATTTATAAATACTTTTTTGAGAGTATAATGTAACAATAGTTTATCAAACCACCTTTCCCATGAATATTCAATCTTTATTTGAGCAATTGTATGCCGCTTCTACAGAAGCAGATGTCCACCGAGTTATCGATGACAATCCAAAATATTTTAGACAGGAGAATTGGTTTCCCATCGGTGGCAATGAGTCAAACTTTAGCATTATTGAAAACCAGCAATCAAATCCTATAGCTGCGTTGGTTGAAAAAGTAACCAATTCCATCGACGCTATTTTGATGAAGCAGTGTCTCTTAAAAAATATTGACCCAAAGAGCAAAGATGCTCCAAAGTCGATGGATGATGCTGTTGAACTGTTTTTTCCTAAATATAAAAACTGGGACTTAAATACAGCAAGAAGGCAACAAGCCGAAGATATTCAGATTATTGCCGACGGTCCTACCAAAGAAAGCTCCATTATTATATACGACAATGGAGAAGGTCAACACCCCGATAAGTTTGAACAAACTTTCCTATCCTTAATGCGAGGTAATAAAAACGAAATTCATTTTGTGCAGGGCAAATACAATATGGGCGGTAGTGGTGCTATTGTTTTTTGTGGCGAAAAAGGGTATCAGCTTATTGGCTCTAAAAGGTTTGACGGTTCAGGTAAATTTGGTTTTACTCTTACCAGGGAGCATCCTTTGTCAAAAGACGAACTAGAAACTAAAAAGAATACATGGTATGAGTATTTTAAAATTGATGGGCAAATACCCGCTTTTGATATTACGGATTTGGGACTTGGTCTGCTGAACCGCAAGTTTAAAACTGGTAGCATTATTAAAATGTATTCGTACCAAATGAAAGGTATTTCGGGGTTTGCCCAGGATCTTAATCAAAGCCTGAATGAATTTTTGTTTAAACCTGTTTTACCCATCTTTACTATTGATACGAAGAAAAGATATCCCAACAACAAGGTATTAGAAACCACCGTATATGGGCTTCAGCGCCGTTTAGAGGAGGAGGAGGGATACGTGGAAGACTGGTTTTCGGAAGAGTACGAAGATGCTCTTTTTGGAAAGATGAAGGTAACTTGTTACGTGTTTAAAGCCCGGCAAGAGGGGAAAACAGCCAAAGAAACCAAAGACGATATTCAGCGGCGGTATTTTAAAAACAATATGTCGGTACTCTTCTCCATGAACGGCCAAGTACATGGGCATTATACCTCCGAGTTTATAACTCGAGGCCTAAAGTATAACCTGTTAAAGGATTATTTGCTGATTAATGTGGACTGCAGCAAGATGAAGTATGAATTTAGGAAAAGCCTCTTTATGGCATCTCGTGACAGGCTGAAGAATGGCGGCAAGGCCGAAGAGTTAAGAGAATTTCTGCGAAAGAAACTGGTAAAATCTAAACTCGACGATATTAATAAAAGGCGCAAAGACAGTATTGGCTTGGAGAGTGAAGACACTAACGAGCTTATAAAAAACTTTGCCAAAAACCTATCTAAGGATAGCGATTTGTTTAAACTACTTCAAAACACCCTGAGGCTAGAAGAAAAAACCAAAGAAAAACCGGATAAAAAAGAGAATAGAGGCAAACAGCCCGAGCGGGAGGAGAAGGCTTTTAAGCCGGAACGCTTTCCCAGTTTTTTTAAGTTACAACACAAGCCAAACAACCCAATTCCCGTGCCGATTGGTGGTGAAAAGACCTTGAGGTTTGAAACAGACGTAGAAGATCATTATTTTGATAGAACAGAGGAACCGGGCGATTTACAGGTAAGTATTTTAAAAATAAAACGTACCGATAGCAATGGCGGCACGCAAAAAGGTAGCGGTAAAGAGCCTGGTGAGTTGCTGAATATTATTAAATCTAGCCCCGACAAGGGCACTATTAAAATAACCTTTAACCCCGATACCGACCTGCACCAAGGCGACGAAGTAGAAGTACAGGCCACGTTGCAGGGAGCAGGCGAAGCGTCGTTTATAGAGGTGGTGTTTTTGAAGATAGTAGACCCTGAGCAGAAAAAAGAAACAGCACCCAAAGAGGAAGATGAATATAGCAATATAGGCTTACCCGAATTAGTTAAGGTGACCAAAGAACAATGGGGAGAATTAGAATCCCATGGTATTTCGATGAATCATGAAAATGTAATGAGCCCATTGGCCAATGGAGATATTCTGGAAAAGGTATTTGTGAACGTAGATAGCCAGGTGTATCTGAACTATCGGAAAAAACTGAAGAACGAAGATCAAATTATTACTGCCCAAAAACGATACATTACTGCTGTATATTTTCATTCCTTGTTCTTGTACATGATTACTAAAAAGAAAAACTACAAGCTAATGCTGTCAAAAGATGGAGATGATGATGAAACAACCATTGACGATTATATACGCGATGTTTTTGATAGCTATTACTCCGATTTTCTTTTAAATTTTGGCATGGAGCAGTTAATGGGAGCTTTGGAAGATTAGCAACCCGTCCTTCATTCGTTGTAACGTTCCTATATGGAAAAAATCATATTAAAAAAGAGGCGGCCGTAACACTAGGGGGTTACTAAACTCTCACCAATTCATAATATGCCTTACGATCACAAACCTAAGTATTATCAGAAGCTGATAAGCTCATAATATATCAACTCGCTCTAAAGTCTCTAGCTCCAAACCTTATCAAGGTCTTGAATTCGTTTTTCTATATATGGAATTTTCTCTCTAAAATTACTACTTACAACTTTGTCAAATAAACTTTGCCAATCTTTATTCTTTCTCAAAACTAGCTTGAACTCCCGGTCGCTTAAAATCTCGTTTACGCGTTCAGGAGTATCTTGTCTTAAGTTACTCAATATATCTATAAGTTTAGTTATTAATATTTTTTGCTTTCCATTTAGATTATCTGCGTATTGACTACTGTGGTCTCTTAATTTAATTAAAAGTACACTGACTTCTTTACAATAAAGTTGCTTAAGTGTATGACAGTATTTTACAACCGAACTTTTTGAGATATATTGTTTCAGCCAAAAAATAGTCATTAAGTCAATGCTGTTAATAATTTGCCCTAGTACATTTATGTAGTAGAAATCATCGAAATCTGTTTTTGCTGGGGCATCATCCGAAATAAAATGAGTTTTTAATAAATTTTCACCAAGATCACTTTCTCCAAAACGACTTTGCTTTATTGCATAACCAATAGAGTGGGATTCTCCATTTTCTTTAAAACAATGGCTATTATATTTTTTAGTAAAAGCTAAAGCATCATCATCTTTATCATAATCTATAAAAGGTTGTAACCTGTGGAAAAGAATGTTGTTTATAACATCTTTGTTTGCATCATCAATTACATTCTCAAACTTATTAATGTTAAGCTCTTCAAACACTTTAGGTGTCAACTTAATTTGGTCAAATGCCTTCTCCAAATATCTAATATATTCATCGTCATAGTTTATTTGGAGGAGGTTTAAAACGGTGCATGTATCTATATAGGCAATCATACCTAACTTTCGAACGACGGGATTTCGTCCTTAATTGTTTTAATAAAATTAGTGTCTATACTGTTTTTCCCTTTAAGAATTGCAATTTCTATAATCAAAGAAAACACCTCGTTAACCTTTCGTACTGAAAGGTTTCCGATATTTTCTAGCACGTAAGTTAAAACTGTTTCATCGACAAAAGGTCCAGTATCACTAGATGCATCTGTCAACTTAGGTTTAATCAAATCTTTTATATATATAATTGCGTCTTCAGTAGTAGGAGCTTCAAAAATTATTCTAATTTTAGCTCTTGTTAAAAGAGCTTCACCTAGCATTAACGAGAGGTCTTCAATATTAAAAAATGTCTTTGGCGTAAAATTCAAAAAGAGGAGAAAGTTATTGGAGGTTTTATCAAAAAGTTGCCTCAAAAATGTTGTTATTCTATCTTGGCTTTGTTTGTTCAATGTATCTATATCTTCAAATTCATCCAACCACAAAATAAAAGAAGAGACAACCCTTTTCTCAATGGTTATACAGTTAATGTACGTGCTTAAGAAATTAACTACCTGCTCGTCATCTTTTAGCCCAAAAGGTAACCCTAGCTTAGCAAGTGTCCCCTTAGTACTATCTCCAAATAAATATGCCTCTATGGAAGAAAATTGGTCAAGGGCTTCTGTCGCAATAATCATTTTAAATAGTTCCGCTACTATAACGTCGTTAGAATTTGCATCGATAATATTTTCTATTGTTTCTCCTTCTTGTAGTTTGGCCTTAACTGCGTCAAAACCTTGTTTGATGTCCTGTAAACTTACTTGACCTAAGAAACTCCTAAAAAAAGATTGTACTGGATCTTTAGAAGTACGAGGTAGGTTTATTTTTATACTTTTTCCTGGTTCTACGCCTGCTGATGTTGCTAAATCTTTTACTGCATTTGTGCGGGTGTAAAAATTTGCAGCGTGAGTTTTTCCACTACCATAACTGCCCCAATTCAACACAATTCTTGATGGGGAGGTTTTCATTGAAAATATTATTCGCTCTTCAATTTTTTTCTTTAAATCAGAAAAACCTGCCCAAATAATATCTTGAGCGTTAATGGATGGTCCAGTTCGAAACGGATTTTCCATTAATTTTAAATCAGATAGTTCCATTTTGATGTCTTTTTATATATAGAGCTCCGTCGTTCTCAGTTTTGAACCAATCCATTGAAAACATAGAGTTTTTTTCTTCAAGAATTTCTTTTAGTACATTAAACTCAATTATAATGTTGTCTTCTAAAAAAGATTGGAAGCAAACGTAATCAATTGCTTGAGACGCTGCAATTCTGTTAGGCGCATCAGTCTTAAATATTTGAAATGCCTCTAGCAAATATTTTTCTAATTTATTTTGATCTAAAGTTTTTTTTTGTTTATTTAAACCAAAAATGAAATTAAATACTTCAAAGTAATTAGTAGTAATAAATGAGCTTAAAAATAAGTATCTATTTCTTTTTACTTCATCAATTGATTGAAACACTTTAACCAATCTTTCTCCTTCGCCGGAAAGAAGGTATCTTTTATCCTTACTTCCTTCTTCTTGAATTAAGATACCTAAATCAAGTAGCCAATTAAGACGGGGTTCAACTATATGCTCTAAATAAACGATCGGTTTTGTCCAAGCTTGTATTCTTTTTTTCAATTCTATAACTTTCAACTTGAAACTATTATCGTCACTATATTGTTGGCTTCTGTCTAATTCGTTTAATACATGACTAACGAATAATTGCTTAATTGATTGAACACTTATGCTTCCAGCAATGGTTATAATATCAAGAATACACAATAAATATAACGAATCGGAATTTATTAATTGCCGTAGAAAAAAAAGTTTATCTAAAATATTCAACTTAAACAGGCGCCCACTACCGGCATCATTTTTTTTAGACAGCTTAAGGTAAATTTTACTTTGTTTCGTTAATATGTATGATTGATTTACTTGCGTAAGTAAGTTTAGTTCTACTAGTAGATCAATATAAGGTTTAGCTGAAATGCCAGAAGCCGTTGCCTTTACTAAACCTCTACTATCACCAGCACTTTCTTTTCCATATTCAAGCAATTCGTCAATATAAACATCGCTGTCTGATTCTATTTTTTTTGCCAAATAATTCACAGGAAAATAAGTAGCCTCATTGAATATAGTAATAATCAATTTTAAATATCCAATCCGCCGTGTTTTGGTATTAGATTGAATGATTTTTACCCTATTGTTCTCAACCTTGATATTATAATTGAGATTGAACGGATATCCATATACAGTTTCTGCTTTCTTTATGGAAGCAAGGAAATCAGTAAGGAATTTAATATACTCAGGGCTAAATATAATATCAAAAAACAACACTTGATTTTCTTCCAAACTAATTTTGAAATTGGCAATTTTATCAGTGATGCTATAATAACATGATAACACTGAAAATAGCTTTGGAATAATATTTTCCTTACCATGCTTTTTTTTTCGAACTACAATACCAACTATATCATTATCCACAATATCGTTATGATTAGTTATTTCCTTCTCTTTTTCACTAAATGAAATAAGTATCGTAAAAGCACCATCTTGTATTTCAATTGAGAAATCAGAAGTTTTAGTATATGGCAATGACTTTATGTATTCTATAATATTCATTTTATATAAAGCAACTGGCACAACCTTCTCCCTCAGCATCGCTTAGTATATCAACAAGGTAGGGGGATTTTTTATTGTTTTCCAGTCTAGTAGTTTTTTTTATGTAATCTTGTTTTATTTGTGCCATACGCTCGGGCTGTATCAGGTCGGTCAGGCTTTCTTCCTGCATCCAGGTATAACCTTCCTTTTCGTACTCCATGGCTTTTTTATACATATCGGGGTGCTGCTCGTACAGCCATATCCATTCTATTTTTTGCTGGTAAAAGCAAAAGAAACAGCCGGAGCGGCTACGGGAATAAACGCCTTTTTGGCCGTTGTGCTCAAAACCCACTTTTTCGTAATACTGGGGCACGCCTACGCCGCTATCTTTAAGTATGCGAAAAATGTCGTCACGTACCAACACATCTTCATTATCAATTAAAGGAAATTGGCTAGTAAGCGATAGGGGGTAGGCCGTGGTTTGTAAAAACTGAAACACTACTTCGTTAAAAGCTTTGGTATCTAACTCTAATAGAGCCTGCATTTTGCTGGTACGTATAAACCGGGGAGATACCGGCTCTTGTGCTACCCCTAGTATTCTATCTAATTTTTCAGTACCAATACCACTATATAAATCGACCAGCTTAGGTATATTGGTATTGCTTAGCAACTTGGCCATTACATCTTCACTCCAAATGTTTTTTCTAAACGGGAAGATGGATTGTATATTGGGCTTGGTGGAGATATAACCTTCTCTATCCTCATCCCCTCTAATGCCTACGTAAGATATTACGGGGTCGTCGCCCACCCAATCTTCAAAGGGATCGAGCTTTAGCTTGCGTGTACACCAACGTGACACAGAAGAGGGGAGGTAGCCGCCATATAATTTTAGAAAGTGGTCAAAAGGATCTTCGTGGCTATCGGGGGCCGATATCAGGCGCTTTATTTTTTTTCCCAGGTATACCTCTAGGTTATCAATTAACTTGTAGGTTTCGTCCAGCTCTTTACCGGTGTCGCAAGTATAGTATTCAATATCTAGTTGGGGGTATTTTTCAAACAGGTAAATAGCCAGCGCAGCGCTGTCTTTACCGCCCGAGATACCAAGTACATGTCTTACTTTATTTCTCATCGCGTAATAACTCTTCTAATAGTTTGGCCAATGTGGCAATATTCAATTGTTTGTCAGATCCCAGTTGGCTTTTTACCTTGATTTGCAATTGTTCATAAGCCTTTGTTTTTGTTTTAGGCAGACGTATCAGGTTTCTTTGTAGGCCTTGTACAAAGGAGGTTACCTCAAATTTAAATGCAAATTCTTTTTCTTCGTTAATGTCGCTTATCTCACTCAGGTTGTCCAGTTCGTGCACCATATCCTTTATACGGTAAAACAGAATTTTTTTGTCAGAGTCGGTAATTACGTTCAACGCTTTACCGATAGCAGATTGGGCTATAGCATTGAGCCAGGAATCCCTATCATCCAGCTCCGAGTTTACCCGCTGTACAAATACCCGTTGGCTTTGTTGCAGCAGGTGTTTTTTCACCTGTTTAAACCGTTGCTGCAGGCTAGTTTTATACGCCGGGAAAGGTTCGCTACTGCCGATAAGCTCGTCTTGAATAAAGAGCTCGAAACTATCTAACAAATCGCTATAACAATTACGGATATCCCTAATGCTTTGTTGTAGCTGGGCAATAAAGCTTTCAAGCTCGCTGGGGTTTTGCTGTAGCTCCATCATGCTAAAGCCCATTGCTTTGGGAAAGTGCTCAAAGAATGTTTCCTCCGGGTCTTTGGCTGTAGCAATGGCTTCGCGTAGTGCCAGCGTTTTTTTATCGAGGCTGCGGGTATGCTTGGCATAATCGGGCAGGTCTTTATAAAAAACAAGAAAAGGTCTGATGGTTTCAATAAAGATGCTATTGGTGGCCTTATCTTGCTCGGCCTGGCTAAGCATGGTGCGATAGCTATTAAATATGCTCAGCTTTACACCAGCTATATCAAAGGCTTTTACTTCATAGTCGCCGGGTGTTCTGCTCACCAAATCCAAGGTGTCGGCCGATAGGGTAGGTATATACCTGCCTTCTTGAAACAGGGCAAAATCGTCCCGTTTGCAAAAAAGGAAGGTAGGTATCCAAAAATCTACAAATCCTTTTTTAAGTTTAAAAGGCTTGGCCTGTAATATATCGGCCAGCTCTTGCAAGTTTCGCCTGCCGGTACGTGCTTCCACTAAAAAGTCAATACAGGCGGTCCATAACGGATCAAAGCTTTTATCGGTAGGCTCGGCAAGTACATAGCCAATACCTTGCGGTTTATGAATACCTGTTTCTTTAAGCAGAGACAGGTATACCGTTTTTTCGGGAGGAAACTTGGTATCATCAAAACCAATATCTGCTATATTCCAATTATCGGTAAGGTTTTTTAAAAAGTTTTTCTTGGCCGTAGACAGGGCGCCCGAAAGCTTTGTCTTATTCACCATCTCATTTTTGTAAATGGGCGTAGAGGAGTAAACCTGGTTACAAATGATGGATAATAACTCGTTAAACGATCTTTCGTTATGAATGGTTTGTTGTTGGCCATTGAAATACCAAACAATGGATGATTTATTACCAGCATAGATATTGGCCAACACATAGTGATTGAGCAGTTTAACTTGGTGTTGCAATATGGCGTTGAGTTCGCGTATTGCAACCTTATCATTATTGTGGATCTCTTTTACCTTTTCAATTTTTTCTATTTCAAACAGCAGGTTTCTTATTTCTTCCGTGTTTTTATAGAAACCATATAGAATGGCTTCGCCATTGTGTTGCGATACGGATTTAATATCGGCACTTTTCAGCGTTTCCGAAAAGATGAGGTTAATAACTCCATCTACTTCGTTTTCGGGCGCTTGCATCCAAGGCTCTTCGCTAAGGCGAAAGGCAAACAAACGTGGGGTACCTTTTTCGTAATGTGTAGCTTTAGCTGTAAGGTAAGGGAAGTCGAAGTATTTGTTTAAATGATGCGCCGTGTTCACCACACGTTCTATCAAATTACCAGCGTCATTTATGGCCAGCTCTATGTCAACATCTGTACCTTCAAACAGGATGAACTTATCGCTATGGTTTACAAAGCGGATTATTTTGAAGGTGACGAGTTGCTCAATAATACGCTCCGGCTGTTTAATGCCTAAGCTGAATTTGCCATATTCTGTTAGGAACTTACGGTTAATACGCGATGCTGCGGTAGCAAAGATGTTTAGAAGTCCAATTGTTTTTACAAGCTTCAAGGCAGCAGTTACTTCCTCGTTTAAAAGCCCTTCAGCACGCTCAATAGCAATACGCATGGCGGCCCATTGGGTATAATGCGGATTAAACTTAGTGGTTAACAACGAATGGAAGTTGTACACTAAATAATCGTACAAATTAGCAAGGTTGTAATAAGGCGATTGGCTTGCGTTAAAGGCCCTGATGCCTAAATGATCATTGGATTCGATAAACGAAAATAAGGACCGCTCATTTTGTCCATATTTTTGAAGGCTAAGGGTAAGCACAGCCGCCGACAGTATATCGAAAGGCAATAACTTTTCGGCAAAGCTTTCAGAAAAGTAATCTTTTAAAGGAAAGGCTTTGGCCACCTCGATACCCTTAAATAGTTTGGAAAAGCTTTTATCTTTTTGGCCTAACCCCAGTTGAGACAGGCGTTCTGACGCTAGAAACAAGAGTTGCTCTACCGGCTCGTTAAAAGTAATTTCTTTAAGACGGCCCTTTACTTTATCCCATTCGTTTTGCTGCGCTTGGGTGAGACCACGGGAGTAGCCATTAAAATCCTGATGAAGGGTGGTAATAAAGAGGATATTTTTCTTCAGGTCGTTTACATACTCCGACAGTTGCTGTATAAAGTATAATTCGTTCTCAGGATTGTTTTTAGCTGCATATTCCAAAAACTTACCAAACTCATCTACTACAATTATCAATCCCTTACCTTTTTTTGCAAGGGCTTTGTAATGATTATCCAACGCAGATAACAGCTTTTCGGAGGTAAATTGTTTACTATTAATGCCCAGTTGCGTGGCTATTTCTGTTTTTAGCGAATTGTATTGACCTATTAAACGCAGAAATTCAAATTCTTTAACCGGTATATTATTACCCAGTTTAGCAAAGTAATAATGTTTATGATTAAGATTTTTTTCGAACGCCCACAAGAAAGCCGACTTGCCAATACCATAAGCGCCCACAATGGTAAATGAACGGATACCGGTTTGGTAGTCATTTATTAACTGCGTAAAAACCTGCTTAGCATTGGTAGTTGGAATATAATGCAAAGCATTGTCTGCATCGCGTATAATGTTTACAGATGGAGAAAAACTGTTGGGAATCTTCTTTGTTTTTTTAACGGTTGTAGTAGTCATTTAAAATGTCGTACTTGTTAATTATTCTTCTAAATTGCAATACTTCATTACCTGCTGTTTCCGTATACACCACTTGCTTGTTGTATTTCTCTGAAATTTCTTGCAGCTTATTGTACAATCCATCCGGGCTTAGGGCAAATACAGTTCCTGGTGCGTTAAGACCGGTAAGTAATTCTCTAAAAGTAAGGGTTTGTTGTCCCTCGTAACTATTTAAAATACTAAATAACACAATTTCACAAGGCAGATTTACCCGATCTTCTGCGTCTATTTTATACCATTCCACTAATTTATGATTCAAATCGCGTTGCTTGAATCGTTTTATTAGGTCAAGATCAATCAAAATACCAGTAAAGTCGTCTTCAATGTCGATTGTTTCACCCTTCTGAGGCTTTGAGTACATTCGAATCAGCACATTGGCATCGCGATCAATAGTATTTGTGTTATCCGTATTTGTTTCGTATTCTTTTGCCTTGCGCAGCATAAAGTTGACTAACTGTTCTTTATTAAATTCTATACGCTCTTTCCTTAACTCTTTAAAAAGCAAGGAGGCTATGGAAAAACGGTTTGTCTTTAACAGGTAATAATGCAATAACCACACAGTAGCAAAGTCTTCCAAATACATATCGCGACCGTCTTTTCCAAAAAGGAAATCAGCCAGTTGGGAGGGAATGTCATCTTCATCTAAAACGCCAAAGGCCTTGCCCCAATATCGAAGGGAGGCCACCATATTTTTACCTACGCCCAGATCGACTACCGCAGTGTCGTCACCAAAGCGACGGCCAGTCTGAGCGAAATCATAGGTCTTTTTAAGCCAAAATTGCTTACAGATAAAGGATTCGTGACCTGAAAACGTAATCTTTTGTTGCATATTTATATTAGCTAGTAAAGTTAATTGTTTCACGATGCCGCTGGTAATTTAGTAACTAACCAATGTTGAAAAATGTATTTTAATGTCTCATAATTTACATTATGTTAAGTAATCATTCCGGCTCCCCAAACCCTCCACTACAAAAAAACGGCGACCCTAAGACCGCCGTCAATGATATCTAATCCGTAAAAGCTTATTTCAGCTTGTCGTCCAGATCATTCCACTTCTTCTCCGCCGCAATGTACTTGTTCAGATCCGGCCCTTTCGCGCCTTCACGCTTGTACGAATAGTATTGCGCCAGGCTTCCCACAATCAGCTTGTATTGACGTTTTTCCACTTTGTCCAGCTCAGGCTTCTTGGCAAAGATTTCCGCCGCTTTTTCAAAGTATTCACGTCCCTGATCGTAAGTCGCATCGTATTGCTTTTTCAGTTCCGCTTTCTTCGTATTGTCAGCCGCCGTAGCCTTGCCACCCGGACGCTTACGAATCTCGGTTTCAACCTCGGTCATTTCGTTTTGCTTTCTGTCGGCCTTGTTCATGAAGTGATCACCTATATATATGAACGCCTGCGCAGCTTTGTCGGGATTCGCCGTTGCTGCTTTATTCAGCGACGTGATCATTTTGCCTTCCAGCTCTTCAGCATTGGACGGTTGTACCGCGCCCTCGCGACGGGAATTCAGCGTGTCGTATAACAGTTCGCCCAGACCCATGTTCGCTTTATAGTTTTCCGGATCTTTCGCCAGCACTTCCTGCAGTGCCTTTACCTGCGCATCAAATCCTTCCACCGTACCGATCGCAAAGTCTACTTTGTCGTAAGTAAAGTAGTCGCTTTTCGGATACAGCTCTTTACCGAGCGCTTTGTATTTTTCGAAGTTGGCGTCGTCTTTCTTTTCTGCATAGTAACGCACCAGGTAGCGGTATACTTCCTCATAGTCCGGTGTGCTCAGTTTCAATCCAGCCAGGCGGCTGTAGTATTTTACCGCATCTTCCGGTTTTTTTGCATTGTCAGCTACCACAGCTGCCAGGATCAGCGCATTTGTATCGGCCGTTACTGTCCAGAGTTTTTTATCTGTCATCAGATCGCCGAGCACCACCGCTCTTTCCAGGTTGGGCAAACCCGCCTCCCAGCTTTTGTCGAGGTAGTTTCTGAATCCCGCGTTGAAGTAGCCTGCATATATATTACCTACAGTATTGGCATATTCAGCGTCCGCGATCAGTTTCATTTCCGGATCCATTTCACGGAATTTCAGGAAAGCGCTGTAGGCTTCTTCACGCAGTTGCGCAGCTTCTGACGCCGGCAGTGTGGTATCCAGCGCCAGCGCCGAGTATACCGTTGCTTTTTGCATATATCCTTCGGGTTTTGACGTGTATTTGGCATTCGTCATACCCTTGTCAACCGTTGCCTTGGCATTTTTGTACTGACGCAGCAACAGCAGGTTTTTGACATCTTCATACCGCTGTGCGCCTGCAGTCATCCCAAGCAAGCTCATCGTTAATAAAAGAATACTGAACTTTTTCATTGATGTTATTAATTGATGAAAAAAATAAGCTTTCTTATTCCGGCCTTTCTTTATTCAACCGGTGGCTGTTCTTCTGATGCATTTTCTGCCGGAGGAGTTGCGTCACCCGGAGTTTCAGTGCTTCCTTCTGCAGCCGGCGTTTCGCCTTCCATTATTTCTACCTGGATTTCTTCCTCGTCCAGTTGCGTGATCGCTGCAATTTCATCTCCTTCGTCGATGCGGATCAGTTTTACACCCTGCGTCGCACGTCCTAATTCGCTGATATTGGCCACTTTCATCCGGATGGTTACACCACTTTTACAGGTGATCATCAGGTCTTCCGATTGTGATACGGCCAGCATGCCCACCAGGTTACCGGTTTTTTCGGTTACACTGATCGTTTTCACGCCTTTACCGCCGCGGTTGGTGAACCGGTATTCGTCGAATGCCGTACGCTTGCCAAATCCTTTCTCGCTGACTACCAATACCGTTTTGGATGCGTCAGTCTCAGGATTTACACAAATCATACCAACAACCTCGTCTTTTGCATCGTCTACTTCGATACCACCCACACCGATTGCGCCACGTCCGGTCGGACGCACACTTTTTTCGGAGAAGCGGATCGCGCGGCCACTTTTGATGGCCATCATGATTTCGCTGTTGCCATCGGTCATGCGCGCTTCGAGCAGCTCATCACCTTCTATTACGGTGATCGCATTTACACCCGTCGTACGCGGACGGCTGAAGTCTACCAACGCCGTTTTTTTGATCACACCTTTTTTGGTACACAATACGATGTTGTGTCCGCTCACAAATTCTTCGTCTTTCAGGTCTTTTACGTCCAGGATCGCGCGTACTTTATCACCCGGGATCAGTTGGATGAGGTTTTGGATCGCGCGGCCTTTACTGGTTTTCTCGCCTTCCGGTATCTGGTATACATTGAGCCAGTAACATCTTCCTTTTTCGGTGAAGAAAAGAAGTGTATGGTGGGTCGAAGCCACAAACAGGTGCTCAATATAATCTTCGTCGCGTGTTTTGCCGCCTAATACACCACGGCCACCACGGCGCTGTGAACGGAATTCATCCGCCGGTGTACGCTTGATATAACCAAGGTGCGAGATGGTGATTACCACGTCTTCTTCCTTGATCAGATCCTTGATACTTACTTCATTGTCGAGGTAAGTGATCTCGCTCTTGCGTTTGTCGCCGTATTTATCTTTGATTTCGGTCAGTTCGGTCTTGATGATTTCGTAGCGGCGGCCTTCGTTGCCCAGGATATCGCGCAGATCAGCGATCAGCGTCATCAGTTGATCGTATTCTTCTTTGATCTTTTCACGCTCCATGCCGGTCAGACGCTGCAGACGCAATTCGAGAATGGCGCGGGCCTGGATTTCATCGAGTCCCCAGCCGGCATTGATCAACGCTTCGCGTGCCACATCCGGTGTAGCAGATGCACGGATCAGCGCAATCACTTCGTCCAGGTGATCCAGCGCAATCAGGTAACCCTGCAGGATGTGGGCGCGTTTTTCCGCTTCGCGTAATTCATATTGCGTGCGGCGTGTCACCACTTCGTGACGGAATTCAACGAATTCGCTGATGAGGTCTTTCAGGTTCAGCGTGCGCGGACGGCCTTTTACAATCGCCACGTTGTTGATACCAAAAGATGTTTGCAGTTCTGTATGCTTGTACAACTGGTTGATAACAACGTTGGCCACGCCGTCACGTTTCAGATCCAGTACGATACGTGTACCTTCTTTGTTGTTGGATTCGTTGTTGACGTGTGCAACACCTTCAATCACTTTTTCATTGACCAGTTCGCCGATGCGGTTGGTCAGTGAGTCGCGGTTTACCTGGTAAGGTACCGCCGTGATGATGATCTGTTCACGTCCGCTGGGTTTGGTGTCTACGGTCAGTTGACCGCGCACTACCACCCGGCCGCGACCGGTGTGCATGCCAGCCTTCACTCCTTCCATACCGTAGATGATACCACCGGTAGGGAAGTCGGGCGCCTTCACGTGTTCCATCAGCTCATCGATCGTTATCTCACGATTGTCGATATAAGCGATGCAACCGTCAATTACCTCGGAAAGGTTGTGCGGCATCATGTTCGTGGCCATACCTACGGCGATACCGCTGGAGCCATTGACCAGCAGTTGTGGAATACGGGTAGGCAGGATGGATGGTTCTTTTTCCGAGTCGTCGAAGTTGAGCTGGAAATCGACAGTATCTTTTTCGATATCGTCGAGCATGTGTTCGCCGAGTTTGGCCAGTCTTACTTCCGTATAACGCATAGCCGCCGGATCGTCGCCGTCCTGGTTACCAAAGTTACCCTGACCATCTACCAGGGTGTAACGCATGTTCCAGTCCTGTGCGAGACGCACCATGGCGAAGTATACCGAGCCGTCACCGTGCGGGTGATATTTACCCAGCACTTCCCCTACTACTCTCGCTGACTTTTTGTACGGTTTGTTGGCATTAAGACCGAGTTCATTCATCGCAAACAGGATGCGGCGGTGAACGGGTTTGAAACCGTCGCGCACATCCGGCAGCGCCCGCCCCACGATCACCGACATGGAATAGTCGATGTAGGCGGTTTTCATTTGCTCTTCGATGTTGACAGGAATGATCCGGTTAGTATCCTGGGTTTCCTGTGGGCCGAAATTTTCTTCCATTGTGTTGAAGTTAAGATCCGAATGACAGGCCTTTTACCTGCCACTTCCCTGCTGTGTCTGCAGCCTTATAATTAGTTCATTTTCAAGGCACTTGTCCTCAATGTCGGACGGTCGCAGGTGAAGCCCGCAAATTTAACTTTTCTGACAGTTAAATCCGATAAAAAAACAGGGTTTTTTACCCTAGTTATCCACCTTGGTGGATTAACAATCAATTAGTAAGAACCGGACAGTTTATAACAGAGCTTTTACACTTGGCGGCACAAATTTTTCGTTCCTTCACGGAAGCAAAAATGTGGATCAATGGGAACTTATCTGCTGTTGCGCGATAACAAAGAAAACGGGCCTTACACGCTCGATCAGCTTTTGTCCTTCGGACTTAAAGCGTATGACCTTGTCTGGATCAACGGTCGCAGCGCCGCATGGCGCTATCCGAGCGAGATCGAAGAACTGCGGCCGTACGCGCCGGTTGTGGAGGAACAGCCTTTCGACCGGTTTTACAAAAAACCGGAAGATACCGTACAACCCAAGCCACAGGTAAAATCCGCCCAGGATGCGCCCAAACCGGCTTACCAGGCTTATCAACCCAAGATCGCAGCACAGGTTGAGGAGAAGCCCGCGAAAAAAGAACCGGTCCGCAAATCGGTTTTTGTAACCTTACCTGCTACCCCGATTGAGGAGTATACCGAAATGGACCAGGCACCCGTTGCTTCCGGCGAGCCGGCTCCGACCATCAAAGTCGTGGAAAACAAAGAAGCTGTTCAGACCAAGTTTTCCCAACCGCTCGACGAAATCAAGGAGCAATACGTCAAAACGTTGCTCGATCGCAAACAAAAGATCAGCCGCCGCAGCGTCTGGATGCAGCAACTCCGCATCGCCGGTATTATGGTCTTGTTGATCGGCGGCGGCATTTTACTTGGCTGGGCCATGAGCAACCGTGGTGAGACACCGCATTTACCCGGAGGGCCGACCCAACAACTGGCACTGGCCGCCAACCAGGACGAAACAGCTCAAACGGATCCCGTTCCTGACAATAGCCCTTCCGAACCCGCCGCGGTGCAGGAAGGTGTGGTAATGTCCACCGGTGCTGAAGAACAAACCGAAGCAGATATCAAAACGAAGGAAGCCCGCGATGCCGCTGCCAAAGAGGCACGTTTGCGCAAGATCATCGCCAACTCCCCTCCGCCCACACCTGAGGAGAAGATGCTCGGTGAAGTAACCGCCAAAAAAGAACAGCCTGCCGTAAAAACAGCACCCAGCAGCGGGGCAAAAGCCGTCATGACCAAGGCCGATCCGCAGAGAACGTCGCCTATTGAAGAGACGGACAGTTATCAACGCGTCAATACGAATGCCGCTACCGGCGAACGCAACCGGTCTTCAAGAGATAATCAGGATAACGTTGAAAATAAATCAACTAAGCGGTCTATTTCAAATTCTGGTTTAAAAGATAATAATGCCCTGATTGCCTCGGGCCGCGACGTGCCGAGAGAAGTAACGGTGCTCAGCAACAACTATAAACGCGTACCGTTTGGCGGTATCCGTGATCTCCTTCTCACTGTCTACAACCGCTCCGACGATCCGTTGGAAAAAGTAATCGTGGAACTGAAATACATGAAACCCGGTGAGCAGGTGCTGAAAACACAGTGGATCGAATTTCCCGCAATAGATGCCAAATCGTCGGCTACAATCAGGATGCCTGATACCAACCGTGGTATCGATGTCACCTACCAGATATCTTCCGTGGTGAAAGCGCGGTAAGCTTTTTTGCCCCTGAAGCCGTACCTTGCTGCCGCTTAAGTATCATCGTATGGCCGACGTTAAAATAGAAGAAAGCTGGAAAAAGGTTTTGCATGGCGAATTCAGCAAGCCTTACTTTCAAAACATCATTTTACACCTGAAAACGGAAAAGACGCAGGGCAAGACCATCTACCCGCCCGGCCCTTTTATTTTCAATGCATTTAATACGACGCCGCTTTCCAAAGTGAAAGTGGTGATCCTTGGTCAGGATCCTTATCATGGCCCGGGTCAGGCACATGGTCTTTGCTTTTCGGTGCAGAACGGTGTGCCGGCACCTCCTTCCCTCGTCAATATTTTTAAAGAACTCCGTGATGATATCGGCATGGAGATTCCCATGCATGGCAATCTCACCAAATGGGCGGAGCAGGGCGTGTTCCTGCTCAACGCTTCCCTTACCGTACGCGCCGGCGAGCCGATGAGCCACGCCAAGATCGGCTGGGCCACCTTTACCGACCAGGTGATCAAAACCATTTCTGCAGAATGTACACACGTGGTGTTTTTGTTATGGGGGAAATTTGCGCAGGAAAAAAGCACACTCATCGACGGCGCCAAACATCTTATCCTCAAAGCCGCACATCCCTCGCCGTTATCGGCACACAATGGATTTCTGGGATGCAGGCATTTTTCCAAAACCAATGAATACCTGATGCAGCAGGGCATTCCTCCGGTAGACTGGCAGCTCTGACCAATGCCTTACTTTTGCGCTGTGCGTATTCGTTTTGTTCAAAAGAAATTCAATAGATGTCATTTTTAAAAGCTGTGGCCGGCCGTGTGTGGGCCGTGTGGGGACTGCTCACTTTCGTGGTTACCTTTTTACTGGTGTTTCTGCCTTCAATGGTTTGTTACCTGATGCCTGAACCGCGCAGTACTGCTTATTTCATTCGCGTTTCCCGCATCTGGATGCGCGTCTGGTTTTTCCTGGTGGCTTGTCCTGTGCGAGTGCGTGGTAAAAAGAATTTTGAAAAAGGCCGTGCTTATATCGTCACCTGCAATCACAATTCCCTTATTGATATTCCGCTGTCCTCTCCTTTTATTCCCGGGCCCAATAAAACGATCGCCAAAACTTCTTTTGCCAAAGTGCCGCTCTTTGGTCTTTATTACCGTAAGGGTTCGGTGCTCGTCGACCGCAACAGCGAACGCAGCCGCCGTCAGAGTTTTGATGAAATGAAAAAAGTGCTGGCTATGGGCATGCACATGTGTATTTACCCTGAAGGCACCCGCAACCGAACCGATCAGCCGCTGAAGAAATTTTATGACGGCGCTTTCAAACTGGCAACGGATACCAATACCGCCATCATTCCGGCGGTTATCTTAAATACGCGCAAAGCGGTGCCGGCCAACAAGCCTTTCTTTTTCCTACCCAAACGCCTGGAAATACATTTCCTCGAACCTGTACCGGCCAATGGATTATCTACGGCTGAATTACGCGAGAAAGTGCGCGGGATCATGAGCGAATATTTCACCGCTCATCAGTAAGTAACGAAAGTACGTGTACGGTTGATGCGCAGATCCTGCAGCATCCCCGACTTCGGACTGATGGTGAAGTTGAAGTAACGGTAAGGTGGTGTTGGCGTTACGTTGATGGATAATTGCCAGCAATGCATATCCCTTGAGATCGACATGGAAAAGGTTTGAATATCCTTTGTGCGGAAGTCATAGAACGTATTCGCACTGATGTTCCATTTCGGTGTAAGGTTGAAACTGCCGCTGATACTCGCATTCGAGTTTAATCTTCCTTCAAACGCAGCCAGCGTGGTATTGAACACCTGGTTATAAACGAGTGAATAAGAAATGTTCACCGACCAGGGAATATTGAAGTCAACAAATTCGCCGGGATTCTGACGCATGTAATCGAGCAGCCTTTGCTGATCGGCCTGGAGTGTGGGATCGGCAAATTGTTGCGCCAGTTTATCTTTTTTCAGTTTCTCCTTGTCCGGATCTTTTGGCTTGCTCTGGAAACTGGTGGACATCGACACACTCACCGTTGACAGACGCCCAACCTTAAATCCACCTCCCTCCCAGGCAAGTTTATCAATAGGCTGACCTATGGCATTGGTTTGATAAGGATCGAGTATACCGGATGCACTGATGTTGATCTTGTCAAACAGATTGGTACGAAATGCCAGTTGGAAGGGCGAAAGCCTCATGGAATCGGCAAAAAAGTTATAAGACGCGCCGAGACTCAGACCGTCGATCAGCCGCACTTTCCGGGTGCCGTTACTGGTGGTGTCTTTTTTATCCCGCACTTTCATCTCTACGTTGTTATCGATCAGGAAGCTGATTCCTCCCACTCTGCCGCTGCCATAACCCGCATAGGGCTGTGCAGTTTGCAGTTCACCAAACATGGCCGTGTACCCCGGCGCAATTGTATCGCGATAATAATAACGTGAAGAAAGATCGGGCCGGTAGTTGAGACTGAACGACGGCCTTATCACGTGCCTTATCGCCATCACTTTTCTATTCTTGAATTCATAGGTACCAAACAGCGCCGTGTTGAACGAAAGTGCAAAGCTGGTTTGCTGATCGATGAAGAATCCGCGTGTGGTGGTTGTATCCAGTTTCTGGTTGGCCGTATTCCAACGATAACGTGTTTTCTGATTCGCCCATATCTGCGAATAAGATACGCTCGGTGCTATCACCAATGCGCCGTTGAACACCGCCGGCAAGGATAAGGTAACCGGAATGTTGTGTTGCGCGCCCCATTGCAAGGTGTCGAGCAGGTAAGAGAAAATAGATTTACCGTATACCGATTTATAATTAAGCGAATCGTAGAAAGAGAATGAGTTGCGGAAGTTGCCCTGGTAACCGATACCCAATTGCTCATACCATTTGCGCGAGCCGACCATTTCTTTTTTCTGGAAAGGATAAAGTGTGCTCACGGTAAAACCCGCGTCCGGCAAACTGATCGTTACCTGGCGGTTGAGGTTGTTCTGGCTATGGTTGGCCGACAAAGTGAGGTTATAAGGTTTGCCCACCCATGTTTTGGAATACATGATAGACGATCCCATGATGTTGTTGAAGTTGGTACGCGCATCATTGGTCACGTTGCGGTTGTAGTTGGTGGAACTTGCATTTACGCTCGCCGAGAAAGTGGTTCCGGGCCGCGCGCGCGAATCGGAACTATGCGCCCAGGCAATACTGTAGCTGCTTGCTTTATAATAATCCGGGTCGCCTTTGAAGTTACGTTTGGTAGATAGCAATCCGATATTAGCCGATCCGTTGTACTTATAGCGTTTGCGGTAAGTGGGGTTGATATTGCCCGACCATCCGCCGTAAGAATAGATATTGCCGTATACTTTTACGTCCCAGTACTGGTTGATCACTTTATAATAACCTAATCCTTCGAGACCGAGACCTGCCACATCGTTGGTGGCAAATTGCGGAGCAAGAATACCGGAATGGCGTCCCTGGCTCAGCGGGAAGAAACCGAAAGGCAGGTAAATGGGAACGGGCACGTCTTCAAATTCCGGGTGTATGGCACCGGTAACAGCCAGTTTTTTATTGACCACTTTCATCCGGCTGGCGCGGAAGCCGAAGTGCGGATGATCGGAAAGGTTACAGGTGGTAATAAAACCGCCACGGCCGAAGGTGGTGTTGGCGTCCACTTTTTTCGCTACATCGAAATGGATGAATGCGCCGCTGTTTTCGGTGATGGTGTTTTTGGTAAGACCGCGTTGCGTTTTGAAGTTATACCGGATGGTATCACTCGTGAAGGTGTTTTCAACCCCTTGCGAAAATTCAGCGGTTTCCACTACGTCGCCGGTACTGTCTTTCCGGTTAACGGCGGTGAGCACCTGCGTTGCCTGATCAATTTCAACCTGTGGTGCTTTCAGGCTGATGTCCTTGTATTCGGTTTTCGTTTTGCCGTATAAAAAAATCTTTTTCGAGGTTACCATTACTACCGCAGAGTCCTCTGCATAATAGTTAACAGGCCCGTCGAGCGAGTCTTTTGAAAGTTTTAATGAAAAGGTATCAACCTTTTGTGCGGGTAGGGAGTCTTCTCCTAAATCGAAGGAATCACGGCCGGGTATGGTATCAGGTCTGAGCGGACGTATAGTATCTGATCCGGTGAAACGCAGTCTGGACGTGCTGTCTGCGGCATTACGCGGCTTGATCGTGTCGGCCGCTGTTGTTAAAGGTGTGTAAAAATTACCTTGCGTGGTATGGAAAGCTACACTGTTCCGCGTTACTGTGCAGATGATTAATGCAGTCAGTATGGCAGAAAAAAAATATTTTAGTTTAAATTTGTCTCGCAGCCGCATATATTTCCAGGCAGCAAATGTAAATCATTCGGACTTAAACAAATTGTGAAGATTGCAATAACCCATTAATTTAACTGGCAAGGTCCTGCCGGTGTGTGCAGTGATAGCAGATGAGCAAGGACCCGCCGCCAAAAATTCCAGTAGTTTCCATGAAAAGAGCCCTTTCATTAACCCTGTTTGCACTTGCGAGTTGTTGCTTTGTTTCGTTTATCAATCCCACACCGGATACGGTAGCGCCCGGTAAGCCGGCGGTACGCACGCTGATCATCGACCCGGGCCATGGCGGTGATTTTGCGGGAGCCCAGGGATTGTTCTCCAATGAGAAACAAGTATCACTTGAAGTTGCACTTAAATTAGGTAAGGCATTTCAGAAAGAATTTCCTGAGATCAAAGTCGTGTATACCCGCACGAGCGACGCCAATGCCGGCAACAAGAAAACATTGAACGAAGATCTGCGTTACCGCGCCGACCTGGCCAACTCTTCCGGCGGCGATCTCTTCATTTCCATTCACTGCAACGCGGCGGGCAAACGTCCCGGCGGCTGGTACGAAAAAGTGGTGGTGGGAAAAACGGCCAAGACCCGCATGGTAGGCAAAGGCAAAAAGAAAAAGAAGCAGACCTATTACGAATACCAGTACCAGAATGTATGGCGCGAGAACACGGCTAAAGGTACCGAGACCTACGTATGGGCCGTAAATAAGAACGACGCCAAGATCAGTTCCGTTGCCAAAAACAACGAATACTATGGGGAAATGGATTCCGTTTCCGGACTGAAACTCCCCGACCCTTCCGACCCCGCAGAGATGGCGCGTATGCTGGTGTATGCACAGAACTATTTCAAAAAAAGCCTGACACTGGCTGATTTTGTAGAAAAAGAATTTGCCGCCTCCGGCCGCACCAGCCGTGGCGTGCGTCAGCGCAATGACACCGGCATCTGGGTGCTCCAGGCAACGGGTATGCCGAGCATCCTGGTGGAAATCGGCTTTATTTCTAATAAAGAAGAGGAAGAATATCTCAATAGTGAAAAAGGCCAGGACGAAATTGTGCGGAATATTATCAACGCTTTTAAGTCCTATAAAGAAAAACTGGAAGCCAAAGGGCCCAAAAAGGCATTCTGACCCGATTCTTTTACAAATGATTGAAACAGCGGCTCCGGTCGCTGTTTTTTAATGTACTGTCCTGCTGTTTCGGGCGGTTCCGGGGCCGGCTCTGCACCTCTTATTAACTGGTTTTCAAAATAAATGGCTAATTTGGCACTCCGTTAGCATACGAAGTGTGTAAAGTTACCAGCATGAAAATCAGCAATGAAACCAAAGTTGGCATCCTGGCGGCAGGAGCCATCGCCCTGCTTATCGTTGGATTCAATTTTCTCAAAGGAAGGGATGTTTTTAAGAAGAAGAATACCATTTATGCCATATTCGAGAATGTGGGATCGCTTGATAAATCGAACCCGGTGAAGATATTGGGTCTTACCATTGGCCATATAGATGATATAGAGCCACTGGACAAAGACGTAAATGGTATCAAGGTCACCATCGCCATGGATAAAAAGGTGAACATTCCCGATAACTCCGTGGCCTATATAGAACCCAGCCTGCTGGGAACTCCTGTATTGGTGATCCAGAAAGGCAATTCAACCCGGAGCATAGAAATGGGGCAAGAGATCAAAGCCGTTTCCCGCCAGGGAGGAATGCTGAGTTCCGTTGCACCGCAACTGGAACCCGTTTTTGCTAAAATAAGCAACACCATCGACACGCTGAATGTGATCCTTGGTAATGTGAATACCATATTCGACGAGGGAGTCAAAGGTCATATCCGTTCTACACTGGCCCAGCTTGATGCCAGTGCCGCCGCGCTCAGCAATATGCTGCAGTCCGCCAACAGCAGCCTCACCGGCACGCTGAACAATGCCAATTCCATTACCGCCAATCTTGCCCGCAGCAATGATAGCATCACTGGTATTATCAGCAATGCCAAACGTTTTACCGGTAACCTGGCCAATGTCAACATCGGTCCGATCGCCGACTCTATGCAGGTGGCGGTAAACCAGCTCAAAGGAATCGTAAACAGTATGTCCAGCACCAAAGGATCGCTGGGCGCGCTGATCCACGACCGTGAGTTATATGATAAGATCAACAATACCGTATTGAGTGCGGAGATACTGCTCGACGACCTGCGGGCTCACCCCAAACGCTACGTTAATATTTCCGTATTCGGAAGAAAAGATAAAGGTGGGGCGCTAACTTCGCCACTTAAAAAGGACACGGTTCGCGTAGACTACTAAGTCCGCGAACTCCGATTTTTATATGAAGCCGCCTGCGATCCGATCAATTTTCAAGTATTTTTTCATGTCTGCCATGCTGTTATTGCTGGCAAACATGATCCATGCACAGGAGCCGGTACCGGTACCTTCCGATACTGTCAACTCCATTAAGATCGTCAGTAATACGCGCAACCTCACCATGAAGCGCGTGGACGACAGCACCAATCTTACTATCGTTGCCGGCAACGTAAAAGCGCTCCAAGGCAATACAATTTTCTATTGCGACAGCGCAGTAGACAACAGCCGCACCCGCATCTTCGAAGCCTGGGGCAATGTAAGAATCGTGGATGGTGACACCGCTACCATCAGCGCCCGTCACCTGATCTATCACCGCGATAAAAAAATCGCCTACTTCGACGGAAACGTAAAGCTTACCGATGGCAAGGGTTCATTGACCACGCCCGATCTGGAATACGACATGTCCACTAATATAGGTATCTACAAAAATGGTGGACGTGTAGTTAATCAGAAAACGGTACTTACCAGTCAGGAAGGTTACTACTATGCAGATCTGAAAGACGTTTATTTCAAAAAAGATGTATTCCTGAAAGATCCGGCTTATACCATTACCACCGATTCACTTTTATACAATACACAAAGCGGCGATGCCCGCATCATAGCCCAAACTTATATTGTAGACAGCAGCGGGCGTAAAATCCGCACCAAAGAAGGATTTTATAACCAGCGTACGGGTCAGGCACAGTTTGGCCGACGCTCCGAAATCATCGATGGAAAAACGCGCATCACCGGCGATGTGATTGAACTAACGGATAGCATTTACCGCGTCACCGGCAATGCCATTATCAGCGATACCGCACAGGGTACTACTATCCTCGGAGGACTGGTGTTCCAGGATAAACGCACAGAAGCTGTACTGGCAACGCGCAAGCCGGTGATGATCGTGAAACAGGATAAAGACTCTATTTATATCGCAGCCGATACACTCTTCACGGCTAAACTCACCGCACTTTATGGTACACGTGATTCATTGACCTTAGATACGTTGAAAGGAACAAAAGTGGCGAAGTTGAATGACAAAGACAGCACCAACCGTTACTTCGAAGCATTCCACAACGTGCGGATCTTCAATGATTCGATTCAGGCTACCTGCGACAGCATGTTCTACTCCTTCCAGGACTCCACGTTCCGGCTTTACCAGGATCCTGTGGTTTGGGCCAACAACAGCCAGATCACCGGCGATACCATTTATCTCCATACCAAAAACAGAAAGGCCGACCGGGTTGAGGCATTTGAACGCAGTTTTATGGTCAATAAAATGGATCATGAAGCTTACAACCAGATCAAATCAACGCGCATGGACGGTTATTTTGTCAATGGTAATATTGACTCCGTTCGCGCGAAAGGTTATGCCGAATGTATTTATTATATAAGAGATGATGCCGATAGTTCCTATACGGGCATCAATCAATCGAAATGTGATATCATCGATATTTACTTCCAGGAGCAGGCCTTGCATAAAATAGCTTTCCGCAGCCAAGTGACTGGTACGATCTGGCCTATCCGTCAGAAAAGTCCGGCTGAAATGCGTCTTCCGAATTTCCGCTGGCTGGAAGAACGCCGTCCCAAAACGAAATACGAATTATTCGAGTGATCTGCTTACGGATCGATTGTCCAGGTAAACCGCGACTGCAGCAATGGTTTGTTTTTCCAATCCAGCGGTTGCAACATTGCCGTGATGGTATCGGTGCCGAGTACACCACTGATAAATAACGGACCATTTGTTTCGGGCTGGCTATAAGCAAATACCTTCTCCTCTCCCGTCTCCGGATCCTGCAACCACCATTCATGTTTGACGGTATCGCAACGGAAAGCATAGTCCTGCATCCGATCATCCATCAATTGTGTAACGAAATAATTTTGTCGATGAATAAACACACGGCGCCAGCGAAATTCGTCGGTAGTTAATGGTAACAATGTATCCTGGTTAACGATAAAAACGGGCACATCGTAAGCTCCGTGAAAAGCCGGTCGTGGTGCTGCATCATCATTATAGACACCGCTTTTGAGGTAAGGAAAAAGTGTAAACAGGAGGATGGCGACAAACAGCGCTAAGCGCAGCAACATTCTTCGTTTATTCACCAAAGCCTTACTTCCAAGTAATGCATGCCACCATCTCCCTCTCTCCGCATAACACAACCATGCCGCCAATGCCCACAAAAGGAAGGAATAAACTTTCACCGAAATACTAAAAGAAAAATTCACGGCCACCACATTGGCCATGATCGTTAAGGCAAGCAATGCACCGCCGGGTCTCGTTTTTCTGAAAAACAACAATACCGCGGCCAGGACCTCCGCTATTCCTAAAAAAATACTGTAGCTGCGCGAGATACCCATTGTGCTCCAGTAAAGCAGATCAGGATAAGTATCGGCAAGTGGCGTATAGAGCGTGTTTGGCTCAGGCTGATAGAATTGCCATTTGAATACTTTGTTCCAGCCATACATGAATAAATGAATGGCGAGATAAAAAGCCGCCAGGTTGATCAGCCAGCAACGAGCCTTATCATAGTTGCGGGGCCTTTTGTCAACCAGCGACCAGCTCAACGTACCGATGATTGCGAGTAAAAAACAATGTAACAGATGTATGTAAAGTCCGGGAGTATCGGATGCTAGTTTATAAGTGGCGGTGGCCGGTAGTCCCAGTATATAAAAGCCGGTATATCCATTCCATTTGGCAAATAATGGAGCCAGCCAGTTAGCCGGATGAGGCAACGAGTCCTGCGGCCAGGGCAACGTAAGGATCAATAACAGGAATAGTAAGGTCCCGAAGCGAAAAAATACCGTCCGGACGGGAGGCCATGCAACTGAGGGGCGGGTATCTTGCATCTTTAAAAGTATCTGATAAATTTCAGGATACAAATTACGATTATGATCCGCAATCTTCTGCTTCTGACCATTGCCTCGCTGGCCCTAACGGCCGCTTCGGCACAAACAAAAAAAGTAGCTCACCGCAGTCATAGCGGCGCTGCCAAACATTTCAAACCGGCCTCCGCGGGTTCGGGATTTGGTTTGCCGGATAAAGAAACCATGAAACAGTGGGAGGAGGACCGCAAACGCAGACAACAGGCCGACAGTCTCGCCGCAAAAAAACGTGCCGACAGTCTGGCTAACCAGACACCGCCCAGGCCAAAGCCCAAGGCAAAACCGGCGCGCCGTTCCGCTACAGCGAAAGTGAAATAGCCTCAGGTTTCCTCATCTTCCAGGAGAGGCTCGGGCGCGTGCCGCTCGCGCAGGAACAATGCCAGCCATCCCAGTCCGGCAACTGCCGCAATCAGCGATGACAGCAGTATCGCAATTTTTGCGGTGGTGATATAGTGTGGGTTATCGAATGCGAGTAACGTGATGAAGATCGACATCGTAAAGCCGATGCCTCCCAGTATGCCGGCGCCAAAAATATGCTGCCACTTCAATCCCTGCGGCAGGCTTGCCACTTTCAACAACACAGCGATCAGGCAACACAAGGTGATGCCAACAGGTTTTCCAATAACAAGCCCGGTAAATATACCCAGGCTTTCGGATGAGGTTAATTCCTCTGTCCAGCCGGATTCAATAATGATACCTGTATTGGCCAATGCAAACAAAGGCAGGATGAAAAAAGAAACGGGTTTGTGAAGAAACGATTGCAATTTATAGGAAATCGTTTGCGGGCCGCCGCTGCCAAATGGGATGGCAAAGGCAAGCAGTACACCGGAAATGGTTGCGTGTACGCCGGAATGCAACATAAAATACCACATGCCTGCTCCCAATATCAGGTAGGGCCATAACTTATGCATGCGCAGCCTGTTGAGCACCAGCATAACGGCAAACAATCCCAAAGCAATACCCAGGTTCAATAAAACGATTCCTTTGGAATAAAAAATGGCGATCACCATGATGGCGCCGAGGTCGTCGATCACGGCCAATGCGGTAAGAAAAACTTTTAAGGTTGCAGGCACGCGATTGCCCAGCAGGGAAAGAATACCCAAAGCAAAAGCGATATCTGTTGCCATGGGAATGCCCACACCATCTGCGAAAGCGGTGCCTTTATTCAATAACCAGAACAGCAAAGCGGGCAGCGCCATTCCGCCGATAGCACCGATGGCCGGAAACAATGCGTGTCTTACCTGCGACAACTCTCCTTTGTAAATCTCCCGTTCCAGTTCCAGTCCGATCATTAAAAAGAAGATGGTCATCAAGCCATCATTGATCCAGTATTCAACCGACTGTCCTCCAACACTGGCATGCCAGAAATGGACGTACGACTCTCCTACTGTGCTGTTGGCCAGAAGCAGGGAAAGAGCGGTACAGAAAAGGAGGATAAGCCCACCGGCCTTTTCGCTTTCAAAAAATTGTCCGAATAATTTGGTAAGGCGCATATGTATGCAAAAATAAGCACTGTGATCCTTAACGACGATTTTGCATTTCATTTAAACTATGCGGCGCCGTTTTCCCGTTCTACGGCAATAATTCATCTAATATGAAAAAAACAGTTCTATCTCTGCTCGTGGTGCTGACCGTATGTAGTGTACAAACCGTCAATGCCCAGGAAACTGAAACGATTCCGGAAAGCAGCGTTCCAGCTTATAAGGCTGCGATAGGTATCCGGTTGAGTAGCAGTCAGGCGATCGTTAACAATTCCATTTCTTTCAAATATTTTTTCCAGGAAAATAAAGCGATCGAGGCATTGCTTTCATTGGGTGATCCGCTGGCCATTGGCGCTTTATATGAACTGCATAAGCCGATCGGTGCTGCAGAGGGATTGCGTTGGTTCTATGGCGGCGGTGCGTATTTAGGTTTTGTAAAAACTTACAATGTCAATAAAGACCGCAACGAAACGATTCCCAATTTTGGGGCACAGGGCGTTGTGGGTCTTGATTATAAATTTTCCAATATTCCGCTGAATCTGGCGATAGACTGGAAGCCTGAGCTCAACCTGGTGGAGGATATCAATTTTGAGCCGGCGGTGATTGGATTGACAGCGAGGTTTACGTTTTGAGAAAGGCCTAAGGTTTAAGGTGTAGGGTGTAAGGCACAGAGATACTTACTTTCTATGGATATATTTATACCTAATACCCTATACCTTACGCCTTATGCCTTATACCTTCTTTTTCCCCATGAAACCGGCATTTTTCCACATTCTGCAAAAATGTACGGTTTTTTGCGTTTTTATGCGGGAATATATTACTTTAGGGGTCTAAACGAAACAATTGCTTAAGAAAGAACGCCAGGCTTACATTCTGCACCAGGTAAACCTGCACAATAAGGTGCTTTCCGCCACGCTTTGTCAGGACATCAATGTCTCGGAAGACACGATCCGCCGCGACTTGCAGGAACTTGCGGAAGAAGGAAAGCTGATAAAGGTGCATGGGGGAGCTCTATCCCATTCTTTTAACGAAGTTCATTTCTCTACGAACGGAGTATATTCGCAAAGTCAGAAAAAGAAGATTGCTCAAAAAGCCATCAGCCTTATCCACAACGGAATGTTTATCCTCACCAGCGGTGGTACCACCATTATTGAAATGGCGCGTTCACTTCCGCATGGTTTGAAGGCCACTTTTATATCGGGCAGTATTCCTGTGATCCTGGAATACATGAATCATCCCAATATCGAAGTGATCCTTATAGGCGACCGCATTTCCAAAAATTCAAAGATTACCGTAGGGCCGGAAGCTATCGCAAAAATTCGCCAGATGAAGGCGGATATTTGCTTTTTGGGTATTAATTCCATTGACCTCGAACACGGGGTTACTGACAACGACTGGGAAGTGGTGCAATTGAAAAAAGCGATGATTGAGTCGTCCCAGCGGGTTGTTTGTATGACGATTGCCGAAAAAGTCAATACGTTTCAACCGATCCAGGTTTGTGAGATCGGTAAAATCCACACCCTGATTACCGAACTACCTGCAGACAATGCCCTGCTGCAACCTTATCAGCAGGCAGGTATACAGGTGTTATAATTGTTTACTGCTTAATTATTATACTAAAACAACATCATGCTATGAGAAAAGCTCTCCAGTTATTAGTAGCCTTTCTATTGATGATCGTCCTGGTACCGCAAGTTGCTTATGCACAGGAAAAGACCATTAGTGGAACGGTACTTTCGGATGACAAAACACCGCTGCCTGGTGTGACGATCCGGGTAAAGGGTACCCGTCGCATCACGCAGACAGATGCCAACGGTAAGTTTACCCTCCAGGTAAGCCCCGGCGAAACGCTGCAGGTAACTTACGTAGGTTACGAGCCGCAGGAAATCAAAGCCGGCGATGGCGCTACGTTGGGTATCACGCTGAAAGCTTCGGAGGGAGCGCTCGGCGAAGTGGTTGTAACAGCCATGGATATCAAACGTAACAAACGTGAACTGGGTTACTCTACCCAAACGGTAGGTGGTGATGATATCCGCGAAACACAACGCGAAAACTTCATCAACAGCTTGCAGGGACGTGTAGCGGGTCTGACCATCAACCCCACTTCCGGTACTGCCGGAGCTTCCAGCGCTATCGTATTGCGTGGGTTTAACTCTCTTTCATTGAGCAACCAGCCGCTTTTTGTAGTGGATGGCGTAATCATGGACAACACCTCGCTCGACGAAAACTCCCAGGGTGGTTCAGGCGTTGGTATTGTTGAACGCGGCGCCGGTCTGACGTCGACCAACAACCAAAAGACCGACTACACCAACAGAATTTCCGATCTGAACCCCAATGACATTGAATCAGTAACCGTATTGAAAGGTCCTGAAGCAACTGCGCTTTATGGAAGCCAGGCGAGTTCCGGAGCTATTGTGGTTACCACCCGCAAACCCAAAACAGGTAAATTTGCACTTCAATACGACAACAGCCTGCGTTTCCAGGAAGTAACCCGTTACCCCGAAACGATAGATCAGTATGAGAATGGTGAGAACGGGGTAGCCTCCAACGTATTCCGGTATTTTGGTCCGGCGTACGAACCCGGAACAAAATTGTACAACAACAAGAAGTATTTCTTCCGTACAGCTTTCACGCATAATCATAACCTGGGTGTTGATTTCGGTATTAAAAAATCGCTGTTCCGTTTCTCTGCTTCTTATCTGGATCAGGATGGTGTGGTTCCACAAAACAATTTCAAACGTTTGAATCTGCGCTTGTCGAATACGACCAAGGTGGGCAAGATACTGGAGTTTACTCCCACACTTACTTACATCAAATCAGAGAACAGGAAAGTAATGAGAAGTGCCGGCGGCTTCCTGATTGGACTGATGATGTGGCCCAATACAAGAGACATCCGGAATTTTGAAGCAGAGGACGGTAAAAAAATTCCTTTGTTCAATGACAACCCCAACTCTGACTACGACAACCCGTTGTTCAACGTTCATAAAAACAAAAACTACGACGAGACGGACCGTTACACCGCTACGCTGGGTGTGAATCTCAACCCGACTTCATGGCTGAGTTTCTCCGGACGTTTTGGTTACGATGCCTATGACACGTATGGCTACCTGCAATATCATCCGGATTCGTATTATATCGCCGCAGTGCTCAAGGGAGTTCAGGATAACTTCTGGAGAAAATATGCAGGATATAACCATACCATTACCGGAACTGCGCGTAAAACAGTGGGTAAGTTCAGTGGTCGATTGATGGTAGGCACCATGTGGCAGGACTATCAGACGAAAATGTTTGCCATCACCGGTAATACGCTTGCAGATCCTAACCGCACCGATAGTGCCAATACAGCACCAGCAACCCGTCAGGTACTGCTGCGTAACAAAACAGGACAATACAATTTGTTTGAAACAAAAATGTTTGCCTACTTCGGTGAAGCTGCTGTTTCGTATGATAATAAAGTGTTCCTGAACTACACGCATCGTTTTGAAGAAGCATCTACACTGCCTAAACAAAACAGGAAATATAATTATCCTGGTGCGAGCCTGAGTCTGATCATGAGCGATATCATTCCCGGACTCAAACGCGGCGCTATCAATTATGTGAAATTACGCGGATCACTTGCTGGTACAGCCCGTCTCAACCTTCCCTACTCTACACAGTCAGTATTCGTGGACGTAACATCATCCGGCGGTGGCTACCAGTACGGTTTCACCAATAACAATCCTGATCTGGAACCGGAAAGACAAAAAACATTTGAAATCGGCACTGAATGGCGTCTTTTCAACAACCGGGTAACCGTTGATGCCGCTTATTATAATACCCTTACTAAAGGTCAGATCATCGAAGGTTTCCGTCTGAGCTACGGTACAGGTTATGTACTCAACACGCAGAATGCAGGCAGCACACGCAATCAGGGTGTGGAAGTGACTGTTTCTGCCAACATCGTGCGTAAGAAAGACTGGAACTGGGACATGCAGTTCAACTTCAACCGCATGTGGAGTGAGGTAACCGAAATGCCTGCCAACGTTGCCGAATACTATATTGCTGATACATGGGTGTTTGGAAATGCCCGCGGAGGTATCATAAAAGGTGGTCCAACCACTACTATTACTGCTGCCGGTTATCAACGCAACAACGCCGGTGATATTCTGATAGATCCTACCAACGGTTTGCCACTCGTAAACACTGTGTACTCAGTATTCGGCGACCGTAACCCTGACTTCCGTCTGGGTTGGAACAACGTAATCAGCTATAAAAACTGGCGCCTCAGCTTCCTGTGGGATCTCAAAGTTGGTGGTGATATCTTCAACGGTAACAACAAGTTCCTGACAAGCATCGGCAAAAGCCCGATCACAGCGGACCGTTATACCCCGATTGTAGTTGAAGGTGTACTGCGCGACGGTAAAGAAAATACCGCAACGCCTACACGTAATACTTATAGCATTATTCCCGCCTACAACTGGACTTATTACGCCGAGCGTATGCCGGAAGAAGTGTTTATCGAGAAAAATGTGAACTGGTTCCGTCTGCGTGACCTGAGTGTGAGCTACAATTTTCCTCAGAGCTTTGTACGCCGCATAGGTGTAATTAAAACGCTGGGAGCATTCCTTACAGTGAATGACCTGATACTGATGACGAACTATTCAGGCGCAGACCCAGCAGTAAGCGGTACTTCAGCTGGTGCGCGTGGTGTTGGCGCTGCAGGTTTCGACTATGGAACATTGCCTACCCCAATTAGTGTGAACTTCGGCATCCGCCTTTCCCTGTAAACCTCAAAAAAGAAATGAACATGAAAAAGATATTTGGTATTTGCATGGCTTCGGGGATGGCAGCGCTGCTGCTGGGAAGCTGTAGCAAACAAATTGACGATGCTTATACAAACCCCAATGCACAGGTAGTTAAACCGATCGAGGAACTGCTCCCCGGCATCATTGATAACATGACTTGTAGCTTTTCTGCAGCGGGTACCAACTATGGTACTACGCAGGATGGCATGTATCTCGGTAAATACATCCAGTTTTGGGTACAGAATACTGCCAGCAACCAATACGATGCCCTTGGAGGTGTTATTGGTGGCACTGATTTGCTCGGTAACGTATGGGCCATGCATTATTATGGTCAGGGCCAAAACCTCAACCGCGTTATTCAATGGGGCAGTGAGCAGCAGAAATGGGATTATGTGGGTGTAGCCTATGCTATCCGCGCATGGTCCTGGCTCACACTCACCAATACTTACGGTGAAGTGATCCTGAAAGAAGCCTTTAACACCAACCTGCGGGTTTTCAAGTACGATACACAGGCAGAAGTGTACGACGAAGCCCGTCGCAACGCCCAGCTTGCTATTGAATTTCTCAACCGCACGGATGGTAACGTAAGCCAGGCCAACCTGGCTATCGGCGACAAATACATGAACGGAGGCGACGTAAATAAGTGGAAAAAATTTGCTTACGGCGTGCTTGCCCGTTCTTACAACCAGCTTTCCAACAAAGCTGACTATCTTGGAGGACCACGGCTGGTTGATTCTGCTATCAAATACGCCGGACTTGCCGCAACAACCAACGCCGAGAATACGTATGCAAAATTCTCTAATGCAGGTCCTACGGGTACTTACCACTTCTGGGGTCCTCAGCGCGCCAACTTTGGTGTACAACGTCAGTCGAAGTTTATTGCCGACCTGATGTCTGGTGTTGGTGAAATGTTCGTGGGTGTCAACGATCCCCGTGCCTGGTATATCCTGCGCGAGAATCCGAATGGCACATTCAAAGGCTTCCGTCCTACTTATGGCCTGGAAACAGCAGTATTGCCTGTTGCAAACGATCGTCCCAATAACTTCTGGGGTGGTTTAAATGCGGTAACAACGGCACCTACTCCGGATACCGTACGTTACGTTTATCAAAACGGACCTGCGTTCCCGATCATTACAGCTTGCGAAATGAAATTTGTGGAGGCAGAAGCGCAATACCGTAAAGGTCAGAAAGGGCTTGCACTCGCGGCTTATCGCGAAGGTATCCGCCTGAGCATGGACATGCTGGCTACGGTGTATCCCAAAAATGTTCCGGAAGCCCGTAAGATCACATCCGGTATGATCACTTCATACCTGGCCGATACGCGCGTAGTACCTACTGATCCCAACCAGTTGACCCTCTCGCACATCATGCTGCAGAAGTATATCGCACTTTATGGATATGGAGTGTATGAAACATGGACAGACATGCGTCGTTTCCACTACACCGATACAGAAACAGCTACAGGTCTGCAGGTATATCGTGGGTTTGAGCTCCCCCCTGTTGACCGCCGTTATGTAAATAACTCAGGCAAAGTTGTTTACCGCTGCCGTCCGCGTTATAACTCGGAGTATCTCTATAACATTGATGAGCTGAGAAGAATCGGTGCGCTGGATCTCGACTATCACACCAAAGAAATGTGGTACACACAGCCCTGATCTATCCACCAATAAAAACAATGCAACATGAAAAAAATCAAGCATATAAAATTTCTTGCAGCAGGATCACTGGTGGCACTGGCAGCGCTGATCTCATCCTGCGACAAAAACCTCAATGACCGCAACAAGCTGGATAAAGACGCTTCCAATTCAGCCTATGTAAAATTTGTGAACCTGGCTGGAAATGCTACCCGTAACTACGTATACGTGGATGGCAAACAGGCCTCCGGTGCACAAATGGTTTATGGTGAAACACTGCCGGTACACTCTTCGAGCTATGGTCTCAAAATGACAGCAGGCCTGCGTTCATTTGTGGTACGCGATACGCTGGCCACCTCTACACAGGTGCCGCTGACCTTCAATGGCAATTTCGACGCTAACTCTTCCTATACGGTGTTCCTGTACGATTCGATCATCCGCATCAAACAGGTGACAGTGAAGAATAACATCGAGATTCCTTCGGATTCCACTTCGCGTTTGAAGTTCGGCAACTTCATGTACCTCACTAATGGCGGTACTGCCCCATCGGTTGATTTGTATTCCAGCTTCTTTGGTCGCAGAATCTTCACCAACATTGCCCCAAGCCAGGTGACGGAGTTCATCACTTATCCTGGTGGACATGCAGCCGGTGATACCTTGCGGACTTATGTAGCAGGAACCAATACTGTACTGAATGAATTGATCGGATATACAACGACCAAGAAAAGAAGTTATGTAGTGGTGGCAAGAGGTAACTATAATAACGTTCTTACCACGGGTACCGGACGTTTGCTTTCAAGCCATACGATCTGGTAAAAAGAATAGAAAGTTTCAGAAAGAAAAGAGGCTGTCGTCTGACAGCCTCTTTTCTTTTTTTAATAATAGAAAAGGTTGTAGGGACCACTCACGGGTTCCACATCCGTACCGATTACCACGGATGATTGTCTTGCTTCCAGTAGTGTAAGCTGCGTATTGTACATGCTTACATGATGCGATTGTACCTGCGAAGGACTGCTGTTGTACATGATGTCTACATCAAATTCAACATTGCCTTCACCGGCTTCAGGGCCCTGCCGTTCCACATACAATATAAACTCGCGTGCACCAATCCCCACACCGGTAGTGATGTAGAAAGTCTCATCTCCTACCACCACCGTTTGTTTGGTGAACTTAACGGCAGATTCCTTTCCTGCCGGAGCGAACGAACAGAGTAACATGGTTGTTGCTGCCAGAGCGACGAACATTGTTTTTTTCATACGATCAAGTTTTGAGGTTAAAATAAAATGTGGTGCATTAATAGTAATAGATGTTGTAAGCATCTGTTACCGGGTACACGTCTGTGCCCACTACGGCAGCAGACTGTCTGGCCTGGTAGAGTGTTGTCTGCCCGTCGGACATGCTTACGTGATGCGTTTCGGGGTAATACGGGTTGCCGTCAACAAAGATGTCTACGTCAAATTCAACGTTACCCTGGCCGGCTTCATTGCCGACCCTTTCAACCGAAAGAAAAAATTCGCGCGCACCATAACCAACGGTCGTACTGATGAGGAAACTCTCGTCACCAACGACGACCATCTTTTGGGACACTTTAGCGGAGGAGCCTGAAGTAGCAGGCTTGAAGGAGCACAGCAACATAGTTGTTACTGCAAGGACTGCGAACATTGTTTGTTTCATATGATCAAGTTTTCAGTAAAATACAAAAACGCCTCTGCGCTCCAAGCGCTCCGGCGCTTCAGTTTTTGGGATTGGGTATAAAAACATATGGCGGCCGGTAAAATTTACGGAATGCCGGCCCGTGCTTTTTCGATTTGCGGTTTTCTGCGGTTGGATTGAAAGCTAATTTGTTCCTACTGCATTTTTTTTCAGCTTTTTGCGCGATTGTGCGGAATTAATGATACATTAGCGTTAACACTGCTTATGGAGGAACTCAGCTGGTCACTGCATTTCTTCTCTTCATTATGTATGCTTTTCGAGAAGCATACCAGTTTACAAACCTATTCCATTGAAAAAAACGGCCGGTAAATACCGGAGAGCTAGCCTGTCAACAGTTGAAGCTTATTGTTCATTTTTATAACCAAAACAACTCACAGCTATGAGAAGAAACCTGCTCTTTCCCCTTGCTTGTTTCCTGCTGTTTCTATTGCTGCCACCGGCATTGAAAGCACAGGAAAGATCTGTATCGGGCACGGTACTGGCAGATGATGGCACGCCTATGCCAGGTGTGACCGTATCGAACCAAACCAACGGCAAAAAAACACAAACCAATTCTGTTGGTTATTATGCCATCGAGGCCGCTACCGGCCAGAAACTTCATTTCACCTTCGTGGGTTATGTTGCGCAGACAGTTACCGTACCAGCTGGTACTTTGGTGAATGTAAAACTGGTATCTGCGGAAAATGACATGGAGAACGTGGTAGTAACGGGTTATGGTCAAAAGCGCAACAAACGCGAACTGGCATACCAGGCTCCTACCGTAAGCGGTGACGAAATCGCACAGACAAAGAGATCTAACTTTTTAAATGCGCTTGCAGGACGTGTGCCGGGTTTAACGGTGACGTCCACTTCAGGTTTACCAGGTGCCAGTGCGCAGATCATGCTGCGTGGTGGTACGTCAATCGGCGGATCCAACCAGCCGCTTTTCGTAATTGATGGTATGCCTGTGATCGACGCTTCCATGGACCAGAACGATCTTCCAAGCGCTTCGAATACGGGCGGTTCTGCGGCCACCTTATCGATGGCTAACAGAAACAGCGATTACACTAACCGTATCGCTGATATGAACCCGGAAGACATTGAGAGCGTAACGATCCTCAAAGGCCCGGAAGCTACAGCCTTGTATGGTTCTGATGGTGCGGGTGGAGCGATTGTCATCACTACCAAAAAGGGAAAAACCGGCAAAACACAGCTTACCTATACAGGCACAGTATCGCTGGCACAGGTTTACCGTTATCCGCAAACGCAAAGCACCTATTCGCGTGGAGCCAACGGAGCATTCGATCCTACGGCTTACAATGCTTACGGCTATTCATTTTTCGGGCCCAAGTATGACGACAACACGCCTCGATATAACAATGCAAAAAACTTCTTCCGTAATGCGTTAACGCAGCAACACAACGTTACGCTGGAAGCCGGTACGCCAACACTGAATTATCGTTTGTCAGGTGGTTACCTGAACCAGGAAGGTGTGGTACCAAATACAAAGCTGGTTCGTTATAACTTCCGCCTGAGTTCTTTTGCCGAATTGGGTAAAAAATTCAAACTCAATACTACAATTGCGTATATCCGCTCCGACAACGACAAGGCAACCAAGAGTGCTGGTAGTTTTTATACCAACCTCATGACCTTCCCGTCAGACATTGACGCAAGAGATTATATGAATCCGGACGGCACAAGAAAATTGCTGCGCAACGTAGCGGCTAATGCTGAATTAAACAATCCGTTCTGGGATGTCAATAAGAACCTGTCGAACGACAAAACCGATAACTTCGTCGGCAACCTGAGCCTGACGGCAAATATTGCCAAAGGTCTTACGGCTACAGGTATTATCGGTATCAACTCATTTACAACAATGGGTTCGATGTTTTACCATCCTTACTCCCGCGAAGCGGTGACCCTGGGAGGCTTCCTTTCTACTTTCGAACAGGTGTACAATGGTATGAACGGTACATTCCGCGTGAACTACAACAAAACGATTGCCAAGAAATTTACCAACTCATTCTACCTGGGTTCCTATTTTGAAGACAACAAAATGACCACTAACTCGCAGCGCGGCGAACGGTTTTATGAGCCCGACTTTATGTCGATCATTAATACCGATCCCACTTCCAGAATTGCGCTGCTGGCACGTCGTGACTCAAGAAAAGTACGATTCTATGGTGGTTACACAGTGGGCTACAACAACCTGCTTTACCTGACCTTTACAGGTACCCGCGAAGGTGTGTCTACGCTCATGTCGAAATTCTACAACAAACAGCCTTTCTTTAACTATGGTTCTGCGTCCGGAAGCTTTATCATTTCCGACCTCAATTTCATGAAGGGCATTAAAGACGTAATGAGTTATGCTAAATTGCGCGTGTCTTACGCAACCACCGGCCGCGGTCCGATCGCCACTTACATCATCGACCGGTCATTCAACGGAGCATTGTCGACCGGCGGTGGTCTGAACCTTGGTGTAACGGGTAACAACGAAGATCTGCGCCCTGAGTTCAACAAGAACTTTGAGGTGGGTGGCGAATTCAAGTTTCTTAAAAACCGTATCGGCCTGGACGTAGCCTACTTTAACAACAAGATCAAGGACAACATCCTGGCTAACCGTATCAGCTATGCCACCGGTTACATCCTGCGTTACTTCAACGGCGGCCGCTTAGCGGCCAAAGGTTGGGAAATACAGTTGACCGGTAGCCCCATTCGCAGCAAGAACCTGAATTGGGATATTACGCTGAACTTCGACAAAGCAAGAACGACCATCGAAAAACTCCCCGGTGATCTTCCTTTCTATTATGATTCCGACACATGGGTATTCGGCAGTGTACGTTCACAGGTGGCTGTTGGCCAGTCACTGGCTAACCTGTCAGGTTTCACCTTTGAAAAAAATAACAAAGGACAACTGCTGATCTCCCCCACCACCGGCTTACCTATACAGGCAACAACCGATTATGTAACCATTGGTGACCGTCAGCCCGACTTCAAATTCAGCCTCATCAACTCCATTTCTTACAAAAGCATCTCACTTGCCTTCAACCTTGATTTCCGCAAAGGTGGCGATGTGTTCAATGCCAATGAAATGATGATGGTGATGAACGGTGCCAGCGTGCGTACCCTCGACCGCGAGCAGCCACGTGTGATCACCGGCGTATTAAAGGATGGTTTTGAAAACACGGACAAGCCTTCCATCAATACCATTGCGATCACTCCGTATTTCCGCAACAACTACTACAACGGTGTTATCGCTGAATCAGATTACATTGAAAGTGTAAACTGGATGCGTCTGCGGGATATCACCATCTCTTATGACCTGTCCCAAAAGATATTGAAGCGCCAGAAGCTGGTTAAATCCGCTAATATCTTCGCAACCGGAACAGACCTGTTCATTATCACCAACTACAGTGGTATGGACCCTAACGTAAATGCATTGAACTCATCAAACGTTAAAGGTTTTGGTGGCGCAGGGATTGACTATGGTGCAATTCCAACTCCCCGTGCATTCAGTCTTGGAGTTAAACTTATTTTCTAATCGGTAAAACGATCTGATCATGAAAAAGAAATTCTTTATAATACTTGCTTCGGCGATGGTGGTGGCAACCGGGTGTAAAAAATACCTGGACATCAACAGTGACCCGGACACCACACAGGATCCGTCCAATGCGTCGGTGATGGCCCCCACCCTGGCTGCCATACCAACAGCCCTTCAATCGGATGGTGGTCTTTATATAGCTAAATACGTACAGAACTGGCTTACCTGGAACAGCGCCAACCAGAACACCTACGATGCACAGGGCTATGCATGGAGTGGCGGTACTATGGCGGCTAACTGGACCATGACTTACCTGAACCATGGCGAAAACCTCAACTTTATGCTGGAGAAAGCCCGGCAGTTGGATGAACCACACTACATAGGTGTAGCGCTGGCCATCAAAGCCTGGTCGTTCCAGTATACAACAGACTATAACGGTGATATTCCATTTAAAGAAGCTTTCGTAAAAGATCTTTACATTTTCAAATACGATTCCCAACAGGTAGTGTATAAAGGCGTTGACTCTCTCTGCCGCCTTGCCATCCAATACCTGGATCAGGCAATAGCCCGTGGTCAAAACGGCACATTGTCGCGCGGTGATATCGTATATGGCGGCAGCCTGGATAAATGGAAGAAATTTACCTATGGCATACTTGCACGCAACTGGCATCACCTGACCAATAAAACAGGCCTGTATAATGCAGATTCTGTTATCAAATATTGTAACAATGCCATGGCAAGCGGTGCAGACGATTTCCTGGTACCTTTCGATGCCAACCTCAACAACAACTCTAACTACTTTGGCACCAGCCGCGATAACCAACGCCTTTGGAGACAAAGTAATTTTATTGTAGGCTTGCTGGATGGTACTGTGTTAACCGGAAGCAACACCAATGGATTTAACCGTGATCCGCGTATCGCTTATATGCTTGCAGCTTCTCCCGACACAACCAATGGCAACGGCGGCTACCGCGGTGTAGAGCCAGGTGTCGGAGATCCCTATTCAGGCCTTACCGGAACGTATGCTGTTGGCTCTACCAACTGGATCAATGCCCGGAGAAGAGTATCTACCAACTGGGGCGACAGTCTTTTTGTGAACCCAAGCATCAATTCCTTCGGAAACGCAAATGGTAAGTATCTGTTCAAGGATAAAGCCGTATTCCCTGTTATGACCTATGCAGAAATGCAGTTTATCAAAGCAGAAGCCGCTTTCCGTAAAGGAGACAAAGCCACTGCCTATACAGCGTACAGAGCGGGTATTCAGGCTCACTTCGACTTTATCAACCGCAGTTACTCCGATGTTCGTGGTTCCACAGCTTTGTATAACACATCGCCTGTTCCGGCTGCTACCATCACCCGCTACTTCAATAGCGACAACGTGAAAAAAACATCCGGAGCTCTTACGCTTACAGACATCATGCTGCAGAAGTACATCGCTTTATGGGGTTGGGGTTTTATGGAAACCTGGGTTGATATGCGCCGCTTCCACTACCTCGATCTGGATCCTGACACAGGCGAGCAGGTGTATAAAACATTTAAAATGCCGGTACCATTGGCAACAAACAATGAAGGACGCCCCGTACAGCGTGTTCGCCCGCATTTCACATCGGAATACACCTACAACCGCGACGAATTAATCAGAATCGGCGCGACAAGATCTGACTACCACGTAAAAGAAATGTGGTTCAGCATTCCAGAATAATCAAAGGATTTAACAATTAAATTCAAGTTTATGCGACATATCATTACCGGAGCTCTCGCCCTGATGGCCGCTTCCGTTGTAGTTTCTTCCTGTAAAAAGAACGAACTGCGCAGCGCTCCGTTTGAGTTTACTGATGGCAAAGCCTTAGTAAAAATCAATCACTCCTGCCCTTATGCCAAAAACCCGGGCATCATCATCAAGGTAAATGGGGAGAAGGTCAGCAGCGCCATCACCTATAGCACGCCTTATCCCGGTGGAGGTCTTAATACAGGTGGCAACTCTTACGCCGATTATCTTGCTTTTAATCCCGGCGATAACAAGATCAGCCTGACCATTCCATTTGTGGGCACCAACAACGATTCAATTGTATTGCACGAAGCAACCTATAATGTAAAGGCTAATGTGTACCAGACCATTCACTTTACCGATACGTTGCAAAACACCGTTGGTGTAACGACAATCGATGCATCCAATAAACCCGATTCCGGTTATACAGAGTTTCGCTTTGTAAACCTGATCCCGAATTCTACCGGTATCGATCTGTATTTCGGTCCAGACCGTGTGGCGGCCAATATTCCTTACAAAGGGACAACCGAGGCCTTCCTGCTGCCGGCGGGTAACTCACTGGCATGGACACTGCGCGATGCAGGTGGTACCACCACTTTAGGAACCGCTTACACCAGTGCAAGTACAGTAGCCAATCAACGCGTGTTTACTGTTTATGCACGTGGCTATCGCGGATTGCCGACAACAGATATCCGCAGCCCGAAAATCTCATTTGTTTATAACAAATAAATTCGTGTGAGTATTCAACTGTTCCCCGTCCGTGAAGAAATGTAGCGGACGGGGTCAGTTTTTTTATCTATCCTAAATCGAACCTATGCGTATAACGCTTCTTGCTGTATGTCTGGTCATCGCTGCTGCATCTCATTCTCAAACAGCGTTGTGGTCGGCTCCCGATTCGGTGCTGGCTGATTTCAGAGACAATTACCCACAGGAAAAAGTATACCTGCATACCGACCGTGATATATACGGTGCAGGAGAAACGATTTGGGGGAAACTCTGGTGTTTGCTGGATCAATCGCCCAGCTTCTTAAGCCGTATAGCGTATGTAGAACTGGCCGACAAGAATGGTAAAGTAGTACAGAAAAAAATGTACCGCCTCGATACTGTTGCCAGTGCTGCGGTTGATATGGATATTCCTTCCGGGTTAGCTACCGGCACCTACTCACTCAGCGCTTATACTTTATGGATGCTGAATTTTCCGGCATTTGTCAGTCATAAGAATATCTACATACAGGGAGCAAGCCCCACTGAAGCCAAAACAACGGAAGCCAAAGCGGTTCTTAACCTGCGCTTTTTGCCCGAAGGCGGAGAATGGATACTCGGACTCAACAACCGCCTGGCCTTTCATGCCACCGATGCCAATGGTATGCCGGTGAGTATAGAGGGGTATATTGCCGATAATACCGGTTCACGCGTCACGGCTTTCAAAACCGAACACAATGGCATGGGCACAGTGGAACTTACGCCCGCGGCAGGAAAGTCGTATTCAGCATATGTGCGCTTTGGCGGTTCCGCGGAGCGGAAATATGCACTGCCGCCGGTAAAGACCGACGGTGTCAGCTTGCGCATCGAAAACACCAATGCAAAAAGGCTTTTTGTGTTGGTTAACCGCAGCGAAGAAAACAAAGCACGTTTCCGTGAGCTTGAAGTGATTGCGCAGATCAATTACGAGATCGTCTTTCGCGCCAAACTCAACCTTGATGAGGAACAGAACGCGGTTTCCATCAACAAAAAAGATTTGCCTCCCGGCATATTGCATGTAACAGTATTTGACCAGCAACATATGCCGGTTGCCGAACGTATTTGTTTTATCGAAAATTATCAGTTTACGCAACCAGACATACATCACGAAGAAAAAGGACTGACTGCTCGTAAACGCAACACGGTAAGTTTCAAACTGCCGGAAGACAAAGTCTATGCGCTCTCGGCGCAGGTATCAAGCTATACGGCCGGAGAACCCGTTCAGAACAATGCGGATAACCTGATTGCATCGTTATTGCTGGGTAGTGATATCAAAGGATACATTCATCAGCCAGGATATTACTTCCGCAATAAAGACACCACTACCCTGCGTCACCTCGATCTGTTGCTGATGACACAGGGATGGCGCCGCTTTGAATGGAAACAACTGCTTGCAAAAGAGAAGCCCGCGATAAGTTATCCCGTAGAATCGGCGATGAGTTACCGGGGCACCGTAACCAAAAGTGACAGCAAAGACCTGATCAAAGATGGTAAGGTATCCTTCATGATCAGAGGGGTGGACTCCTCATCCCTGCTGGCGGAGGCTACACTTACGGACAAGGGTGAATTCATTTTGCCGGATGTAAATTTTATCAAAAGTGCCGAAGTGGCCTATATGGGCACAGATAACAAGCGCTCCAACTTCATTGTAGATGTACACATGCTGCCTACCTACATCGACAGTTTGCAAAAAAGCCGCTATCGCCCGGAAATTACGCTGGATTCGGCGGAGTTACTGGCGCAGCAGAGAGCGTTGGCGCTTGCCATGAACCAACACACGCAACAATTGCAGGACAGTGTGAAAATGCTGAATAATATTGTGATCAAATCGCGTAAGCTATCGCGCCAGGATTCACTGAATGCGGCTTATGCCGGGGGGCCTTTCCTGCTGGGTCGCATCATCGATCCTACCGAATTCAAAACCTATCGCAGTATCTGGCAGATGATACAGGCAGCTATTCCGGGAATAACGATCGAAGGCAGTCCCTTCTCTCCCAAAAGTGTAACCATGAACCGCTTTGCGGGTATGGGGCCCGCCAGTGGCGGAACAGAAGACCTGGCCGGCAGTTCCGACGGATCGATCAGCAACGGTATTGTAATGGAAGAAAACGGCATTGCCTACTTCCTGAATGAAATAAATGTGAGCTTCGATGTGATCAATACATTGACAGTGGAAGATGTGGCGCTCATCAAGGTAATGAAAAATGAAGCGGCCGCATTGGGCGCTTCGCAGGGAGCCATCGCCATTTATACAAAAAACGGTTTCGATGCTGCTGCGCGGGTATATGACAAACGTTATATTCGTGTAAAGAAAGAAGGCTATGCCGTAAGCAGGGACTTTTTCGATCCGCCTTATGCGCGCGGCGACTCTATGACCACCGCCGATCAGCGCTATACGCTGTACTGGAGTGGTAAATTGCGGCCGGCCAACGACAAGCAGTACAGGTTCCGTTTTTTTAATAACGATTCAGGTAGTAAATTTAAATTGATTATACAGGGTATCAGCCGGGATGGTGAGTTGGTTTGGAAAGAGCAGATACTCGAGTAAGGTGTAAGGTGTAAGGTAATAAGTGGTAAGTAAAACACCCATATTCACCATTGACCATTGACCATTCACTATTCACTATTTTGACTTTTGAATTCTCCTCATGGCATTAAGCAGAATCTGGTCCGCGTTTATAATAGTTGCGTTAAGTGTAGCCCTGTTCCGGTTTGCCTTTAATAGCAGCCAGGATGATATATTCGGAAGAATGGTAACCGGCTCCTCGAAAGACGAATTCCGTTTCTACGCTATCGGGGATCCGGCAAAATATGGCTATCCTTCCGTCGACAGCTTTACGCGCAAAGTGGCGCCCTACTCCTTCAAACGGCAGGACGCGCCGGATGAAAGCACTAAATTTCTGCTGACCGATAACCTGTCCGCCGATTCTGTAAAAATTCTCACCGAAAAATTTAAGGCCTTGCGCGCGGTTGAATATTCTTATGTCACCGGCAGGTTGCAAAAGCCGGTAGATGGGGTGATAGAAACCTGCAAGAGTGCCGTCAACATTTGTTTGGGCCTGATAGGTATCATGGCTTTGTTCATGGGATTCATGAGCATTGCAGAAAGAGCCGGCGGCGTCCGTTTTCTTTCACGCATCGTCGGCCCGTTCTTCTCCAAATTATTTCCAGAGGTCCCGAAAAATCATCCGGCCATCGGTCATATGATGATGAACTTCTCGGCCAACATGCTCAACCTCGATAATGCAGCCACACCTTTTGGCATCAAAGCCATGGAAAGCCTGCAGGAACTCAATCCGAATAAAGAGACAGCTTCCAACGCGCAGGTAATGTTTCTCTGCCTGCACGCGTCCGGACTTACATTAATCCCTATTACGATCATTGCGGCACGTGCTTCCGTGCGTGCGGCCAATCCTACCGATATCTTCCTGCCCTGTATGATTGCCACCTTTATGGCAACGATTGCTGCCATGATCATCGTGGCATACAAACAAAAGATCCGGTTGCTTCAACCTGTGATTCTCTTGTGGGTTGGTGGTTTATCTGCATTAATTGCCGGACTTGTACTCTTGCTGGTATCGATGAATACGGTTGGTGTCAACCTGTTTTCCGATCAACTGAGCAATGGGTTGATTTTGTCTATTTTCTTATTGATTACCCTGGGAGGCTTATATAAACGAATCAATATTTTCGACGCATTCGTGGAGGGCGCCAAAGGTGGTTTTGAAACGGCTATCCGCATCATTCCCTACCTCGTGGGTATACTCGTTGCCATCAGCCTGCTCCGCAGCAGCGGCACGTTTGATGTGGTAATTGCCGGTATGAAACAATTGTTTGGCGCGTTTGGTGCCGATACACGATTTGTAGATGGCTTGCCTACGGCGTTGATCAAGCCGATGAGTGGCAGTGGCGCGCGCGGGATGATGTTCGATACCATGAACACTTTCGGCCCTGATTCATTTGCCGGCCGCCTTTCCTGCATCCTGCAGGGATCTTCCGACACCACGTTTTATGTGATTGCCGTGTATTTCGGCGCCGTTGGCATCAGGAATACGCGCTATTCCATCGGAACGATGCTGCTGGCCGACCTGGTGGGCATTATTACGGCGATAAGTTTGTGTTACCTCTTCTTCGGGTGAGTGGTGAATCGTCAATGGTGAATCGTGAATCGTCAATGATTGATAGGTATTGCGGTTCTTGAAAGCGATCCCCCACGAAGGGCGATCATTTCACATTTTCACATCCGAAAGGCACATTTTCACATTCAAAAAGCGCCCTGCGCTTTTTGTTTCGTATCTTCGCGCGCCGAATTTTACTTAACACTGAAAATTTCGAACATCATGGCATTACAGGCAGGCATCGTCGGTCTTCCGAATGTGGGCAAATCAACGCTCTTTAACGCGGTGAGCAACAGCGCAAAAGCACAGGCCAGCAACTACCGTTTCTGTACTATTGAACCCAACGTGGGACTGGTGGACGTACCCGATAGCCGCCTGAGCAAGCTGGCCGAACTCGTACAACCTCAACGTGTTGTGCCTACGCAGATCGAGATCGTTGATATTGCCGGTCTGGTAAAAGGTGCCAGCCGCGGTGAAGGACTTGGCAACAAATTCCTCGGGAACATCCGCGAAGTCGATGCCGTTATCCACGTGATCCGCTGTTTCGAAGACGAAAACGTATTGCGTGAAGAAGGCGCGATCAACCCCGTAAGCGACAAAGAGATCATCGATACCGAACTGCAACTGAAAGACCTGGAGAGTATCGAAAAGAAAATGTCGAAGACCGAAAAAATGGCCAAGACCGATCCCAAAGCCAAAGCGGAACTCGCCGTTTTGCAACTCTGCAAAGACCACCTGGAAAAAGGCCGCAGCATTCGTGAGCTTGGACTGAGCAAAGAAGATAAACTTGCCGTAGCCGATCTGTTCCTGCTGACCGACAAGCCCGTATTATACGTGGCTAACGTAGACGAGGCTTCCATGCATACCGGTAACAAATATTCCGAAATGCTGAAAGAAGCCGTGAAGAATGAAAATGCCGAAGTGATCATCATGAACAACAACATCGAAGCACAGATCGCCGAGATGGATAATGTAGACGACCGCCAGTTGTTCATGGAAGAATACGGCATGACCGAGCCGGCCCTCGACCGCCTGATTCACTCAGCCTACAAACTCCTCAATCTTTATACTTATTTCACCGCCGGTGTACAGGAAGTTCGCGCCTGGACCATCCACCAGGGTTGGAAAGCACCCGCCGCGGCCGGTGTAATTCATACCGACTTCGAAAAAGGTTTTATCAAAGCTGAAGTGATCGGCTACGACGATTACGTACAGTATAAAACTGAAGCCGCCGCCCGCGAAGCAGGCAAGCTGCGCATCGAAGGAAAGGAATACATTGTGAAGGATGGAGATGTGATGCATTTCCGCTTCAACGTATAGACAAGGTGGAAGGTAGAAGGTTTAAGGCGTAAGGAATAATTGACTGTCATTCTGAAGGTACATTTCCTTACACCCTATACCTTACGCCTTATACCTTTTTTCTACAGCAAAGCCGTAATAGTCGCTCTTCCGGTATGAATTGTGCGGGTGCTGCCTGGTTTACGTCCATCATACTGGAAATTTAACTCCAGGTTATTCAGCAGTCTTTTGGTCAGGGTGATATTCCAGAGGAAGTTTTTTCCGGGCAACAACCCATCCAGCATAATATAACTCACCGTGGTAGTGGTGCTGCCACCCGCCGCTTTGTAGTTGATATCTTCATAACTGAATTTACCGGAGATCGAGGTGTTCTGCAGAATATTGTATTTGGTTTCAGCCGTGAACCGATTCGACACAGCCTTCTCTCCTCCGAAAACCGGTTCGTTTCTTTTCGTTTCATATTTATATCCCGACGCAAGACGGAAAGTGGTTCCGCGGATAAAGGTCAATACCGGTTCCACACTCTGGCTATTGAGATCGTAATTACGGTTGTCGAACTGCGAGTTATCGGTATACAATTCATTGTTGGCATAGCGTGAATTGACCAGTAACTGAAACGCCCTGTTGAGGTTCCAGCGCAACTTTAATGTCCAGTCACGCGAGCGGCGGCTTTCATAGCCATAAGTCAGTAATGATTTACCACTGCTCCGTAAATTGCTGAGATCGACACCCCATTTGCTGCCGAAGCGGTTAAACGAAAGGGTATTCAATAATACCGTATTCAATGTGATGAGGCCGGTATCATTCACGCCATATTTAAACGGGTTAAACTCAAAATTTCCTTTGGCCAGCGACTTCTTGGTGATCTGCATCGAAGAACCGAGGTTGAAGCGTCCGATGAATTGCTGAAAGGCAGAGGCATTGCTGTTGCCCCATTTCACGCGGGGATTGAGCGCTATACTATAGTTCAGCGTTGTGTAATTCGCTTTGATGTAGTCATTGGTCGGTGTAAAAATGCGGATGAATTTTGCCTGATCAGGAAAAGCGGCCAGTTCAAATTCATTCAATTGCTGAAGTCCATCTTCATTGTAATCGATCCAGGCAAATTGTCCCGTACCGGCGGGTACTTCGAGATAAGCATAGTCACGTTTCTGCTCCTGCCCCGATCCTACTTCGTATAACACATTTCCCGTGACTAATCCTTTCCATTCATTCATTACATACTCTACCCGGCCGAGAATGGTTTCATCCTCCGTTTGTGTGGTGATCTTCTTGTCATAGATATGCAGTTTGCGGAAGGTGGTATTCACATACAATTGCCGCGATGCATTTCCCAGCAATTCCGCCTGCAGGTTGAGGTTGTAGCTGCGGTCGCCTTTGGTGAATTCACTGGCTGCAGGATATTTGTATTTGTCCGCCCGTGTGAAGAACGTAGCACCGTAGCGGTTGCGTTTTCTTTCATCCGAACGGAAATAAACGGAATACGTATCAAAAGAAAATGCATCGGCAGTCAGGCTGTCCGTGCTTTTATCTTTGACCTTGTTATGTTCCAATGCATACCGGAAGCCCAGGCGCCAGTTATCAAATCTTTTTAATTCTTTATTGATGTCGATCGTCGGACGAAGAAACGATCCCTGGTTGCGGCCTGTTTCAAAATTCGTCAGTACCAATTCATTGTTGAAACGCCATCCGCCAAAATCGCCCTGGTGCAGCACGGCATGTTGCAAACCATTGTAAGAAGAAGACCTGTTGTAGGTGGTAATACGATAGTTGAATGTATGCCCGGCCTCGTTTCGCAGTCCGGCCGATGCACGAATGATCTGTTCGTTCGCCGGTTCGGGAAGTAAGGGCAAGCCCCAGTCACGCGAAAATTCCACACTGCGCAAGCGTTCCAGCGGCCTGAATTTTTGTTGTACATATTCGTAATCCCCGGACGTAATGAGTTGCAGTTTATTTTTCTTTTTGAGCAATGCAGTATTGAAGACCTGAAACTTCCCTGCATATCCATTGTCATCGCCGTTGTCTACCCGCGAGAAGGTATTCACATCATAATTACTCATCGCACCTTCGACTTTCACCAATGTGTTTTTGTTGAGCTGATAATCCAATCCGAGGTTTAATAACTGTTGTTTTTTTGGTGTGATCAGCAATAACACCGGTTCGTAGCGTCCCTGTTTTATGCCGGCGATGGGGTCGATAAACTCAAACACTTTACCATTGGCGCCATTGAAACTTGGCACATAGTTGCCATTGCCCTGCCCTACATCAGTAAAGGCCAGGCTGTATTTGGCCTGATCCGGATCGGTTGAATAACGATAAAATGAATCGAGGCCGGTACCCGGATTATAGTATATTTTTTCATACAACACTTTACCCGCTGCGAATGTGTCGAGTGCCGCAGATGGATAAAATGCCTTCTGAATACTGTCTCCTAACTCCGACAAGAATTGTTTCTGCCTTGTGTCGAGCACCTGGTTGATGGAAGAGTTTTTGGCGTCGCTGTTGTTGAAAAAACCGATGCGAACAGTAGCTTTTTTATCAATGACTACTTCCTGGTTCAGGTAAATATTGGCGTTGAGAAAATTACGGTCTGCGTATTCAAATTCTATCTGTATCCGGCTGTCTTTAGTAATCATCCTGCGCGGGGTAAACGTAACTTCCGCGGTGTTGTAATTGATCACATAATCCTGGTCTTCGCCGCGTTGCAGTAATTCGCCGTCGATAAACACACGCTCGGTATTGGCGAGTACAATAAAGAAAACTTCGTTGTTGGCACCTTGCAAACGATAAGGTCCCTGGTTGCCTTCCAGCCCCTGGATTACGTTGCGGGTAAACTTTCCTTTGGCAATGGATCCGCTGACCAATGTGTTGGATTGTAATCCGGGTGTAATCTCGTTGGTCGTTTGAAAGGATAAACCCTGCAGTCGTTTATAAAAACGGAGGAAATAAGACTGATTCTGCCGGATGTCGATGTCGCCTATGTTCAGTTGCCAGTTCTTTTTCCGAAAACGTATATACACTTCATCAAATTCATTCAATTGTTGCGTATTGCCATCGGGTTGAATAGGAATGTTGTTGTCGGTGATCGCGGCCTGCAATTCGATGCTGTCGCCCAGCATGCCGCTCAGTTGAATATTGAGGGTAGAGTTCAACACTGCATCCTGGTTATTACCAAAACCGATTTGCCGCCCGAAACTTCCGGACGCCTGGATATTACCAAAATTGAACAGCCCTCTCCCTTCGTTTTGCAGGATCGGCAGTGGTGAAGAGGAAGCGACCGAATAGGTAACGAGGCTGTCGAAGTTCAGCGTTTGGGCAACGGGGTTCAGTTTATAGGGAAACACGCGATAGGTAACGGCAATCATACCGGCGGCAGGGCGTTGTTTCCAGTAAAGCATGCTGCGTACAAAGTCAAGGCTGTAGGATGCCGTATCCACTTCTGTAACCACCAATGTACCGGGAATAATCGAAAGCGTATCGAGCCGGATGCTGTCGGCTTTTACTTCAATGAGTTTTTTGCGGAGGTTGGAGCCGGCGGCGCCCGGCACAGGCAATTGCCCGTAGCTCCGAACGAACAGGCACAGCAGGATCAAAACCGATATTATTCTCCGCACAGCACGCAAAAGCAGTGAGTTTTACTCGAAAGCGTAAATTTCGGCCATTTATTGCGTATGACCATCGCCGTCCGTTTTATTTACGAAAAAAGTGAGAACTTGTGTGCTGTCAAACAGCTCTCCCTTATGTTTTTACGGCATTCCTTGCGTTTTATAATCTGTATTAGTTGTTGGTGTTACGCAATGACCGCTTATGGTCAGGACAAGCGCCATCACCTGGCCGATGCATCGGTTAATGTGCCGGTTGGCGACTTTGCGTCCACGCATATTGCGGGCCTTGGCATTGGCTGGCAATGGTACAGTCAGGGTGTGCCCGGTGGAAACAAAGCAAAATTGTGGCGGCCGAACTGGCTGGCAGGTGCTGAGTTTGCGGGCTATGCAGGCAAAAAAGTGACTACGGCGGGATATTCATTTACCAACAAACCTTACCTGGTTGCGCGTGTGGAAGGTGGCGCAGGTTTTTCGGTCACACAGCGGGCCTGGTTGTTTGTGGCGGCTGGCCCGGGATTAGGCTTGTATCGCGGCGATCCCGGATTTTTGTTGACGGCGCAGGCGGGCGGTTATTATTCCTTCGGGGAAAAATGGTCGGTCGGTCCTTATTTACAATGGATGCGTGAACCGCAGACCCGCTCGCTTTTGCATACGGGAATTAAAATGGGAAGAGCTTTTTGAATGCAAAAAGCGTGAATCGTGCCTTCCTTCTATTCCTTGGCTCGTGTATACACGAACCAAGGCTGTTGGATTTCCAGGCTCACTTTTCTCTTAGCTTGTGGGGCTGAGATCGGCGCTGAGACCGGCTTTCAGGTATTCGCTGTTCAGGCGTGCAATATTGGTGATAGAAATTTCCTTCGGACACACCGCTTCACAGGCCTGCGTATTGGTGCAGGAACCAAATCCTTCTTTATCCATTTGTGCCACCATAGCGAGGGCGCGTGTTTTGCGCTCGGGGGCACCTTGGGGCAGCAGGGAAAGATGCGACACTTTCGCTGATACAAACAGCAGGGCCGAAGAGTTTTTACAAGCCGCCACGCAGGCACCGCAGCCGATACAGGCTGCTGCTGCGAACGCTTTATCTGCTTTTTCTTTTTCAATGGGGATGGCATTGCCGTCAACTGAAACGCCCGTGTTCACCGATACATAACCACCAGACTGAATAATCCGGTCGAAAGCGGTACGGTCAACGATGAGGTCTTTCAGCACGGGGAATGCATTGGCACGCCAGGGCTCTACGGTAATAGTATCGCCGTCTTTGAAAGCGCGCATGTGCAGCTGGCAGGTAGTGGTACCATGCCACGGCCCGTGCGGGCGTCCGTCGATATACATCGAACACATACCACAAATACCTTCGCGGCAATCGTGGTCGAATGCGATCGGCTCTTTTCCTTCCTGGATCAACCGCTCGTTCAACACATCAAACATTTCCAGGAATGACATTTCAGAAGAAATATCATTAACGGAATAGGTTTCAAACCGGCCTACTACGTTTTTGTTTGCTTGTCTCCACACTTTGAGTGTGAGGTTCATTGTATAATGTTCCATCAGCTAATTTGAAAATTTGATGATTTGAAAATTAGTCTGCCGCTGGCGGCTCCTCTATCCTTCACGCTGCTGATAATACTGCTTTTTACTTGTTGCAATAATCTTCGATAAAATCTTTCCGATCTCCTCTATATCCTGCATATACTGTCTTTCAAAATGATATCCGTCACTCGCTTCGCATAACCTGAGCCAGTAAAAGGTCTCAGTAGCTTCTTTCGCCGCAATTTTCATCTTGTGAATGAAATCCGCGGCGCTTTCTGCATCCTGGGCTTCGAAAACATTCGCTCCGATCGAGGTTGCCGACTTCAATAATTGTTTTGCGACAACATCTTTACCCAACCGCTGAAGCTTTTCACAGAACGAAATCATTTTCACCGAGAACTTAACAGTTTTATCCACTATTATGTTCTGCCTGTCATTTCTCATATTGATTGATAGTTATGAATGAATTATTCGCTTTTTTATGCAAACTAATTCTTCGATAACTACCAGCCGGTGATTAACCGTTTAACTTAATGATTTGAATTTTCAAATTTTCAAATCATCAAATTGTCTCATTACTTGTAGTTCCGCTGACTCGGCTTAATCACCTCATACTTCAACTCCTCTTTGTGTAACTGCCAGCTGCTTTCGCCTTTGAATTCCCAGGCGGCTACGTACATGAATTCATCGTCTTTACGCTCTGCTTCGCCATCGGGTGTCTGGCTTTCCTCGCGGAAGTGGCCACCGCAGCTTTCGTTGCGCTCGAGCGCATCGAGGCACATCAACTCACCCAGCTCGATGAAGTCAGCCACGCGGCCGGCTTTGTCCAGCTCGGGATTCATTTCGTTGATGGAGCCCGGAATGCGTACATCCGACCAGAATTCTTTTTTCAATTGTTGTATTTCCGCAATCGCTTCTGTAAGACCTTTTGCATTGCGCGCCATACCACATTTCTCCCACATGATCTTTCCAAGACGTTTGTGGAAGCTCTCCACACTTTGCTTGCCTTTGATAGACATCAGTCTTTCCAGGCGGCCCGCTACTTCTTTCTCCGACGCTTCAAATGCTTCGTGTGTGGTCGGAATGGCTTTCGTTGCAATCTCGTCGGCAAGATAGTTACCGATCGTATAAGGGATTACAAAGTAACCATCGGCCAGTCCCTGCATCAGTGCAGAAGCTCCGAGACGGTTGGCGCCGTGATCGCTGAAGTTGGCTTCACCCAAAGCATATAAGCCCTTTACGTTGGTCATGAGCTCGTAATCGACCCACAGACCACCCATGGTGTAATGCACCGCAGGATAAATGCGCATCGGTACTTCGTAAGGATTCTCCCCGGTGATCTTTTCGTACATGTCGAAAAGGTTACCGTATTCTTCTTTCACCACTTCTTTACCCAGGCGAACCAGGGTGGCTTCATCCGGATTTTCGATGCCGAGTTTATTGGCTTCGGTACGTCCGTATTTATTGATCAGGTTGAAACGGAAGTCGAGGTAAACCGCTTGTTTGGTAGTGCCCACACCATAGCCGGCATCACAACGCTCTTTGGCGGCGCGTGAAGCTACGTCACGGGGAACCAGGTTACCGAAGGCGGGATAACGGCGTTCGAGATAGTAATCGCGCTCGTCTTCGGGAATATCGTTGGCTTTGCGGGGATCGTCTTTTTGTTTGGGCACCCAGATACGGCCGTCATTGCGGAGCGATTCCGACATCAGGGTCAGTTTGCTCTGGTGATCGCCGGTAACCGGGATACAGGTGGGGTGGATCTGCGTGAAGCAGGGATTGCTGAAGTAAGCACCCTGACGGTGTGCTTTCCAGGCAGCCGTAACGTTGGAACCCATGGCGTTGGTAGACAGGTAGAACACGTTGCCGTATCCACCGGTGCACAGCAACACGGCGTGACCGAAGTAACGCTCGAGTTCACCGGTTACGAGGTTGCGGGCAATGATGCCGCGGGCTTTGCCGTCGATCTTCACGATCTCGAGCATTTCGTGGCGGGAATACATTTTTACATTACCAATGGCCACCTGGCGTTCCAGCGCCTGGTAGGCACCGATCAGCAACTGCTGGCCGGTCTGGCCTGCCGCATAAAATGTACGTTTTACCTGTGTACCACCGAAAGAGCGGTTGTTCAGCAGGCCGCCGTATTCACGGGCGAAAGGCACACCTTGTGCCACGCACTGGTCAATGATATTGACACTCACTTCGGCCAGACGGTGTACGTTGGCTTCGCGCGCGCGGTAGTCGCCTCCTTTAATTGTATCATAAAAAAGACGGAAGACCGAGTCCCCGTCATTTTGATAGTTTTTTGCAGCATTGATACCTCCCTGAGCGGCGATAGAGTGCGCGCGACGGGGAGAATCCTGAAAGCAGAAAGCTTTAACCTGGTAGCCGAGCTCACCGAGTGAAGCTGCAGCCGAAGCACCAGCCAGACCGGTACCAACGACGATCACTTCCAGTTTACGCTTATTGGCGGGGTTTACCAGTTTGCAATGGCCTTTATAGTCAACCCACTTTTCTTCTAATTTACCAGCAGGGATTTTTGAATCTAACATAACCAATTTGAAATTTGAGATGTGCAAATCGGGAATCAGGTTTGAGCGGGATTATACCCAGCCCAGGTAGAAACTAACCGGCATCATCGCGAACGCCAGCGGTACGATAATAGAGAACCCGGCTCCGAGTCCCTGGATCAGTTTGATGTATTTGTGGTTGCTCAGACCCAGGGTGCGGAAGGCACTCTGGAAACCGTGCAGCAAATGCCACGCGAGAGAAATACAACCTATCACATATAAAGCAACTACCAGCGGATTGTCGGTAAATACCGCTACCATTTCGCCATAAAGATTGTGGTATTCTTTACCATCGATAAATACCGGCTCAAGCCCCGTGATGCGGGAAGGAACCCAGAAATGTGCAATGTGCATGATCAGGAACAGCAACAGCAGTGTACCGAGCAGGCCCATGGACTTGCTGTACCAGGTGCTGCCACGGCTTCCCATTTTCACATTGTACCCGATCTTACGCTTGGCATTGTTCTGCGCAACCAGCACGAATCCCTGAATGATGTGGAGCAGAAAACCGGCAAAGAGACCGATCTCAAGAATTCGAGGAACAACGTTTGCTCCCATGAAATGCGCGGCTTTGTTGAACATTACACCATCGTCCATCGCCCAGATACAGGCGTTAAGTCCAACGTGTACAACGAGAAAGGCGATCAGAAAAAGACCCGACAAACTCATGATGATCTTCTTGCCGATCGATGAAGTAAAAAATTCAGACCATTTCATACGTAATCAGAGGATGATGATAAAATTTTGGCAAATTTACTATTGAATGACGAAACAATGACAAAAACTTTCCTATAGGGCCGGGAATGCCACCGGCAACCTTGCCGGTATCGTTATTCCAGCCGTGCCTGCTGCTCTCCGTCTATCTTTTTAAACAGGTGAAAAGGTTTGTAGGTCCGCCAGTTCAGCAGTTCTACCAGCTCGATATAACGGTTCAAATGTTTCTTTCGGAAATCATGTTGCGTTGCCTGCGGCATGTTGAGACACACGATCCAGCCATCTTCATCTGCCAGTTCTTCGAATAACTCTTCGTAATAATCGGAGGTGTCACTGTGAAAGTTCAGCACATTCTCTGCAATGAGAATGAATTTGTGAATGCCTTCATACATGAATTTCTCCAGCACCTCCCTCTTGAGTACCGCAATATCATTTTCGATGGCATCGTTCCACTCGCCGATGAGTTCGATGACGGCATATTCTTCCTCATAGTCTGCCAGCAATACTTTCAGGTAAAGCGTGCGGCTGCCGAAGTCATCCCATTGCGGATGGATGTAATAGTTGTAAACAGTTTGTGAGAATTCAAACTCCGAGTAGGTGCGATCAAAAAAGGGAGAAAGTTTATCCTCTTCACTCACGTAAATGTGACGCCAGTTATAAAATGGTTCTATATCATGCATAGGCGGTAATCGCCTGCAAAGATAACAAACTTTCGCCCTCGTATTTCCCCAAAAACCGGTTAAATCTGACTGAGCAGATAGGTCCGCAGCGCATCATATTCCGGCTCCATTTCAATGCTGTTCTTCTGACGCTCCACCAGGTCTTTGACCGCCTCCGGCCACTCAATCGCCTTGCCCGTCACCTTTTCCACCGCTTCCGGGAATTTAACCGGATGCGCGGTTTCCGCCACCCAGCCGCGCTGGCCAGGATGCGCGGCAAGATAACGTTGCAGCGCCAGGAATCCCACCGCTCCATGCGGGTCGGACAGGTAGCCGTATTGATCATAAATAGAACGGATTGTTTGCAATGTTTCCTCATCTGTAATGGTGGCCGCTGAAAGAAGATCTTTGAGTTCATTATAACCAAACAATTCCATGATGCGTACGAAATTGCTGGGATGCCCTACATCCATCGCATTTGATAAAGTAGACACTGCCTCTTTTGGTTTGAGCTCGCCGGTAGACAGGTAATGACTGGCGATATCGTTAACATTGCAGGCCGCGATAAAATGGTTGACCGGTAATCCTGTGCGCGCCGCCAGGATGCCTGCGCAGATATTGCCGAAGTTGCCACTCGGCACCGCTATCACAGGCGGCGCTGCGCGATAAGGCCATTGTTTCCACGCGAAGAAATAATAAAATTGTTGTGGCAGCCAGCGCGCCACATTGATTGAATTAGCCGAGGTGAGGAACAATTGCCGGTTCAATTCTTCATCCGCAAATGCCTGCTTTACCAACCGCTGGCAATCATCGAAACTGCCGTTGACTTCCAGCGCGCGAATGTTTTTTCCAAGCGTGGTCAGTTGCTTTTCCTGCACCGGGCTCACTTTTCCCGAAGGATAAAGAATAACTACCTCCACTCCTTCCACCCCATAGAATCCACTGGCCACTGCCCCACCCGTGTCACCCGATGTGGCAACGAGTACGGTTACTTTTTTTGTTTCATTACGCAAAAAATAACCGAGACAGCGGCTCATAAATCTTGCGCCTGTGTCTTTGAAGGCCAATGTGGGACCATGAAAAAGCTCCAGCGAGTACATGTCTTCTGTCACTTTTACCAGGGGCACCGGAAAACTGACCGTTTCCGATACAATGCGTTGCAATTCATTTTCCGGAATGTCATTTCCCACATAGGGACGTATCACCCGAAGGGCAATTTCTTCATTGGAAAACTGTTCTATATTTTCAATGAGTGCTTTATCGACGGAAGGTAAAGTTTCGGGAAAATAAAGTCCTTTGTCGGGCGCCTGGCCTTTGATGGCCGCTTCACGAAAACTGACCACCGGCGATTGACGGTTAAGGCTGTAATAGTTCAACGTTTATCAATTTGAGGAACGCATGGTTCCGGATTATTCAATAATGGTAACGCCGGTTTTACTGATGGTCGTTACATACGTGTGATACGCGATGCCGAGTCGTTCGTATACCGCCTGCATGGCGGCTTCCACTTTTTGTGCTGTTTGTTGTTGTTCGCTCAGCATAAAAATAGAGGGACCTGAACCCGAAATGCCTCCGCCCAATGCACCTGCTGCGAGACAGGTTGTTTTCACTTCATCAAAACCCGGTATCAGGATGCTGCGTACCGGCTCGATGATCACATCTTCCAATGAACGTCCGATAAGCGGGAGATCGTTGGTAAAAAAACCGGTAACGAGACCCGCGATATTTCCCCATTGACGGATGGCATCTTTGAGCAACACCTGTTGCCGCAGGATCTGGCGTGCATCCGATGTACGCACTTCCACTTGCGGATGTACAACGGTTACCCACAAATCAGGCGCGGGAATGGAAAGAATATCGAGCGGATGAATGCTGCGGATCAAACTGATACCACCGAGTATGCAGGGCGCAATATTATCGGCATGCTTTACTCCGGCAGCGAGTTTCTCTCCGTGCATCGCAAGTTGTACGAGTTCGTCGCGACTGAAAATATTTCCCAGTAAATGATTGGCGGCAACGGCCGCGCCGGCTGCACTGGCTGCGCTGGAACCGATGCCGCTGCCGGGCTTGATGCGTTTTTCCATCACCACGGTAAATCCCTGTGAGCTGCCGGCCTGTTCCAGTGCCGCTTTGAACACCACTCCTGCCACGTTCTTATCAGGATCGGTTGGCAAATTATATTCGTCGCGGTTGTGAATCACAATGCCCGGCTGGTCCGTGAGCGTGACCTCCATGATATCGTAAGGTTCTTTCAATGCGAGGCCCAATATATCGAAACCACAAACCAGGTTGGCAACGGTGCCGGGGCTGTGAACGGTAATTTTTTTCATGAAATGATTTTACAATTTGCAGGCCCGGATGATATCGGCAAACACACCGCTGGCAGTTACTTCTGCGCCGGCTCCCGCTCCTTTCACCACCATCGGCTGATCTGTATAACGATCGGTATAAAATAAAACGATGTTGTCTTTTCCATACAAATGATAAAGATCATGTGCCGGATCGATGTGACGGAGGCCGACGGATGCGCTTCCCTGATCAAAGCTGGCCACGAACTTCAAAATACAACCTTTGGCTTTCGCCTCTTCATATAATGCGCGGAAATGCGGTTCTTCTTTTGCCAATGCTTTATAAAAATCTTCCACACTTCCTTCGTTACAGGATGCGGGCAGGAACGAATGGTTGGTGATCTGTTCCATTTCCATGTTTTCACCGGCTTCGCGTGCGAGGATCATGATCTTACGCATTACGTCGGTACCGCTGAGATCGAGGCGCGGATCGGGCTCGGTATATCCTTCGTCCTGTGCCTGGCGCACCACTTCTGCAAACGGGCGGCTGCCGTCGTAATGATTGAATACAAAATTGAGGGTACCGCTGAGTACGGCATCGATGCGGCGAACGCGGTCACCACTGTGCGTAAGATCATTGAGCGTGCCGATGATGGGCAGCCCCGCACCTACGTTGGTTTCAAAAAGAAAACGGCTGTTGAATTCTCCGGCAAGCTCTTTCAGGCGCTGGTAATTTTCATAAGCCGAAGATGCCGCGATTTTGTTGCAGGCAACCACCGAAATACTTTTCTGCAATAATTTATCATACACGGATGCCACTTTATCATTGGCCGTTACATCCACAAAAATGGAATTGCGCAGGTTGCGCGCGATGGCTTCGGACACAAACTGATCAATGTCGGCAGGCTGACCTGCTTCGAGTTCCTCGCGCCATTTCCCCAAATCAATGCCTTCTTCTTTTATTAACCGGTGACGGCTGTTGGACAATCCTGCTACGCGTACCTGCAGGCGCAGGCGTTGCGACAAAACAGCAGCCTGTTGTTGCAACTGACCGATGAGTTTGGCACCAACATTACCGGTACCGGCAATAAAGAGATTGACCTGTTTATAAGTCGTTTCAAAAAACTCTTCGTGTAACACGTTAATCGCTTTGCGCACGTCGCGTGTGGCGATCACGGCGGAGATATTTTTTTCCGAAGAACCTTGGGCAATGGCACGCACATTCACACCGTTACGTCCCATGGCGCTGAACATGCGACCGCTGATGCCGGGGTGGCTCTTCATGCTCTCGCCGACCAATGCCACGATGGAGAGATCGGATTCAATAAGCAAAGGATCAACTTTCTGCAAAGCAATTTCGTTGGCAAATACGGCATCAACAGCTTGTTTGGCGCGCGGAGCCGAAGCAGCATCCACGGCCACACAGATTGAATGTTCGGAAGAGCTTTGTGTGATCAGGATAACGTTGATCTTTTCGCTGCTCAATGCTTCGAACAGGCGTTTGGAAAACCCGGGAATACCTACCATGCCGCTGCCTTCGAGACTCAGCAGGGCAATGTTGTTGATGCTGGAAATACCGCGTACGATATCACCGTTGCGTGCTGCCGACGATTCGATCAGCGTACCCGGATCCTGTGGCGCGAAAGTATTCTTGATCCACACGGGAATGCCTTTGTTCATCACCGGTTGAATGGTAGGTGGATAAATGACTTTGGCACCAAAATGCGAAAGTTCCATTGCCTCCTGGTAAGTGATGCTGGGGATAATGCGTGCATTGCCGGTAAGACGCGGGTCGGCCGTCATCATGCCGCTCACGTCTGTCCATATTTCGAGCAGGTCGGCCTGCAATGCCGATGCAAGAATAGCCGCGGTATAATCCGATCCGCCTCTGCCTAATGTAGTAGTGATATTGTTTTTGTCGGCCGCAATAAAACCGGGCAGAATGAATAAACGGGAATAATCGCCGGTAAAGAAAGCTGCAATCTTTGTATTGGTAACGGTGAAATCGACTTCGGCATGGGTGAAGGCAGAATTGGTGGTGATGAGTTCACGTGAATCTTTCCACTCCGCGGCTGTTCCCTGTGCGCGGAAGGCTGCGGCGATGATCTGTGACGATAACCATTCACCGTAGCTGCCGATGCGGTCGCGGGAACGCGCGGTTAATTCTCCGAGGAGAAAAATTCCGCTGCAGATATCTTCTATTTCGTTGCAGCTTTTTTTCACGAGACTGAGCAACTGGCTTTGGCTGGCAACGGGAATGAGTTGTTTAACGGCATCCATGTGCCGTTGTTCGATGGTCAGCAATTTTTCCTTGTATGTTTCATTGCCTTCGGCAGCGAGTGCGGCTGCGTTGAGTAAAAGATCGGTGACACCACCCAGCGCAGACACTACAACAACTGTTGTATCTTTTTGCGCAGCAGCTTGAACGATAGAAATGACTTTACTGATATTCTCGGCATTGGCTACGGAAGTACCGCCAAATTTTAGGACCTGCATGTATGCTTGATATTAAAGATTGAGCTGAAAAAAATGAGTACGTAAAAACGGGCTGTGGGATGAACACCTTTGTTGGTGATTGCAGCAAATTTGCCCCTGGGGTGGTATGAACAAGTACAATCCGCGTTAGCGGATCGTAATAATTGTTGTTGTAATAGTGCTGATAGCAACAATAGCAGCCGGGAGAGCTGCTACTGAAAAAATGATATGTTGATTGTTGCGTACCACTATTGTATTAACGTGGTACAAGATACAAGCTAAAGTTTAATAAACAACAGCTCAGGCAAAAGATTCTGCTGCTTTTTTTACGCTTCCGTATTTTAATAACAATGCTTTGGCTTCTTCGTAATCTTCGAGCTGAATTCTTTCCATCAGCATGCGTGTGCCTCTGTCAACCAACTTATCGTTCGTTAGTTGCATGTTCACCATCTTATTGTCTTCTACTCTGCCGAGTTGTATCATGGCCGATGTAGAGATCATATTCAATACGAGTTTTTGTGCGGTGCCGCTTTTCATGCGTGTGCTGCCTGTTACAAATTCGGGGCCCACTACTACTTCGATCGGGAAGTCGGCTGCTGCGCTGATGGGTGTGTCGGGGTTGCAGGAAATACTGCCGGTAACGATGCCACGTTTGCGGCATTCATCCAATGCGCCGATAACATAAGGTGTGGCGCCGCTTGCGGCGATACCGATTACTACATCTTTTTCGTTGATGCCATACACATCGAGGTCTTTCCATCCCTGTTCACGGTCGTCTTCTGCAAACTCTACGGCGGTAGTGATCGCTTTTTCGCCACCGGCGATAACAGCTACTACAAGTCCGTAAGGAACGCCGTAAGTGGGAGGACATTCACTCGCGTCTACAACAGCGAGACGTCCGCTGGTGCCGGCGCCGATATAAAAAAGGCGGCCGCCCATCAGCATTTTATCACTGACAACTTCAACTAACTTTTCAATCTGGGGGATGGCTTTCGCTACAGCCTGTGGCACTACCTGGTCTTCTTTATTGATGTTGGTAAGCAGCGAAGCGATCGACATTTTTTCTAGATGGCGGTATTGGCTGGGCTGTTCTGTAATTTTTTCAAATGCCATAAATGATCCAAGTTCTGTTTAACGGTGATAAGCAATAAGGCCGCTCATGGGTTTTTGCAATACTTTTCCCAATTCGAATTCATAGCTCTGGCAAAGTTGCGCCAGCACATCACGAAATCCGTAAGCGACACTGCCCGCAAAGTTCACAGGAAGTTTCCATGTTTCGCGGTATTTACACAAATGTGTGAAGAAAAAGTCATTAAGCCCGTCTTCGATGATATTTTCTATCATATAATGACCGCGGTTTTCTGCAAGGAAGTAAGTAAATCCTGCCAGATAACGGTTCGGTAAGGGCTTTTTATAAACGTTTTCGAGTATTTCTGTTGCATTGGTCATGTACGTGAGGTCAAACCTGCCGCGTAATTCATCGTCAAAAGTGCCGTATAAATAATATTGCAGGACTTTGCGGCCTAAATAAGCTCCACTGCCCTCATCTCCCAGCACGTATCCGAGTCCGGGGCTGTTGCGCATGATCTTTTTGCCATTATAGTAACAGGAATTGGAGCCGGTGCCCAGGATGCAGGCGATACCTTTATCCGGTCCGCACAAAGCACGGGCAGCGGCCATCAGGTCGTGCGTCACTTCCATATAAGCATCCGGAAATACCTGTTTTAATGCCTTTTTAATCAGTTTCACATTGTCCGGATTGGCGCAGCCGGTACCATAATAATAGATCTCGTCTACCTGTACATTTTTCAGTTTAGGGGACAATTCCTTCAGCAGGAGGTCACGGATCTGCTCGGTATCGAGGAAGTAGGGACTGATTCCCTGGGTATTGATCGTTTTAACTTTCCCCCCGTTCACAAGGCTCCATTCTGCTTTTGTGGCTCCGCTGTCGGCTATGAGTTTTATGGAAGACATTTATAGATATTGTCGTTAGTAATGAAAGGTTTGCAATGATAAAACACAAACGAGGAACTGCAAACTATAAACTTTTATATATTTTGCGACAAATTTCAGTAAAGTTAGACGATGGGAACTAAAAAATTGCAGGTTTGGCTGCCTCTTCTGTTTGCGGTGGTCATGATTCTGGGGATGTTTTTCGGATACAGACTGGGCAACAAAGGCAGTTCGAACGGCTTCTTTAAAACAGATAAACATACTTCCCTCCAGGAAGCGTTGGATCTGATCCGTTCCCGTTATGTTGACTCCGTTAATCTCGATTCCATTCAATCCGGTGCTATTCAGGATATGATGTCTGAACTGGATCCGCATTCCGTATACCTTCCTCCTGTTGAGCTCAAGGCTGCCAACGAAGACCTGGCCGGCAACTTCGAAGGCATCGGTGTGCAATTCAATATATTCAGTGATACCGTTAACGTGTTATATGTAATGCCCGGTGGTCCCAGTGAAAAAGCAGGACTGGAGATCGGCGACAAGTTATTGCGCGTTGACGATTCATTGCTGACCGGACGTGGGATCACGAGTGAAAAGATCCGTCAGCTGATCCGTGGACGCAGCGGATCAAAAGTGATCCTCGATATCCTCCGCGGCACACAACGGTTGAAAAAAGAAGTAACACGCGGCAGCATTCCCGTGCCTTCGCTCGAAGCCTATTATATGGTGGATGCCACCACCGGTTACATGAAGCTCACGAAGTTCACCGAAACCTCTTATGAAGAGTTTATGCCTGCGCTCGAACAATTGAAGAAAGAAGGCATGACCAGCCTGATCTTCGACCTGCGTGGCAACACGGGCGGATATATGAATGAAGCGGTGGAAATGGCGGATGAATTTTTGAGTGGCGATAAATTAATTGTGTATACACAAGGCGCCAATAATCCTAAACGCGAATACAAAGCCCGTCGTCCGGGTTTGTTTGAAACCGGCAAGCTGGTGATACTGGTAGATGAAACCTCGGCCAGCGCCAGTGAAGTATTAGCGGGCGCACTGCAGGATTGGGACAGGGCAACGATTGTAGGCAGACGTACGTTTGGCAAAGGACTGGTGCAAGAGCAATATCCCCTGAGCAACGGAGCGGCGCTTCGTCTTACGGTAGCACGTTATTATACACCGCTCGGGCGCAGCATCCAGCGTCCGTATGATCATGGTAAAAAAGATTACATGGATGAGGTATGGAAACGTTATTCAAATGGCGAGATGTTCTCTGCCGATTCCAACAAAATCAATCACGGTCCGCAATACCGCACACCGGGTGGCAAGATCGTCTATGGTGGTGGTGGAATTATGCCGAATGAATTTGTAGCGTTGGATACCGCTACTTATCCCGCACGCATCAACAACCTGTTTATCAGCGGAAGATTTGAAAGCTTCGTGTATCAATATTACCTCGCGCATAAAAATATTCTCGACGGTTATAAAAATGCGGGACAATATATCCGTGAATTCAATCAACTGGATAATATGTGGTCGCAGTTCACGACTTATATGGCAAAAGATTCTGTGCAGGCCTCTCAGTTGAATGCGCGTCAGCAGGAAAGTCTGCGCTCCCGCCTGGAAGCAAATCTGGCGCGGTTCAGATGGCGCACGAGTGGTTATTACCAGGTGATGAATAATGAAGATGTGGCATTCCGCAAAGCGCTGGAGCTGGTGAAATAATTCAAAGGTAAAAAGTCAAAATTCAAAAAATTAATCCAGCAGTGACCGCGGAAAGCTGGTTACTTTTTTATTACAAGTGAAAAAGCCTGATCAATGCAGATGCGTCGATCAGGCTTTTTTGAATTTTGACTTAACCTGTGCGGAAGCGCTTCGATTTAACTCATCCCTAAGTTAAAGAACTTCCGAAGCGTCTTCCACACGGGTTTGGGGAAATGATGCCTGTTCTTTTTCATACATTTTGTCCCACCATTTCTTTTCCAGGAAATAAGAAAATACGAGCCCGAGTCCGCCGCCGACGGCGATGAGGGCAAAGTAAATGGGCACGTTAGCGCCATCATCGCGGTACAGTCTTCCGTTATAGTCATTGTATTGCTGCGGCAGGATGTGGCGGTCGAGTAAAAACGCCAGAAATAGCCCCAGCCCCGCGCCGATCAGCAACATAGCCCAGCGCATATTTCTGTAAGGAGTCGGGCGCTCTATCCGCAAACGGGGATTCATTCCTTTTTCAATCATGGCGAGGTTTTGACGTGTTTTAAGGTAAAAGATTCCAAAAATGGTGGCAAAAGCACCAACAAACATACACATGAGTACGATTGCTGCTCCGGGATTCATATCTTATCTGTTTAAAAGTGATTGTTTAAAGGTAAGACTACGTATGTTCCGGTCCGGTTACAGCAAAAAGTAAAAATTCAAAAGTAAAAATTCAAAAACAGCCGGTTTTAAGTTGTAAGTTTTAGGTAGTAAGTATTAAGTAATTGATTCTGTTACCCTTTTTAACCCATTTTCACATTTGCATATTTACATATTTTCACATTATAGCATATTTCTCTGTAACCATACATCCTCAACCCGCGTCTAACTTCGCAGATGTCTACAGGAGTGAATGATAATGAGTTGATTGCCCGTGTCAAAGCGGGTGACCAACAGGCTTATGCAGTAATTGTTCAACATTACCAGGGTTATGTTTTTACCCTGGTGCTCCGCTACGTGCCTAATCGTGAAGATGCTGAAGAAGTAGCACAGGACGTTTTTATCAAAGCCTACCGTTCACTCGCCGATTTCCGTGGCGAGGCCCGCTTCAGCACCTGGTTGTATACCATTGCCCGGACCACCTGCCTGAGTTTTTTGCGGCGCAAACAACAACCGGTTCATTCACTCGAGAAGCCCGGCGTGCACGAAGCCGCCTCACAATTGACTGCCTCAGAAACACCGGCTGTAGAGGTCAAAACAAAAAACGAACTGCTCCGCCGCGCGTATGGTTTGCTGAACACAGATGATTCAACCATACTCACGTTATACTACCAGGCCGAGCAAAGTCTTGATGAAATTGGTCGTATATTGGGAATAGAACCCAATGCGGCCAAAGTAAGAGTTCACCGCGCACGAACGCGTTTAAGAGATAAAATGCTGCAGCATTTTCCAAGAGAAGTAAAAGATTTATCCTCATTTTAAAATAAAGAGCGATGGATATGAAGGAAGATATTGAACTACGCATCTGGGATTTTGTCGAGGGTACTTGTTCCCCCGATGAAAAAGCAGCCGTGCAACAAAACCTGGATACTGATCCGGAATGGCAGCGTATTTTCCGTGAGGTAAAGGAAATGCAGCAATTGCTTGCACAGGAACCCGAACTTCCCTCGCTGCGATTTACCAAAAATGTAATGGAAGAAATCACGCGGCAACGAATTGCCCCGGCCGCACAGAGCTATATTAATAAACGGATCATCTGGGCCATCGGTATTTTCCTCGGTACGATCATCTCCGCCGCACTGGCCTACGGATTCAGACAAATGAACTGGAGAGACAATTCCGCTCCTGTTAAAGAATTTAAATCGCTCGACAAACTCAACAATATCGATTTCAGCCAGGTCTTCAACAACAACCTGGTGAATGGATTCCTGTTATTGAATATTATTCTTGGTCTATTTTTCCTCGATCGTTTCCTGGCCAATAAAAGAAGGAAACATCAATCGGGCGGCTTTTAGTTATCACACTTTCAAATCTTCAAATTATCAAATTAGCTCAAAAACTTACCTTTGCCCCGGCCAAAAGCCTAAGCAATGGATATAAAAAACAACATACTCGAAACGATTGGCAACACGCCCCTGATCCGTCTGAACAAAATAACCCGCGACTTTCCCTGTACTGTCCTGGCAAAAGTTGACTACTTCAACCCCGGCAATTCTATCAAAGACCGCATGGCACTGAAAATGGTGGAAGTGGCCGAACAGGAAGGCAAACTTAAACCTGGCGGTACCATTATCGAAGGCACCAGCGGCAATACCGGCATGGGCCTCGCACTCGCCGCCGTGGTAAAAGGCTACAAATGCATTTTCGTTACCACCGATAAACAATCCAAAGAAAAGGCCGATATACTGAAGGCCGTAGGTGCTGAGGTGATCGTATGCCCCACCAACGTAATGCCCGAAGATCCGCGCAGTTATTACAGCGTGGCGGCAAGGCTGGCAAAGGAAGTTCCCAATTCCTACCACATGAACCAGTACGACAACCTGGCCAACCGTCTTGCCCACTACGAAACCACCGGACCCGAGATCTGGAAACAGACCGACGGCAAGATCACCCACCTGGTGTGCACGGCTGGGACAGGCGGCACCATTACCGGTACAGCGCAATACCTGAAAGAAAAAAATCCTAACATACAAATCTGGGCTATAGATGTTTATGGGTCTTTGCTCACAAAATACTTTAATACTGGTGAGGTAGACATGAACGAAGTTCACCCCTATATCAGCGAAGGTTTTGGTGAAGACTTTGTACCGAAGAACTACGACATGAGCGTGATAGACCTCTTCGAGCAGGTAACCGATAAGGACGGCGCCGTGATGGCCCGCCGCCTGGCCAAAGAAGAAGGTCTGTTCTGCGGCTACAGCGCCGGCAGTTGCTTCCAGGGACTAACCCAGTTGAAGAGCCGGCTCAAAGCCGACGATGTAGTGGTGGCCATTTTCCATGACCATGGCAGCCGTTATGTTGGTAAAATCTATAACGATCAATGGATGATCGAAAGAGGTTTCCTCGATGTCAAAACGTTCAAAGACGTGGTAAGCGCACGTGGCTCCCAGCGCCTGATCAGCCTTACACCGGATCAGACGATTGCCGAAGCAGTGGAACTGATGAAAAAGTATGATATTGAACACATTCCGGTGATTGTTGAGAATACTGTGGCAGGCTCTATCAGCGAAAGCGGTCTGTTTCAGAAGATATTTGATAATCCAGACCTCAAACACTCCTCAGTAAAAGACGTGATTGAAGCGCCGCTGCCGGTGGTAGCCTTTGACACGGCAGTAGAGAAGCTGAGCCCGCTGATCAACAAAGGAAATGGCGCGGTTTTAGCGAAAGATGAGGCAGGAAGTTACCACATTGTAACCAAGTATGACATCCTTCACGCATTAGGAAAATAACTAATTCGTGTACACAATAAGCATAAAAAGGCTTCCGGAAACGTTCCCGGAAGCCTTTTCTCGTAAAAATACGGTTACACTAAGGGGTATAATCACCCCATGAAATCGGTTCTTTACGCCCGGATGTGGGAATTACTGATGCATAAAAATCGAGCAATAATGCTCTATGGTGTTAAAGATTACCTAACTATTTTTGTATCAGAAGTTGATTGATTACTAATTATCAATCTAATCTGAAGTCCAATTCCAAATGAATTAAAACCATCCAAGTAAAAACCAAGAATCCGAAAAACCAGTAAAAATCCAGTATCAGTCAACTTCTTTCCTTTTGAAACCCGTTCTTAGAAAATAGTCCAGAAAAATCCAATTACCGAAGAAAGACTTATCCAACATCCGAAAAACCGAAGATTAAAATCCAAGACCGACGAAAAACCAATCCAGATCCAGAAAGACCAAAAATCCAATTCCAGACGAAAAATCGTCCGATCCTTTCCTTGAAGACAGTTCTTTAGTCACCGTGTCCAAATCCATGAAAAGATTATTTTAATTCCGGAACCCCTCCTGCTAAAATCAACCTTTAGCAGGAGGCGCGGTGATTTTAGCCCGGCCATTAATCTTTCCAATCCTTCCCTCCATTTTTCCCAACCCTTATTGTTCCGTAATTTGCCTGAAAACTGCCCTATGCAGGTAACTGACCAAACCGGCAGCCTCGTTGTATTATCCCGGCCCGTTCAACGGATCGTTTCGCTCGTACCCTCCCAAACCGAATTGCTGGCAGCGCTGAACCTGGAGGAGCAGGTTGTGGGCATCACTAAATTCTGTGTGCACCCGGACAATTGGTTTCGTACCAAAACGCGTATTGGCGGCACCAAACAGGTGCACCCCGACCGTGTGCGGTCACTCGCGCCGGACCTGATTATTGCCAATAAGGAAGAAAATGTAAAGGAACAGGTGCAGGCGCTGGCGGCGGAATTTCCCGTTTGGGTCAGCGATGTGAACGATCTTCCTTCAGCGCTTTCCATGATCCGCGACATCGGTACGATCACAGATCGCGAACAGGAAGCTGCACAGATAGCCGACAGCATCACAACAGCATTTGCACAGCTTGCATCCGTACAACCTAAAAAGGCCGCTTACCTGATCTGGAAAGAACCTTATATGGTGGCGGGTGGCGATACTTTCATCAACGACATGCTGGCAAGCGCAGGTTTTGAAAATGTTTTTGCTGCGCAAAACCGTTACCCCACCGTGTCTGAAGAAGCGCTGCTCAACAGCGACGCCGAAGTTTTTCTTTTTTCCTCCGAGCCCTACCCTTTTCGCCCGCAGCACCTCGAGACCTTTCAGCGTGCCGGACGCGCCTGTCTGCTGGTCGACGGCGAACTGTTTAGCTGGTACGGCAGTCGCTTGTTACAGGCTCCCGCTTATTTTTCTATCTTGCAGCAACAAATCAGCCAGGCAGCGAATGGGGTTCATGGAACATAAAAACAATGTGGAGTTAAAAGAAAGTGACCGTCCGTCGCGAAAGAAATTCCTGTACCCGGTCAGTGTGCCGCTCAACAACTACCTCAAATACCACGGTCGAGAAGTGACCTTGCCTGTCGCCCACCGCGATCTGCTGAACTTCACCTGGACCATTCCTATAAAAGATAAACAAGGCAATCCCACGCATTGGGAAAAAGCGATCTACGACACGCGCGACTGGGAATATCTGCGCGAAGGGCTCGTGCGCATTTACGCGGTATTAAAAACTGAAGGAGATCTCACCTTCATCGACCAACTGGATGTGGCCCGTATCGACTATTGTACATTTGGCAACTCCATGCCTTTCCGCATCCGCATCGTCAATAAATTCAACGCCAACTACGATCACTACTATATCAAGATCACCGATGCCTCGCGTATTTATGGTCTGGAGCTGGAGCACATTCTTTCGCCCAACCGGATTACCTTCTTTACACATGGTTCAACATTGGTGGAAGAACATATTCCCGGTATTCCGGGTGATGTGTTTATCAAACAGGAACTCGGTAAACCGGAAACCAACAAAACCCGTCTCGCGAAAGAATTTGTGAAATTCAACGAGCGTTGTTTCGTGCGGTTGCTGGGTGATATGCGCAGTTACAATTTTGTAGTGGAAGTAACGCCGGATATCGAAGACTATCAATACCGCATCCGTGCCATCGACTTCGATCAGCAGGTATACGAAGGACGGAAGAACATGTATCTCCCGCAATTCTTCAAAGAAAATAATCCGCTGGTGCAAATGACACTGCAGCAGCTCAACAAAGAATCGATCGACCAATACCAGGCCGAAGAGCGTTCGGCTATGGCTTTCCGCGTGGCGGCGTCAAGATTCCGGTTGATGGATCTCTTCAATATCATGTCGCGCGATATCATTTCCACCCCGGAGAAAACCGACAACCTGCGCCAGGAACTCAACACGTATTTTCATACCAACGCTTTCGACCGCTGCCGCTCCATGGGACAAATACTGAAGGTGCATCTGAAGCTTATGCTGAAAGACAACCTGCTGCTCATCCAGGAGAAAACCCGCCGGCTCAAGAATAAGTAGCAGGTAGTAGGTAATAAGTATTAACTAAAATAGCTGCCGGCTGCGATCAACTTGCCGAATTATTTCTCAATCACCATTTTCTTCATCTCGTTGCGTCCATAGAATGTAGGGAAATACATGAGTTCCGCGCGCACGGGATTCAGGTGGTATACACCACTGTACCGCGGCTCGAGCTCGAGTTGAAAATGATGTTCGCCTTTACGCATGCGCTCGATGAAAATGACTGTTTTATCTTTCAGGTATTCGGCATGATTGGTCCGGTTTTGTGGTTTATTGCCATAGTTACAACCAGCCGGGATAGGAATTTCCAATTGTACGTAATCGGCATCTTCGTTCACTGTCACTTTCACCTGCAGGATCACACTTTCGCCTGCTTTCAATTCTTCCACTTTGCGACCGTCGCGTTCGAACCAGGATATTACCTGGAATTTATCCGTTACCGGTTCGGGTGTTTTATTAAAAATGCGCTGGTAACAGGTGAGGTACAACAGGCCGCCGCCACTCTTGCGTATATCGATCGGTGTTGCGGGTTTGGTTATCGTTATTTTGAAAGGAAATTCGGTTGCGCGTATGGTAGTGCCCGCCTGTATTTCCAGGTTGGTTTTTGCCGTGAACTCTTTTTGCTGCTCCAATAATCTGGGTAAAATAGCAGACACAATCGTGGCCGACTCAACGGTATTGGCCCACCAGCCTGATTTTCTGCGTTCGAGAAAATACTGGATGATGGAATTCAACTCGTTTTCATATCCTTTTTCTTTTTCCAATACTTTGAATGCAAGCACGGTACTGGCTACGGCATTGGCACTCCAATTATAAGAATCGGTTCCCCAATGCAATCCGCCGAGCATCGTGCGGATTTGTTTACGCATCAGCGATTCGAGGTGCGCTTTATAGGGTAATTGTTGTGCCTGTTCGATTTTCACCATCTGCCATTGCTGATGCAGGCTGATGGAGTCGAATGGAATTTTCGCCAGCCAGGAAGCATATTCGCCTTCGTGTTTAGCTTCGCTCATGGTATATAACGCATCGAGCAGTGCATAACGGTCCATCAGCCGAAGGTTGTTTTGCAAATAAAGCAATGCGTTGCGCAGGTTGGTCTCGATCAATGGTTGACTGCGGAATGGCAACAAGGCTCTTGCAACATAATTCGTGATGACGGCATTGGTCACGCCGTTCTGCCACCAGCCCCAACTGCCTTCGAAAAGCTGTGATTTTTGCAGCCGGCTGAGCAACTGCTGCATTTCCTTTTCGTTCTTAAAAGGCTGTTTCAAGGCGGCTCTTATTTTCTGCTCCATGGCAAGGCCCGTTAATTTGGAAGCCGTTTGTTCCATGCAGTAATAAGGATAGTCTTTCAATTTTTCGATTTCGTCGAGCAATACATCGAGTGTATTGTTCTGTGCGTAAATCTCTACTTGTGCTGCATCAGCCAACGGTGTAAAAGAAAATGCCGTGTCATTCCCGAGTGTCCGGAAATCACCCTGTGCCTCTACGGTGCCTTTGCGCACAACCGGAATGCGGCGTAGCTCTCCATCCGTGTAGCCGTTGGCTGTGCTGATCTCAAAGCGTGCCGATACGGTATCGGTGGATGCAATGGTGATGGGCAATGCTGCTATTACCGAAGCATTGGCTTTCAGCGATGTGCTGTGTGATTTTTGGGCTGCACCATTCCATTCAAATGCAGTCTGCAATGATACCTCATCGGTTGTGTAGTTGATCATTTTACCAATAAGAACGGCCGAGTCGCCTTCGGTTAAGAATTGCGGTGTAGACAATTGTGCCAATACCGGTTTGAATGATTTAACGAACATACCCGTTTTAACGATGCGCCGTTTTTTATCCATGCCCACTACATAAGTGTGCCAGCCGGTGATGTTGTCGGGATAGGTAACGGCAAAAGAAACTTCGCCGTTTTCATCCGTGATCAGGTTGGGGTGCCAGAAAGCATAGTCCCTGAACTTTTCGCGGATGCCTGCCTGGAAATCGGTGGTAGTGATAACGATCACGCCATTGGCCGCTCGGTTGCCGTATAAGGCAGTGGCAGCATCTCCCTTTAGTATATTCATCTGCGCGTTCGAAATATCCATATCTGCAGGCAGTTCATCCATCATGATGCCGTTGATCACATACAATGGTTTTTGACTGCCACTGAGCGAGGAAATGCCCCGGATGGTGATTTGAGCTGTACTTCCCGGGACATCTACGCTTATACCTGGTACTTTACCCATCAATAGTTGTTCGGGCGCCACAACAGAAACAGCTCCTGCAACGGACATTTTTCTTTGTACCCCGTATCCGGTTACAACTACTTCCTCCAGCAGTCCTTCGCTTTGTCTTAATCCTATGGTAATATTATTTGTATTGGCCATGCCAACGCTCAATTCCTGCTCTTGCGTTTTGTAACCGACCGCTGATATGGTCAGGATGTATTTGCCCGCTTGTATACTGTCGATTGTAAATGTCCCGTTTCCAGTGGTCGAGCTTCCTCCCCTGTAACCTTTCAGCACAACAGAAACGTTGGGGATAGGTTTATTGCCATTCACATCTACTACAATGCCGCTGATCATCGCTGATCCACGCGGATAGGACATTTGTGGCTCTATTGGCGCTCTTTTCAAAGCCTCCCGTTTTGCGTACTCGGCCGCCATGCTGTCTTCCACTTCATACAGTCTGAGCAGGGCTGCAACATAAGCGTTCGTTGAATCGTATTGTACCGGGTCCACATACACACATAAAGTGCCTCGGGATTTCACAGCAAGATCATTGTACACCACAAAATTGCCGCCTCTGGTAACGAGAATGAGATTATATAATCCCGGTTGCAACTGCATGTACCGGTTGAAATCATAACTTCTTATTTTGGGGTTACCGGGATCGCCCACCTCGTAAAGAAGTGCATATTGAAACGAAGAATCCTTTGGCATTTTGATCAACAGCTTGCCTTTGTCATTAAAACTGCGTGATGACTGGTAAGAATAATCATTGACGCGGAGCCTGGTCATACGCGGTTTAGGCGCTATCAATCGCATGGGGGGCGGTGCCACAATCGTATCGCCCAATAGCCACGCTGTATTTTTCACGACCGGAAGCCAGATTTCCGGTTGGGTTCCAAACAGGCTCTTCTTTTCGAGTCTTGCAATACCCGGCGTCAATTTATACTCATAGCCCACTTCAAAAGGAAAACTGAAAGCAAAATCATCCGGTTTGTAATACTGCAAATTTTCTCCCGGTAAAAACGGGCCGATCAGGTGCGGCCGGCCGTTGCCAATATATACCAGCTTGTGCCGCTGCCATACATAAGCTTGATTGGTACGATAATCGTTTTGCAATTGCCAGACCGATGTTTCTATCTGCAGTCGTTCATTATTGGTGTAAGTCTCCGGCATTGGGGTTACCTTCGCATTGCCCGGCAGTTTATCCAGATCAAACGATATATCCTGCTTGTAATAAGGCTGCATGTAAATGCTGTCGATCTGAATGTATTTATCCCGCAAACGGATGCCGATCTGCACGTAACCCGGCGCTACGGGAAAGGCATAAACGGATTTATCCGTGACGCCGTTGTAATAAGCGAGTTGGCGGTTGAGGTACAATAGATATATTTCCTGCGGAACACCCTTCTGTACCGCATACACAGCCAGTTGTGGTGTAAAGTCCGAGATCAGCGTCGCCGTCGCCCGATAGGGTTTTTCAGGAAACAACAGTTGGTAGAACGCCATTGTATCCAATGAAAGCGTTTTGATCCAGCCTGTATTTTTCCCCAACGGATGGCGCAGAACAAGACCGGTCTCTTCCGTTTCATAATTACCCAATAATATCTGTCCACGCGATCTGTATTTCCGCAGATAAGGCGGCTCCGGTACATTGACATTATTACCAAACTGCCCGTTGTAGCTGAGCGCCGTAAGGTTTACGTTGCCGGCTTTTCTGTCGAGATAGTCTCTCACTTTTACTTTGATGGTATCGGTTTGTCCGGGATAAATAGTACCGGCACCGCTGATCTCTGCCTTTAATATTTTATCCAGCCGCGCAAGACTTTGCATGCCCGTTCTTTCTTCACCGGCCCACCAGTATGACCATTTTAACGTATAGATTTTTCCTACCGGGATAATAACCTTCCCGGTGACAACCGCTGCGCTGTCGGCACCATAGCTGACTACTTTGTTATCATTCAAAATAGTATAGTGTATGAGTAGGCGATTGGGATTGTCCAGTGTAAATCCCGCCGTATCATGTTGCTGAACACGACCAAAGACCAGCTGGTAGCCTTCTGGTTCGAATGTTTCGCTGATGGCTTTTTTGTCATCCCCCGCCACTGTTGTAAATAAATACGAGCTTGTATACGGATCAATATCTGTTTCATAGGGAAATGAAATAGCGTCTGCTGTTTCTCTTTCCTGCTTTTTTACCCAACCGGATGCTGGTGTTGAGTGACCATCTTTCAGGTAATGCGCAATCAGCCTTTTACCTTCCAGTTTTACCTCAATGGCATGTTGCTGATGCAGGAAGCTGACCGTTTCCCTTTCCACCTCCAATTCGTTGTTGCTGTTGCGAAACTCCGCCACAAGTTCCAACTGCATGTCAACCGCAGGCAATGTGTTCAGCGGAAAATAAAAATGTGTTTCCGTATTCACGTCCAAAGCTTTCTCGTCACGCCAGAGTGTGTCGGGTACAAATTCGCGATCCGTATACCAGTTATTGATCTGGCCCGCTAACACATAAAAATTAACGCGGCCATCCATCACGGCCAGTCCGTTCACATCTTTGGCTTCAGCAAAAATACTGAGTGTATCGCGTCTTGTATACACCTCTTTGTCTGCACGCAATTTGTAAGACGCTACTTCATCCAGCACATAATCTTCTATTCTGAAACTACCCGAAAGCAGCCGTTGTCCTTCTGCTGTTTTAAAAACGATCGAATATGATTTATCACCCGGCAATGAATCGCCCGGAAGGAACTCATAGATATAAGCACCATCCGTGGCGGATTTCAAGGTGGCGAGTTTTCTATCGATGTACTGTTTATCATAGTATTGAATATAAACATCCAGCGCTTGTTTGAAGGGCTTCCATTTGTTATTCAGAATATAGGCTTTTAGCTTAACGGTATCCTGTGGTTTGTATTTGGGCTGATTGAACAGCACATATCCGCTGCCGGCATTGGCGTTTTTGTTGGATTTGTAGCGGTATTTATTTGAACCATCGAAAACTCTTTTCATTTTAGTAACGGGCCAGGAAACGATTTTCCCTGTCCGGCTGTTACGGAAATTTTTCCACCACTGCGACCAAACACGCGGCGGATCATCTTCGTTATTCACCAGATCGACCAGCAGCGTATCGCCGGGTACTGCTACTTTGATCAACGCATCATCGGGTTTCCGGCTGTTGATGCGGTACGCGTTGGCGGCGGCAATATAACTGGCGGATCGACCATTGACCGTAACTGTTGCATTAGTGATATAGCGACCGGATTGTTCGTTTTTTATTTCCAGCAATACGCGGCGGCGGTCGTTAAGCGGCATGGCTACGAGATTGCTTTTGCAGTATACTTCTGTTACGAGTTGATTATGCTCCGTGGAGACAATCACATAGGTGCCAACTGGCAATGTCTCCGCTTTAAACGTATCGCTTAGCGCAGTAGCAAAGGGTGTTTGGGAGAGATAACGGTCCGGATAAACGACCGTTTTCCGAATATACTTTTCCGCAGTATCGGCCGGTATGCGGTAGACCAGCGTTTGCCAGCTTGACCTGCGTGCCCTGGACAGTGGTTGCTGGGCTATGGCAGGTAAGGAAACGAGCAGGAAAACGAACACGGCTAATCGGCGCATAGCAGATGGTTTGGGGAAAGGATGTACCGTCAGCGCCGATTACATAAAAAAATGCTAAATAATTACGGCAGGTATACAGCCTGTTTCTTTTTTTTAAACCCCGCGATACCGTTACCTTAGCAACGCTAAAAAAAATGATATGAGCAAATACAAAGCCGGTGTGCTTTTCGGAGACGACCTGGAAGCACTCTACAAAGATGCCAAAGACAATCAGTTTGCCCTTCCTGCCGTCAACACGATCGGCACCAACACCATCAATGCCACGCTGGAGACCGCCGCGAAAGTTAATTCGCCCGTGATCATCCAGTTTTCCAATGGCGGTGCACAGTTCATTGCCGGAAAAGGCATGCCCAACGACAACCTGCAGGGCAATATTGCCGGCGCCATCTCCGGTGCGCTCCATATCCATAACGTAGCTAAATATTACGGCGTTCCCGTAGTGCTGCATACCGACCACGCGGCTAAAAAATGGCTGCCCTGGATCAGCGGGCTGATCGACGCCGGCGAACAATATTTTAAGGAAAAAGGCCAGCCGCTTTTCAGTTCGCATATGCTGGATCTCAGCGAAGAATCTATCGAGGAAAACATCGGAACATCCGTTGAATTCTTCAAGCGCATGCAGCCACTGGGCATGGGCATCGAGATCGAACTCGGTGTTACCGGTGGTGAAGAAGATGGCGTTGACAACAGCGACGTGGAGAACTCCAAATTATACACACAGCCTGAGGATGTGGCTTATGCCGTTAAAGAGCTTAGCAAAGTGGGCCGTCTCTTTACCGTGGCTGCGGCTTTCGGTAACGTGCACGGTGTTTACAAACCCGGCAACGTGGAACTCCGTCCTGAGATCCTGCACAACAGCCAGGTACACATCGAGAAGGAATTCGGTACCGGTCCCAAGCCTGTTTATTTCGTATTCCATGGCGGCAGCGGTTCTCCGCAACACCAGATCCGCGAAGCCATCGGCTACGGTGCTATCAAAATGAATATCGACACCGATCTGCAGTGGGCATTCTGGGAAGGTGTGCTCAACAATTACAAAAAGAACGAAGGTTATCTGCAGGGACAACTCGGCAGCCCCGAAGGCCCCGATTCTCCCAATAAAAAATACTACGATCCGCGCGTATGGTTGCGCAAAGGCGAAGAGAGCTTCATCAAACGTCTCGAAGTGGCGTTCGAAGATCTCAATTGTGTCAACAGAAACGCGTGAATGGTCAATCGTCAATCGTGAATAAAAAAAGCCAGAAATTTTTCCTGGCTTTTTTTATGATTCAAAATTTTAGAAGTATTAAGCGATAAGTTGAAAATTGATATGGAACACACAAATGGCTGTTTACTTAAAACTTAATACTTACAACGGCTGTTTTTCTCAGTTCTGGTTCTGCTGCAAATTGCGGAAATCCACGCTCACCAGTTTGCTCACACCCGGCTCCTGCATCGTAACCCCATAAATCACATCCACCGTACTCATCGTTGTTTTGTTGTGCGTAACGATTATGAATTGTGAGTTGTCGCTGAACTGACGGATCATGTTGGTGAATTTACCAACGTTAGCATCATCGAGCGGGGCATCCACCTCATCGAGAATACAGAACGGTGCAGGCTTGATCAGGTAGATGGCAAACAGCAGCGCCGTTGCGGTAAGTGTACGCTCACCACCACTGAGCTGTGTAAGTGTGGTCGGGCGTTTGCCTTTCGGACGCGCCACCACATCGATGCCTGTTTCGGCGAGGTTCTCCGGATTGTCGAGTATCAGATCGCAATGGTCATCCTCGGTGAACAGGGTCTTGAACACTTTGATGAAGTTATCGCGTACCAGGTTGAATGTTTCGAGGAATTTCTGGTTAGCTGTTGCTTCCACTTCTTCGATGGTTTTGAGCAGGCTATCCTTGGCGTTTACGAGGTCGGTCTTTTGTTCAACGATGAACTCGTAACGCTTTTTCATTTCGGTGAAAGCTTCGATAGCCGTCGGGTTTACTTCGCCAAGATTTTCCAGGCGTTTCTTCATCCGGTCGGCTTTCTCCTGCAATTCTTCTACCGGTACGTCACCGCTGCGTTCTTCGTCGAGGATGTCTTCCAGTTGAATACGGAACTCCACATTCAGCCTTTCCCTGGTACCGGCGAGCTGTAATTTCAGTTCGTTCAGTTTATCCTTGATGGCCGCAAGCAGGTGTTCCACCTGTTCTTTGTCTTTTACTTTATGACGCAGCTCGCTTTCTTTTTCACTCAGTTGATTACGGATATTGTAATACGTCTGATCCGCTTCATTTAACACTTGCTGTTCTTCTTCGCGGCGGCGCATCAGCTCTACCAATCCTTCTTCCAATCCTTTCAACGTAGAGGCTGATTCATCGATGTTACCGGATGTATCGGCGAGTTGAGCGGTATTGCTTTCGATCTGTTGTTTCAGGTCGTTGAGCTGGTTGGTTTTGAATTCCAGCTCCTGCTTCAGCGCGGTGATCTTGCTTTGCTGGCGCGTAACATTCAGGTTGAATTCGTTGTATTGCTGTGTTGCTTCGTTATAACCCTGCTCAGATGCCTGGAAGTCTTCGTTCATTTCCGCGAGGCGCGATTGATAAGACTGCAGTTGTTC